>Ga0247839_1000204_pt1 | contig 103807 bp, 103 predicted proteins | sample LaCruzMarch2015__6_FD_192405 | JGI IMG/M metagenome (GOLD analysis project Ga0247839, IMG submission 192405) | Freshwater microbial communities from meromictic Lake La Cruz, Castile-La Mancha, Spain - LaCruzMarch2015_16m | ecosystem: Environmental > Aquatic > Freshwater > Lake | place: Spain...
GCTTCCGCTCCGTCCCCCTCCGGGACGGATCTCTCTTCACATTCCGCCCGTGCCCCGTTCTCTCGTCCCCGGGATTATTGCGAAACGCGAATCCCCCGATTTCACGCGATTATCGCGGCGCGTAACAATACTGTGAGGCTCTTCCGATTATCCAATTGACTGAACATGCCGCAAGCCGATGGGTAACTATTGACGAGGCAAGGAAACTTAAATGGGCGCCAGCCGATCTTCCCATTCTCGAAAGTTTAAAGGGTTTTCTCGCCCGTTGATCCAGGATGTTTTCAGAAAACCAACTCCCGGTCGGCCTTTACGAGCAGGTCCTTGATGAGGAGCTGGGTGCCATGCTGGAGAGCCGACCGGACCTTATCGCGACACTCGTCAGAATCGACGACGAGAGTAGCCCGCACACCTACAGTCAGTTTATTGCTCAGCTCCTTCATCAGGCGCTGCCCATTTCCAAGCCCGGGGAGCGCATGGCGATCATCAACCGTCTGATCGAACTTCTTTCTGCGGAAGAGGGGCTTGATTATACGAAGCGAAATAAACTTCTTATCAGATCAACAAATCTCCTCGAAGAGGTTCGGAGGAATGATATTGGAGTCCCCCTGCCACGTCCTGAAACTTCGTTGAGAGTCAGTAGCCTTCTCACTGGTTCAGGCGATGATCCTCAGCTCGAACACGAACTGCGCGCTGAGATGATGAGCGCGGATCGAGTAGACATCCTTGTCTCATTTATCAAATGGTCCGGTCTTCGCTTGCTTGCACCAGCATTCGAGAATCTTTCCGAGCGAGGAGTAGACGTTCGCATTATCACCACATCCTACATGGGAGCCTCCGATCCCGAAGCAATTGAGTGGCTGGCATCCAAACCCCGGTTTTCCGTCAAAGTTTCCTACGATACGGAACGCACACGCCTTCACGCCAAGGCCTACCACTTCGTTCGTAGGAGCGGCTTTTCCACGGCTTATATCGGCTCCGCCAATATGTCCGGTGCGGCGATGACCAGCGGGCTCGAATGGACAGTGAAGGTAACGGCTCAGGACATGCCGCATATAATGGAGCGGTTTTGCGCAGAGTTTGAAACCTATTGGTCTCGAGAGGAGTTCGTTCCCTACGACGAGGGCCAGACTGCAAGGTTCCGCGAAGCCATTCGTTTTGCCAACCGTTCTGATCGGGGGGGAGGCTCCATGTTTTTCGCGGATATTCGTCCCTACCCATTTCAGGAGCGGATTCTCGAAGCCCTCATTGCTTCTCGGCAGGCTGGTTCTTTTCGAAATCTCGTGATTGCTGCCACTGGAACGGGGAAGACAGTCATGGCGGCCTTCGACTACGCCAATATCCGGCGTGAAAAACCCGAGGCGCGTCTTCTTTTTGTCGCTCATCGCAAGGAGATTCTCCAGCAAGCTCGAGGTTGTTTCCGGTCCATTTTGCGCGACCAGAACTTCGGGGAAATGTTGGTAGATGGCGAGGTGCCCGACGAATGGAACCATGTTTTTGCCTCAGTCCAAAGCCTGTCTAACCGGCAACTTTGGGAACGTTTCGGACCAGAGCATTTTTACTTTATTATCATTGATGAGGCCCACCACGGAGCCTCATCGAGCTATCGGCCGCTTTTCACTCAATTCTCGCCGATAATTTTGCTCGGTCTCACGGCCACGCCAGAACGGATGGATGGCAGCTCTATCCTGCCTGACTTCGATTACCGTTTCGCTGCAGAAATTCGACTTCCGGAGGCACTCGAAGAGAAGCTCCTATGCCCTTTCCACTATTTTGGTGTAACTGATTCGGTTGACGTTTCCGAAGAGCGCTTCTGGAGAAACGGGCAATATGATGTCAACGAATTGACAGAAGTTTATACCGGCGATCACTTCCGCGCACAGGAGCGGTTCGACCTGATTCTGCAAAGCCTCCACCGTTACCAACCAGATCTCTCATCCACGCGGGCGGTGGGATTTTGTGCCAGCGTCCGCCACGCTCGCTTCATGGCAGAGAAATTCCGTGAAGCAGGGTTCCGGGCGGAGGAGGTGTTAGGCGAAACTCCCGGCGAGATGCGCGATAGGCGAGTGCGGGACTTTCGTGAAGGGAAAATCTCCTTTATTTTTACCGTCGATGTTTTCAGCGAGGGAGTCGATATCCCTGAAATAGACCTGGTCCTGTTCCTTCGGCCAACGGAAAGCCTCACGGTCTTTCTGCAACAGCTCGGACGAGGGCTCCGCCATGCCCCAGCAAAGGACTGCCTCACCGTCCTTGATTTCGTTGGGCAATCTCACCGCAAATATCGGATGGACCGGAAGTTCAGCGCGCTGCTCAGAACGCAGCGCCGCCGGATCGATCAGGAAATCGAACGCGATTTTCCGAACTTACCGCCAGGATGCAGTATTCAACTCGAGCGAGTGGCTCGCGAACGCATTCTGGAAAATATCCGGCAGAGCCTCGGCAACCTGAACAACTTTATTCCTGAGGTCATCCGAACATTTGAGTCGGAAACCGGGCAGCCTCTGAGTTTCGCCAACTTCGTAGACGCAACGGCACTCACCCCGCTCGAAATCCTGCGAAACAAAACCTGGTCGGAGTGGAAGAGTTTGGCTCATCATCAACCTCCGGTCGCAGATCCCGATCTACACGATGCGCGGAAAGCGCTCCGAAGGGTCAGTCTTCGCACAGACCCGATACGATTGAACCAGATGATTCGCCTGAGCGCTCCGTCTGTCTCAGAAGATGCCGCTGATTTTTCCGATTCGGAGAATGCAGCGCTGCATTACCTTTTGTGGGGGAAACCAGGGACCAAGGACGGACTCGCCACTTACTCGGATTCCTTCGCCAAATGGCGGCGAAATCCAGCCTCCAACGCCGACATGGTCGAAGTAGCGGAATGGCGCCAAGGAGCTCATCCATACCCAACGACTCCCATCGATCTCCCCGGGCATGTTTCCCTCAATCTCCACGCTGCCTATGGATTTAGCGAAATCAAAGCGGCCTTTGGGCTTGCGGACATATTGCGTCCGGGCACGACAGGCGTGGGAGTCATTCACTTGGAGGATATCAAAACTTACATCCACCTGGTTACCTTTCGCAAAGAGGACAAGGATTTTGCACCGACCACACGCTACAAGGATTACCTGATCAGCCGATCAAGGCTCCACTGGCAGAGCCACGCTGCAACGACGCAGGCAACAAAAACTGGTCAAAACTATATCCACTTCCAAGACCGCGGTTACACAGTGCTTTTCTTCGCTCGTTTGGAAAAGCGTATGGACGATGAAACATCGCCATTCATCTTCCTGGGTCCCGCCGATCGCCTTCGCTCATATGAGGGCGACCGGCCGATTTCCATGGTATGGGATCTTACCCATCCAGCGCCTGCTGAATTATTCGAAGCCTCTCGTGTGGGCTAATAAAACAATGAAATCAAAACCACCAATTTTAAAATCTTTTATGGTGGTCGTCTTTGAATATTTATGAGCCTGCCGCGCGGTGTCTGGAGAGGAAAACTCATTAAGCTAAACCCGAACGTCAGCAAGGCGAAGGGCGACGGCAAAGCACGGTTTGCGCCTCACAAGCCACTATTGCTGCTTTGCCTGATTGACCTCGTGGATGCAGGGGAACTGGCAGAGACAGTTCTGCGGAAGTCGCCCGAGCTGCGGCTCCGTTTTGATTCGTATTGGCGAATCGTCCATCCCCGGTGGGGCGGGAAACCGAATCTGGATTTGCCGTTCTATCATCTGAGTTCACAGGGATTCTGGATTCCCAAGACGAAGACGTGCCAGCGGGCAGAGAGTCCGGAGAGCACGGCCTCGGTCGAACTGGATGCCGGGTTTCTGTCGACGCTATTGGACCGCGAGTGGCGGGATTTGGCTCGACGAATTCTTGTCGAAACGTGGTTTCCGGATCTGGAACAAGCCGCGCTCTACACGGCTCTTGGCTTCACCCCAGCGAAAATCCGGCAACTCGGGTATCGAATGAAAGAAGACCCGGCGGACTACCAATCCAAAGGCCGGGATGCACGGTTCCGGGTGATCGTCGTCACACAATACCGGTTCACCTGCGGGCTGACAGGATACGGGGTCCACACGAGTAAAGGAGCAACGCTCGTCGAGGCGGCGCACATTCACCGGTTTTCGCAGTCGAGGAACGACAACCCGGAAAACGGACTCGCCCTATCCCGCGACGCGCACTGGATGTTCGACGAAGGACTCTGGACCGTGACCGATACCCATCGAATCCGTGTGGCGCGCGAAGTCTTTACCGAATGGGGGCCGGAGGCTGAGTGGCTCAAAGCCCGCGATGACAAGCCGCTGACCTTTCTCGACGGCGTCATCCTCCGCCCTGCGAAAGCCCATCTCGCCTGGCACCGGTCGAACGTCTTCGCGGGGTAGAAGAAAGGCGGCAGTCCTTGCCTATTGACATCACGGTCTGCCTGGCCCGGCGATCCGGCTCATATTCCAACTCTTCCGCACAGGTGTTAGGGAATCAGCCATACGTATCAAAAGAAATCAGCCGGACTTCACGTCGGATAAAATCATTCTTGTTAAAGGAGACGGGTTTCCCGTTTGATGGAAGAATGAGGTTGCTGGACCAGTGGACAGCCAGACTTCACAAGCTGAATACGAACTCACCAACCCCTGAACCCCATGCCTACCATGAATGAAATTGCTCCGCGGCTGAACTATGTCTTCGTGGACTTTGAGAACGTGCACCAGATCGATGTCTCCGTGATCGGGACCAAGTCGGTGAACTTCACGCTTCTGCTCGGAGCAAAACAGACCAAAATCGATGCCGGGCTCGTCGAAAAGCTGATGGCGCATGCTGCCTCTGTGCAGCTTATCCGTCTGGCGTCCTCCGGCAAGAACGCCCTCGACTTTACGCTCGCCTATTACGTGGGCCGGGCGGTGAGCGCTGACCCTGCCGCCTACATTCACATCGTCTCCAAGGACACGGGGTTTGACCCGCTGGTTGAGCACCTGCGAAGCCGGCACATTCACGCTCACCGCCACGACAGTTTCGCCACTCTGACCTTCTCCGGCACAGCCAAGGCTTCAACCTTGCCATCGAAGCCGGAAGCTGCGGGGCAGGATGAGGCGCTGAACCGGGTGCGGGAGCAACTGCGGAAAAATGTCGCCAACCGTCCTAAAAACAAGAAGACCCTGCTAAGACATCTGAAATCCCATCTGGGGAAGGGAGCCACGGACGCCGACGCCGCTGGCATGCTGGATAAGCTCCAAAAGGCTGGCGATCTCGACATCAGCGACAAGGATGCCGTGACCTATAATGGTTAGCATTTCCCGGTGGTGGACGGTCCGGTCCGGGGTAGTTCAGCCCGGAGCCGGTTGATGAGGCAATAAATTCTCATGACTCTTCTAGCCATTTTTGTCGCGTTGGTTTTCTTGTATAGTCTGGTTTCCTCCCGGATCGAGCGGACTGTTTTTACCGCTCCCATCGTGTTCACCGCTGCCGGGATGGCTGTCTATCTGGTCACTTCGGAACTGGGTGTCCACGAAGGCAACCAGAACATTTTTTTATGGCTGGCCGAAATCGGTTTGGTGCTACTGCTCTTCACCGATGCCAGCCGCACGGACCTCCGGGTCTTGCGGAACATCTGCAACCTTCCCACGCGGCTGCTCAGCGCGGGGATGCTGCTGACACTGCTTCTCGGTGCACTTGTCGCGCTGGTGGTTTTCCGGCAGCTCTCGATTTGGGAAGCGGGAATCCTCGCCGCCATCCTCGCGCCGACCGATGCGGGGCTCGGTCAGATCATCGTGAACAGCCCGCGCGTCCCGATGAAAGTCCGGCAGGCGCTCAATGTGGAAGCCGGGCTCAACGACGGGCTGTCTGTGCCGTTCCTGCTCTTCTTTATCGCGCTGGCGGGTGCCGGGGCCTCGGGCGGCGGCGCGAGCCTGTACCAGTTCATTTGGGAGCAACTCGGATATGGCGTGGTCGCCGGGGTTGGAATCGGACTGGTCGGCGGTTGGCTACTCGGCCTGGCCCACCAGAAAAAATCCGTATTGGAGTCGTGGTCGCAGTTGGGTGTTGTGGCAGTGCCATTGTTTTGTCTGGTGGTTTCCGAGGAAGTTGGCGCGAGCATGTTCATCGCGGCGTTCGTGGCCGGCTTGGCGGTGCAGGTGGGATTCAAGCAGGCGGGAAAACACAGCGTGGAGTTTACTGAGGAGTGGGGGCAGATCATCAACCTTTCCGTGTTCTTCCTGTTCGGCATGCTGGTCGCCAGGCACTGGCAGCATTTCACCGCAGTCCACTTGCTGTATGCCCTCCTGAGCCTGACACTCGTGCGGATGCTGCCTGTGGCGGTTTCTCTCATCGGCACGAAATTGAGCCGGGGCACGGTTTTGTTCATGGGGTGGTTCGGGCCGCGTGGCCTGGCGTCCATCGTCCTTGCTTTGGTCTATCTGGAACAGGGGGCGCATCATCAGGGCGAATCCACGATCAGGCTCGCCGTGATGGTCACCGTGTTGCTCAGCATATTTGCGCACGGATTGAGCGCCCGCCCGGGAATCGCCATCTATGCGGCGAGCGTAGGCAGATTGGGTCCCCAAGCCCCCGAGCGGCAGGACTGTGAGTAAGTTGAGGCGTTTCACACGCCCAGGCATGGCGGACGATCCCGCGCTCGCCGGATCCGGCGATTACTAACCACGGAGGACACGGAGAGCACGGAGATATGAGGAAGGAACGGTCACATAGGCGGGATAAATATGTGCGGCCGAGGCATGGCGGCGGGCTTTCGTCGCGCGCTATTTCTGTTGTAGCGGCGCTGTGTCAGCGTCGCATAAATCAGCGACGGTCGCAGACCGACGCTACAACCGCCGTGCGTGGGAGCGGAACGGATTGGCCGGTTGCCAGAAAGGATTTTAGCGGATAGCGTCGGGCTGTCCCGCACCCCCCCTGGTCCGCTCCCGGCATCCGTCGCGTAAACGGTCCGGGATGGGAGATGCGGGAGGTCGGGAAAAAAATCCGTCCGGATTCCTTCCGCGCTGGCCAAACGGATCGAGGGGCACACCCCGGCGCCCGCGGTTTCCCGCGAACGGCTCGAACACCGGATGGCGCCGCATCCTCCCGCTCCGGAAGCGCCGGACCCCGATGGCCGGCTGACGGCCGCTCAAGTTTTTGCCGCATTGCAGGAGATCCGCCCGCCACACACGGTCCTTGTCGAAGAAAGCCCGTCGAATCTCGCAGCTCTCCACAAGGCATGGCCCATTACCGAGCCGGACACGTTCTACACCTTTGCCAGCGGCGGACTGGGATGGAACCTGCCAGCCTCCGTCGGCATCGCGCTGGCCGAACGGGACAGCGGACGGAACCGCCCCGTGCTCGCCGTCATCGGCGACGGCTCGTTCCAGTATTCGGTGCAGGCGATCTGGACGGCAGCGCATCTCCGGGTGCCCATGCTGATCGTTGTTCTGTGCAATGAGGAATACTGCATCCTGAAGTCCTTCTCCGTGCTTGAGGAGGCTCCGGGGGTGCCCGGATTCGATATTCCCGGCCTTGATATCGTCTCGCTCGCACGCGGTTACGGCTGCACGGCCGCCCGCGTGGAAACGCTCGATGCGATTCGCTCGGAGGCTGTCAACGCATGGAAGCGGAACGGACCCACGGTCTTGGAAATTCCGATCAGCAAAGAGATCCCACCGCTGCTCTAAAAGATTTATCGCCCTGGCTCGAAAGGGGAAGCGATGGTGCAAGATGCTGGCCGATGGGGCCTGCGGAAGCGCGAGGCGTATCCGCTGTGATCCGGTATGCGCTGACACCACCGGCCCGAGGGAACGGGCGGGGGAGACTGCCGAAAAGCCCCGCAGGGCTGAGACGAGCGGGGGCGAGCGAATCAACATCAGGCCCATCGCGGCCAGCAGATTGCGCCAGATCGCCCCGAGCAAATGAGGTTTTCGGGCTAAATCCTGATACGAAGCCAAGAGGCTTGCGCCGGAGCTGCCGGTTCGGGCAGGGTGATGGGCATGTATCGATGGACACGGTTGAGCTCGCAGAAGTGGGAGGATGCCTGGGAGGAACGCCTGCAGTTTTTGGGGCCCGGGCAGGTGGCGATGGTGACGTGGCCGGATTCGAAGGCGCTGAAGATCGAGGCGTTTGGGGATAAGAAGACGGCGGATTTGCTAAAGAGGCGGTTCGGCGGCAAGGTGACGAAGGCGGCGGCTCAGGTGTGGACCGGCGATGCGGCGAAGCCCCGGGCTCCGCTGGCGATTCGCGGGAAGCTCCGGATTTTTTCCGATGAGGCGAACTGGAGGAAGTCGGGCGACCGGACCGGGGATGTCTGGATCCCGGCAGGCATGGCCTTCGGCACCGGCGACCACGCGACGACAGCGACCTGCCTGCGGCTCCTGAGCGATGTGGCGGAGGGGATGCGCGAGGGGTGGACGGCGATCGATGCCGGGACGGGCAGCGGGATCCTGGCGGTTGCGGCGGAAAAGCTCGGGGCCGCCCGCGTCGATGCGTTTGATTTTGATCCCGCGTGCGTGCGGATCGCGAAGGAAAACGCGAAGAACAACGGCTGCCGGAAGGTCACTGTCACCCGGGCGGATGCGCGGCGGATGTCCGGGTTTGCGCGCGCCGACGTGATCGTTGCCAACCTCTTCAGCGAGCTGCTGCTGGCATCTGCCCCAGGGTTTTTTCGGAAGCTCGGTCCGGGCGGGCACCTGATCTTTTCCGGGGTTTTGCGGAAGCAGGCCGGCGAGGTGGCGGCAGGGCTGGTGGCGGCGGGGTTCGCGGCCCCGCGGATCATCGACCGGGGGAAATGGTGCGCGGGGCTGACCGTAAAAAACGGGGCTCGCGCTCGGGTTTGACGGCTGGTAAAACACGTCGACCATGTTGGAACTTGTTCAAAAAGGCGGCCCCCTTGTCTGGCTGATCCTGCTGTGCAGCGTGACCGCGCTCGGGGTCTTTTTCGAGCGCCTGCTCTCCCTCCACCGCGCGTCGATCCACACCGGGGATTTCCTGCGCGGCCTGGCGAACCTCCTACGGAAGAAAAATTTTGCCGAAGCGCTCCAGGAGTGCGCGGGGACGCCAGGTCCGGTTGCGCGCGTGCTGCACGCGATCATCCTCAAGCATCGGGCCCCGCGATCGGAGCTGCGGGACATTGCCCAGGAAGCCGGCCAGCTGGAGGTGCCCCGCCTGGAGCGGAACCTCGCCCTGCTTGGGACGATCGCTTACGCCACGCCGCTGATCGGGCTGCTCGGCACAATCCTGGGACTTCTGAGCGCTTTTCAGCAGATCTCCGCACACGGCGGCTACGCCACGGCGGCGGAAATTGCGGGGGGCGTTTACGAGAGCCTGCTGACGTCAGCCGCCGCGCTGACGGTTGCGATCCCGGCCTTTGTGGCCCACAGCTACCTCTCGGCACGGGTCAACGCGGTCCTGCATGACATCGAGCGGGCCGCCATCGAAACGATCGAAATCCTGCAAGGGCCGGATGACCCGGCATCCGCCGCGTGAGGCTGGTCCGCTCAGCTACGCCGCATCCGGCACTGATCTTTGTCGCGCCAGCGCTCGACGTCGTGCTGGCGCTGATCTTTTTTCTTCTTCTGAGCACGTCCTTTCTGCTGCAGCCCGGCGTCGCGGTTTCGGTTCCGGACTCGCCGTTTCTGCTGGCTCCGCAGCGGGATCCGCAGGTCGTCAGCGTGACGGCACCGCCGCTCTCGGCGGTCTATTTTGAGAACGAGCAAGTTTCGTTTGAGGAGCTGCGCGCGAAGCTGTCGGTCCCCCAGGGGCGGAAGCGGACGGTGATCATCAAGGCCGACCGACTGGCGCCCTTTGATCTGGTCGCCCGCACGATGAACGTGGCGCTTGAGCTCGGCTACCCGACGGTCCTTGCGACCGGCGAAGGAAAATGACAGACGACCGGCTGATTTTCGATTGGCCGGGGCGCCACCACCTGCACCTGCTTTTGCCGGCAGGCCTCCTGGCGGCGGTCGCCGCACACGTGGGATTCTTTTTTCTCTTTTCGATCATCTACCCTCGGCCGGAGGCCGGGGCCATCGATTCCGCGAGCGTTTTTATCGTTCTGCCCGGCTCCGACGACTCCGTGAGACTCGCGGCGCTTCTGGAGTCCGCCGACCCGTCGGTTTTTGCGCCGGGCAGGGGGATTTCGACTGGCGGCGGGATCCCGGCGGTGAAATACACCCCCCACTATGTGACGGCCGAGCCGATGGTGGAAGAAATGCCAGCTATCGCTCCTGAAAAGGATCGGCCCCCGATCTTTACCGGCCCTGTTCCTGGGAGGGCAACGCGTCCTTCGCCCATCACCGCCTCTACGGTTCCAGCCACGTCAAAACTCCGCGCTGACGAGGCGCTTGCGCACCGGCTGCCCGAGGTGATGGAGGCGCTGAAATCCCTGCATCCCACGGAGGGAACGTTTCCCGGGGCCGCAACATTTTTGGTGGCGCTCAGGCCCGATGGCACGGTCTCCCATTTGTTTTCACAGCAGGGATCCGGGAGCGCGGAGTTCGATCAGCGCGCCGCCGGCGTGGTGCGGTCCCTGCGGTTTCTTCCCGGCACGGGGGATCCGGCCTGGGGGGTCCTGACCGTTGAGTGGCCATGATTCAAATCCATCTGCCGTGGCTCGTCTTCATCTGCCTTCTGGTCTTCCTCGTCGGCATCTTTCTGGTCTGGGTCGGGTACGAGGCGGTGAGGAGGCGGAGGGCGCGGAGGGCGGAGCGGGGGCGGCTGCGGTGCCCGGTCTGCTGCATGGAGTTCGCCGATCGCACCGGATCCGACCTAGCCACCTGCCCGCGATGCGGAAGCCTCAACGAGCGCCATCCCCCGAGGCAGTTTTGAACTTTTCGCGCTTGGATGCAAAAATTTCATTGCCAAGCCAACGGCCAGAACGCCTAGTTGTCCGTTCCGCAATCGAAAACACGCGAAAACCTAACAAATGAGCGAGAGACGAGTAGTATTGACTGGCATGGGGGTAATTACTCCCGTTGGAAACGACCTCACCACATTCTGGAAGTCCCTCCAGGAGGGACGGGGGGGGATCAGCCGGTTCGACGCATTCGACTCCACCAACTTTGACTGCAAGATCGCGGGCGAAATCAAAAATTTCGAGCCGGCGAAGTATTTTAAGAACCCGAAGTCGGCGAAGCGGACCGACCGGTTCACCCAGTTTGCGATGGCTGCGTCGAAGATGGCGCTCGAGGATTCCGGCCTGGATTTGGAGAAAGTCGACCGCAATCGATTCGGGGTCATGATCGGGAGCGGAATCGGTGGGCTCAGCAGCATGGAGGAGGAGTGCAAGCGCCTGCTCGAGCGGGGCCCCTCTCGCGTCTCGCCGTTCACGATCGCCATGATGATCTCGAACATGGCGAGCGGGATCGTCTCGATGGAATACGATTTGCGCGGGCCGAACATGTGCATCGTCACGGCCTGCGCCACCGCAAACAATTCCCTGGGCGAGGCCTGGCGGATCATCAAATTTGGAGATGCCGACGGGTTTATTGCCGGCGGCTGCGAGGCGACGATCACGCCGCTCGGGATCGCCGGGTTTTCGGCGATGAAAGCGGTGAGCCTGCGGAACGATGCGCCGGAAAAGGCGTGCCGCCCGTTTGACCGCGACCGCGACGGATTCATCATGAGCGAGGGAGCGGGCATGATGATCCTCGAGGAATACGAGCACGCCCGGCGCCGCGGGGCGCAGATGTACTGCGAAATTATCGGATACGGCTGCACGGCCGACGCGTATCACATGACGGCTCCGATGCCGGAAGGCGAGGGAGCGGCCCGCGCGATGACGATCGCAATGGGGCACGGAAAAGTGAACCCCGGCGAGATCGATTATATCAATGCGCACGCCACGTCGACCGGGCTCGGCGACATCTGCGAGACGAAGGCGATCAAGCTTGCCCTCGGCGAGCACGCGAAGACGACGATGGTGAGCGCGACCAAGTCGATGACTGGCCACCTGCTCGGCGCAGCCGGCGGGGTTGAGCTGGCCGCCTGCGCGATGGCGATGAAGCACGGGGTTGTCCCCCCGACGATCAACCTCGAAAACCCGGATCCGCAGTGCGATCTCGACTGCGTTCCGAACGTCGCCCGCGAGGCAAAGCTCAAGACGGTTCTGAGCAACTCGTTCGGCTTCGGCGGTCACAACGCCACGCTTCTGATCAAGTCCCTGGAGTAAGTCAGGGCTTCGGAGCTGCCTTCGCCCGGAGCGCACGGAGCCTCTCATTGGCGAACTTCGTGCCCGGCACCGTGAGGCTGACCTCGTAGGCGCGGATCGCCTCCGGGATTCTGCCGGCCCCCTCCAGAAAGAGCGCGTAATATTCATGGACGGCCGGGTTGCCGGGATCCAGCCGGATCGCCTCGATGTGTGCGGCCTCCGCAGACGGGCGGCTTTTGATGCTGGTCAGGGCGATGGCCAGCATGAGCTGGTTCCAGCGCTCCTCGCGGTCCCGCTCGGTTGATCGCCTGAGAAAATAGGCCGAGCGGACAAATTCCTCGCGCGGATTCGCAGTGGTTGGCGCGGATTGCAGGAGTGCCTCGCCGAGGATTCGGCGGAGGCGCGAGTGGGCCGGGGCCGAGACCAGGCCGCTTTCAGCCGCCGAAATCGCCGCCGGCGCATCGCGGAGGATCAGCGCATTTTCTGCCTGCAGGGCCTGCCACTCGGCATCGGCAGACCGGTTGAGAAGCAGCAGGAGGAAGGCACCGGCGGCGCAGGCCGCAAGGCCGGCCAGGCACCTCGGAATCCAGCCGCGCCCATTCTGGGAGCCTGTCGAAACGCCGACGTTCGCCAGCATGCCTGCGCAGGCGGCCGCCAGCACGGCATTTGCCGGGATCTGCATGTTAAAATCAAAAACCGAGTGGGCCGAGCAGGCGGCGAGCGCGCTGAGCGCCCCCATCGTCAGGGCGGCCGAGTTGCTCTGCGGCCGGCTCGACGCCGCCATCCGCTGGCGAAGGCAGGCGAGGAATCCCAGAAATCCAGCGCGCCAGTTGACGACGAGGATGGCGGCGACGAGGACGAGCCCGAAGAACCCGAAATCCGCGAGCGTTTGTGCCCAGTCGTTATGGGCGAACGTATCGTCGCCATCCGAGTTGTAGTCGCGCAGCCGGCGGGAGAGCTGGGTAAACGATCCGGCGCCGGTGCCGGTGAGCGGCTCGATCTGCGCCTGGCGGAGCGCGGCCGGCCAGATCGCGGTGCGGTAGCGATCCTCCATGATCCGGCTCATCCGGACCTGGACGGTGACGCTTTCTGAGAACAGGAAATACCCGCCGCCGAGCCCGGTGGCGACGGCGGCCACCGTGACCAGGAGGATGATAACCCGGCGATCGCGGGCGCCGATCGCCAGGGCGACTGCGCTGAGGATCAGGAACGCGACCATCCCGGAGCACAGGCCGACCATTCCGCCGCGGCTCAGAGTGAGGACGGTTCCGGCAACGCAGACGGCGGCGAGGTAGGCGAAGATGACCTTGACCCAAACCTTGCACCGGCCCAGGCAGGCGATCCCGAGAGAGAGGAAAGCAAGAATATTGAGGAGCCAGGCGAGGTGGTTGCCATTCAAAAAGACCCCGTGTCCCCGGGCGTACCCGGCACCGGGTTTCATGTACCACGAACGCATCTGCTCGCTCAGCCACGGCAGCGGCCAGAAGTATTCCGGGGAAGAAAACTGGATGGCAGCCAGCACGATCTGCCCGACTGCCGCCACCAACAAAACGATCAGGAAGACATAGCGCGACGGCGGGGTTGTGACGACGCAGGCAAACAGGCAGTAGGCCGCGGCGCAGGCCGTCGTCAAAAGCGTGTAAAAGAGGGCCAGATCCTGCGCGGGCGAGTGGATCGAACGGGCGATCAGGTACCCGGCTCCGACCAGCGTCACCACCAGCGCCCCCGCCCGCGGAGGAACCGCCCGCTTCCAGAAAAGGGCCGAGAGACCCAGGATCCCGGCGATGGAAATCAAAAAATACCCGGGAAGGCTAAACACCGTCCGCATCAGCCCGCCATAGGCGAGCTGCATCGAGAGGATCGCCAGAGCGAGGAGGACGGCAATAAAAATCCGGATCACTATGCCCAACATGCCTGATTACCCACGGCGGGCTCAATCTTCAATGTCGGGGAATCTTCGACTCTGGCATCGCCGAAAGTTGCAAAAACGGGCTCCGCTTGGGGGCGGAACTTCGAACCCAAAGGGGCGCACGTTTGGAGTTCCGCATTTATGCGGTGGGTTTTTGCGTGGCCGCGCAGGCTGCTGCCGCCTAAAGGCGGAACTCCTAACCCGCAAGCCTTCCGCCTGACAGACGTGCAACGTTCAGGCATCCGCCCGTTCTAATCCCGCGTTACGAATATCGGCTTTCGCCTGGCGGGAATCCGGGTAAAAATCCGGCGTGGAATTGACGGAGAAATTTTTGGTCTCGCTCTGCGGGTGGCCGGTTTTTAAGGAAGCGCGTGGGCTGCATGCGGCCGGGCGGGTCTCCGGGGCGGTTTCCGAACCTCCGGTCGTGCGGGGCAGGATCGCGGCGGGGGACAAATCCTTCTTTTCGGGGTTGCGGATCCGGAGCCCGATCGACGTGGAGAACCTCTGCCCGTGCCGGGACGCAAAGGTTCGCGGGATCATCTGCGCGCACGCGATCGCGGTGGGGCTCGAAATCCTGAAGCCCACTCCGCAGCGGAGCGCTCCGCGTAGCATGGGCATCCTGCCCATGCCACATATTCCTGCAGCGTCAACCGTATCGGAGTCCCCCCGCGTCCGCCTGGACCTCGAGGGCTCGCTGCGACACCTGGAGGCAGAGGTGCGATTTGAATACCACACGGCGGGAGCGACGAACCCGGCCGCAGAAACCGACGTCCTTCGCGAGCTGATTTCCTGCGGGTTTGAAGATATCCGGGGGAAGGCGACCCTGCGCGGGGAGGATGCCGTCGTCCGGTTTTTTGCCTCGACACTCCCGCAGCTTCGCGGGAAGTGGGATGTGCGCGAAGGGGAGCGGTTCTTGCATGTGACACAGGAGATCGTGCGCATCGAGCCTCACTTCGCGATCCGGGAAAAGGACGATGGCTGGCTCGATTTCCACGTGCATTTCACGGCGGGCAGCGAGGCGGTGCTCTCCGCCCAGGATGTCCAGCAGCTGCTGCGGAGCGGACGTCCGCAGATGCGGCTCAAAGACGGACGCCTGGCCGTTCCGGATGCCGGGCTGGCTGCGGATTTGGAGGAGGTGCTTCGGGATTGTGATCCGAGCCAGGAGCGCGGGGTCTACCGCATGCGGCCGGCGCAACGGGCTTATCTGGAGGAGAGCATCGCGGGGTGGACCGGGCAGGCTATGGTACGCGGCGGTTCGGAGGTGAAGCTCGGCAAGCTTTCTGCGCGCCTGCGGCCGTATCAGGCAGATGGCGCCACCTGGCTGGCCCGGCTGGCCGGCGCCGGCTTGGGCGGCCTGCTGGCCGACGAGATGGGCCTTGGGAAGACGGTCCAGGCGCTGGCCATGATGGAGGCCCACCCCGGCCCGCACCTCGTTGTGTGCCCGTCCTCGCTCGTGTGGAACTGGTGCCGGGAAGCACGCGAGTTTGTTCCCGGGCTGCGGGTGCTGGGAATTGAAGGGTCCGCGCGGGAGAAGCTCATCGGGGAAATTCCCAATTGCGACATCGCCGTGACCAGCTACGCGCTGATCCGGCGGGATATTGAGCGGTACAAAGGGATCCGGTTTTCAAGCGTCGTGCTCGACGAGGCGCAGCACATCAAAAACCCGGACAGCCAGAATGCAAAAGCGGCCGGCGCGCTGGAGGCTGGCGCAAGGTTTATCCTGACCGGCACCCCGCTCGAAAACTCCCTGCGCGACCTCTGGTCGCTTTTTGATTTTCTGCTGCCATCGTACCTCGGGAGCCGGAAGGATTTTCAGGAGCGCTACGAGAAGCCTCTTCTGGAGGGCGAGCGCGGGGCGCTTTGGGACCGCCTGAACCGGCGGGTCCGGCCATGGATGCTCCGGCGGAAAAAAGCCGACCTTCTGCCGGACCTGCCGGAGAAGATCGAGCAGGTCGTCGAGATCGAGCTCACGGCGGCGCAGAAGTCGGCGTATACCCAGCTGCAGGTCGCCGCGCGGGCCGAGGTCGACGCGCTGCGAGAATCCGGCGGCCAGGCGCGGATGCGCGTGCTCACGGCGCTTCTGCGGCTGCGCCAGGCGTGCTGCGACCTGAGGCTACTGAACCCGGACGCGTCCGGCGGGTCGGCCAAGCTCGACGCGTTGCTGGAATTGGTTGGCGAGGCGGTCGACGGCGGGCACCGGGTGCTCGTCTTCAGCCAGTTTACGACGATGCTGGACCTGATCGCGCCCGCGCTTGAGGAGGCCGGGTTTGCGCACTGCCGGCTCGACGGCTCAACGAAAGATCGCGCGGCGGCAGTGGAAAAATTCCAATCCCACCCGTCGATCCCGGTTTTTCTGATCAGCCTGAAGGCCGGGGGGACCGGGCTCAACCTGACGGCAGCGGATACGGTGATCCATTTTGATCCCTGGTGGAATCCGGCCGTCGAAGCGCAGGCGACCGACCGGGCGCACCGGATCGGCCAGGCAAGCGTGGTCACATCGATCAAGCTGATCGCGCGGGATACGGTCGAGCACCGGGTGATCGCGATGCAGGAGAAAAAGCGCGCGCTGATTTCCGGTCTGCTCGATGTGGAATCCTCGATGCCTGGCGAGGCCGACCTCCTCGAGCTGCTCAGATAGGACGCGCTAGAAATGCCTTGTAGGCATTCTTGATTCCTTCCCGGAGCGGAATTTTCGGCCGCCATCCGAGCGCAAACAGCCTCGTCATATCGAGAAGCTTGCGGGGGGTGCCATCCGGCTTCGAGGGATCGAACGCGAGGGAGCCGGAATACCCGAGCACCTCGCAGATCGTCTCGGCAAGCTCGCGGATCGTGACGTCCTCGCCGCAGCCGATATTAACGATCTCCGGAGAATCGTAGTTTTGGAGGAGAAAGACGCAGGCGTCGGCGAGGTCGTCGACATGAAGGAATTCGCGGCGAGGGGTCCCCGTCCCCCAGATCGGGATCTCCGGGGCGCCGGAGAGCTTCGCCTCGTGAACTTTCCGGATCAGGGCCGGGAGGACATGCGAGGCGTGCAGGTCGAAGTTGTCGTTCGGGCCGTAGAGGTTCGTCGGCATCGCTGAGAGGAAATTTTTCTGATATTCCCTGGCGTACGCCTGGCAGAGCTTGATGCCGGCAATCTTGGCGAGCGCGTAGGCGTCGTTTGTGGGTTCGAGCGCTCCGGTGAGCAGGGCGCTCTCGGGGATCGGCTGCGGGGCAAATTTCGGGTAGATGCACGAGCTGCCAAGGAAGAGGAGCTTGGCCGCGCCAAAGTCGGCGGCCGCGCTGATCACGTTGATCTGGATCGTCAGGTTTTCGAGGAGGAACTCGACCGGCCGCTCGGCATTGGCCACGATCCCGCCAACCCGCGCAGCGGCATCCACAACGATGTCAGGACGCTCGGCCTCAAAAAAAGCCCGCACCGCCGCGCGATCGAGCAGGTCAACCTCAGAGCGGGTCCGCACCAGAATATTTTGAAACCCGGACGCCTGAAGCCGGCGGACGATCGCGCTTCCCGCCATTCCCCGGTGACCGGCCACATAGATTTTTGATGAGCTGTCCATGAGGGGGAGGACACTACACCCGGGCGGCGATCGAGGGGAAGAGCGATCCTTGCAGGGAAAGGCGTTGGGACGAACATCGAACATTCAACCTCGAACATTCAGCATCGAGGAGCTCGAAACTTGATGTTGCGATCCATCGCAACAAAGGGAGGGGTGTTTTTAGCGGCCATCTCACGAGGCCGCTCCGCGCAGGGCGGCCGCCAGGTCGGGAAAGCGGTACGGGTAGCCGTGCTGCAAGGCCACCGACGGCCGCACGCGGACACTGTCCAGCATCACGTGCGAGAGGTCGCCCAGTGCGAGCCGCAGGGCAAAAGCAGGCGCAGGCAGGATCGCCGGCCGGTGTAAGGAAGCGGCCAGTATTTTTGTGAACTCGGCATTCCTCACCGGCTTCGGCATCACGGAATTCAGCGGGCCGGAGACCTCGGGCGTGGCAAGCGCCCAAAGAATCATGCCCGCGACATCCTCGACATGGACGCAGCTCATCCACTGCTGCCCGGACCCCAAATTTCCACCAGCTCCGGCAGAGAAGAGCGGCCGGATGAGCGCCATGGCTCCCCCTTGCCCAATGACAAAACCAATTCGAACACGGACAACACGGACGCCCAGCGGCTCAGCCTTAACTGCTGCCGATTCCCAAGCCTGGCAGGTTTCGGACAAAAATCCACGGCCTGCGGGAGACGGCTCGGAGACTTCCTCCTCGCCCGTGTCCCCGTAAAATCCGATAGCAGACGCATTGATCAGCGTGCGGACCGAGGATCCCCGAAGCGCCTCGACAATCCGGCGGGTCCCCACGACCCGGCTTTCTACGATTTTCCTCCTTCGCGGCGTCGTCCAGATCCCGAGGATCGGCTCGCCGGCGAGGTTGACGACCGCATCGAGCCCCTCCAAGTCACGGGGCCCTTGGAACACCTCAAATCCCATGCGGGCGCGGCGCGAAAAACAGACCGCCTCGATCCCCCGCTCTTCTGCCTCCCGTCTCAGAACACTCCCAACAAAACCAGAGGCACCAAATAATCCCACTCGCATACCCTACACTACGACAGGATCCCCGAAAGAGACGGGATATTTACAGATCCGCGATGCGGCCGTCTCAAGAATCTGTAACGGTTTGTTACCGGGACCAGGTGGGTTCGCTGACTTTTCCGAGGCCCGAGACGATCGGGGTCGGGCGGCCTTTGACGGTGTCGAGGAGCGTGAGGGTCGAGCCGTTGCTGTAGATAAGGTGGCGGGAGTTGGCTCCCCAGACCGGGTCTTCGCCCTGCGCGACGACCCGCACGGCACCCGACGCGAGGTCGAGCACCGCGATCGAGAATCCATCCTGGCGGATGGTGAAGGCGATTTTTTTGCCATCCGGCGACCAGCAGGGTTCGGTGCAATATCCGTGGCCGGTCGGGATGAGGCGGCCGCTGCCTCCGCCGGAGCTGATCCGGAAGAGCTGCGGGCCGCCGCGCTCGTCGCTCGAATAAACGATCTCGCCGCCATCGGGTGACCAGGACGGCGAGGACTCGACGCCGCGGGTTTTTGTGAGGCGCCGGGCTCCGGAGCCGTTGGCTCCGACCACATAGAGCTCCGGGTTGCCATCCTTGCTGATCGAGCAGGCGAGGCGGCCGCCATCCGGCGAGAACGCGGCGCCGGAATTGGTTCCGGGGAATTTGATGATCCGGCTCCTGGCCCCGCTGGCGAGGTCGATCAGGTAGATATCGGCGTAGCCGCTCTGGTAGCCGGTGTAGGCGAGCTTCGAGGCATCGGGAGTGATGGCCGGGGCGACGCTGATCGATCCATCGCTGGTGAGCTGCCTGGCATTCGCCCCATCGTAGTCGGCGGTGTAAATTTCTTTGCGGCCGGTGCGGGCAGCGACGAACGCGATTTTTGAGGATGCGATCCCTTTTTGTCCGGTGATTGTTTCGATGATGTCGTCCGAAAATGCGTGGGCGGCCGTGCGGGTGGTACCGGCATAGGATTTGCGGAGGACGACCCCGCCGCCGGAGTCGGTCACGGTACCTTCGAGGCTTCCGCTGCCAGCGGTGCCGGCGATCGTGAAGCTCGCGCGCGCAGCCGGGGCCATGGCGAAGAGCCCGGAGAGGTCGAGATCGGTCTGGACGACCTTGGCAGCGGCGGCACCTTCCCCTCCGCCGAATGGCTGGATGAGGATGCTTGTCGCATCACCTTTTTTCACAGTGATGGTGGTCTCCTGCGCCCGGGAAGGCAGCGAAAGGCAGAGGGCTAGGAGCGTGAGGATCCGGAAAAGTTTCATGGCTTCCTCCCTGCTTCGCAAACATGCAGGGGTTTGACAAGTCAGGAACAGAACCGCCTGCCGAGCGGGAATGTTCCGAGGCTGGTGAGCGAGCGGGCGATCTTGCCGGCTTTGGCGAGGGCGCGCTCGACGGTCGGGCATCCGGGTCCGCCCTGGATTTCGACGTAGAAGACGTAGGTCTGAGGCTGGCCGGGGATCGGGCGGGAGACGATGCGCGTGAGGCTCACCTTTTCGCGGGCGAACGGCCCGAGGAACCGGTGGAGGCTGCCGCACTCGTTGCGCAGGGCGGCCACGAGGGCCGTGCGATCCGGCCGGCGTGCGGCGGCCGGCTTGCGGGCGATCACGAAGAAGTTGGTGACATTGACCGGTTCGGCGGCGTGCGGGAACTCGAGCACATCGAGGCCGTAGCGGGCGGCGGTGGCTGGCGACGCGAGCGCAGCGGCCTCTTTGGTGGAGGCGGCGCGCTGGGCGGCGACGGCCGTGCTGGCGACGGTGACGAGCTTGGCGTTCGAGTGCTGCTCCTTGAGCCAGGCGCTATGGTGCTTGAGCTGGATGAAGTGCGAAAAAACCGTTTTGACCTGGGTGCCCTGGCGTCCGAGGAGGGCGATGCGGATGTCGAGCGAGAGCTCCTCGCGGATCGAGACGTTTCCGGCGTGGCGGATCAGGAGGTCGACGGAATCATAGACGGTTCCTCCGGAAGAATTCTCGACCGGGACGAGCCCGAGCGTCGCCCCCCCTGCGAGAACGCAATCAAAAACCCCTTCGATCGTGGGGCAATCGACATACTCCGCCCCGCCGAACCGTTGGCGGGCGAGGATGTCGGAAAACGTGCCTTCCGGCCCGAGGAACGCGAGCGATTTCATCCGGCAAAAAGTTCGTGGGCGAGGACGCTGAGGCAGTAGATCGCGGCGGTTTCGGTGCGCAGGATGATTGGCCCGAGCGTGACCGGCAGACAGCCGTGGCTCTTGGCGAGGGCGATTTCTGCGGGGGTGAAGTCGCCTTCGGGGCCGACAAAAACGGTCGTGCTGCGCGGGAGCCGTCCGGTGTTGGCCGCAAAGTCGGCGAGCACAGATTTGATCGGGCGGGCATCCGGCTGGAGCGAGGCGATGAGGAGGAGCTCGCTGCGGTCCGGGTTTTCGAGGAAGGCTTTCGGGCTGCTCGGGGCCGCGACCCGGGGCAGGTGGTTTTGGCCGCACTGCTTGCATGCTTCGCGGGCGATTTCCTGCCACTTGGCGCGCTTCTTCTCAGACTCGCCGGCTTCCAGTTGCACAACCGTCCGGTCGGAGAGGATCGGCGCGATCGCCGAGGCCCCGAGCTCGACCGCCTTCTGGACGATAAGGTCCATATTTTTCCCTTTTGGCACCGCCTGCGCGAGCGTGATGGCACATGGCGGCGGCGGGGTCTTGGCTGCGGCCCCGAGCTTGAGCAAGACCGCCTTCGCATCCGGCTTGACGATTTTGGCCGAGGCCTCCCGGCCGGCCCCATCAAAGACGGTGACCCTGTCGTCGGCTCCGAGGCGCAGGACGTTGATGCAGTGGTGGGACTCGTCCGCAGGCAGGGTCGCGGCTTCCCAAAGTTCAGATGGCAGGTGGAATCGGTGCATGTTGAAAGAATTCGCGGAGCGCCTCGCGCCACGGACGGGGAGGGATCCCAATCGTCCGGGCCAGCTTTCCGGTCCCGAGGATCGTATGGACCGGACGCCTGGCTGTAAAACCTTTCATGTCGGCGAGCGCTTGCGGGCGGACGGTTTTCGTACGGAGCGGGATCCCGCGCTCCGCCGCGCAATCGAGTGCCCACTGGCCGTATTCCTGCCACGAGCAGGGCCCGCTGTTGCACGCGTGGTAGAGCCCTCCGGGCAGGGACGGGTCAAAAAACGGTTCCGCCCAGGCGGCGACGTCGTCGGCGAACGTCGGGCAGGAAAATTTATCGGCGATGGCGAAGACGTTTTCCTCGACCTGCGCGCGGGCGACCAACTGGTCGACGAACGCGGGTTTGTCCGGGCCGAAAACCCACGAGACCCGGAAGACAAGGTGGTCCGGGGATTGTTCCAGGACCGCCTGCTCGCCAGCCAGCTTGGTTGAGCCATACCAACCGAGCGGGCGGGCCGGATCCTCCTCGACGTAGGGGGCCTGGTTTGAACCATCAAAAACGTAATCGGTGCTGAAGTGGAGGAGACGGGCTCCGCAGGCGGACGCTGCGGCAGCCATCCGGGCGGGGGCGGCCGCATTCACCGCATGCGCCTCGTTGCGACGGACCTCGCAGGCGTCGACGTTGGTGAGGCCGGTGCCGTTGACAAGGATGTCGTAGGCCCGGCCCCGCAGGCAGGCGTCGAGAGCCGCAGAGTCGGCGACGTCCACCTCGTCGCGGCCGAGAGCAACAACGTTGTGGCGGGTCGCCCACCGGCGGGCCAGCGCGGCGGCCAGGCGACCGCGCCCCCCCAGAATGAGGATGCTTTTCATCGCCGGACAGCCTGGCACGAATTTTGTGCCTGCGCCGCACTATTCCGCGCCGGCCATCCGCTTTTGATTCTCGACAGGCGGGGGCGTGGGCAATAAGCAGAATTTATGGACATTTTGAGTGTGCTTTTAATACCGGAGGTCTTTCTGGTATGGACGTCGCTGGCCAAGACGATCGGCCTGCTGGGGGTGATCCTGTTTCTGGTTTCCTACACGGTGTACGCGGAGCGCAAGGTCTGCGCGCTGATCCAAGACCGCGTGGGTCCGAACCGGACCGGCATTCCGCTCACTCTTCTGGGCCTGAAAAAGGACATCCCGTTTCTCGGCCTCGGGCAGCCGGTGGCCGACGCCCTCAAGCTTCTGCTCAAAGAAAATTTCATACCGGGAAGCGTCAACAAGTTTTACTACTATATCGCGCCCAAGCTTTCGATGATCCCGCCGATTCTGGTTCTGGCCGTGCTGCCGTTCGGGTCGTCCCTTCTCGGGGTGCCGATGGTGATTGCGGACGTGAACATCGGCGTGCTCTACGTCTTTGCCGTTTCCTCGCTCGGGGTGTACGGGATCGTGCTGGCCGGCTGGGCCTCGAATTCGAAGTACCCTTTTCTCGGCGGCATCCGCTCGAGCTCGCAGATGATCTCGTACGAGCTCGCCCTCGGGCTTTCGGTGATCCCGGTCTTCATGATCTGCGGGACGCTGAACCTGCCGGAGATCGTGAACTGGCAGGTGCAGAACGGCTGGCTCGTGGCGCCCTGGTGGCCGAAAGGCCTGGACTGGAGAATGATCCTGTCGGGCGATGTCCACGCGATCTGGGGCACGTTTGTCGCCGGGTTTTCGCTCCAGCGGATCCTCGTCTGGATCCCGATGCTCATCTCGTTTGTCATCTTTCTGGTCGCGATGTTTGCGGAGACGAACCGCCTCCCGTTCGACCTCCCCGAGGCCGAGCAGGAGCTCGTGGGCGGGTACCACACCGAATATTCCTCGATGGGGTTCGCTCTCTTTTTCCTCGGCGAGTACGCGGCCATGATCGCGGGGTCCGGCGTGATTGTGACCCTCTTCCTGGGCGGATGGTCGCTGCCGCTGATCCCCGCCGGCACGCTGCCCGACCTTCAGGGGGCGGCGATCGGGCTTTCGAATGTCGCGCAGTGGCTGCCGAGCGTCTTTTTTGGGCTTGTCAACATCGGCGTGTTTTTCGCCAAGATCTGCGCGCTCCTGTTTGTCTTCATCTGGGTGCGATGGACGCTCCCGAGGTTTCGCTACGACCAGCTCATGAAGCTGGGCTGGTATTTCTTTTTTGAACTTGCGCTGGCGAACATCTTCATCACCGCGTTTATTGTGGCTTACGTCCGATAAGCGCATGAATGTTCTCCGTCCCGAAGATAAAGGTTATAAAAAGGCGCTTGCCGCCAAGCTGAACCGCCAGTCGGCCCCCGATCCGAAAGTCCGGGCGGTGGTCGCAAAGATCCTGAGCGAGGTCCAGTCCAAGGGCGATGCCGCCCTGATCCGCTACACCAAAAAGTTTGGCGGTCCGGCGCTCGCCGCGTCGCAGATCCCGGTGGCGCCGGCCGAGACCGCGCAGGCGATCGCAGGCCTCTCGGCCGACGCGCGCCGGGCGATCTCCGCCGCCCGGGCGAACGTGCGCAACTTTGCCCGTCGCAGCCTGCGCAAGAGCTGGTTTATGAAAAACCGCCAGGGAGCGGTTGTCGGCGAGCGGTTCGATCCGTTCCAGCGCGTCGGGATCTACATTCCCGGGGGATCCGCGCCGCTCGTCTCGTCCGCGATCATGACCTGCACGCTCGCGGCTGCGGCCGGAGTCCCGGAGATTGTGGCGGTCACCCCGTCCGGCAGCGACGGGGTTGTTCACCCGGCGCTCCTCGCCGCGCTCGCGGAATGCGGGGCCACCGAGATCTACCGCGTGGGCGGCGCGCAGGCGATCGCCGCGCTCGCCTGCGGGACGAAGACAATCCGGCCGGTTCAGAAGATTTTTGGCCCCGGCAACGCGTGGGTGGTTGAGGCGAAGCGCCAGTCCTTCGGGCGCGTGGCGATCGACCTTCTTCCGGGTCCGAGCGAGGTTCTGGTCATTGCCGACAGCACGGCGAACCCGGAGTGGATTGCGGCCGACCTCCTGGCGCAGTCCGAGCACGGGCATGGGAGCCAATCCATCCTGGTGACCGATTCCCCGAGGGTGCTGGCGCAGGTCGAGAAGGCGGTTGCCCGGCAGGCGAAGCTCTCGAAGCGTCCGAAGGAGCTCGCGGCCGCGCTGAAGAATGCGACGCTCGTCCTGGTCCCCGACCGGGAGGCTGCGATCAAGCTGGCGAACGACTACGCGGCCGAGCACGTTTCGATCGCGACCGCGCGGCCCGGAGAGGTCGCGCTCCAGCTCCGGACATCCGGCGCTATTTTCCTCGGAGGGCTCTCGCCGGTCGTGGGCGGAGATTTTTTGGCGGGTCCGAGCCACGAGCTTCCGACCGGTGGCGCGGGCAAATCGTTTGCCGGCCTGACCGCCGACCAGTTCCAGCGCCGCACGAGCGTGGTGATGTTCGACGAGCCCTCGCTCCGTGCGTCGCTCCCGTACCTGGAAACCTTCAGCGAGATCGAGGGCCTCGACGCCCACGGGCGCTCGGCCAGCATCCGCCTCGAAAAATGATTTGGCGGATCCGCGGCCGCGACCACGATCTCTCGCGGCGCGGCTGGATCATGGGCGTCCTGAATGCGACGCCGGATTCATTTTCCGACGGCGGCCGTTTTCTGTCCCCGGAGGCAGCCGTTGCGCATGGCTTGCAAATGGTGGCTGAGGGGGCGGACCTAATCGATATCGGCGGCGAGTCGACCCGGCCCGGCTCGCTGGCCGTATCGGAGGAGGAGGAACTGCGGCGGGTGTTGCCGGTGATTCGCGGCCTGCGCGGCCGCGCGCTGATCTCCATCGATACGTCAAAGGCATCCGTCGCCCGGGCGGCGCTCGAGGCGGGGGCGGACATCATCAACGACGTAACCGGCCTGCTCGGAGACCCGCACATGGCCGGGGTCGCCGCCTCGACCGGGGCCGGAGTCGTCGCCATGCACATGCAGGGCACGCCGCGCACGATGCAGCAGTCGCCGCATTACGACGATGTTGTCTGCGAGGTCGGGGATTTTTTTCGACAGGCGCTGGCGCGGGCGTTACCCTCCGGCATGGACCCGATGAGCATGGCCCTCGACCCTGGAATTGGATTTGGAAAGACGCCCGGGCACAACCGGCAGCTACTGTCGTCCCTGCCCTCGTTCCGGGAGTTTAACAGGCCGCTGGTCGTCGGCGTCTCGCGCAAGTCGTTTCTTGGATGGCTGGCCGGCAGCGCGGACCCTGCCGACAGGTTTTGGCCGGGGGTTTGCCTGACCAGCCTCTGCCGGGAGCTAGGGGCGTCGGTCTTCCGCGTCCACGATGTGCAACCCCACCGGGAGGCGCTCCGGATGACCGAAGCGATCATCGGCGATGCTTGAGGCGATCGGAAAATTCCTCAGCGAAAATTGGACGTCCGGGATCGAGATCCTGATCCTGGCGGTCGTCCTCTACTACATTTTTTTGTACCTACGCGGGACCCATGGTGCTCGGATCCTGATCGGCCTGGCGCTGGTTTTTCTGACCCTGACCCTGGTTTCGCAGCTACTGAACCTGATTGTGATCGGGTGGCTGCTCCGCAGCTTTTCCGTATTCCTAGCGATCGCGCTGGTGGTGATCTTCCAGCCCGAGCTTCGGCGCGCGCTCACCCAGCTCGGGAGCCACCGGTTTTTTACGTCCGTCTTCGAGGAGCGCGAGACGATCGAGGAGATCACGGACTCGGTGTTCGAGCTCGCGAGCAAGGGGTTTGGGGCGCTAATTGCCATCGAGCGCGAGATCAGCCTCAAGGCATTTTCTGAAACCGGCGTCGCCCTGGACAGCGCGTTTTCGAAGGAGCTTGTGCTCACGATCTTCCAGCCCAAAACCGTCCTCCATGATGGCGGGCTCATCCTACGGGGCGACCGGATCGCCTCGGCCGCGTGCATCTTTCCGCTGACCCAGCGCGAGGACCTGGACCGCAACCTTGGGCTGCGCCACCGGGCCGGCCTCGGGCTCAGCGAGGAATCTGACGCGGTGGCGATCATCGTCTCCGAGGAAACCGGGCAGGTTTCGATTTGCCACAGCGGCCTGATCGAGCGCAACCTTGGCCTGGAGAAGTTCCGGCGGCGGCTCAGCCAGCTTCTCCTCGACGAAAAGTATGAAAGAGATCATTCTGAACAACTGGAGGGCGAAGCTCGCCTGCCTGATCCTGGCGACCGCCCTGTGGTACCTCATCCGGCAGAACGTGGACCGGGCAAACGACCGGTTTGAATTCCCGCGCGACCGGGCCAACGAGCCCGCCCGCCTCCTCAACCCACCCGCAGAATTTCCCAAATCACCGACCCATGAGCGAACACCAGCGAAAACTCTTCGGAACTGACGGCATCCGGGGCGTCGCGAATATCGAACCCGTTACGGCCGAGACCGCGCTGAAGCTCGGCCGCGCGGCCGCCCACGTTTTTTCGTCGCTTGGCGGCCCCGGCCACCAGCCGGGCGGGAAGCGGAAGGTTGTCCTGGGCAAGGACACCCGGCTCTCCGGCTACATGCTGGAAAATGCGATGGTCGCCGGCCTGACCTCGCTCGGGGTCGACGTGCTCGTGATCGGACCGCTGCCATCGCCCGGGGTGGCGTACATCACGCGCTCGCTGCGCGCCGACGCCGGGATCGTGCTCTCGGCGTCCCACAACCCGTATGAGGACAACGGGATCAAGTTTTTCCGGCACGACGGGTACAAGCTCGACGACGAGATTGAGGCGCGGATCGAGGGGCTTGTTTTCAGCGGCGAGATCGAGAGCATCCGGCCGACGGCGGGCAAAATCGGGAAGGCGTTCCGGATCGACGATGCGCTCGGCCGCTACGTGGAATTTGCGAAGCAGAGCTTCCCGCGCGGGCGGACGCTCGAATCCCTGCGGGTCGCCTTGGACTGCGCGAACGGGGCCGCCTACAAATCGAGCCCGTGCATCCTCCGCGAGCTCGGGGCCGACGTGGAGGTTTTCCACAACCATCCGAACGGGACAAACATCAACGCGAACTGCGGGAGCACGCACCCGGCCGAGATCCAGCGCCTGGTGAAGCAAGCCGGCGCACATGTCGGGATCACGCACGACGGGGATGCCGACCGCGTCCTCCTCTGCGATGAAAACGGGGAGGTCGTCGACGGCGACGAGATTATGGCGATTGCGGCGGTGGATTATTTGAGCCGCGGATGCCTGGAGGGAAGCACGCTCGTCTCCACGATCATGAGCAACTTCGGGCTCGACGAGACGCTTGCCTCGCACGGCGGGCGCCTCCTGCGCACCAAGGTCGGGGACAGATACGTGATCGAGGCGATGCTCCGCGACGGGTTCAACGTCGGCGGCGAGCAGAGCGGGCACATGATCTTCCGCGATTTTGCCACGACGGGCGACGGGATCGTCAGCGCCCTCCAGATCCTCCGCGTCATGGCCGACTCCGGCAAGCCACTCAGCGAGCTCAAGCGGGTGCTCAAAAAATTTCCTCAAGCCCAGCGGAACCTGCGGGTCAAGGAGAAGCCGCCGATCGAATCGCTCACCCGGGTGAACGGGCTTCTGGCCGAGGCGGAGGCATCGCTCGGAGGCAAGGGTCGCGTCCTCCTCCGCTACAGCGGGACCGAGCCGAAGATCCGGCTGCTCATCGAGGGCCGCGACCAGGAGGCGATCGAGGCGAGCGCGGACCGGATTGCCTCGGCCATCCAGGACGAGATCGGGGCCTGAGGCCAGCGCCACCACGACGGAGAGCCCGAGAGTTGCAAAATGGGCTCCGCCCTGAGGAATTGTGTTTGCGTGAACGGCAGGGAACCGGCACCCTTTTGACCGCCATGATTGTAGCTCCTAAAATTCGCGGATTCATTTGTACGACGGCCCACCCGGAAGGCTGCGCCAGGCATGTTGCGGACCAGATTGCAGTTGTCCGGGCGCGCGGCGAAAATGCCAGCGGCCCGAAGAAGGTGCTCGTGATCGGATCGTCGACCGGGTACGGGCTTGCCTCGCGCATCGCGGCGGCGTTCGGGTCGAATGCGGCGACGATCGGCGTCTTTTTCGAGCGAGCCAGCGAGGACAATCGCACGGCGACCGCCGGGTGGTACAATTCGGCCGCCTTTGAAGCCGAGGCAAAAGCCGCCGGCCTCTACGCCCGTTCGTTCAACGGGGACGCGTTTTCCGATGCAATGAAAGACGAGGTGATCGCGGCAATCCGCAGCGACCTCGGGCAGGTCGACTGCGTGATCTACAGCTTGGCCTCGCCGCGGCGCACGCACCCGACGACCGGGGAAGTGCTCAAGTCTGTGCTCAAGCCGGTCGGCGAATCGTACACGAACAAAAACCTGAATACGGGAAGCGGGGTGGTGAACGAGGTGGCCATCGAGCCGGCGAGCGGCGACGATATCGCCCAGACCATCGGGGTGATGGGGGGCGAGGACTGGGAGATGTGGATCGACGCGCTGCTCGCGGCGGGCGTTCTTGCCGACGGGACCCAGACGGTTGCCTACTCGTACATCGGGCCGTCCCTCACGTGGGCGATCTACAAGAACGGCACGATCGGCCGCGCGAAGGAGGACGTCGAACGCGCCCAGCGCGCGCTTGACGCGAAGCTTGCGGGCATCGGCGGGAAGGCATGGGTCTCGGTCAATAAGGCCCTCGTCACGCAGGCCAGCTCGGCGATCCCGGTCGTCCCGCTCTACATCTCGATCCTCTACAAAATCATGAAGGAGGCTGGCACGCACGAAGACTGCATCGAGCAGATGGACCGCCTGTTCCGCGACCGCCTTTACCCGCTCAACCCGCAGACCGACGAGGTCGGACGCATCCGGGTCGACGACTGGGAGATGGCCCCGGAAGTCCAGGATCTCATCGCCAGGCGGTGGGACGAAATCTGCACGGAAAACCTGACCTCCCTTGCGGATTTTGCGGGCTACCAGGCGAGCTTCCTCCGGCTGTTCGGCTTCGGACTCGAAGGGGTCGACTATGCGGCCGAAACAAATCCAGCCGTCGGAATTCCGTCGATTACTTGACCTCGAAACAAGCGGAAGAGGCCCGCTAATCACGCGATTCCCCGCGAATGGGAAGGGCTTTCAGCAGAACCACGCGGCCTGCTTTAATCCAGATGACCTTTTCCTTTCCTCCTCATGTGTTCGCGTTGATTGGCTTTATTCGCGGGCAAAATCCGACTGCGGGTTGGAGGCCGCCGGCGGGCGCGGGGTGAAGATCCGGAACCAGTTGGCAAAATGTTTTTTGAGGCCCTCGCGGAAGGTGAGGTAATGGCCTTCGGGTTTTCCGCCTTTCCGGATGGCGGCGAGGAGTGCGGGGACGGTGAGCTCGTCGAGGTCAAAGGCCGTCGTGCTGACCCCGACGGCCGAGCTGTGGTGGGCATCGCTCGCGGCGGTTTGGCTCAGCCCGCGGGCCTCGGCATAGGCGAGCGCCTTTTGATTGTAGGTGCGCGAGGTGACGGCCGCGTTAAAAACTTCCAGGGCCTCGAGGTCGAGCGCATCGAGGACGGCCGGCCGGATCCCGGCGCGCCACTGGTCGAACGGGTGCGCCGGAATCGCCAGCCCTCCCCCGGATTTTACGGCGGCAAAAACCTCCTGCACCGGAGCCCCTTTGAGCGGTGGCAGGGTGAGCCCGAGGCAAAGAAGATGGCCCTCCGCGGTGCTGACCTCGACTCCGGGAACGACGAGGAACCCCTCTGGAAGCGGGCAGGATTTAAGATACTCGTGCGCCCGGCAGGAGTCGTGATCGGTGATCGCGATCCCGCTGAGCCCCCTCGCGCTGGCGGCCCGGATCAGGTCCTCCGGGGAGCTGGCGGCGTCCTTCGAGAAGAACGAGTGCACGTGGAGATCGAAGCGGTAGAGCATGGCGGAGATCATTTCGCTTTGACGAATGCCCTCCGGCAAGCCTGAATTGCTGCATGAGTGCGGCATTCAAAGAATGGGCGGTCGTTTGTGAGGCGCTGGGCGAAGGGCGCCAGAGCATCATTTTGCGCAAAGGCGGGATCGCGGAAGGGCGCACCGGGTTTGCCTTCCAGCACGGCGACTTCTTTCTCTTCCCGACGTGGTTCCACGAGCAGCTTGCAAAAACCACGCTGCCGGCCGGCGCGACGCTTCCGGAGCACGTGGATGGCGAGATCGAGATCCGCTACGCGGCCACCCTCGAGTGGACCCGGCTCGTCACGCGCTTCGACCAGGTGGCCTCGCTGCGCGAGTTCCACATCCTCCACGACAGCGTGGTGCAGGAGCGATTCAAATACGACGATGTCGAGGGCGTCCACGTCGCTCTGGTCCGGGTCTTCCGGCTCGACCCTCCCCAGCGGTTCCCCGAAGAAAAGAGGTTTGGCGGCTGCCGCTCGTGGATCGAGCTCCCCGACCTGGACGGCTGCACCATGGTCTCGGTCCTCAGCGACGAGGAGCACGCCCGCCGTCAGGCGCAGCTCCTGGCGCTGCTCGGCGAGTAGGCCTGCGCTATTCTTGGGCCTGAACCGCGCGGAGCGCGACCTCCCCGATCTCAAGGTGAAGGGCTTTTTCGGCGACCCGGAGGAAGCCTTCCGTGGAGTCGGTGAGCGCGACATCGAGCCGGCCCGGGCGCTCGGGGGGGGCGGAAATCTGCTGTCCGGCGAGGAGGTCCCTCACCGCCAGAGCGCAGTTTTTTGCCGAGTCAACGAGGGTCACTCCGGGCCCGGCCGCGCGCTGGATCGCCTCGCGAAGAAGGGGGTAGTGGGTGCAGCCGAGCACGAGCGTGTCGATATCTTTTGCGAGCAGTGGAGCCAGGTAGCGGCCGAGCATCTCGTCAGTTACCGGATCGTCGAAAAGACCCTCCTCGATGAGCGGGACCAGGAGCGGGCAAGCGGCGCTGAAGACCTCGGCGACGGCATCCAGCTGGCGGATCGCATGTTCGTATGCCCCGCTGGAAATCGTTGCGCGGGTGCCCATCACGCCGATCCGTCGCGACCTCGTTGCCCGGACGGCCGCCTCGGCGCCCGGCACGACCACCCCATAAACCGGAACTTTAAAAAGATCCTGCATGCGCGGCACGGCCAGGGCGGAGGCGGTATTGCACGCGACGACGATGATCTTTGCCTGCTCGGCCAGCAGGAGGCCTCCAATCTCGATGCTGTAGCGCTCGACCGTCCGGCGGCTCTTCCCGCCGTAGGGAACCCGCGCGGTGTCGCCGATATAAAAAATCGATTCTGCAGGGAGGAGGTCGCGCAGGGCGGCGACGACGGTGAGTCCGCCGATGCCGGAGTCGAAGACTCCAATGGGGTCGGGATTTTCGCTAGGCATATCAGTTCGCGGTGGAGGGGGTTGAAATCGCCTCGGCGGCCCGATCGACGAACCCGCCGATGTCGGACTTCGAGCCAACCGGAGCCGCTGGGGTTTCCTTTTTCAGGACCGGGGCGGCGGTGGCGTCGGTGGCGCCGACCACGGCCGAGGGCTTGAAGTACTGCATCTGTCCGGCGACGGCGCTGCGGTAGCGGTTGACCCCCTCGAGGACCGCGCGGGCAAAGGCGTTCCGAAACTCGGTCGAGGCAATCTGCCGGGAATCGGCCGGATGGTTCATAAATCCGCCCTCCAGCAAAACCCCCGGGATCTGGACGTCGCGGATCACCACAAACCGGGCGCGCTTGATCCCGCGGTCAAAAAGCCGGAGGTGGCGGAGCATCGAGGAATGCATCGACGTCGCCAGCGCAATATTTTCGGCATCCCGCGCATGCCCGGGATACTGCTTAAAATCGCTGTAGCGGAGGCTTTCCTCATCCATCGAGGGGACCCCGCGCGGGGCCAGCGCGTACGTCTCGATCCCGGTCCCGCCGACCTGGTTGCTCTTGTTGAAATGCACGCTCACAAAAATCGCGTTCGGGTACTTGTTCGCCATTGCCGGCCGCTTTTCGAGCGGGATGAAGACGTCCGTCATCCGGGTCATTCGGACGTTGTAGCCGTTTTCCTCCAGGAGCCGCTTGGCGCGCAGGACGACGTCGAGGGTGGCCTCCTTCTCGCTTCCCAGCGGGCCCCGGGCTCCCCCGTCGTGCCCGCCGTGCCCGGCATCCAGGATCACCGTGCGGACGGCGGTCGCGTTCTTGATCTTGCCCGGCCGCATCACCGGCTCGATGATTTTTGTGACGTCCATGGCGGAGATCAGGAGGGTTCCGCCCTTAGAAAGGACATCAAAGCAGAGGATGTATTTGACGTTGTTAATCCAGATTTCCCGGCTGCCCGCCTTGCCCCGGATCGTCCGCCCCTGGCCGGTGATCGTGAAGGCGTTTCCCTCAATGGCCGGCGGGTTCAGCTTATAAAAATTTGCGACGTCTTCGACCGGGACATGCCGCCGGCCCTCGAGCTGGACGACGTTCCACTGCGCGCGCAACCCGCTAAGGGGCATCAGCAAAAGAAGAATGGCTATCGCGGCGGCGGATCGCATGCTGGGCGAAAATGCTCGCGCCCCGCGATCCCCGCAAGGGAATTTTGCGAGGGCCGGGGATTGCTCCGCCGGCTGAGCCCGGAAAAATGGGATCGTGCAACTTGTCAATCCGGCCCGTTCGTGGTGGGATATCCTCCCTCATGAACGCATTCCCCGACATCAGCCGCATCGCCTACGAAGGTCCCTCCTCAAAAAACCCGCTCGCCTTCAAGCATTACAACGCCGACGAGCTGATCGAGGGAAAATCGATGCGCGACCACCTCAGGTTTTCCGTCGTGTACTGGCACACGTTCCGGGGGACCGGCGCCGATCCGTTCGGTGCGGGCACGATGCTGCGTCCGTGGGACGACGGCTCGAGCTCAGTGGAAAACGCGCAGAGGCGCGCGCGGGTGGCCTTCGAGTTCACCGAGAAGCTGGGCGCGCCGTTTTACGCATTTCACGACCGCGACGTTGCGCCCGAGGGAGCGACCCTCGCCGAGTCGAACAAAAATCTGGATGCGGTGGCCAAGGTCCTGAAGGAGGAGCAGGAGCGCACGGGCATCAAGCTCCTCTGGGGCACGGCCTGCCTGTTTGCAAACCCCCGCTTCCTTCACGGGGCCGCTACGAGCCCGAATGCGGATGTCTTCACCTATGCCGCCGCCCAGGTCAAGAAGGCGCTGGAGGTCACCCACGAGCTCGGCGGAGAAGGCTATGTTTTCTGGGGCGGCCGCGAGGGGTACTCGACGCTTTGGAACACCGACATGAAGCGCGAGGTCGAGCACCTTGCGAAGTTCCTCCACATGGCGGTCGATTACAAAAAGGAGATCGGCTTCAAGGGGCCGTTCTACATAGAGCCAAAACCGAAGGAGCCGACACGCCACCAATATGACAGCGACGCGGCCGCCTGCCTGAACTTCCTGCGCGAGTACGACCTGCTCGAACATTTCCAGCTCAACCTCGAGACGAACCACGCGACGCTGGCCGGCCACACGATGCACCACGAGTGCGAGGTCGCCGCCGCCGCCGGAGCCCTCGGCTCGATCGACGCCAACACCGGCGACGAGCTCATCGGCTGGGATACCGACCAGTTCCCGAGCAGCCTCTATCTCACCAGCGCGATCATGCTCACCGTCCTCAAAATGGGCGGGCTCAAGACCGGAGGCCTCAACTTTGATGCCAAGGTCCGCCGCGAGTCGTTCGAGCCGAATGACCTGTTCTACGCCCACATCGGCGGGATGGACGCGTTCGCCCGGGGGCTCAAAATCGCAGCAGCGATCCGCAAGGACGGCCGGCTCGGCGACATCGTCAAAAACCGCTACGCCTCGTGGGACAGCGGGCTCGGAGCGGACATCGAAGCCGGCAGGCACACGCTCGCCTCGCTCGAAAAAATCGCCCTCGCCGCCAAGGATCCGGTCCAACACGGCAGCGGACGCCAGGAGCTCATCGAGAATATCATCAACGAGCTGATCTGACGCAGCTCATGTCCCGGCCGCCGGAAGCATTTTTTGAGGGAAAACTCTTCGAGGTAGGAATCGGAGATGTCGTCGTCTGCCGCTACAAAGGCGGCGGACGTGTCGAGGCGGGATGCTTCCTGGTCGATGTGTTCTGCCTCGGGGTAAAGGACGCCTTTTTCGAAGTTTATACGGAGGAGGAATTTCGAGAGGAATTTCTCCCTCAGATTTTTCCAGATGGCGTACCTTCACCGCAGCCTGCCGCCTGGGGGCGAAAGCTCATCGAGGAAGCGGTTCGGTATGCCGGGGAGTTGGGGCTTTCTCCTCATCCCGACTTCAAGAAGGGGGCCAGGGTTTTCGGCGGGATTGATGCTCGCGAGTGCAGCGAAGAATTTGTTTTTGGCAGCAAGGGAAAGCCATTTTACATCCAAGGCCCACACGATTCCCCCGAAAAAGCTGCCCGCATCATGAATGCGCTTCACGCAAAGCGCGGCCCTGGGGGATTCGATTATCTTCTTCCCATTGCGGAGGAGGGAGACGGGGATGACAGGACCATCCTGGCGCTGGATTCCGAGGCAGATCACGGTGACCCCTCTCCAGAACTCGCGGAGTTTGCGGAGGAATTTCTAGTGACCCATGACCACTTCCGGCAGGTGGAATATCCGGGCAGCGAGAGATCCGATCTTCCCGCAGGCCTCCTGGCATTTGGCCGGAAGCTCCACAGCGAGATGCTGGCGGCTGACGGGCTCCCCCTCTCGGCTGCTATTGAGTTTATAGCCACCCTCTGGAATGTCCGCTCATTGCCTCCGGAGGATCGCGAGGCCGCCTTAAAATTGTTTCCTGAGGGCATCGAGATCGATGCATTCAAAGCCCTCCTGCATAGGCTGGATGATGAAGACGCGGGCGCAGAGCACCTCATCCTCGATACCCGGATTTTGAACGAAGAAACGCCCGGATATGAGCGCCTTTTGATGCTCATCGAGCCGATCTAGCCGGGCAGATTTCGCCTTCGCGTTGGAGAGTCGCTCTGTGAGCGTCGATGCTTGCCTGGTTGGATGGCGAGCGTCAGTCACAGACCGGCGCTACACCCCGCAGCGCCCCAAAGTGGACGAGAATGTGCGGGCTAGCGCCTACTTTTTCGCTGCCTCGACCCAGGCGATGAGGCCTTTGGGGCCGCCGGGAAGGTAGCCGGGATTGCGGGCGATTTCTTTGCCGGCGCTGTTGAGGAGCACGAGTGTCGGGAATCCCTCGACACCATACTTTTCCTGCAGGGCCTTGTTCTGCTTTTTGACCTCGTCCGACTGGGGCTTGTTATTCGGGAAATCGAGCTCGACGAGGACAAGGTTCTTTTCGGCAAACGTCTTAAACTCCGGCTGCGAGAACGTTTCCTTGTCGAGGCGGACGCACCACCCGCACCAGTCGGAACCGGTGAAGTCGAGGAGGACCGGGCGGTTTTCCTTGGCGGCCAGCTCGAGGGCGGCTTTGTAGTCGGTCAGCCAGCCGTCGGCTGCAAAAACCGCGCTGGAGGCAAGGATGAGGAGGGATAGGACAAGGCGTTTCATAGTCTCTTACTTTCTTCCCAAATCCGGAAAGTTCAAATGGAAAATGCCGGCCGTAAATCCCGTTTGATTTTGTTGGATGAAGGTGGACAATGGCCGGCTCCATGACCACTCATTACATCGCCTGCGATCTCGGGGCCGAAAGCGGCCGCGTGATGCTCGGAACCCTCTCGGAAGGTCTGCTCACGCTGGAAGAAATCCACCGCTTCCCGAACGTGACCATCCGGCTCGGAAAGTCGCTTCGCTGGGACATCCTCCGCACGTTTGATGAGCTGAAAAAGGGCCTCGCCAAGGTCGCCGGGCGCGGGGTCCCGGTCGAAAGCCTCAGCGTCGATTCGTGGGGGGTCGATTACGTCTGGAGCGGGCTAGGCCAGGACATGCTCGCGCCCGCGCACATCTACCGCGACCCGCGGACGGACGCCACGTTTGAATCGGCGATCGCCCAGTCCGGCAGAGAAAAGATTTTTGCCGAGACCGGGATCCAGTTCATGTCGTTCAACACGCTCTACCAGCTGATCGCCGACCGGGAGGCGAGCCCGGGGCTCTTGCGCGAGGCGGACGGGTTCCTCTGCATCGCGGATTACCTGAATTTCCTTTTTTCCGGCGTCCGTCGGGCAGAGGAAAGCCTGGCCAGCACGACGCAGATCTACAATCCGGCGACCCGGCAGTGGTCGAAGGTGCTCCAAGAGGAGTTTGCGCTGCCGGCGTCTGTGTTTCCACAGATCGTACCGTCCGGTACAGTGCTTGGGCCAGTATTAGAAGAAGTCCAGGCCGAGACGGGGATCGGCTCTGCGAAAGTCGTGGCGACGTGCTCGCACGATACCGGGGCGGCCGTCGCCGCCGTGCCGGCCGGGGAGGGCTCCGACTGGGCATACCTGAGCTCGGGGACCTGGTCGCTGATCGGCGTCGAGCTCGCCTCGCCGCTGATCAACGACGGCACCCGCGAAGCGAATTTTACAAATGAGGGCGGTTTTGGCGGGACGACGCGGTTCCTAAAAAACATCGTCGGGCTCTGGATTTTGCAGGAATGCCGGCGCGATTGGGAGCGGCGCGGCGAGCAGTGGGATTACGCCACACTCAACCGCCTGGCGGCCGTGGTGGAGCCGCTGGTCACGCTGATCAACCCGGACGACGACCGGTTTGTGAAGCCCGGCGACATGCTGGCCAAGGTGGAATCGTTTGCCCGCGAGACCGGCCAGCCGGTTCCTGAGACGCCCGGCGAATTTACCCGCACGATCCTCCAGAGCCTGGCCCTGCTCTACCGGTCAACGCTTGCCAGGATCGAAGCGCTCACCGGCCGTTCGATCACCAAGCTGCATATCGTTGGCGGAGGAAGCCAGAGCGCCCTGCTGAACCAGTTTGCCGCCAATGCGACCGGCCGTCCGGTTTTTGCCGGACCGGTCGAGGCGACCGCCATTGGCAACATCCTCATCCAGGCGGTTGCCGGAGGCCAGCTCGCCTCGCTCGCCGACCTCCGGAGGACGGTTCAAAACTCTTTCCCCATCGCCGGGTTCACCCCCGGGGACGGTGCGGACTGGGAGGCGGCAGCAGAGAGGTTTGAAGCGATCCGCAAGCGCTGACTCTGGCCGTCCTCGATCGGGCTACCGGGAACCCGTCCGGATATCAGTGTGATCTGACCACCGGGGCGACGCCCTTCGTGTTGTCTTTGATTGGGCCAATATTCCAGAGCAGAAATCCTCCGCGGCTGCGGGGGCCGATGGATTTCTCCAGCGCGAGCTGGGTGGCGATCTGCGAGGCAGGCCACCCGTGGGATGTCATCCGGTCCACGGCGATGCCCGGCCAGATCGGCACCCCGCGCGGGTTCACCTGGGGGCTCCGCCACCAGCGCAGCAGGGAGGAAAAACTCTGCGGGCCGCCCTCAGCCCAGTAGAGCTGTGGTGCCAGGTAGTCGATCCAGCCCTCCTTCATCCACTTCAAGGGATCGGAATAGAGTTGGTGGTACTGGTCGACCCCCGCCTTCACGTCGGGCGGCGAACCCTTGGTATAGATGCCAAACGGGCTCACCCCGAAAAGAGCCCCCGGTTTCGTCGAGCGGACGGCCTCCGAGATTCCCCGGATCAGCTGGTGCACGTTGTTCCGGCGCCAGTCCGCCTTCTCCAGCGTGCCGCCGGACGCCTGGTAGGCGGCGTAGGTTTTCTGGTCGGGAAAGGGATACACGTCGCCGCTGCTCGTCGGATACGGGTAAAAATAGTCGTCGAGGTGGATGCCTGCCAGATCGTAGCGCGACAGGAGGTCGCGGACGACGGCGACCACGTGACGCTGGACCTGCGGGGCCCCCGGGTCCATCCACAACACGTTCCCGATCTTGTAGGCAAACTGCGGAAACTTTTTGCTGATGTGGTCGGGGGTGCGCGCCTGGCCTGCGTTGGCCGCCGCGCGGTACGGGTTCAGCCAGGCATGGACCTCGATGCCGCGCTTTTTTCCTTCGGCGATAAAAAACGCGAGGGGATCGTAGCCGGGCGATTGTCCCTGGGACCCGGTCAGATATCGGCTCCAGGGCTCGACCCGCGAGGCATAGAGGGCGTCGCTCTCCGGACGCACCTGCAGAAGCACGGCGTTGAGTCCGGCCGCCTTGGCGGCATCCAGAATCCGGATCGCCTGGCCCTTCTGGACCTCGGCCGGCAGGCCGGTCTTCGAGGGGAAATTGATGTTGTAAACCGACGAGACCCAGGCTCCCCGGAACTCGGCCTGCAGGGGAAGAACGAGGAAGGCCGCCAAGATGGAAAGGACGAGATGTTTCATGAGTTAATAGATAAATGATTCTTCCGGCGGGTCGGTTTCTTCGATGCTATCGGCGATGATCACCGCCGACCGCCGGCCGGCCTCGATCGGAAACGTGACCTTACCGGTGATTTTCAGCCAGCTCATTTCCGGAAACGTCTGGCGCGACTGGACGGCGATCCCGACCGGGCGCGCGTCGGCCGCACAGCACATCACGAACATCCGGACCAGGTTGAACCGGTCGCCGGACGGGTTCCCGGTCCGCGCGGGCACAAACTGGCCGATCACCTCGACCTCCTTGTTTTCAAAGTCCTCCCGCATCGTCGGCTCGGCGGCGGCATAGAGGAGATCGATCGTCTCGGCCTTGATCTGGCCGGCAGGATTTTTGGCGAGGTAGAGCGCCGGGTCCATCATCGTCCCCTCGCCGATCGAGCCGTCCGCCTGAGGGAGTGGCGGCTCGAGCGGAGGCGCGTAGGCGGGAATTTCATCGAGGTTGTCGATAATCCCGCGGTTCATCACCGCCGTGGCCCCGAACTCGCTCGGCGAGATCACCGTGGCCAAAAGGAGGGGGACGGTCAGAGCCACCGCCACGAGAAACGTTTTCCAGCCAGGCTGCTCGCAGCATGTCCCGCACCCCTCGCCCTCACAAAAAACAAAGGACCCGACGGCCAAGGCAATGAGGACCAGCCCTGACACGAGCACCCATCCATGAAAAGCGGGGTGAAGGTACGAGGCGATCCTGTTGGAAACAAAGAAGAATGCGAGGACGGCACCCCAGATCAGGAGCGTGGCGGACGTCAGGAGTCGGGATGCCAGCGTATTCACAGGCCAAGGATGGAAAGTCGCACGCAGAGCAGTCCGATCAACACAAAAAGCCCGACCGCAAGGCCAAGAACAAACCGCTTCGTGAAGACCGCCCCGTAGATGAAGATCAGCTTCAGGTCCATCATCGGACCAAAAACGAGAAACGCGAGTTTGGCGACTGCCGGGAACGCGACAAACGTGGCGGCGATGAAGGCATCCGACGTGCTGCAGAGCGAGAGGATCGCCGCGAACCCCATCATCGAGCCGACCGCCAGCCAATCGTTGAGGGCGAGCGGCAGGAGGACCTCCTGGTTGACCGCCGTGCTGAAGAGCGACGAGATCGCCACGCCCAAAACGAAATAGACCATCACATCCAGAAAATCCCGGATCCCGGTGTGCATGGCTGAGATCAGGCGCGCCCCCATCGGGCGGCGTCCGCCGCTTCCGGTCTCCGGGTCGAGCGCGACGGAGGCGAGCACGCTCCGCTTGAGCACCCCCGCTATCGGCAGGTTCAGCACGGCGAGCCCCACGATCACCGCGACCAAATAGGCCAGCCCGAGGCGCAGGGCGACGAACTCCGCCGCCCCCTGCCCGCGAAAGGCGGCGTACGTGCTCACCGCCACGATCGGGTTGACCACCGGAGCCGCCAGCATGTAGGCCACCGCGTTCGACACAGGCAGGCCCTTGGCAATCAGCCGGCGGATCACCGGCACGATCCCGCACTCGCACATCGGAAAGATTGCCCCCATTCCCGCGCTCATGCAGATCCCCAGGAACGCGTTGCGCGGCAAAAACCGCGTCATCGTCTTGGAGGGGAGGAACTGGTCAATCAGCCCGGAGAGCAGCGTGCCCAGCAGGATAAAAGGGACCCCTTCCAGCAAAACGCTCAGGAAGGCGTAGGCAAAATCCTGCGGGCTGAACGTGAACCATTCCATCTGCCGCAGACTTCAGCATACCCCGAACGCCAGCGCAACACCGGCGTCTGGTGGGGGGGGGTGGGCTATGGGTTGGGCCTATGGGTTTCATAGGACCTATAGGACCCATGGAACCTATTTCGCGACTCCAGCCGGGCGCGGGTCATGCGCTCGCGCAGGCCGCCGTGCTGGACAAAATCTTTTTCCAACCGGCGGATTTGTTGAGTATGGGTCTTATATGTCCTATAGGACTTATTTTATCTGCACGCACTTTAGTGCTGCAATATTCCCTTTTGCAACACCGGATTTCCGCCGGCTTGCGCACGGCTTTCGGGGGTGATAAACAGGCGGGATGTTGAGAGTCCGAGCATTCCAGGGGCTGAGCCCGAAACCCGAGTTGGCGGCCAATGTCGCCTGCGTCCCCTATGATGTGGTGAACCGCGAGGAGGCTGCGGCCCTGACCTCAGGGAACCCGCACAGCCTCATGCATGTGGACCGCGCAGAGATCGACCTGCCGGCGAGTACGGACCCGTATTCCGAGATTGTCTATGCGACGGCCAAGTCGAACCTGGATGGCCTGGTGGCCTCGGGAGCGCTCGTCCGCGAGCCGGCCCCGGTCATTTACCTCTACCGCCAGCAGATGGGCATCCATACGCAGACGGGCGTCGCGGCGGTCTGCCACATCGACGACTACGAAAACGAGATCATCCGCAAGCACGAGAAGACGCGGAGGGACAAGGAAGACGACCGGACGAAGCTGATTGGGACGCTGGGGGCGGATACCGGGCCGGTCTTTCTGACATACCGTCCGCAGGCGCCGATCGATGCCCTCGTCGCGGCCGAAACCACCCGGCCGCCGGCGGCCGATTTTGTGGCCCCGGACGGGATCCGGCACACGCTCTGGCGGGTGAGCGTGGCCGCCGGCCTCTGCGCGGAATTTGCAAAGGTTCCGCTGGCCTATGTGGCCGACGGCCACCACCGGAGCGCGAGCGCGGCGAGGGTCGGGCGGGAGCGCCGGGCGGCGAACCAGAACCACACCGGCGAGGAGGATTATAACTGGTTCCTTTGCGTCCTCTTCCCGGCCGACCAACTCCGGATCCTCCCGTACAACCGGGTGGTCAGCGACCTCAACGGCCACTCGCCGGAGGACTTTCTCAGCAAGGTCCGCGAGGTTTTTGAGGTTTCCGAATCAGCATCGTCCGCGCCGGCGGCACCCGGCCAGGTGAGCATGTTCTTCGGCGGACGGTGGCTCGGGCTCTCGTGGAAGCCGGACACCGATGCCGATCCGGTCTCGCGCCTCGATGTGAGCGTCCTTCAAGACCGCCTGCTCGCGCCGGTGTTGGGGATCGATGATCCCCGGACGAGCAAGCGCATTGATTTTGTGGGCGGAATCCGGGGCACGCAGGAGCTAGAAGACCGGGTTCTGAGCGGAAAGGCGTCGGTCGCGTTTTCGATGTTCCCGGTAACGTGCGACCAGCTCATGGACATTGCCGATGCCGGGCAGATCATGCCGCCGAAAAGCACCTGGTTCGAACCGAAGCTTCGCTCAGGCCTGTTCATCCATACGTTTTAACGGGAGCCTCCTGTCCGGCGGATGACATCCGGGATGGGCTTGGCTCAGCGCTTTGTGTGCGGTGGCTTCTGCGAAGGATGGATGTCGAGCGCCTCGTGGATTTTGAGGGCGGCGAAGGCATCGTTGGCGGCGTAGCGGAGCTGCCTTGGGGTGAGCTCGGCGGCCGCCCAGTTGCTGGTCGTGATAGATTTTGATTTGGGGAATCCCTTCTTGAGGACCGCCCCCATGGCGGCGCGCACGCCGATCTCGCGAGGGTAGCCGCGCTTGCGGAAGACGTGGTCCAGGTCGAGGACCGCGTTTGCCTTCACCCCGAGGCGGTCCCGGATCTGCCCGTGGTCGTTCCTCAGCCCGAACCCGACTTTGAGAACGCGCTCGGATTCCAGGAGGCCGGCGACCACCTTCGAGCAATCGCGGTGATGGAGCTGGAAAATGTAGGCTTTGTCGGTGAGAGCGAATTGGACGACATGCGGGCCGCCGCTTTTTTCGCCCGGCCGGAACGTTGGCTTCGCCTCGGTATCAAACCCGGCCACCCCGGCCGCCAAAATCTCTTTTTGGGCGGCGGCGCATTCGGCTTTTGTTCTGGGGACATGGATGCGTTCCGGCGGAAGCCCGGGAAACGGTTCCAGAAGTGCGGTTTCCGCCTTGGTGGGAGCGACCTTGGATTTTCGCGAATGCGGGGTCGGCGGGGGAATTTTTGCAGGCTTGGAGAAAAGTCCGGCGACTTTCCGGATGACCCAGGATGTGGCCGAGCGGCGCGCTTTCGGACGGGGGGAGGGAGAGGGTTGTTTCATCTTTCTGGGAATGAGGGCAACCCATCATGGAGATCCCCCCGCCAGGAATCAATCCTCGCCTGCGGCTACGTTCCCGGGAGAGTTTTGAGGCGGTCGTCGAGGTGGTCGCGGTTTGCCATGGTTTTGAGGAGCGGGCCGTGTGCGCCGAACTCGACCACCGACACCGACCCGACCGGGCACGCGAGCCGGTAACGGAACCGGCCGACATCGATGCCGAGGAGCGAGCACATCAGGATCCGGATCGTCGCCTTGTGCGAGACGATCAGGACATTCCCCTCCTCATAAACTTTTTGGATCTCCTCGACGACCTGGAGCGAGCGGTGGGCGATCGAGACCGCCGGCTCCCCGTCGGTCGGCGGGTACCAGGCCGGGTCGGCCGTCCACTTCAGGTAGTCATCGTGATATTCGGCCTCTACCTCCTCGACTGTTTTCCCCTCCCACTGGCCGTAGCCGATTTCCTTCAGCCCATCGCGCACCTGCGGGGACATCCCGGTGACGTTGCAAATCGGGTGTGCGGTTTCGAGCGTCCGTTTCAGCGGGCTTGTAAAGATTGCCTGCCAGGGGGTTTCCCCATAGGCCGTCGCAAAGTTCTGCGCCATCTGGTGGCCATCCTCGGTGAGGTCGGGATTGAGGGCTGCACCGCAGAAGGCGTTTGCCCGGCTGAACGAGGTTTGGCCATGGCGCAGGAGGTAGAGTGTCAGCATGCGGATTTTTATAGTCCACCCGCGCGCCGCGCGCCAGCGATTTTCGACGGCCATGTTGTGCCCGGGCCTGCGGGATCAGACCGTATCGACGTTCCGGACCGAGATCCCAACGACCTCGGTATCAAACCCGTCCAGCACCGCCTGCAGGTCGCGGTCGGGATCGTGGCTGGCCGTGAAATCCAGAAACCGGACGTCATGGAGGGCCGCCGTGGCCACGTAGCTCAGGCCGATCAGCGGCACCGGCTCAATAATCCTGCTTCGGTTCGAGTAAATCAGCAGGACGTGCATGTCGGGGCATCATTCCCGACCCCTCCGTGAATGACAAACCGAAATCAAAAAAGCAACGGGTGGCAGGGCGCATCTTCGAAAGTTGCACGTCTGTCAGGCGGAGGACTTCTGGGTTCGGAGTTCCGCCTTGAGGCGGTGCCTTTTGGACTGCCCCCTCACTCGCCAGCCGCCTCAAGGCGGAACTCCAAACAAGATTCCTCAAGGCGTAGCTCTTTTTGCAACTTTTGGAGATGCTCCCCGGGTGACATGGCTCACCGAACAATTTGATCTCGAGCGTCGCTGCGGGACCTGAGAAGCATCGTAGCGGCAAAGAAGACATGCTTTCGAGTGGCTTTACGCGCGGTTGATCACGAGGCTTCGCAGCTCGGTCATTTCCTCCATCGCGTAGCGGACGCCCTCGCGTCCGAACCCGCTGTCTTTGACGCCGCCGTAAGGCATATTTTCCACGCGGAAGGTTGGGACCTGGTTGATCATGACGCCGCCGACCTCGAGCTCTTCGAATGCGAGCAGCGCTTTGCGCACATCGGTCGTGAAGACGCCGGCCTGCAGGCCGTAGGCGGAGTCGTTCACCAGGTCGAGCGCCTCGGCAAACGTCCCGTAGCTTTGAAGAACCGCCAGCGGAGCGAACGCCTCCTCACAGAGAGCCGGGCAGGACGCCGGGACATTTTCCAGCAGCACCGGGCCGAGGAGCGAGCGCTCGCCGACGTGCAGGGGAGTCAGCAAATCCGCCCCGGCCGCCTGCGCGTCGCGAATCCAGCCCAGGATTTTTTCCCGTTCCTCCGGGTTGATCATCGGGCCGACAACCGTCGTCCGCTCGGCAGGATCTCCCGCCACAACCTTCTCCCGGATGTGGTTGAGGAACGCCTCGCGGAAATCTGTGAGGATCGACTCCTGGACGAGGATCCGCTGGACGCTGATGCACGACTGCCCGGCATAGCCGTACGCGCCGGAGGCAATTTTTGGAATGGCGGCGCGCCAGTCGCCATCCGGCTCGACGATGACGGCGGCGTTCCCGCCGAGTTCGAGGGCGACCTTCATCTTGACCGCGTGGGATTTGAGCCGCCAGCCGACCGCCGCGCTCCCGGTGAAGCTGACCATCCGGATCCGGGGGTCGGTGAGGAGCGGAGTGATATGCTCGTGGCGAAACGGGACCGTGTTGACCTGCCCGGGCGGCATCCCGGCGGCATCCAGAACCTCCGCCAGAAGCAGGCTCGAAAGCGGGGTCTTCAGCGCGGGCTTGAGGACCATCGTATTTCCGGTCGCGAGGCAGGGGGCGACTTTGTGAGCGACCAGGTTCAGGGGGAAATTAAACGGCGTGATGCCGAGGATGACGCCGATCGGAAACCGCTTCACCATCCCGAAATGTCCGGCCCCGGGCGCGCTGGCATCCATCGCCATCCCGTGTCCCTCGTCAGAAAGCGCCAGCGCGGCCGCGAACCGGAAGGTGAGCCTCGCCCTCTCGACCTCCGCCTCGGCAAAGGCCACCGGCTTCCCGGCCTCCGCCACGATCGTCGAAACGAAATCTGCGCGCCGCTCACCGATCAGGGCGCTGATATTTTCCAGCACGGTTGCGCGCGCATCGGCGGACATCTTTCTTGTGGTTTGAAAGGCGGCGTGCGCGCAGGCAACGGCGTCCTCGACCTGGCCCGCATCGGCGACCCCGACATCCGCCAGATGCTCACCGCTCCATGGGTTGTGAACCGCGTGGGCGCTCTCCGTGCGCACGTGGCCGCCGTTGATATGGAGCGGCTTCACCTCAGATCCTTTCGATTTCCCGCTTTTCCACAAAGATCGGGAGCCCCTCGCGGGTGAAGCTGCTCATCAGCTCCTCCGGGTCGAGGGCCTCGGGCATCATCACCCCGCGCTCCGGGATTTTTCCCGTCGCGAGCAGCTTGGCCGTGATGGCCGGCGGAATCCCGGTCTGAACCAGCGTGAGCGAGTACCCATACCTTTCGTATGTGTCACGATGGCTGTCCATCGAGTACACAAAATACTCGACTCGCTTGCGGTCCTTTGTCCCGCGGACCTCGGTACCCACGCACGAATACCCATCGACTGTGGCGCCCAGCTGGGCCGGCTTCGGCAGGTGGGCGGTCGCCACCCGCACCGGCGCGACTTCGACCCCGTCGACGCGGACTTTTTTCCATGTGTCCAGGTTCAAAAGCTGCAGCGACTTTGAGATGTTCACGACCTTGTCGGGGACGCTGTATTTGAAGACCGAATACCGGACGCCCTTTTCGACAAACGGCGGATAGATCCCGAGGCTGACCCCCTCCTCGTGCGCGACGGCGTAGGTTTTTTGGAGCCCGATCGGGTCCGGAAACCTGACCCACTCGACCTCGGTCTCCAGCGGCTTTCCGCTCACGACTCGGCCATCCTTCACGTAGTACGGTGCCGCCCCGAGCTCCTCAAAAAACGTCTCCGGCGAAAACAGGACAGCGAACCGGTACCCGCGAACCTCCGCGTTGTCGGCATCGAGGACCCGGATGCTCGAGGCCGTATCCAGCCGGTCGATCGCCCATCGCGCAAAAACGTTCACCGCCCCCGGATCCATTCCCATGCACAGGATCCCAGCCAGCCCGCGGTCGAGGTACGGCTGGTCGAACTTCTCGATCTCCGCCTCAAACGAGTTTTTGCCCGGGCGCTTCACGCCGGGGGCCGAGTAGATATCGGCCGCCATGTCGAGGTAGTGCGAGCCGGCGCGCAGGCACGCCTCGAGAACCGAATGGTTCGTCTGGCAGACGCAGGCATTGCACGTCACCGTGACGGCGTGTTTCTTCATCAGCGCCGCGAGCCCGTCGATGTCCATGGCGTTCGCCTGGACGACAATAAACCTGCTTTTCGGAGTCTTCGCCGCCAGCTGCTGCGCAAAAACCGGGTCCACGTCAGCAAGCACAATCCGATCAAAACAATCGTATTCGTGCAGCTTCTGTCCGATCACGGACCCGACTCCGCCAATTCCAATTACCATTGCATTTGCCATAATATTGCCCCCTTCGGGCACCCCCACCCTACCCCATGCCCTCACCGGCCGCAAGTTTGGCAAGACCCCCCCAAAAAAATCCTGCGGCAGAATGCCTCAGCGACTCTGCTCTGTCGAAAACGACTTCGAGGACGCCGTTGCCCTCTGGGGAACCCGAACAATGGACTTTGGATCGAATCCCATTCCGGCGAGCTTTGTGAGGGTGCGCGCGTAATCGCTTTCGTGGATCGTGGGCTGGCGGCTCATGATCCAAACGAGCTTGCGCGACGGGTGCCCGATGACGGTCTGCTGGTAGTCCGGGCTGAGGTCGATGACCAGGTACGGGGCTTCGAACGGCCAGATGAACTGGACCGCCCACTCGGCATTCGATTTGGTGTTAACGACGCGGCCGACGGCCTTCCATTCCTGGCGGGGAGCGTCGAGGGACTTCTTGTGGAAGACGTAGCGGATGTCGATTTTCCCGTCCTTTCGGGGCTCGTAGATATCCATGGTTCCGACGTTATTTTTTTCGACGACCCACGGGATCGTCCCGACGACGTACCAGGCGCCCATGAAGCGGTCGAGGTCGACATGTTCGACGGTTTTCAGAGGGAGGGATGCGCAGGAGGAGAGCAGGGCGGAGATCACGGCAAGGAGGAGGGCGGCGGCAGGTTTCATAAAGGGATTACGACAGGCTAGACCGGCTGGGCTGATAAAATTGTCACCCCCCGGCGGAGGCGGTGGTTACTGCTCGTGATACGGTGCCGGCTCGACGGTGAGCGAGCCCTTGAGCTTGGCGCGGTCCGGCGGGCCGATCCGGTTGGGGAATTTTCCAAGGCGCTTCGGGCCGGAAGCCTTGTTGTACGGAATGGCCCCGCGCTGGTAGGCGTATTCCGACAGGGCGGCGTTCACCTCGCGGGTGGTGCGGATGGTGTCGAACGTGATGCCCGAGCGGATGCCATCGACGACATTGAACAGCGAGGTGAGCGCGCTCGGGCCGGAGATGAAGAACGTGGCGACGCCTCCGATGCCCGGCGAGATATTAGATCCGCCCGTAGTGACGATGCGCAGGAACGGGCGCGGGATCGGTCCGGAGAGGTCGTAGATGATGACGGTGGTATCCATGAGGGTGGCTCCAGCCCCGAGGCCGACGACCGAACGAAGAAAGCGGCTGCCCTGGTAGACGCGGTCGAAGTTCCCTCGGATGAGCCAATAATTTCCGCGGGGCAGCGGCGCATTTTCGGCCACCGCAACCGCCGGCGCGACATATTTTGGGAGGCGGAGCACAAGATTGCGGGTCATCAGCTCCTTGAGGTTGAACTTCAGGTTTTCGAGGGCGGCGCCCTCGCGGTCGACACGAACTCCCTGAGAGGAGAAAGAGAATGGCGCGACAAAGACCTTGTTGGGAAGGCGGGAAGGCGGATTCGGTTCGAGCCGGACGACGTCCTTTACGCTGACCGAGGCGCAGGAGGCGAGGAGGATCGTCCCGAGGGCCAGAACAGGGAGAAGTGAGGTCTGAAGATCAGGCATGCGGGGCTTTGTTCTTGATGAGTCTCCGCTTCCTGTCCATTAAAAAGCAACATGTTTACGTTACTCGCATCCGGGGCCGGGGCGGTTGACGAGGTCAACCCCTGGATGATTCTTCCGTTTGCGGCGCTCCTTCTCCTGATCGCGATCGGCCCGCTGCTTCTTGGCGACTGGTGGCACCGCCACTACCCGAAAGTTGCCGTCGGCCTGGGGGCGATCACGTTCGGTTACTATTTTTTTGGCCTCCACCATCCGGGGCGCTACCAGATTGTCGCCCACGAATACGTCAGTTTTCTGGTGCTGATCGGGTCATTGTTTGTCGCCGCCGGCGGAATCCACATCAACGTGAAGGGGGAGGCGCGGCCGATGGGAAATGTCCTCTTTTTGCTTTTGGGTGGGGTGATCGCAAACGTCATCGGGACGACCGGCGCGTCGATGCTTCTGATCCGGCCCTGGATCCGGATGAACCGGTACCGGATCACCACGTTTCACATCGTCATCTTCATCTTCATCGTGAGCAATGTCTCCGGGTGCCTGACCCCAATCGGGGACCCTCCGCTCTTTCTCGGCTACCTGAAGGGGGTCCCCTTCTGGTGGACGCTCGAGCATGCCTGGCCGGCCTGGCTGATCGCCGTCGGATGTCTCCTGGGCATTTTTTTTGTGGCCGACAGCATCAACATCCAGAAGGCTCCGCGCGAGGTCATGGAAAAGCAGACGGCCCGGGAGGAGTGGAAATTTGACGGCCTGCAGAACCTTGTGTTTATCGCGGTCATCCTGGCGGCCGTGCTTTACAACGGATCTCTGCCATTTCTTGTGCCCGAGCTGATCATGGTTCTTGCGGCAGCGGGTTCCTACTTCCTGACTGCGCGCGGCGTGCACGAGGCCAACGACTTCACGTTTGCCCCGATCAAGGAAGTCGCCTGGTTGTTCCTTGGGATTTTTGCGACCATGGTCCCCGCGCTCGACTTCCTGGGGAAAAACGCCGCCGACATTGGGATCGCGTCGCCGATGCAGTTCTATTTTGCGGCCGGGCTCCTCTCGTCGTTTTTAGATAACGCGCCGACGTACCTGACGTTCCTCTCCGCCCAGATGGGGCTGCATCACATGGACATCGACAGCCGGGCGGATGTTTTGAAGGTCGTGGCCGGTTTCCCGCGTGAGATCCTCGCGATTTCCCTCGGGGCGGTTTTTTTTGGGGCGATGACGTATATCGGGAACGGCCCGAACCTGATGGTGAAATCGATCGCTGATCACTCCAAGGTCCATACCCCGACATTTTTCGGATACATCTTCCGGTTTGCGATCCCGATCCTTCTGCCGGTCCTGGTGCTGATCAGCGTCCTCTTCTTTTCTCCGTGGAGGATTTTTTGAGATGCCGACCATTTACAAGAAACCGACGCTTCCGGTTCAGCCTGGGCTGAGGGAATACCTAGGCCGGTACAACCGGGAGCTTCCGCTGCCGCTGTCGTACTCCGACCTCTTTTATTTCACGGTAAGCGGCCCGCTGCTGGATAAGAGCGGGAGGGACACGCTCTGGCAGACGGTCGGCTATCATTCTTTTGAGATGCCGAGGATTTTCGGGGCTCTGAAGGAAATTTATGCCCTGCTCAAGAGCGGGGGTGACCGCTCGGCCCTCGAGCACCTCTATGTGGATCGTGTGGATTACTGCTCGTTCGGAAACACCCAGCCGTTCCGAATCCGCATCGTCAATTCGTACAACGACAACCAGGACTACTTTTACATCAAGAAGGCCGACGCCTCGCGGATCTACGGGCTGGAGCTCGAGCATCTTCTCTCGCCCTACCGGATGCACTACCTGACCTGCGGCGCGACGCTCGTGGAGGAGCATGTCGCCGGGATCCCGGGCGACCTCTTCATTAAGGACTGGCTCTACAATCCCCAGGTCAAAATCATCCGCCTGGCGAAGGAGCTTGTGAAGTTCAACGAGCGGAGCTTTGTGCGTCTGCTCGGCGACATGCGCGCGTGCAACTTCGTCATGGATATGACCCCGGATGTCGAGGAGGTGCAGATCCGGATTCGGGCGATGGACTTTGACCAGCAGAGCTACAACGAGCGGAAGCGGTTCTACCTTCCACAGTTTTTTAAGGACAACCGTCCGCTTGTTTTGTACTGCATGAAACATCTGAACCCGCAGACGGCGATGCAATATCAGAGGGAGGAGCAGGCGCTCATCGTGCGCCGGATGCAGACGATTCACGACCGTCTCAGCCTTCTCCTAGAGCGAATGGCTCGCGAGGATCTGGCTCCGGAGCGGAACGTGCACCACCTCCGCGCCGAGCTGGCCGACCATTACAAAGATTCCCGATTTGATTCCTGCACGTCGATGGGTGAGCTCGTGCGCGCGAGCTTGGAATCGTTAATCGACCGCTACGGACACCCTGAGACGCTGCGCCTGCGTCCGGTGGAATTCGGCTCCGACCTCTTTGTATGATTCATATCCTGGCACCGGTGATCCTGCTCGTCGGGCTGGGATTTCTTTTGGCTCGCCTGAGATTTCTCGGGCGCGGGTTCATGGACGATCTCAACAAGCTGGTTTTCTGGATCACCCTTCCCGCCTTGCTTTTTCGGTCGGTAGCACATGCGGATCGTCCGGGTCCGGCGACGTTTTCGCTTCTCGCTCTGCTCGTGTGCGCCACACTGGCGGCGGCGCTGGGCGGGTGGGTTTTTGCCCGGCTGATCGAATTGCCCCGTTCGAGTTGGGGGACGTTTTCCCAATCCTGCTTCCGCGGGAATCTTGCCTACATTGGGATTCCGGTGCTCGCCTACGCGTTTGAGGGCAGCGAAGCGTCAAATTTCTCGACGGCGGTTATTGTGATGGCTTTCCTGATGGCCGTTTTTAATATTCTTGCCGTTTTCGTCCTCCAATCCGGTCAGGGCTCGGGCGGATCCTGGCGCTTGATGCTGCGCTCGATTTTTACGAACCCGCTTCTCCTGGCCGGCCTTTCAGGCATTCCGTTCGCCTACCTTCACATCACGCTCCCCCTTTTTTTGGATAGGACCTTGGAGGCCTTGGGCGGGGCGGCGGTTCCGATCGCCCTGCTTTGTATTGGCGGATCGTTGGCTCATGCACGGCGGTTTGAGAAAATGGGTGCCATATTTGGCGCGGCTCTGATCAAGACCCTTTGCGTGCCGCTTTTTGTCTGGCTCGTTGCCGGGGCTTTTGGCATTTCCGGGACCGACCTGCGGATCGCGCTGGTGCTTGCCGCGTGCCCCACAGCGGCAGCCTCATACATCATGGCTAGGCAGATGAGTGGCGATGAGGTCCTAGCTGGCGGCTCGATTGTTATGAGCACGTTGCTCTCCGGTCTCTCGATTCCGCTGGTGCTCTTTATCGCGCGCTAGGGATTGCGCATGGGTTGTGAACAACATGTGAGGGAAAGTGGGGATTTTCTAAGAACTCGCCCTCAAGCCCGGCTTATTCGTCTCGTCATGGCCGGTTCTCAAATTTGTTCACAGACTCAATTTCGTGTGGAACACCGACGGGAGGAGCGAGGAACAGCATTTTGAGGTTCTGTTCACATCGTTAATATGAAGAGAGGGTCTGTCTAAAAATCCTCTCTCTTAATCTAGATGTGAACAAGTCAGCCGGCCGACTCGATCTCCTCGGCGATTTTCAGAAACGCATCCTTCGGATTTGCTGCCGACGTGATCGGGCGTCCGATGACCAGGTAATCCGCTCCGCAGCGAATGGCTTCACCAGGCGTCATGACACGCCGCTGATCGCCTACATCGCTTCCCGCCGGGCGGACCCCGGGGGTGACGATGATGAGACTGTGGCCAAACTCTTCACGGAGTACGGTGATTTCATGCGGGCTGGCAACGACTCCTCGGAGGCCGCAGTTTGCCCCCATATCTGCGAGATGGAGAACCTGATCTCCTGCAGGCCTGGGAATCCCGACGATGTCGAGGGTTTCATCGTCCATGCTGGTGAGCACGGTGACGCCAAGGACCAGTGTTCCTGACCCTTCTGCTGCGCGGACCGACTCCGACACCATGGCCGGCCCCCCGACAAGATGGATGGTTGTCATGGCAACCTTTAGATCGACGGCCGAGCGAACGGCTTCCTTTGCCGTATTCGGAATGTCGTGGAACTTCAGGTCGAGGAAAACTTTTGCGCCGGCTTTCTGGACTTCGCTGACAATCGAGGGCCCGGTCGCCGTGAAGAGCTGCAGGCCGATTTTGAAGATGCAACCCTCACCGAGCAGTGGTTCGATGAGCGAGAGGGCAGACTTTTTATCGGGGGCGTCGATGGCGACGATGATTTTTTCTTTGGCGGGAACGGTCATTGTCAGATGATGATGCCCGCATGACAATTCAGGCTCACGCTAAAGTCAACCTTGTGCTCCGCGTTCTCGGGAAGCGGGACGATGGATTCCATGAGGTCGAAACGCTGATGGCGCCGGTTTCATTGTGCGATGAGCTGGATCTTTCGGTCGCTGAATGCGGGGGTGTGCAAATCGATTGTGACACGCCCGGGATACCAACCGGCCCGGAAAATTTAATCGCCCAGGCGGCGGCGGTATTTTCCGAGGCGATCGGCAAGAAAGTTAATTTACAAGTTACTCTGCGAAAACGCATTCCACACGGTGCTGGCCTTGGTGGTGGCAGCAGTGATGCCGCAGCGACCCTCCGCGGCGTTAATGTCCTCTGCGGATCTCCTCTTTCGAATGATGAATTGGTCTGCCTGGCGGCCGCGATTGGATCCGACGTCCCCTTCTTTATCGCCGAGAAGCCCGCCTGGTGTCGAGGGCGCGGCGAGCGCATGCAGTCCACCAACCTCTCTAACCCCCTTCAACTCCTGCTGATTAAACCCCCTTTTCCCGTCGCAACAGCCGATGCCTACATGGGTTGGACATCAAATGTCCAACCAATCGAATCTTTACTGCGTGGGATTCCATTGCGAAATGACCTCGAGGAACCGGTCTTTAAAAAGCACCTTTTGCTCCCCGTGATGAAGTCCTGGCTTCTGGCGCAACCGGAAGTCGAAGCCGCGCTTATGACCGGATCAGGATCGACCCTATTTGCGGTGCTTCGCACACCAGGAACTACCCTCCCGCAGCGGATTCGTGAGGAGTTTGGAGAAACAATTTGGACCCATCCCTGTGAGACCAGGTTGTAGCGGCGGTCTGTGACCGTCGACATCAGTATGACCGTCGCCCGCCATGCATCAAAGCATGGACCGACCCTCAGAGAGCGACGCGACAACGCGACCGTGAGATTTAAAGGCTAGGCGCGCTTCTCGATCAAGGCGTAGGCGTTGTGGTTATGAATGGATTCGAAGTTTTCCGCCTCAACCCGGTACCAGAGAATATTCTCGTCACCCTCGCATCGGACAGCGACATTGCGCACAAGATCTTCGACGAAGACCGGGTTTTCGTAAGCGCGTTCCGTGACGGCTTTTTCATCCGGACGCTTCAGGAGACTATAGAGCTCACTGCTCGCACATTCTTCCACCAGGCAAATCATATCTTCAATCCACATCGGCTTCCGGCATCTCACCGCCAAGGTGACATGGCCGCGTTGGTTGTGGGCCCCCGCCTTGCTGATCGCTTTAGAACACGGGCAGAGGGTCGTCACAGGAACCACCACCACCACAATAAAGTCCATTTCTCCCCTTTCCAGCGTGGCCTGAAAGGTCGCTGCATAGTCGATCAAACCTGCTGACTGCGTGATGGGGGCCTTTTTCTCCAGGAAAAACGGAAAGGCAAATTCCAGGTGCGCACAGTCGCTTTCGAGGCGCTTGGTGAGTTGCTCCAAAATATCCCGGATGTTGTCAACGTGAATGACCGGACCGTGCGAGCTGAGAACCTCGATAAAGCGGCTCATGTGGGTCCCTTTAAAATGGTGTGGGAGATCTACGGTCAACTGCACGGTCGCAACCGTGCTCTGAACGGCATGGTCCTTGTCACGCACTTGGACCGGATACCGGAGCGCCTTGACCCCCACCCGGTCGATTGCCATCTGGCGGTCATCTGCCTCGTTTTGTGTATCCTTCATCCTTTGATTATACGTGCTGTTCTTCTCTGTGGAATTCAAAAAGTGGCAGGACTCGCTTTGTTGGGCGCATCTCCCAATGTTCCAAAGCACGCTCCGCCTTGAGGAATCTTGTTTGGAGTTCCGTCTTGAGGCGGCTGGCGGGTGAGGTGGCAGCACAAAAGGCACCGCCTAAAGGCGGAACTCCGAACCCGGAAGTCCTCCGCCTGATAGATGTAAAACTTTCGGGCATGCGCCCACCAGAGACTCCAGTTCTGGATGGGGAAACATTGTTCCACGTGGAACAGGGTGGCGGAAATAAATATTGCGTTCTAAAGACCGCCGTCTATAAAGCGTATTGTTATGAAAAACACACTTAAAACAATCGGATCAATACTGCTGTTCTGTTCAACGTGGGCCGGGGCAACCCCGCTCGTTGAGGATCCATTCGGTTTGGACGGGGCGCTGGTGGGAACGGCTCCTGGCACAGGCGGGGCTTGGCAAAGTTTGTCGGGGACGGCGGGAACCCTCCTTGTTTCTGGCGGACGTCTTCAAATTCAGGATGACAACACGGAGGATGCGGAGTCGGACTTTTCATTGGCTCAGCCCGGGGATGTTTATGCTGGGTTTACCCTCAACATGTCGGCTGCTGATTTGCCATCGGTGGGGGGAGACTACTTTTCATCATTTCGGGAAGGAACCGGGAACGACGGGCGGATCTTTTCCTACCGACCGGCCGGCACGGCGGTTGGGAAATTTCGGCTGGGCCTCTCGAATGGGGATGTTGCCGCTACGGTGGGTTGGGGCGAGGATTTAGAGACGGGCGTCGATTACCGGGTGGTTGCCAAGTTCACCCAGAACGGGGCGAATGACCTTATGACGCTCTGGATTGGGCCGGCCAGCGAGGGTAGTCCATCGATTTCAACAACCGGCACCGCCCTGAGCACCAGTCTTTCGGCCTTCGCCTTCCGTCAGACGAGCGTCACCGGAGATATGACCATCGACAACCTCGTCGTCGCGACGACCTTCGCTGAGACGATTCCGGAGCCGTCCACTGTCCTGCTTGGTTGCCTGGGCTGCCTGCTGACAGGGTGGGCGATGCGCCACCGGGGTCGGAATCAGCCTGCGGACTCTAAACCGATCTGAAGGTCCGCCGATCAGTGCTGGCGTCGGATCAGGGCGTGGAGCTCGTTGTGGTAACGGAGTTGGGTTTCTAGAACCAACGCGACGCAGAGAAAGAGCGCCGACAAAATTCCCAAACCGGTCGCGAGAAGCGCGAGCGGAACGTGATACACATAGCGGAAGCACCAGTAGTCGATGATTGCGGGTATGCCCGCGATGAAGCTGAAGAGAGCCAAGGTCAAGGAGCTGATCCCGAAGAAGAGCCCCGGACGGTAGTCGCGGCAGATCGTAGCGAACGCGGTCAGGACGAGGAGTCCATCCCGGTAGGTATTCAGCTTGGAGTGGCTGCCTTCCGGGCGCGCACCGTAGGGGACATCCATCTCGCCAACTTTGTACTTTTTGGAAAGAGCCTGAAGGGTCATCTCGACTTCGATTTGAAATCCTGCGGAATGAAGCGGGACGGTCTTGACGAATTTCCGGCTGAAAACCCGGTATCCACTGAAGACGTCCTCGATTGGGCTTCCGAAAGCGGTTCGGATCAGCCAGCAGACGAGGCGGTTTCCCCACTGGTGGAGCGGACGATAGGCGGCGTGGAGTTCGGATTCCGGGGTGCAGCGTTTTCCAGAGAACATGTCTGCACTGGACGCAATGGCCCGGCGGAGTAGTTCCGGGGCGGCAGAAGCAGGGTAGGTGGCATCACCGTCAACAATTATATACCATTCAGCATCAATGGTTTCAAACATATGCTGAACCACATTCCCTTTGCCGGGATCCGGTGAAAAAACAACATGAGCACCTGCGCGCTCGGCCTCGGCCGTCGTTTTATCGGTGCTGGCATTATCGAAGACAAAAATTTCGGCGCCGGGGAGGGCTTCCCGGAAGTCAGCTACGACGCGGGCCACCGTGAGCTCCTCGTTGAAGCACGGAATGAGCACGGCGACTTTTGGGGCGGGTTCAGTAGGCACGGGTTATTTTGGACAAGATGATTTTGAGGTGAGCCATGCCACCAGCACATACGTGAGCATCGCGGCGAGGGCGAGAGAGAAAAAGACGCCATAGGTTTGGCGGTAGCGGTCGATATCAAGGGCGTGGATGACGCTGACCGTGAGCGCATTCCCAAACGGGGCGGAGTAAAAAAGGAGGGCGACAAAACCCGGGAGCAGTAGCTCCCGGCGTCCACGTAAAAGAAATGTGACGAGGAAGAGGGCTGTGACGGGCAGGGCCAGGACAGCGACAGTGGAGGCTGCGGGCCGGAGCCAGTTGGGAGCGCGGAGAACATGGGCTTTGGAGCCGGCCACCCGGGCTGCCTCGGCATGGGCCTCGAGCAGCGCTGAAGCTGGGCCGGGCTCTGTCATGGTCGCCTTTTCGGCGATGGGGGCCGAGCGGGCGTACGCGGTGAGAAAATCTTTTTTGTTGGTGAGAAACGTATCGCGATCCGGTACCAGGAACGTGGTGAGCTGGCGGAGGATTTTTCGAACCATCCCTGCCGGATTGCTGAGCCAGGCATCCCGGTAAGAGCGGTAGTAGAAGCGTTCGATATCCTTGTCGCTCAGGCCTGCTTCCAAGAGAGGCATGCCGAGGGAACTGCGATACATCAGGTAGTCGGGATCGAAGCCAAGGACGGTATACGTGCCCGGGTTGGAGCGCGCGATGGCCAGCTCTGATTCCAAATTGTCGCGGAAGGATTTTGTCCAGGAATGCTCGTCCGTCGAGCCGGCCATCCGGGCGGCGATGAGGTCTGCGTGAATGGTAAAAAGAGTCGTGGGCAGGAAGCGGGTCGACGCGGAGTCCGGGACCATCCAGGATTTATAGGCGGCGGACATTCCCGCAATGGCGAGGAATCCGAGGGCCGCTGCGGCAAGCGCCTCCTTACGACGCGATGTGGCAAAGGCGATGGCTGCGGCGACCGGAAGCGAGGTGAACATCATCGCGAACGCCCAGCTGGGCTTGAGGCGGAAGCAGCAGAACGCGAGGAATAAAGAGAGCGCTCCGGCGGCGATCAGGATGGTCCGGGAGCGTGATGCATGAAAAGCTCCTCGCAGGAAAACGACCGCGCACGCAAGCTGGGCGAGCCCGAAAGCCGCGAAGATGCTCTCCGGCCGCAGGGAGAGCTCGTAAAATACGGTTGAGGGATTCCAGGAGTACAGGGCCAGAGCGACCAAGCCGGGCCACGGAAGAACGACATCACGAACCCGGCTGGACGGAAGGAGGTTCCACCAGAGCAGCCAGATCCCCCAAAAGAGAAGGGCGGACAGCACGCCCACCAGCTGCTGCGCATAGGCGATGCCCGCGAACCCTTGCCCCTGAAAAAGCGGAAGCAGCAAAAGTGAGGGATACAACACCTGCCGTCCGTCGGTCTGCTGGAACGCCTGACCATTAAACCACGAGAGGGCTGGATTCAGGTAACCCCACGTGTCGGGATCCCATAGCGGGCACGGAGGGAGTGACGCCCGCATCGGCCACCCGGACGCGAGGATGAGCAGCGCGCCAAGCGAGGCCCCGAGCCTGATAAAAAAAGTCGCCTGCCTGGAAAAAGGTGTGCTGAAGGCCGGGTTCATTCCGAAAAGTCGCCAAGGGATATGTGAACCTGCCCGCAAAAGCAATGCCCGGGGATGCGAGGGGCGCATCTCCGGTAGTTGCAAACCGTGGCATGGGCAAGATGCCCATGTCTTACGGGATTGTTTTTCGCATGGGCAAGATGCCCATGCCCTCGGTCCAGGGGAGCATGTTTGTCGATTTGCAGGAAACGGAGATGGGCCCGCCGGGACCACCTTCATTTTTTATTGAAATAATTGAATTTTTCCTTCACCTTCGTGGGGTTTGATGAATTCCCTTCTTCCAGACCAGAAATCCGAGCGGCTGACGCGTTTGGATATTGAGGCGATCGAGATGTTCATCAGTTTTCTGAAGCTGATCGGGTTGCCGAAGTCGGTGGGGGAGATTTACGGGTTGCTTTTTGTGGCGACGAAGCCGCTGTCGATGGACGACTTGATTGACCGGCTGCAGATCAGTCTGGGGGCGGCGAGCCAGGGGCTGAAGCTGCTGCGATCGGTGGGAGCGGTGAAGGTGGTGTACACTCCTGGCGAGCGGCGGGACCATTATGTGGCCGATCTGGAGCTGAGCAAATTTGCCACGGCGTTTATCAAGGAGGAGCTGAACCCGCGAATGCAGCGGGCGATCGAGCGGATCGAGCGCATGGAGATCGAGGCGCGCGGGATGGATTCCGAGGAGCAGAAGATTGCCTTCCAGCGGATCGAGCGGCTCAAGCATTGGATGGAGCGCGGGCAGAAGATGATGCCTTGGATTTTAAGGTTTTTGGTGAACTGAGGTGCCGGGCAGGCACCGTCTGTGAAAAACAGGCTGACAACGGAAAAACTTGCATGGACCAGTGGCGAAAAGCCGCTGATGACCAAAGGCGGCAGCTTGTTTAGCCACAGACGTCAGGGAGGACTGGACCTTCCATGAGCCTTCACTAAATAAAGGGGCAGCAATTGACGATGGCCGAATGTTGATTTTTGAAGGGTGACCACGCCCGTCCCCTCAGCAATAGAAATTCAAAAATAATCAATCGGAAATTCCCCGTTTAACACACGCTCTTTAACACGGGCTTCGTCAGGTTAACGCGCGCGTGCCTGACCTCCGGGTTGGCCGCCCCCTGCAAAACCCCCAATAGCCCTGCTGAAAGCTTCCGCCTTGCCGCTACACGTATTTTCATGACCCCTGCACCCGATCAGACCTGGACGGCCGTCGTCACGCCGAAGAAGCCGCTCTTTGACATCCCGTTCCGGGAGATCTGGCGCTACCGGGATCTGGTTTACCAGTTCGTGAGGAGGGATCTGGTGACCCAGCACAAGCAGACCGTGCTCGGGCCGCTCTGGTTTTTCATCCAGCCGATCATCTCGAGCGTGGTGATGACGATCGTCTTCGGCCGGATCGCGAACCTTCCGACGAACGAGACGCCGAAATTTCTTTTTTACCTGAGCGGGGTGACGATCTGGTATTATTTTTCGGCTGTGCTGAGTCGGACGTCGAACACGTTCAGCGGGAACGCCCACCTCTTCACGAAGATCTATTTCCCGCGCCTGGCGGTGCCGATCGCGCAGGCGATTGTGGCGATGTGGCACTTCTGCATCCAGTTCCTGATTTTCCTGGGGTTCTACTTTTATTTTCTGTTTGCCGGCTACCCGATCGAGGCGAGCTACCGGGTGATCATCATTCCCTTTTTGGTGTTGCAGGCGGCGATGTTGGGGATGGGTTGCGGGTGCCTGATCTCGGCGCTGACCACCCGTTTCCGCGACCTCCAGCTGGCCGTACCTCCGGGGATCCAGCTCTGGATGTATGCGAGCTGCGTATTTTTTCCCCGGTCGATGGTGCCGCCCGACTACCAGTGGGTGATGGTGCTCAATCCGGTCGTCGCGATCGTCGAGGCGTTCCGGTTTGCGATGATGGGCAAGGGGGAGGTCGAGATCTGGCAGTGGCTGGTGAGCGTCGGGATCACGCTCGCCATCTTCTTCATCGGCCTGATCGAATTCGGCCGGGCCGAAAAGAATTTTGCGGACACGATTTAGTCCCTGGCATGAACCACCTGAAGCAACTCGAGTCCGAGAGCATCCACATCCTGCGCGAGGTGGTCGCCGAGACCACCCATCCGGTGATGATGTATTCGGTCGGCAAGGACAGCGCCGTGATGCTGCACCTCGCCCGCAAGGCCTTCTATCCGGCCCGCCCCCCCTTCCCGCTCCTGCACGTCGACACCCGGTGGAAGTTCCGCGACATGTATGCGCTCCGGGACCGGATGGCCGCCGAATCCGGCATGGACCTGATCGTTCACATCAACCCCGAGGGCGTGGAGAAGGACATCAACCCGTTCACGCACGGCTCGGAGATCCACACGCATCTCATGAAGACCGAGGGCCTCAAGCAGGCGCTCGAGAAGCACGGGTTCGATGCGGCCTTTGGCGGAGCCAGGCGGGACGAGGAAAAATCCCGCGCCAAGGAGAGGATCTTTTCGTTCCGCTCCGCGCAGCACAGGTGGGACCCGAAACACCAGCGGCCCGAGCTCTGGCAGCTTTACAACGCGCGGAAGCGCGCGGGGGAATCGATCCGGATCTTCCCCCTCTCGAACTGGACCGAGCTGGATATCTGGCAGTACATCTCCCTCGAAAATATTCCGGTTGTGCCTCTCTATTTTGCGGCGAAGCGCCCGGTCGTCGAGCGCGACGGCACGCTGATCATGGTCGATGACGAGCGGTTCCCGCTCCGGCCCGGCGAGGCGCCCATGGAAAAAACCGTGCGCTTTCGAACGCTGGGATGCTACCCCCTCACCGGCGCGGTCGAGTCCGGGGCGGCCACGCTTCCGGCGGTCATTCAGGAAATGCTCGTGGCCAAAACCTCCGAGCGCCAGGGGCGGGTGATCGATCAGGACGCGCAGGCCTCGATGGAAAAGAAAAAGCAGGAGGGGTATTTCTGATGGCATCCGAATTCCATGATATCGAGCGGTACCTCGACACCCACCTGAAGAAGCAGCAGCTTCGGTTCATCACCTGCGGGAGCGTGGACGATGGAAAAAGCACGCTGATCGGGCGCCTGCTCTTCGAGTCGCACATGCTCTTTGAGGACCAGCTGGCCGCCGTCGAGGCCGACTCAAAAAAGTTCGGAACCCAGGGGGACGATATCGACTTTGCGCTTCTGGTTGATGGTCTCTCCGCCGAGCGCGAGCAGGGGATCACGATCGACGTCGCCTACCGGTTTTTCTCGACCGAGAAGCGGAAGTTCATCGTGGCCGACACGCCCGGCCACGAGCAGTACACGCGCAACATGGTCACCGGGGCCTCGACCGCCGACGCGGCGATCCTTCTGGTGGACGCCCGTAAGGGGATCCTCACCCAGACCCGCAGGCATAGCTATCTGGCCTCGCTCCTCGGGATCCAGAACATTGTCGTAGCGGTCAACAAGATGGACCTCATCGGATTCCAGGAATCCCGCTTCCTCGAAATCTGCGGGGATTTCCGCGAGTTTGCCGGGCGGATCGGGTTGGAGAGCGTCACGTTTATTCCGATCTCCGCGCTGCGCGGGGACAACATCGTTGAGCCGAGCCGTGAGATGCCGTGGTTCCATGGCCCAACGCTCCTCGGATATCTCGAGACCGTCGAGATCGACGAGGTCCGGCTCCGCCGCGCCCCGTTCCGCCTCCCCGTGCAGTGGGTCAACCGCCCGGACCTCACGTTCCGCGGGTTTGCAGGAATGATCGCCGGCGGCCGCATCGCTCCCGGCGACAAGATCCGCGTCCAGCCGTCCGGAAAGATGAGCCGCGTAGCGCGGATTGTCACCTCCGGGGGCGACCTTCCCGAGGCGGTGGCCGGCCAGTCGGTCACGCTGACTTTGGAGGATGAGATCGACATCTCGCGCGGTGACGTCATCTCGGCCGCCGGCGAGCCCGCCGAGGTCGCCGACCAGTTCGAGGTCGCGCTCGTGTGGATGCAGGAGGAGCCAATGCTGCCGGGGCGGTCGTACCTGATGAAGGTCGGAACGATGATGGCCGCCGCCTCGGTGACCGAGATCAAGTACGAGGTCCAGGTCAACACGCTCGAGCACGTCGCCTCGAAAAAGCTGGAGCTCAATGCCATCGGGATCTGCAATATCACCGTCGACCGCCCGATCGCATTTGATGCCTATGCGACGAACCGGCAGACCGGCGGGTTCATCCTCATCGACCGCTTCACCAACAATACCGTCGGGGCCGGGATGATCCACTTTGCCCTGCGCCGCGCGCACAATATCCACCTCCAGCACATCGATGTGGACAAGGCGGCCCGGGCCGCGATCAAAAACCAAAGCCCTTGCGTCCTCTGGTTCACCGGGCTCTCCGGCTCCGGAAAATCCACCATCGCCAACCTCGTCGAAAAGCGTCTGCACGCGCTCGGCCGCCACACCTACCTCCTCGACGGCGACAACGTGCGCCACGGGCTCAACCGGAACCTCGGGTTCACCCCGGAGGACCGCGTGGAAAATATCCGGCGCGTCGGCGAGGTCGCGAAGCTCATGGTCGACGCCGGGCTCATCGTCCTCACCGCGTTCATCTCGCCGTTCCGCGCGGAGCGGCGGATCGCCCGCGACCTCGTGGGCGCAAACGAATTCATCGAGATCTTCGTGGACACCCCGCTCGAGGTCGCCGAGCAGCGGGATCCCAAGGGGCTCTACAAAAAGGCGAGGTCCGGGGAGCTCAAAAACTTCACCGGCATCGACTCCCCGTACGAGCGCCCGGAGGCCCCGGAAATCCGCCTCGAAAGCGGATCCTGCACGGCCGAACAAGCCGCCGATCAGGTCTTCGAATTTTTGAAGGCCAACCATTACATCGTGGCGCCTGATTTGACGCAGGCTGTGCGCTGTGTTACACAGAGCACATGAAAACGATTTCGTTGACCGAGTCGGCCTACCAGCGATTGCTCTCTTGGAAGAACGGACAAACCTTCTCCGAGGTGGTCGAGCGGATGATTCCGAGCAAGGGTACTCTGGGCGCTGCGCTCGATGCTGCGAAGGCCCTGCCCGCTTTCACGGAAGACGAATTTGAGCAGCTCGAACAGGCCATCAACGCCTCGCGCGGGAAGCTCCCTTCCACATGGAGCTGATCGCCGATACGACAGTTCTCATCGACCTGTGGCGCTTCCGAAAGCAGCGGGCGCGGATTTCTGATCTGGTAGAAAAAGTCGGGGATTCCTCCTTGGTGGTCCCCTGGATCACTCAGGCCGAATTCTCGCGAGGGGCGGCCTTCAAAGGTGTGCCGCTGCCCGACCTGGAAACGTTTTACGAAGGATTCCTCCACCAGATGCTCGACCAACAGACCATCGATACTTACTGCCTGCTATGGGCGGAGATGGCACGCTCGGGGAAGGCCCCCGATTACCCGGACCTCTGGATCGCTGCCAGCGCCATCAGCCGCGGAGTCGCGCTGATCACCAGAAACCCCAACCACTTTAAGCGAATCCCCCGCCTCGACGTCTTGAGCTACCAACTTTCTTTACCCTGAGGCAGGTGATGAGCCCTAAGGAGCCATCCAGAATTTGACTTAGTCCAGTTTCATTCCATGACCGTTACTGTGCACGAAGCAAAAACCCATTTGTCCCGGATCCTGCACTCTGTAGAAGCCGGGGAGGAGGTTTTCTTGTGCCGAGGGAAGAAGCTTGTTGCAAAGATGATTCCCGTCACGGCGGTCGTCAGAAAGCATCCTCCTGTTGGGGTCCCGACATCTGCGAGTTTTGAAATTCCTTCGGATGCGTTCGCTCCGATGAGCGAAGAGGAATTGAAGGGGTGGGGATTGTGAGCAGGTATCTTTTGGACACGTGCACGTTCATTTCGATTACCATCATCAGTCCGGACGCGCCATTCAAGAGCTACGGCTGCAAAACAATTTGGTAAAGTTGTGAGTCATCAACTCAGAGCCGAAGAGCTTCAAAAGGCGCTGATCAGGAAAATGACACCGTGCCAGCGCCTTTCAGCCGCCCAGGCGCTTTACGAGACGGCATGGGAAATTAAGAAGAGCGGGCTCCGGTCATTGCACCCCGATTGGACGGAGGAGGCGATTCAGGCAAAGACCCGCAAAGTTTTTTTGACGGGATATGCAGGAGATTAACCTCATCACCAATAGGCTGGAATCCGCCCGGATCCCCTATTGCATCGTGGGGGGGCTTGCGGCGATCGCCTACGGTCGGCCCCGCCTGACCCTGGATGCCGATCCGTTCCAAACCGTTCGGAGCTTCTCCGTTGGATCAGCGAACTCGGACTTCAGCCAGAATGGGAGCTCATCGCCCAGAACCAATAACACCCGGAGATAGAGGGAAAAAACTGGACAGTAATTCTGTACATGTTCACTATCCATCCATGAGTTCGATCACCTACACTGAAGCGAGGGAAAATCTGGCGACTGTCTGGGACCTGACCGTGGCGACACGCGAGCCGGTTGTTATTTCGCGGCGGGGTTCGGAATCCGTCGTGATGATGCCGGTCGACGAGTGGGAAGGCCTTGTGGAGACCGCGCACCTGCTCAGGTCGCCGGCAAATGCCAAGCGCCTGCTGGCGGCCCTCCTACGACTGGAAGCCGGCGAAGGAGAGTCCCTGACTCCGGCCGATCTACGCGCCCGGTTTCCGATCACATGAATGAGCTGGTCTTCGACCGCGATTTTCTTGAGGACCTGGCCTGGTGGGTCGCGATGGATCGAAAGACAGCGCTGAAAATCTTTGAGCTCATCGAGGCAATCCGCCGGGATCCGACCTCCGGCTTAGGAAAGCCCGAACCCCTCAAACATCTGGGGAGCGGCACCTGGTCCCGCCGGATCACCCAGGAGCACCGGCTGGTCTATCGTGTCGCCGGCAGCCGGATCCTCTTCGCCCAAGCACGCTACCACTACTGACTTGCCATATAACCCGCAGCTTGAATCACCATGAAGGCCGCAAAGAACCCGAAGGATAGAAGCCAAAAAAACGAAGGCTCTGACGATGCGCTCGCCCGCCTGCGGTCCGGTTACCATCTCGGCAGCAAGCCCTTGAGCCGTAATGCTGCTCACTTTGAAGAAAACGCCACAAATTGACATTTTTTGGCCAATGTATAGACTCCACTCATGAACATCTCGCTGACAAACGATATGGAAAAGTGGGTTCACGCTAAGGTAGGAAGCGGGCTTTACTCCTCGGCCAGTGAGGTGGTGCGTGAGGCGATTCGCGCGTTCCATGAGAGGGAAATGCGCGACGCGGTGAAGCAGTCCCTCCTTCGGGAGGCCGTGCTCCTGGGGGCTGCTGACGCCGATCAGAATGCCCTTGCGGATTGGGATGAGTCCGTGGACCGTGCCGTGCAGGCGGCAGGCCGGCTCCGCCGCAAGCCATGAGACTAAAGGTCTCCTCCCTTGCGCGAAGCGATCTTGTCAACGTGTGGGAGTATATCGCTGAGCACGACGAAGTAGCAGCGGACCGATACATTAAAAGCCTCAGGCTTCGCGCATGCGAGCTGGCCCGCCATCCCCTCCTTGGAGGCGACCGAAGAGATATCAAGGTCGGAATACGCAGCCTTCTATTTCGTAACCACCTCATTTTCTACAGGCACCTGAAAACCGAAATCCAAGTATTGCGAATCCTTCATGCCAGCATGGACCTCCTAAGGCAGGAATTCCCTACAGAATGATCTCGTCGGGTTTGGACTGGCCTGATACGACGCTCATTTCCGCATAAATTCCCGCGCTCCAGGCTTCCGCTTTCGCATGAGACTTTCTCCTTCTACGGCATCGTTGATTAAGACGTCCGTACAATCGTTGGCCCCTGGCTCCGAATTGCTGCTGTTCGGATCCCGTGCTAACGATGAGGCGAAGGGAGGAGATATCGACCTCCTGCTGCTGACCGAAAAAAAGCTCCCCCTCATGCTTATCAGCCGACTCAGGCGCCTGATCCTCCGTCAGATTGGGGAGCAGAAAATTGACATCGTCAACTTTCCGAAATCCAGCGACCACCCCTTTAAGGCACGCGCTCTGGAAACGGCCGTCAAGCTATGAAGAAGGACACCATGAAGCTCCTGTTGGAAAGCAATCTTGAGCTTTTGCGACAGGCGCTTCCTTCGTTCACCAGGTCCCTGGAGAAATGCCGCCGAATCGATCTCTCGGATGGGGTTTCCTTCGATGAGGAAGAGTCCTTCGACGCATTAACCTCCAAGTTCTCGCGGATCTCCGACATTTTTACCCAGAAGGTTCTTAAATCTCTGACCCTCATGCTTCGGGAGGATGCGCCGACATTTATTGACCGGATGAACCTTTGTGAAAAACTGGGCATTCTCCCCTCGGCAGAGAACATGATTTCCATCCGCGATCTGAGAAATCTCATTGCGCATGAGTATGCCGCCGAGAACGTTTTAGAGATCTATCGCGAGACGCTGGGGCTTTCCGCCAAACTCCTCGAAGCCATCTCCCAAGCGGATCGCTCCATCGGAAACCTGAAAACCTAAAGCCGCGCCCTTTCCGCTTTCCTGCAGGGCGCGCTGGTTTTCCACTTTTCTCTTTCCGCTTTCCGCTTCCCCCTTTCAGGCTTCAAGTTTCACCCTTCATCTTTCCACCTCCCGCCTTGCCTTCTAGTCAATTTGACATTCGACCAGCAATGCATATCCTGACATGTATGAAAACCATCACGGTCAATGTATCAGATCCGATTTACCGCGATTTTTCGATTTATGCGAAGCGGGTTGGGAACAGCGCTTCGGAATTGATTCGCCGCGCCATGGAAGATTATCACGAGCGATATATTTTAAGGAAAACGACGCTGCGCAATCGTTGTCCCTCGAGCGTTGGCGGCCCCGTGCAGCCGATTGGCAGGGACGAAGATTTGCTGGGAGAAATGCTCGATGACGCACGCGATTGATACCGATTTTCTGGTGGCACTTGAAATACGCGACCATATTTTCCATAAGCCTGCCGCTGCGCTGCTGGATCGTCTTTTGGACGGAGGTCATGAGTTTGCCGTAGCTCCACAGATTTTGGCAGAGTTTGTTCATGTGGTTACCGATGCGAAACGCTTAAAAGAGCCGCTATCCATGGATGACGCCCTGGCGAGGGCCGAACACTGGTGGCAAGCTCGTGAAGTGCTCCGCCTTTATCCCGATGGGGAAACCATAACCACATGGATCTCCTGGCTGCGCGATCATCGGATTGGGCGCAAGCGGCTTCTTGACACCATGCTGGCGGCTTCATGTGCCTCGCACGGGATCTCAACAATCATCAGCAACAATGGTGTGGATTTCCAGGTTTTTAGAAAATTCCACATCCTAACCTACCAAGCGTAAGCCAACCTTCCCCTCTCAGTTTCCCCCTTCAGCTTTCCACTTTTTTCTTTCCTCCTTCATGCGACTCACAAAAAACCAGCAGACCAAAATCGTGTCGACCGTAAGGAATGTAGCCGGACAGTCCGCGCGCATTTTTCTTTATGGATCTCGGCTTGATGACCTCGCCAAGGGTGGGGATGTTGATATCCTCGTAGAGTCCCGCCCCGAGTTGTCTTTGCTCCAGCGTGCGAAGATCAAGCAGGTTCTGGAGCAAGAACTCGCGCTTCCCGTGGATGTCGTGGCATGCGAAGCGAACGGCATCAATAGACCGTTTGTTGGAGTTGTCCGGCAGAAAGCAATCCTCTTGGAAGAGCCATGAAAAATCTTATCACCGAACAAAAAGCCCAGCCGTGAAGTTGGTTGCCTATTGCGAGGGGAAGCTGGGGGTCTTGCCGGCTAGCCCTGCATTTTCAAAAGAATTTTCCGCAATCGCCTCTGGGCTGGCCAGGGGGAAAGCCCGCGCCTCCGAGTGACCCTCCGCCCTTCCCCTTTCAGACTTCCCCCTTCAGCTTTTCGCTTTCCTCTTCCCATACCGTGCTCTCCATATCCGTAGAAAACGTTTCGAAGCGATACCATCTTGGCACGATCAACCGGAGCGTGCTCTGGCATGAGGTCGCGGCGAAGCTCGGGCTGAGGCCAAGCCGCAAGGAGGTTAAGGAGGCGGAGCGCGAGGAGTTCTGGGCGCTTAAGGATATCAACTTCGAGATCAAGCAGGGCGAGACGGTCGGGATCATCGGGGCGAACGGGGCCGGCAAATCGACGCTGCTCAAAATCCTGTCGCGGACAACGTCGCCGACGACCGGGATGGTGAGGATCAACGGCCGGGTTGGCAGCCTGCTCGAGGTGGGCACCGGGTTCAATCCCGAGATGACCGGCCGGGAGAACGCGTATCTGAACGGGGCGATCCAGGGGATGAAGCGCCCGGAGATCGATGCGAAGTTCGACCAGATCGTGTCGTTTGCCGGGGTGGAAAAATTCATCGACACGCCGGTGAAGCGTTATTCGAGCGGGATGTACGTGCGCCTGGCCTTTTCGGTGGCGGCGTTTTTGGAGTCCGAGATCCTGATTGTGGACGAGGTCCTCTCGGTCGGTGACCAGCAGTTTCAGAACCGCTGCATCCAGCGCCTGCAGGATATCATCAAGGAGGGCCGGACAGTCCTTTTTGTTTCGCACGGAGCGGCGCAGGTCCGGAAGCTCTGCACGCGGGCGATCTGCCTGCAGCGCGGGGAAGTCTTTTGCGACGACATTGCGAGCAGGGCGCTCGAAATATACCAGGCGGCGCAGTTGGCGGGAGGCGGAATGGGAGGGGCCGGGAAGGCGACGTCCGGGACGGCGGAGGTCGTCTATCCGGAGGGCGAACGTCCGGGTGACGAGGCGGTTCGGATGATCTCCGGTCGCCTAGTGGATGATGCCGGCCGGCTCGTCGAGCACAGCCTGACCAGCCGCGGGTTCTGGCTCGAATTTGAGTACGAGGTCCTCCAGGCCGGGCTTCCGCTGCGGCCGGCGTGCATCGTGAGCGACGAGCTGGGCAACATTTTGTTTTGGACTGGCGACGCCTCGCTGGATGCGAGGACCTCCCCCGTTCCCTGCGGGCGTTACCGGACGCGACTTGAGTTTCCGGGGAGGCTGTTCTCGCCGGGAAATCTTCTTTTCAGCTTCGGGGTGGGCGAGGATTCCCTGACCGGGGATTCGCACGCGCTTCTTCCCGACGCGCTCAGCATCACGCTGGAAGACGATTTGGGAGACACCATCATCCGGGGCGCCTACAAGGGGTCGCTGCCGGGATTTGTGCGCCCATCACTGAAGTGGAATACAACAAAAACTTAACCATGACGAATCACTCAACACTCGGGGAAATTTCCCAGGCCCACCAGGGCAAGGTCTCGGACAAGTGGTCCTCGTACCTCGTGGAATACCAGCGCCTGTTCTGCGAGTACCAGGACCGGCAGGTCTCGCTGCTAGAGATCGGGATCCAGAACGGAGGGTCCCTCGAAATCTGGGGGAAATATTTTGCGAAGGCCCGGACGATCACCGGGTGCGATATCAACGACCGCTGCGGCGCGCTGAAGTTTGAGGACCCCCGGATTGCGGTGGTCGTCGGCGATGCCAATTCGGACCCGGTCCAGGGCAAGATCCTCGAGCGGAGCGCGGACTTCGACCTGATCATCGACGACGGTTCGCACACGTCGGGAGATATCGTCAAATCTTTTGCCCGGTACTTCCCGCGGCTGAACGCCGGCGGAACCTTTCTGGCCGAGGATCTGCATTGCAGCTACTGGCGGGACTTCGAGGGAGGGCTCTTCGATCCGCTTTCCAGCATCGCGTTTTTTAAGGATCTGGCGGATATCGTCAACCACGAGCACTGGGGGATCGCCGAGAAGCGGACGGATCTATTGGAGCCGTTCCGCGCTGCCTATGGCGTCGATTTTGCCGAGTCCGATCTCGCGCAGATCCGCTCGGTCGAATTTTTAAATTCGATCTGCGTCGTGAGGAAGAACGAGCCCGGATCCGGCGGGCTCGGCGCCCGGCGCCTCGCGGGAACGTCTGCCGAAGTTTTCACGCCGGCACAACCGGCTTCCGGTACAATGAGCGAGGCTCCCGACGAGACTGGAAACATCTGGTCGCAATCTGCCAAATTTCACGCCCGCTTGGCGGCCGCCGACACACGGAAGGAAATTCTGGAGCTACAAGCTGCGATCGTCCGGGTCGAGGGCGAGCGCGACGAGAACCATGTGAAGGCCGATCAGCTGGCGTTCGAACTTGGGCAAGCCAGCCACCGGATCGGCAAGCTCGAGCACACGCTTGCTCTGCGCGAGAGCTCGATGTCGTGGAAGTTGACCGCCCCGCTGCGGGCGATCCAGCGCGCGCTTACGCGGCACTGAGACGTGCCGCTGGAAAGCGGCTCCTTTCACGAGCCATCCCACAGTCCAAGTCCGAGGAAAAACAGAATTCACCATGAAGAACAGGAAGATCTTGAAGGTAAGACAAGGATCACCATTTAGCCGCCTTCATGGTAATACTTACATGAAACTGGCCGGCGTCCGGAATGGGTTTCTCATCAATTTCAACGTCAAGCGCCTGAAAGATGGGCTCAAGAGTTTTGTATTGTAGTCTCGTTGGAAGAAGCCGCCTCCAACTCACCCAATGGGTGAGCCACATGCGGCGGCATTCCTCTTTGAATTCACTTCCCTTCATGCTCTTCATGGCCTTCATGGTGAACCAAATTGTGGCCTATAGGAGCCTCCCTGCCTGACCGTTCAAACGTGCCCAAGGAATGACTCCAGAAGAAAAATACATCCAGAAGCTCGAGCACAAGATCTGGCTGCTGGAGACCTCCAAATCCTACCGCCTCACCTATCCGCTGAGGAAGGCGCAGGAGGTCGTCGGGGTGGCGCGGCGGCTTCCGCGAGCGGTCCGGCAATTTTTTGAGCCGGGCTTCCTCGAGGGATTTGATGTCCGGGCCTACCTCGAATCGTCGGCGCGCCCGCGCGGGTGGTGGAAAAAATACCCGGCCCTTCACTACTGCCTCTTCCACGCGCCGGCCGGCAAGGATGATGGCAAATACGATGCGCTCGACCCGGCCAAGCCGACCGTCATCCTGGTGACCCACTCGGCCTGCCGGACCGGCGCCCCGATCCTTGTCCTCGATCTGGTTCGACGGTTTTCGCGAACCCACAACGTCGTCGCCTTCTCGATTTTGGGCGGCGCGCTCGAAAAATCATTTCGGCAAAAAGCGACCGTCTTTGTCGGGCCGATCGCGCGATCCAACCTCGGGTTTGTGGTCGATCAGGAACTCACGCAGATCAGGAAACGGGTGCAGCCCGGGTTTGCGATCGTCAATTCGATGGAGGCGACCGAGGCGATTCAGGACCTTTGGAGGCACGACATCCCGACCCTCCATCTGGTGCACGAGTTTGCCTCCTACACGCGGACGCGGTCCCGATTTCTCCAGTCGGCGACGTATTCCGACACGATGGTTTTTTCAGCAGAGATCGTGCGCGAAAATGCGATCGACGTCTGCCCGGAGATCGGGAAGCTGGCCAGGGTCGTTCTCCCCCAAGGAATCTGCGAGCTCCCGGAGAGCTCAGCGGATGAGAAAGAAAAAGAGCGCGAGCGCGCGGAGATCCGAGCGGCCTTCCGCCCGCCGGGCTGGCCTGAGGATACGGTTGTCGTGCTGGGGGCCGGGACGGTCCAGCTGCGGAAAGGAATCCACCATTTCATCGCCGCCGCCAAAATCGTCGCAGAAAAATATCCGGCGCTGCGGGTCCGGTTTGTGTGGATCGGGTCGGGATTTGACCCGGTCGATGACCTGAATTTTTCGTGCTTCATCGCCGAGCAGATCCGCCGGTCCGGCCTTGGCAACCGCTTCTCGCTCCTCGACGAGGTGAGCGAGCTTCCCTGCGCGTACGCTGCGGCCGACATCTTTTTTCTCAGCTCCGAGCTCGACCCGCTCCCGCTGGTGGCGCAGGACGCGCTCTTCAACGGGCTCCCGCTCGTGTGTTTTGAAGGAGCCAGCGGGATTCCCGGGCATATCCGGGCGGACCCCGAAGCCTCGGCCGGAATTGTCCCGTACCTCGATGTCGAGGCGGCCGCAGAAAAAATCGTCGCGTTCGCCCGGGACGCCGGGCTCAGGAAATCCGTCGGCGAGGCGGAGCGACGGCTCGCGGAAAAAATCTTCAACCAGGACAGCTACTTCGCGAGCTTGAGCGGGCTCGGGCAGAAGGCCGGAGCGGCCAAGCGCGGGGAGTTGGCCGACCGCGAAGTCATCCGGGCCTCCGGATGTTTCGATGCCGGGTTTGCCTACCCGCGCGCGGCCGAGGAGGAATCGCTGGCGCTGAAATATTATACGGCGGCCTGGAGGAATGGCTTTCACCGTCGGAAGCCGTTCCCCGGATTTCACCCGGGCATCTATGCGGACCACACCCCTGGCATCGCCCGCGATCCGCTCGCCCACTTTATTGAAGCCGGACGCCCGGAGGGGCCGTGGCTCAGCGAGGTGATCCGGCCCGCCGGCACCTCCCCCTCGGCCCCCCTCCCCGCTCCAGCGAAAACGGCGCTGCACATCCACCTCCACTACCCCGACGTCGCCAAAACGATTTTCTCGAGGCTGCAAAAGTCCCGCTTCCGGCCGGACCTCTTCATCAGCGTCACCTCCGACGAGGCCCGGGCGGATGTTCGGGGACAGATCGAGAGCGCCGGGCTTCGCGCGCACGTGCTGCGGGTCGTCCCGAATCGCGGGCGCGATATCGGGCCGCTCGTCACCGGCTTCCCCGAGATCTTTGAGGGGGGGTACGAGTTCGTCGGTCACGTGCACGGGAAAAAATCCGTGAATGTTGGAGCTGATTTCGCCCGCCAGTGGGCGGAGTTCCTATACGAGAACCTGCTCGGCGGACAATTTTCCATGATGGAAGACATCCTGCAAAAATTCCAATCCGACCCGGCACTCGGGATCGTCTTCCCTGACGATCCGAACGTGATCGGCTGGGACGAAAACTGGACGTTTGCCTGCGAGCTCGGCGGGCGGCTCGGGATCCGCCTGTCCCCAGGCCACATCAACTTTGCGGTCGGCACGATGTTCTGGGCTAGGACGCAAGCCATCCAGCCGATGGTTAAGCTGGGCCTCCGATGGGACGATTACCCTGCGGAGCCGCTGCCCTACGACGGATCGATGCTGCACGCGATGGAGCGCCTCCTGCCTCCGGTCAGCGAGAGCCAGGGCTTCCGGACCGCGGTCACCCACATCAAGGGGGTCGGGCGATGATTCCCCGGATTGCCGGCAGGCGCGGGGCGGTTCGATAATTTTTTGGAATGAAGCCACGAAAGCCACTTTGGCCGCTCGGTCACTGTCGCATAAAGCTCAAGTTAAGCCTCTTGCCGCGAATTTTTTGAGAACGGGTCACTCGCGTCTTGCTAGGCGCACAAACTGACTGCATCGTTATAAAGGTTCCCAAAAGGCAACTTTCCCATTCCGCCCCCTTGCGAAAGCAAACAATTTTTCCGAATGGCACTGTGATCTTCCGCAAGGAAAACGACAGCGCGTTTGGCTACTAAGCAGCATCTCGGACGCTTTTTTATCCCCGGTCTTTCGAATTTCCTGCGCAGTTATCGGGAAATGGTTTGCTATTAAGTGATCCGGTCATTCAGCCTCAGTGTTTTTGCGAAGCCACTTCAGAAACTTATTCCGGAAGTCGAGGAGTAGCACCTTGCGATCGGGGGACCAAGGGTCTGCACCCAAGCCATGCTTGCGGATGGCGCTGGTCGGTATTTCTTTATTGTCGAACAGTCAATTGCCCTCCATATTCTCAGCGCTCCGATTCCTTCGGCCACCGCGTTACTCGCGATCGCGGAGGAGATCGTTAATTGCCTCCCTGAGGATAGGAGGTAATCAGTTGAATTTTACGATTTAAGAAGGATATGGCAACGATTGGAATTATTGGGATGGGTTACGTGGGATTGCCGCTTGCGCTGAGATTTGTGGAATCCGGCTCTCAGGTTATCGGCTTTGATATAGATGAGCAGAAGATTGCGGCTCTGACATCGGGTGAAAGCTACATCAAGCACATTGATCACACGCTAATTGCATCCGCGACATCCTCGGGTTCTTTCGTGCCCGTTTCGGACTTCAGCAGGGTTTCCGAGGTCGATGCCGTAATCATTTGTGTGCCCACTCCGCTCAGCAAGAACCGTGAACCGGACATCTCTTATATTCTGAAGACAGCCGAGGCCATTGCTCCCCATCTCAGTCGCGGCACTCTGGTCGTGCTGGAGTCGACAACCTACCCCGGGACGACAGACGGCGAACTGCGCGCGGCTCTTGAAAATGGATCTGGCCTCAAAGCGGGCGTAGATTTTTTTCTGGCCTTCTCACCGGAAAGGGAAGACCCCGGGAATGCCGACAGTGTCGTCGAGCGTATACCAAAGGTTGTCGGTGGTCTGACCGATGTCTGCCTGCAGAGGGCGATCGAGATCTACTCCCTCGCTATCCAGCGTGTGGTGCCGGTGTCCTCGTGCCGCGTAGCCGAGGCCACGAAACTCATGGAGAACATCTTCCGTTCCGTGAACATCGCGCTCGTAAATGAGCTGAAGGTCGTCTACGCGAAGATGGGAATCGACATCTGGGAGGTGATCGCGGCCGCCAAAACGAAACCGTTCGGTTTCATGGCGTTTTATCCGGGGCCTGGACTCGGCGGCCATTGCATCCCGATCGATCCCTTCTATTTGACCTGGAAAGCGCGCGAATTCGGGATGCATACCCGGTTTATCGAACTCGCCGGGGAGATCAACACCGCGATGCCCGACTACGTAGTGTCGCGTGTCGCCGATGCTCTGAACGACCACGGGAAAGCCATTCGGAGAAGTCGGATTCTGATTGTTGGCCTCGCCTACAAGGCCGACGTGGACGACATGCGCGAGAGCCCCAGCCTGATCCTCATCGAAAAGCTGGAAGCCCGGGGCGCCAAGGTCGACTACAACGACCCCCACGTTCCGGTCATCCCCAAGACGCGCGAACACGCCCATCTTGCCGGGAGGACAAGCCGGGAGATCGGCCCGGATTACGACTGCCTCGTGATCGCCACTGCGCACCGCGATTACGACGCGCAAAAAATTGCGGCCCTCGGTGTGCCGATCGTCGATAGCAGGCGACTGGTCGAGCCCGGGTCGAATGTTTATCAGGCCTAGGCGCTATTCTGGAAAACCACACTGCTGCCGCCACCGAATTTGTCACCCATGGAGTTCATCGATCTCAAGACACAGTACTCCGTCTATAAATCCCGCATCGACGAGTCGATCCATCGCGTCCTCGACCACGGCAAGTTCATCATGGGCCCGGAGATTGCCAGCCTGGAATCCGCCCTCGCCTCCTACGTCGGGTGCAAACACTCTATCACGGTTGCCAGTGGCACGGATAGCCTCGAGATCGCGCTGAGGGCGCTGGATATCGGTCCTGGGGACGAGGTCATATCTGTGCCATTTACCTGGATCAGTTCCGCCGAGGCCATCGCGCTCACCGGGGCGAAGCCGGTTTTCGTCGATATCGACCCGTTCGACTACAATATCGACGTCGGTTTGATCGAGGGGGCCATCACCCTGCGGACAAAAGCAATCATGCCCGTGTGTCTATTCGGCCAGATGCCGGATTTGGCTGCGATCAATTCTATTGCCAGGAAGCATGGGATCGCCGTGCTCGAGGATGCGGCGCAGAGCTTCGGGGCCACCCAGCGGGGCGTGAAAAGTTGTGCGATCAGCACGATCGGCAGCACCAGTTTCTTCCCCGCCAAACCGCTAGGTTGTTACGGCGACGGTGGTGCTCTCTTCACCGATGACGATGCTCTGGCCGAAAAGATGCGGGCCATCCGCACGCACGGCGGGATGAAAAGGCACAACCACCCGCTCCTCGGGATGAACGGCCGGTTCGACACCCTCCAGGCCGCAATCATCCTGGCGAAATTCCCCGACTTCCCCGCCGAGGTGGAGGCGAGGGGCCGCATCGGCGCCCGCTACTCGGAATTGCTGCGTGACGTCTGCGGCACTCCGGAAATCAGGGTGGGCAACACACATGTCTATGCCCAATACACCATCCGGGTATCGGACCGCGACCGGTTGGCCGCCAAGCTGAAAGAGTCGGGTATCCCGACCGCTGTCTATTATCCGAAATGCCTGCACGAGCAGCCCGTATTCGCGGGTTTGGGGTACCGATACGGGGATTTCCCGGAGGCGGAAAAGGCATCCAAGGAAGTCATCAGCCTCCCCATGCATCCATTTCTATCCGAGAAAGATCAGGACCTCGTGGTGAGCGCAATCAAGGGGTGCATGACGTGAGATCGCTCGCTCTGATTGGTGCTGGCTATTGGGGAAAAAACCTCGCCCGCAATCTCCATGCCCTCGGGGTCCTGCACACGCTCTGCGACGCCTCCGAGAAAACCTTGGGCACCTATGGCCAAGAATACGAAGGGGTGAAAAAGACCGGAGACCTCGACGCCGTGCTGCGGGACACTGATGTCACCCGGGTCGCGATCGCCACCCCGGCGGCCACCCACCACGCCGTCGTCCGCAGGGCGCTCGAAGCCGGAAAGGATGTGTTTGTCGAGAAGCCGATCTGTCTCAATATCGCGGAAGCCAACGAGCTCACGTCCCTGGCGGAAGCCCTTGGAAAGATCCTGATGGTTGGGCATCTGCTCCAATTCCACCCCTGCGTGCGCGCGATCCAGCGACTGCTCGCCGACGGAGATCTGGGCAAACTTCAATATATCACCTCGAATCGCCTCAATCTCGGCAAGATCCGGCGCGAAGAAAACGCCCTCTGGAGTTTTGCCCCCCACGACCTCTCGGTGATCCTGTCGCTCGTCCAGGGGCGTCTTCCGGAATCCGTGATCTGCACCGGGAATTCCTCCCTCACTGCCGGTGTGGCCGATACCACGCTGACCGCACTGTCCTTCGGTGAGGTCAAAGCGCACGTGTATGTCAGCTGGCTCAACCCCTTCAAGGAACAGAAACTGACCGTCGTCGGCTCCAGCGGGATGATCGTTTTTGACGATACCAAGCCCTGGGCCGAGAAGCTGACGATCTACCGGAACCACCTGATCTGGAGCGGTGGCGAGACGCCCACCCCAAGCAAGAGCGCGGGTGAGTTCGTGGAGGTCCCGCAATCCGAGCCCCTCCGGGATGAGTGCGGACATTTCCTGAATGCATGCGATGCGCGCACCGTGCCGCGCACCGATGGCCGCGAGGGCGTCAGGGTCCTGCAGGTCCTCGATGCCGCACAGAGGAGCCTCGATTCAGGTGGTGAGGCGGTCACCGACCTCGTGTCCGTCCCCCCCTCCCAAGCACAGTTCTTTTCCCACCCCACCGCGGTCATCGATCCCGCAGCGAAAATCGGGAAAGGGGCCAGGATCTGGCATTTCAGCCATGTCATGAAAGGCGCCGAACTCGGCGAAGGTTGCAATCTGGGACAGAACGTTGTGGTCAGCCCCGGCGTGAGCCTCGGAAGGAACGTCAAGGTCCAGAACAACGTCAGCATCTACACGGGGACAATCGTCGAGGACGATGTCTTCCTCGGACCCTCCTGCGTGCTGACCAACGTAACCAATCCGCGCAGCGAGGTCCGGCGCCAGTCGCTGTATGAGCGGACCATCATCCGCCGAGGGGCCACCATCGGGGCGAATGCGACGATCGTCTGCGGCATCACGCTCGGACGCTACGCATTTATCGCGGCCGGCGCTGTCGTCACCGCGGACGCCCCGGACTACGCCTTCATCGTCGGCGTGCCCGGCAGGTTGCGGGGGTGGATGAGCCGCCATGGGCACCCCCTCGAATTCGACGGGGAGGGGATCGCCATCTGCCCGGAGTCGGGACTGCGCTACCGCCTCGAAGCCGATCGCGTCACGTGCCTTGACCTCGATGAGGAAGCCCCTCTGCCCGAGGGATTGCGCATCGGGGCCAAGAGCTACGACGAATTTAAATCCGCCCCCGGCGGCCGCATCAATTTATGAACATAAAAAATTCCAAACTCGTGGTCGTGGGCGGGGCCGGTCTCATCGGCTCGCATACGGTCGATCGATTGCTCGCCGAGGACGTCCGCGAGATCGTCATTTACGACAACTTCGTCCGAGGCCGCGCGGAGAATCTGGCCGGGGCGCTGGCCGACCCCCGGGTCAGGATCTACGACGCGGGCGGTGATATCCTCCAGACCGATATCCTCGACTCGGCTTTCCAGGGCGCCGACGGCGTCTTCCACTTCGCGGCCCTCTGGCTCCTCCAGTGCCACGAGTATCCGCGCAGTGCCTTCGATGTGAACGTGCGCGGAACGTTCAACGTGATGGAGGCCTGCGTGAAAGCGGGTATCAAGCGCCTGGTCTACTCCTCCTCCGCCTCCGTCTACGGCGATGCCGTTCAGGAACCCATGGACGAGGATCATCCCTTCAACAACAAGAACTTCTACGGTGCCACGAAGATCTGCGGCGAGGCCATGATGCGCGCGTTCCACCACCGGTATGGCCTGGACTATGTCGGCCTGCGCTACATGAACGTCTACGGCCCGAGGCAGGATTATCATGGTGCCTACATCGCCGTGATCATGAAGATGCTCGACGCCATCGATCGAGGCGAGAGCCCGACGATCATGGGCGACGGTTCCGAGGCCTTCGATTTCGTCGCCGTCGAGGATTGCGCGCTGGCCAACGTGTGCGCCATGAAGTCCGACGCGACCGACCGCCTCTACAACGTGGGCACCGGCAAGCGCACCTCGCTCAAGGAACTCGCCGAGATGCTGCTCGTCCTGGCCGGTTGCGATAAGCCGATCAACTACGCCCCCCGCAGCCAGGCCACTCTGGTCCGCAACCGCATCGGCTGCCCGAAGCGCGCGCAGGCCGAGATCGGCTTCACCGCGCGCGTCGACCTCGAGGAGGGCTTGCGCCGCCTCATCGCCTGGCGCGCCAGCCACAAGGCCGAAGTCGCCGCCCGCCGCCAGGCCGTCGGCCTCGAGGGCTAGTATTCCCCGCCCATGAAAAGAAATATTCCGATCTCCTTACCCGTCACCGGCGAGGAGGAGTGGCTGGCGGCCAAAGAGCCACTCGTTTCCGGCTGGTTGACCGCAGGCCCCAAGGTCCGCGAGTTCGAGCAACTCTTCGCCGAGCGGCACCGGGTCAAACACGCCATCGCCGTCACCAGTGCGACCACCGCCCTGCATCTCGCCCTCGTGGCGCTCGGCATCGGGCCCGGCGACGAGGTCATCGTCCCGGCCTTCACCTGGATCTCCACCGCCAACGTGGTAGAATACTGCGGAGCGACGGTTGTTTTCGCAGACATCGATCCGCGCACCTTCAATCTCGACGTCGAGGACTTGCGCCGCCGCATCACCCCGAGGACCAAGGCCATCATCCCCGTGCACCTCTTCGGCCTGTGCGCCGACATGGATCCCATCCGCGAGTTGGCGGGGGCCATCTCCCTGGTCGAGGACGGGGCTTGCGCCGCCGGCGCCGCCTACCGCGGTCGCTCAGCGGGTAGCCTCGGCACCATGGGTTGCTTCTCGTTCCATCCGCGGAAGTCCATCACGACCGGGGAGGGGGGCATGGTGACCACGGACGATGACGCCCTGGCCGAAAAGATCGGGATGCTGAGAAACCACGGCGCCTCGATCTCCGAGGAACAGCGCCATCACGGCCCAAAACCCTACATCCTCCCGGATTTCAATCTGCTGGGTTTCAATTATCGCATGACCGACCTCCAGGGGGCCGTCGGTGTCGTCCAGTTGGGCAAACTCGATCGCTTCATCTCCGAGCGCGATACCTGGGCTCGGTTCTATGCCGACGAACTCTCCGCGATTCCCTGGCTTCGGGTGCCCTCCGCCCCGGAGGGATATTCGCATGGGTGGCAGAGCTACGTCACCATGGTCGATCCCTCCCTTGCACCCAAATCAAGGAATGATCTGATGGAACACCTCCAGAACCTCGGGATCGCGACACGGCCCGGGACCCACGCCGTCCACATGCTCGGCTACTATCGTGACAAATACCTGATCTCACCCGGCGACTTCCCGGGGGCCCGCGCCGCCAACGACCACTCCATGGCCATCCCGCTCCACAATCGCATGGTGGCCGAGGATTACGCCTACGTGGCGCAGGCGATCAAAGCCATCAGCTGACCATGTGCGGCATCACCGGACTCATCCACCTGTCGGGCGAACCGATCTCCCCGGTCATCCTCCAGCGGATGATGGATGCCATCGCGCATCGCGGGCCGGATGGCGCCGGCCAGTGGGTCGATGGCCCGGTCGGGCTCGGGCACAGGCGTCTGGCCATCATCGATCTCTCCCCGGCCGGACACCAGCCGATGATCAGCTCCGATCATCGCCACGTGCTCAGCTACAATGGCGAGGTCTATAATTTCAGGGAACTGCGTCTCGAGTTGGAGGCGGCGGGATACTGGTTCCGTTCCAACACCGACACCGAGGTGGTCCTTCACGCCCTCTCGGAGTGGGGGCCGAACGCGCTCTCTCGCTTCAATGGCATGTTCGCCCTGGCGCTCTGGGATCGCCGGGACAAGACCCTGCTGCTGGCGCGCGACCGCTACGGTATCAAGCCGCTCTACTACGCGCGGCAGGGTGAGACCTTCGCCTTCGGTTCCGAGCAGAAGGCGATCACCGCCCAACCCGGGTTCGTCCGCAAGCTGAACAAGCCCGCGCTGCTCGAGTATTTCACCTTCCAGAACATCTTCACCGACCAGACGCTGCTGGAGGATATCCATCTTCTCCCGGCGGGCCATTTCGCGGTGCTGGATACGGCCCCTCCGGCCGATGGGCTCCGGCTGACGCGGTATTGGGACTACCGTTTCCGCGAGCCCGACCGCCCCGCGCGCAAAGAGGAATATCTGGAGGAGCTGGACCGGCTCTTCCGCCAGGCGGTCAACCGGCAACTCGTGAGCGACGTCGAGTTGGGCACCTATCTCAGCGGCGGCATGGATAGCGGATCGATCACCGCGATCGCCGCCGAGTCCTTCCCCAACCTCAAGACCTTCACGTGCGGGTTCGACCTCAGTTCGGCCTCCGGGATCGAGCTCGCTTTCGACGAGCGGACCAAGGCGGAGGCCATGTCGGCTCGCTTCAAGACCGAGCATTACGAGATGGTCCTCAAGGCCGGAGACATGGAGCGCTGTCTCCCTCGCCTCGCCTGGCACATGGAGGAGCCCAGAGTGGGCCAGAGCTACCCGAATTACTACGCCGCGCAATTGGCCAGCAAGTTCGTCAAGGTTGTCATGTCCGGCGCCGGCGGCGACGAGCTCTTCGGCGGCTATCCCTGGCGCTACTACCGCGCCGTCGACAACCAGGATTTCGAGCACTACGTCGACCAATACTACGTCTTCTGGCAGCGCCTCATCCCCAACAGTGTGCTCTCGAAGGTGTTCGAGCCGGTCTGGGGTGACGTGAAGGATGTCTGGACGCGGGACATTTTCCGCAACGTCTTCCTCACCCACGACAACGAGCTCGATCGTGCCGAGGACTACATCAACCATTCACTCTATTTCGAGGCGAAGACCTTCCTCCATGGTCTCTTCGTCGTCGAGGACAAGCTGAGCATGGCCCATGGCCTGGAGACCCGCGTCCCCTTCATGGACAACGATCTGGTGGACTTCGCCATGCAGTGCCCGGTCCACCTGAAACTCAACAACCTCGCCGAGGTCCTGAAGATCAACGAAAACGAACCCCGCGACAAACGGGGCATCTATTTCGAGAAGACAAATGACGGCAAGCAGATCCTCCGCGATGTGATGCGCCGCCATATACCCGCGGAGGTGACCGGCGGAGAAAAGCAGGGGTTCTCCTCCCCTGACGCGAGCTGGTTCAAGGGGGAGAGCATCGAGTTCGTCAAACGGAAGCTTCTGGGGGGGCGCCCGCGCATCTACGAATTCATGGATCGGGATGCCGTCAAGTCGCTGGTCGAGCAGCATCTCCGCGGCGACCAGAATCGCAGACTTTTGATCTGGTCCCTTCTGAACGTGGAAGCGTGGATGGAGAGCAACCTTTGATCCGAACCACAGAATTCACCCTCCGGCACTACCGCGACCTTGTGATCCGGACCGCCGAGTCGTATCCCTGCCTCGGATTCGAGGTCCTCGATCAGCCCGAACTGCCGGAGCGATTCACCATCCTCCGACACGACATCGACACCTCGCCGGAGGCGGCGCGTGACCTAGCCATCATCGAGGCCGAACTCGGGGTCCGCGCGACCTTCACCGTCCTCTTGACAGGTGTCATGTATAATCCATTCGAGAGTGCCACGCGCGACATCCTCAGGGAGATCGTGGCTCTCGGTCACGATATCGGACTGCATTTCGACGCGTCGTGGCACGGGATCGATTCAGAGGATCGGCTAGAGGACGCCATCACCTGGCAGGCGCGCACGCTCGATCACATCCTGGGGCTCGAGGGGGAGAACTCGGTTCGGATGTTCTCTTTCCACAACACAACCCCGTTCACGATGTCCTGCCGTCAGACCCACTTCGCCGGGCTTCGCAACGCCTACGCCGGGGTTCTGCAGGAGCGGGTCCAATACACCTCGGATTCCAACGGCTACTGGATCCACCGCTCGTGGGGGGAGCTCCTCGATGGCCGCCACCCTCGCTTGCAGGTCCTGACCCACCCTGAGTGGTGGAGCGCTGAGGAGGCCGAGCCCGCGGAAAAGATCTGCCGCCGGATCGCCTGTCGCTCGCTCGAGGCTTGGGGGCACTACTGCTCCGCCCTGCGCAGTTTCGGGCGGATGAACCGAACGGGCCTCAAACACGCGGCCAGCCTGCTGCCCGAACTTTACGGGGAGAAGGGCGAGTGGATCGTCCTCAGCTGGCTGAGCGGGCGCAGGGTCAATGCCTTCATTGCGGCATTCGCCTGCCTCGAGCGCGAACACCCCGCCGCCGGGGTCGTCGGCGATCGCGTCGCCGCTCTTCGCGGACTCCGTGACGAGGCAATCCTCGGTGCGGTCCCCGAACATGCCGACGACCTGGAAGGGTGTCTCGACACGCTGGCGCTCGCCGCCGCGGAGTGGCGCGCAACCCGAGTTGGAAATGCCGCGGAGCCTAGAACCTAAATATTAACCAAGTGTCAAAAATGAACGCCCCGAAAATTGAGAAAATTCTAGTATTTTGCACCGTCTCGACCGGACTTGATGCTGTCGCTGAAGTTGTGAGCCGCGGATTCCCTATCGCAGGAATCGTTGGGCTCGACCCATCGGTGGCCGACCCGATCAAGGTCAGCGGATTTATCGATGTGGGAATTTTCGCTGCGCGAACTGGGGTGCCATTTTATCACGTCTCAACTTATGGCCTCGGAGCCCCCTCCGACCGCCAAATGATTGAAAGCATAGATTTTGAACTTATCTGGGTTGCCGGTTGGCAACGCCTATTGCCGAAATGGCTTATAGACTTAAGCAAATGGGGGGTGATAGGTGGTCACGGAAGCCCCGACGGTGTGCATGGAGGACGCGGCCGCTCTCCGCAGAATTGGGCGCTCATGCTGGGGTGTGACCGCTTCGATATGGCACTCTTCCGCATTACGCCCGGCGTCGACGACGGACCGATCATCGCGCGCCGCTCGTTCCACTACCTGCCTGAGGACGACATCGCTGTCTCCTATTACAAGAGTTCGCTCGCTGTTGCTGATATGATGTGCGAGGCGCTGCTCGCCCCCCAGACGATTCTCTCCGGGACGCCCCAACCGCCCGGTGGTCACTATTACCCGCAGCGCCTCGCGACAGACGGCCGTGCCGATTGGTCGCTGCCGCACGATTGGGTCGCGCGTCATTGCCGCGCGCTCACTTCACCCTACCCCGGCCTTCGGACGAAGGCGGGCGACACCGAGATCATCATCTGGCAATGCCAGCCATTCGACGATTCCATCGATTCGCCGTGCGGGAGCATTAGTGCCTGCTTCACCTCTGGCGATTTTCTCGTATCGTGCAGGAATGGCCGGGTCCTTGTTCGGAAATGGGAAGCCCTCGATCCAGGATGGTCGCCGCGACCGGGCGCCATCCTCGAATCAACTCCCTTCCCAGAACAATTGAAAACTATTCTCGAGCGGCACGAGCAGAAGTTGCCTAGTCAGCCCATCAGCCCGCGAATTCTGCGCTGGGTAGATTCCAACAATAAAGAATGAAGTATGCTACTTCGAGATTTTTGAGGGAGTCACTGGCCTGAGTCGTTCCATGATAGCCCATTCCAAGCCATGGCTTACTGAGGACGATATAAAGGCCGTTGAATACGTCTTGCGCGGAGGCATGATCGACCGAGGATCTCAGACGTCCCGATTTGAAAAAGAGATCGCAAATTACGTTGGAGCCAAATTTTCTCTAGCTCAGGGAAGCGGGACCGCCGCCTTGATTCTCGCGCTCAAAGCTCTCGGTATCAAAAAGGGTGATGGTGTTGTCCTGCCCACATATTCATGCCGAAACGTACTGGAGGCCGTGTTGTCTGTAGATGCAAAACCACAGATCTGCGATGTTAACGACTATGGTGTCATAACCGAAGAAACGGTTGCAGATGTTGCCGATGGGAGAAGCCGGGCTATAATCGCTGTTCATATATTTGGAAATCAATGCGACATTCCGTCATTAAGAAGATTTAACCTCCCTATCGTTGAGGACGCTTGTCAGGCGTTTGGTTTATTGAGCCCTGATATGATGAGGGCCGGCAGCATGGGCGATGTTGGGGTCTTTTCATTTCATGCCACAAAGTGCCTAACTACGGGCGAAGGTGGAATGGTAATAACAAATCAGGATAAATTGGCTGAAGCGTTGACAAGTTTTGCATTAGGAGGTGATCCTCCGAGTGGGCGAAGCGTTTCTCAGATGAGCGACCTGCAGGCTGCGCTCGGTCTTTCGCAGCTTAAAAGATTTAGTAAAATCGTAGAAAGGCGGAAGGAGTTATCGAGGCGATTCATGCTTGCGGCTTGCTCCTGCGGGTTGAAGGTTGGTATTAGTGAGAGTTCCAACATGTTATTTAGGTTTACATTGCGTGGTCGCTTTGACTTTGAGGCTGCCGTTGATAGTATGGAAAAAAGGGGCATTTCGATCAGGAGAGGGGTTGATGAGCTTTCACACAGACTAATCGGCCTGAGCGACGGGGGATTTCCGTGCGCCAAATACCTAATTGAAACCACGATTTCCATTCCATTTTATCCGGCACTTACAGAGGAGGAAGTGGAGCTAGTTGAGGCAGCAATATCTAGGATGCCATGTCATTTAAAATAACCGAATACTCGGCAGCTTATGAGGCTGATTACAATCGGTTGATGACGGAATCACCTGTAGGGATGTTCAACCATTCGCTGCCGTATAGAGCATTTTTGCAGTCCATTCTTCCCGGCACAGAAAATCACTATTTTTGCGCGTTTGATGATGATGAATTGGTTGCCGCGCTTCCTGTATTTGTAAAGACGGGAATCTATGGTGCGGTGGTGAATTCCCTTCCGTTCTATGGTAGTCACGGCGGTATTATTTATCGCCAAGGGACGGAGCCAAGGGTGTTCATGTCCTTACTCGAAACGCTTGCCGAACTGTGTAATAGACTTGATGCATTTTCATGCACGCTCATCGAATCACCCCTAGATAAACAGACGGAATCTTACTCCCATTTTAGTGCAAATCTATTTGATAGTAGGATAGGACAGATCACTTCCCTTCCATTGAAGGATGGCGATGGGTCTCTGGATGACCGCCTGCTAACGATGTGTCATCAAAAGACTAGGAATATGATTAGGAAGGGCTTGAGGGGCGGCTTTGAAGTCTCACATGATGGTTCGATGGCTACTCTGCAAGTGCTCCATGCGATTCACGAGGGGAATATAAAAAGCATAGGCGGGCAGCCGAAACCATTAGATGTGTTTCGAGCGATTGCAGAGAATTTTGAGTATAATAAAGACTACCGCATTTACCTCGCTATAAAAAACGGCCTTATCGCGGCGGCTTTGTTGCTGTTCTATTTCAAAGATACAGTGGAATATTTTACGCCTGCAACCTTGGAATCATATCGCAGTGATCAGCCCATGAGCCTACTGATCTATTCAGCGATGAAAGATGCAATTATTGAGCGGGATGCGCGCAATTGGAATTGGGGTGGAACCTGGATCTCCCAATCGGGCGTATATCAATTCAAGTCCAGGTGGGGAACCAAGGATTATCCCTATAGATATCACATAAAAACGAATCCAGCCCTCCATATTTTAAATGTAAGCAAAAATGAGCTTTTTGAAAGTTATCCGTATTTTTACTCCTTGCCGTTTTCTATATTTGACTAAATGAAATACAGTGAAAGAGATTGGGTGGTGCTATTTGGGGGAGCCGGTCGTGAGGGTGCAATATCCGCCTTGATCTCCCTTGGAGTTAATATTAGTAAAATAATCACCCCTAAAGTAAGGTCGGTCAGGCTTTCGGCTTCGATTCAATATATCGCTCGTCTCGGCCTGCCCGTAATTGAAGCAGGCCGGACTGAACTTGCGGATTCGCTCTCTGGTTCGGACAATGCGGTATTGTTGTCTATAGGGTTTCCATATATTATTCCCCCCAGTCTAGTCGAACAGCGTCCCCTCGCCCTAAATGTCCATCCAACACTATTGCCAAACTATCGTGGACCGACAACCGGAGCGTATGTGCTGAAAAATAACGACAAGATTGCAGGCTCTACAGTGCACCTTATCGACAGCCAAGTGGATACGGGCGCAATTGTGGCACAAAGTCTCGTGCAACTGAGCCCTTTTGATACCGTGAAAAGTATGCAGCGCAAAGTGTATAAATCTGAAGCAGAGCTGATTTTACGGGCGATAGATCTCCTCGACTCAGGTGCCACCCCCATACCGCAAGACGAAAGCGCTGCTTCCATCTATCCCCGAGTCCTGAAGCCCGAGGATTCGATCGTTGATGCATCTAAGCCTCTGGTTGAACTAATAAACGATATCAGGGCTTGTGATCCGGACGAATACCCTGCCTATTTCATGCACTGCGGCGAAAAACTATGCGTGAAATTATGGCGCCCAGATAAGTTGGCGTCAGAAAGCGACATGTTATGATGCATATTGGTGATATTGATGCTTCTCTGCCCCGGTCGTTTTGTAAACCAATCCTTACATCTGACTTCTATTGAGCTTTTTATGTTGTTTTTAAGAACTCTTGCGAACATGTCATCAAAAAAGCCGCCGAAGTCCATAATCGGACAAAATTGATAGACTTATTGGCGGGATTGGGTTGCGCTAGTCAAAACGATTTGGGAGTGCATCCAAACGATAATATACCTTTGTTTATGGATACTAGGTTTTTGGGTAGCGCCGCGGTTCAAATTGACCTGTGGCTCGGACATAGCTTTGATTGTTGAAGTGCCAAAGCCTCGGTTTACTCGGCAGCGTCTCATCTCAATCACTTTTTTTTTATTATCATGAGGATTTTCTTGGGACTCACTGAAGTGTCCGGTTTTTTCTCTCGTCTCAAGGATGGCTTTGACGAGATTGGGGTCGAGGCTGTGCATGTTTCGCTCCAACCGCACCGTTTTGGATACGGCTCGGGCCAGGTGCAACCTCTCGCGGCGAAGTGGGCGCAGGCTGCCGTGCGAGTTAGATTGAGCGCTCTGCATTCTGGCAACCGCATCGCGGGCGTCCTATCTCTTCCGGCGGTCGTTCTGACCCGTGCGCTTCTTTTCGTTTGGGCACTCGCAAGATTCGATGTTTTCATTCTCGGTGCCGGATCAAGTTTTTTTTCCTTCAGGGAATTGCCTCTGTTTCGCCTCCTCGGAAAAAAGCTCATCTACACACTCCATGGCACCGACGGACGCCCCGCCTACGTCGACGGGTTCTTCGACCCAGCCGAATATGGGATGGGGAGGCCAGAAGTTCAGGAGGACAAGGCAGAAACTGTCCTTCAGCGAGCAGGTCGTTTGGCAGAAGCGCATGCTGCAGTATCCGCAAAGAGGGCGGAGCAAATCCAACATATCGAGAACTGCGCTGATGTCATTGTCTGCGGATCGGGATACTGCTCCTTTCTAACTCGCCCATTTGCAAATTTTCTTACGATCGGTCTCCCAATATCTCCAGCAATCTCCGGCGAAGGTCATGCCATGGCCGCCAGCGGGGAAAAGTGTAAAATCCTCCATGCGCCATCCAATTTCACCGCCAAGGGGACCCGATTCATCCGTGAGGTCATCTCCTCGCTGGAAGCGCGCGGCCTGGGGATCGAATATGTGGAGGTGTCCGGCAAGCCCCACGACCAGATCCTTGCCCAGATCGCGGCGAGCGATATCGTGATCGACCAGTTCTTTTCCGACACCCCGATGGCCGCCTTCGCGGCGGAGGCGGGCGCCCTCGGGAAACCCGCGGTGGTGGGTGGTTATTACTCGGCGGAGATCGCCGGGCACATCCGGCCCGAACACCTCCCCCCGACCATCTACTGCCAGCCGCGCGACGTCGCGGACGCCGTGGCCTCGCTCGTCCTGGACCCCGCCGCTCGGGCCGCTTGCGGCGAGCGAGCGAATCGCTACGTGAACACGCGCTGGAACCCCAAGGCTGTCGCCGGCCGATTCCTCGAGCTGTTGCACGGCCTGCCCGAGGAGTGGGCCGTCTGTCCTCAAGATGTCATCTACGTGGGTGGGGTCGGGGTCAGCGACGAACAGGCGAGGGCCAACGTGGCCGCTGTGATCGCGCGCTTCGGGATCGCCGGCCTCGGTCTCGGCCACCGGCCTGACCTCGAGAAGGCATTCGTGGAGTTTGCCAAACACCCGGGCGAGCGATGCTGAGCCGGCTCGGGCGAGACACGCTCATCTATGGCGTCTCGACGCTCCTGGTGCGCGGCATCCAGATCGTCCTGATCCCGGTCTACACCCGGGTTCTCGGCTCGGGCGATTATGGCATGGTTGAGACGCTGGCCGTCCTCGGTGCCCTGGTCAACCTGACCGTCGCCCTCGAGATCTCGCAGGGGATGGCCCGCTACATGGCGGATGGCGATGCGGTCGAGCACCGCCAAGGTTACGCTTCCACCGCGGTTCTTTTCAGTGTGATGGCCTACGGGCTTTTCGTGGTCATTGCGGCCATGGGCAGCCTCCCGCTCTCGCGGTGGCTCTTCGGCGGGCACGGCAACCCATCGATGCTCCTCGTCGCCATCGGCGCGCTGGCCGTGAACGGTGTTTTCGTCCTGCTGCAGGATCTGCTGCGTTGGCAACTCAAGCCGCTCTCCTATCTGGCAGCCAGCCTCTGCTACTCGATCGTCATAGCCCTGGTCGGCATCTCCCTCGTGGCGGGTGCGAAGATGGGGGTGTGCGGTGTTTTCTGGGGGCAACTCGCCGGTGCGGTGGCCGGCGGCCTCGTCTCCTGGTTTTTTGCAAGGGGCCTGCTGTCGCCAGAATTTGATCCAGCCAAACTGCGCAGGATGCTGGCCTACTCGCTGCCCCTTGTGCTCTCCGGGGCCGCGGTGTTCGGCAACCTCTTCACCGACCGCATCGTGGTGCGAGAGATCCTCGGGATCGACGCGCTCGGGATATACGGCGTGGCCGCGCGTTTCGCCTCGGTCATCGCCATCCTGAGCGTGGGACTACAGGCGGCACTCCTCCCCCTGGTTTTCAGGGGATGGCGCGATCCCGCCACCGCGGTCATGCTCGGCCGGGCCTTCCGGTATTACTGCCTCGCCATGATCCCGATAGCCGGTGGCATCGCCCTTTTCTCGGGCGAAATCTTCCTCTCGGTCACCGGGCCCTCTTTCCATTCGGGGCGCACGGTGCTCCCGCTGCTCGCCTTGGCCTCCATGCTCTCCACGCTCTATATCTTCTCCCCGGGCCTCTTCATCGGGAAGCGGACAGGGCTTGTCGCGGTCGTCAATATCTCCGGTGCCGCGGTCAACATCGGCCTCTCCCTCCTGCTCGTTCCCCAATTCGGCCTACATGCCGCCGCTCTAACAGCCGGGCTCGCATCGGCCTCGGTCTTCTGCGGATTTCTCTTCCTCGGCCGCTTCTACTACAGCGTCCCCTATGATCCGATGCGTGTCGCCGTTTCGCTGAGTAGCGTCGTGCTTCTCGTTGTGCTTGGGTTGATTTGGAATGCGCCTTCGCCGGGTTGGGATCTCACCCGAATCGTTCTTAAGGCCGCAGTGCTTGCGGCTGCATGCACATCGGGGATCCTTCTGGCCATCGGCCCCGAGGATCGCAGTGTCCTCGCCCGCCGATTAAACGTGCTTCAGAAAAAAATTATGCAAGACTCAAACTGATATGGCTACCATGGGAAAGAGCATCGTCATCACCGGTGGGGCAGGATTCATCGGGTCCACCCTCGCTGGTCGATTGGCAGACAGTAACCAGATCGTCCTGTTCGATAACCTCGCGCGCAACACGCTGCAGCACACCGGGTTGGCCGATCACAAGAACATCACCTTGACCAAGGGCGACATCCTCGATCCCGCAGCAATCCGCAAGGCGGTCGATGGGGCGGATATCGTCGTCCATGCCGCCGCCATCGCTGGCATCGACACGGTGATCAAATCGCCCGTCCGAACCATGGAGGTCAATATGATCGGCACCGCCAACGTCCTCAGGGCGGCCCAGCAGGCGGGCGTGCGCGACCGGGTCGTCGAGTTCTCGACCTCCGAGGTCTTCGGCAGCATGGCCTACCGCGTGACCGAGGAAAACCAGGCGGTGGCCGGATCGGCCGGCGAGGCCCGCTGGGTCTACGCGGTCAGCAAACTCGCCGGAGAACACCTCGCGCACGCCTACTACCGGGAGCACGAGCTGCCGACCGTAACGCTGCGTCCATTCAACATCTACGGACCCGGGCAGACGGGGGAGGGCGCAATCCAGATCTTCATCCGGCGCGCGCTCAAGGGTGAACCGATCTTCATCTACGGCGATGGCACGCAGATCCGCGCCTGGTGCTTCGTGGACGACATGGTCGACGCGCTCATGCTCTCGATCGATCGCCCGGAGGCCGTGGGGCAGTCGTTCAACGTGGGGAACGCCCGCGCGGTCACGACCATCTTCGGCCTCGCCGAGACCGTCTGCCGGGTCCTCTCCTCCTCCTCGGAAATCATCTTCAAGCCGCCCCTATCCGCCGATATCGAACTCCGTATCCCGGAGACGCGGAAGGCCGAGCAGTTGCTCGGCTTCAAGGCCAGAATCGATCTCGAGGAAGGCATCCGCCGCACTGCGGCCTGGTATCGGGACAATGTGATCTGACCGCCGATGTCGGGGCCTAAGCAGTTGGTATTGGTTGGTGGGGGAGGAACGACGTCCGACGTCCTGTCGCTCATCCATTCGATCAACCGGGTCTCACCGGTCTACAGGGTCCTCGGCATACTCGACGATACTCTCGCCCTTGGCACCACGAAGTATGGGGTCCCCGTCCTCGGCCGCCTCGAAGCCGGAGGGCCGGGGGAGTTCGGCTATGTCGACTGCCTGGGCAGCCCGGGGAGCCATGTGCGGCGGGAGACGTTGCTCCGCGAGCGCGGTTTTGTGCCTGAGGCGTTCGAGAGCATCATCCATCCATCGGCTTGTATCTCGCACGATTCGGTCATCGGCCCCGGTTGCCTCATCTATCCCAACGTCGTGATCCTCTCGGGTGTCATCCTTGGGAGCCACGTAACCATACTCGCCAACTCAGTCCTCAACCATGATGTGGAAGTCGGCCCGTTCTCCATTTTGGCTAGCGGGGTGAACGTATCCGGCCGGGTTCGCATCGGACGTTCTGCCTACATCGGCTGCGGCGCCAGCCTGCGCGAGGGGGTTCAAATCGGGGACGGATCGCTGGTCGGTTTGGGCAGCGCGGTAATTCGGAATGTGCCGGAAAGTGCCGTCGTAGCAGGAAACCCGGCCCGCCAGCTACGGTTCCAAAGATGAATATTTTAATAGCTAGCGGAATGTTTCCGCCGATGCGGACCGGGACCGCTTTCTACACGCAGAACCTCGCGCAGACGTTGCAGTCGCGCGGCCACCGAGTCACCGTCGTTACCCTCGGCGAGACGGCCTCCCACCGGAACGAGGCCGGGCTGGACGCCCACCGTCTGCCGGCCTTCCAGCTCCCGCTCAAGGGGTTCTTCAAGCACTTCCGATTATGTTCGGCCAAGCCTTCCAACTGGTCCCGCCTCGTGCGGATCGCCCGTGATGCGGATGCCGATGTCCTCTTTCTGGTGAACCACTACCTCGATATCGCTTTCCCCGCTGCCTGGACGGCCGGCCGTCTCCGTATCCCCCTGATCTGTTCAGTCGGGACGCAACTGCAGTCGCTGAACCCACGGCGCCACCGCATCCTCAACATCCTCGACTGGCTGATCTGCGGTCATCTCGTCTTTCCCTTTTGTGATCGCATCATCGCATGGGATTCCCAGATCTGGCAGTATCTCCAGGATGTTCACGGCGATGCCGTGATACGGAAGACGGAGATCGTGAACTATGGCGTGAACGGCGATGCCGCAGACCTGCTCGCGCGCGAGAAGGACTATGCGTCCAGTGGCGTCATCCTCGGGGTCGGGGCCGTCAGCGAGCAACGCAGTTTCGTCCCGCTGGTGAAAGCCTTCGCGATCCTCGCCCGCGACATCCCCGACCTCCGTCTGCGCATCGTTGGGCATGTCTATTATGACGAGGCCGTCCGCATCGCGGCCCAGCACGGCGTGGGAAGAAAGGTGGAATTCCTCGGAGAACAGTCACATGACACCGTGATCGACGAGATGGCGTGTGCCGATGCCTTCTACTCCTCGCTGACCGGCAAGTATACGGGCCTGGGGACCGCGACGATTGAGGCCATGCTCCTTGGGGTGCCGGCTGTGGTAAACACCCCGCTGGATCTGCTCGGGAAGGCTATGCTTGTGGACGGCCAGCACCTGATCCACTCCCCTGATCTAGACCCCGAAATGATTGCTGCACGCATCCGCCCGCTGCTGCTCGACGAGGGGATCCGCCGACGGGTCGGCCTCGGCGGCCGGGAGTTCGTGAACCGCTACCTCAACTGGGAGGTCGTCGCCCAGGACTTGGAGGCCATCCTTGAAGAGCTGGCAGACAGACCGTGACCTCTCATCCGCCACGCACCCACTCCATCATGAGAATCGCCATCATCGGAAGAACCGAAATCCTCTATGAGACCGTCGGCCTCCTCACCGGCCGCGGCCACGAGATCGGACTCACCCTCACCGCAAAAGAGTCTCCGGAATACACGAAGGGATCGGACGATTTCAGGGCTCTTGCCAAGGAGTTGGGCATCCCCTTCGTCCATACCGCCAAGATCGACGAGCAGACTGATTTCATCCGATCGCTACCGCCGATGGAGATCGGCGTGAGCCTCAATTACAGCGGGATCATCTCCCAGCGCGTCATCGATCTCTTCCCGCTCGGGATTCTCAACGCGCACGGCGGCGATCTGCCCCGCTATCGGGGGAATGCCTGCCAGGCGTGGGCCATCCTCAATCAAGAGAATCGGATCGGGCTCTGTATCCACCGGATGATCGGGGGGGAACTCGATAGTGGCGATATCGTCTGCAGAGAATACCTGCCTATCGACCTCAACACCAAAGTGACCGCCGCCTACAACTGGATGGCCGAGTGCATCCCTCCGCTCTTCCTAGATGCCATCGAGCGCCTCTCCGCAAACCCGTCTTACGTGCTGGAGATCCAGTCGAAGGATTCCGCCGATGCTCTGCGGTGCTACCCTCGTCGGCCGGAAGATGGACGGATCGACTGGACCCGCACGGCCGAGGACATCCTCCGGTTGATCAATGCCTCCAACCGACCCTTCTCTGGGGCGTTCTGTGAGTTAGAGGAGAAAAGGGTCGTGATCTGGGATGCCGTTCTTGGCCCGCCGGAGAACTTCCTCGCGGTTCCAGGCCAGATCACTGCGCTCTGCGACGAATTTCTCGAGGTGGCCACAGGCCGTGGAAAGCTCAGGCTTCGAGAACTGGAATGCGACGGATGCCAGATCGCCCCGCGCATACTCTGCCGCTCAGTCCGCCAGCGTTTGGATTGACCACATGCGTGACTTTCTCCGAAAATACGCTATGACCCTCGTCGGGGTGGCCATTAGCACTACCGCGATTTTCTGGCTTTCTCGCAGCTTCAGCTTCAGCGAAGTCTTGGCCGCTCTTCATTCCGCCAACCTCTGGCTGCTCGCGCCGATGCCCTTTTTCATTGTTGCCTCGTTTGCCATCCGCGCCCAGAGGTGGCGTCTCGTTGTCGAGCACGAACCGCCACTCCGTTACTGGTCGAGCTTCTCTGCCTTAATGATCGGCGCACTCTTCAACAACCTGCTCCCGGCACGCGCCGGCGACGTCGCACGTGCTCTGGAACTCAGCCGCTCCGAACTCATCTCAAGAACAAAAGTGATCGCCACACTCATCGTTGAACGAACGGTCGACCTCACAATTCTCCTGGGAATTCTCTCTGCCGTGCTTGTGCTCTTTCCCGCGCTTCCCGTGTGGCTCGAAAAAACAGGTGTCCTGCTTGCCCTCGCAGCCTCAATCAGCACCTTTCTGCTGGTGGCAGCCCATCTCGTTGGAAAGCCGGGTGTCCGATGGGTTCACGCCCGTATCGCCCACTGGGTTCCTACCAGGATGGGTCACCGTTTGGAATCCATGGCGTTCTCGGCCCTCGAAGGCATCGCCGGAACATTCAATCCGGCGAGAGCTTTCGGGTTTCTTGTCCTCTCTGTCTTCCTCTGGGTTACCGAAGTGGCGATGGTCTGGCTTATCGCTTGCGCCGTTGGCATCGACCTCCCGCTGGGGAACGCGCTGTTTGTGCTACTGGTGATTGCCGTGGGAACGATGGTTCCTTCCTCTCCGGGATTCATTGGAACGTATGAATCGTTTGGAGTAGTGGCCTTGGCACTCGTGGATGTGAAGGGGGCTCCGGCATTGGCATGCATCTTGCTTCTTCACTTAACCTTGCTGGCCGGTTCGACAGCCCTTGGAGCAGTCTGTTTTTTTCTCCGGCCTAGACCGCTTCCCGACCCATGACCATGAAAAGACTCCATCCCTTGTTGGTGACCGCACTTCTTCTCTGGATGGCAGTGTCGATTTTTGTATTCGCTATCGTGACCCTGTCGCCAGACGGTACCTTTGGAAAGCGGATCCCGGCGGCGATTCTATGGCTCCGCGAGAACCTCCATTTCTTTTTTAATGCCCCCACGACGATCTCCTGACGGAATATGAACTCGATTAGCGCCCTTGTTTCTCTCGCTGTTTCGCTTGGTTTCTGCTTAGCGTGCATTGGCTTGGGAGGTGCATTGCTTCGGGTTGTACCCGGAGATGAAACTATCGAAGGCAGCGGCATTCGGCTTGCCCTCGCATTCCTGTTAGGCCTGTTTGTATCTGGGGCCATCTTGACATTTCTCGCCTTGTTGGGATGGCTGCGTGCCCCCGCCGTCGGAGCCGTTATGCTGGTGGGAATTGGCGCGCTGACGGCCCTCGTTCCCGAACGGGCTGGACTCACCGCACTCTGGCGATCAGGCCTGGCTGCGTGGCGGGAAGCGGATCTGCTCGAGAAACTGATTGCGGTCGCTGTCAGCATTCTCGCTCTTGGATTTGCCTTGTCCGCATGGGTCCGACCGCCGATTGGGGATGCGGAGGCATTCTACCTCGTCTATGCGCAGCTGATCGCAGCCACCGGGCGTTTGGTCCCAATGCCAGGGTACGATGCATTCTCAAGCATCGGTCTTCCAGGCGAGCTGCATTTCGCCGGCCTGATCACGCTCGGAGGCACCCCGGCTGCCAAGCTCATTGTTTGGCCTGTGGCGATCGCCGCAGCGGCACTATTGGTGCGCATTACCGCATCGTGCGGAGGCAGCCGATTTGCCTGTTTACTCGCAGTCGCCTTCCTTTTCACCTCAACCACCTTTACGCATTATATAGTCGATGGAAAAGTCGACCTCGTGGCGGCGGCGTTTGGACTGGCGGCCGTGACGCTCTCTTTGGAGCAATGGACCAAACCGATCATGCCATCTTGGGCGTTGCTCGGCTTTTTTGCCGGAGCCGCTTGTGTGGCCAAGTTCTCTTACCTGATCTCCCTAGGCCCTGCGCTGGCCTGCATCCTCCTCATGCGCATCCACGACGGTCGTTTTCCCACTCCAGCCGTCGCCTGGCGAGAAACCCTCCGCGTCTTTTTGCTGACGGGTCTTTGCGCAGCGCTGGCATGGATTCCCCAGATGGTGAAAAATGCCGTACTCTTTGGAGCGCCGCTAGCTCCATTTCTTGGAGGCCCGAAAGACAACTGGCTCCAGCAGGTCTGGTTTTCACCCGAAGTCACTCTCCGCATCGTTCTCTCCTATCCATTGGCCCTCGTCTTCGGACGCTATCCGATGCAGGGCGGGGGGCTGTCGGTTCTGTTAATCGCCTTCGCTCCGCTTGTTCTGCTCCTCCCGAAGGCGCGTTTCTGGGTTAACAGTCGGCTATGCCTTGTTACACTGGCCGGACTGGCTGGAACCGTTGCGTGGGTCGTTCTTCGCCCGTCAATCATTGCTCCTCGCTATATCCTGGCGACACTCCTGCTGTTTGTCCCGCTCATAGCCTGTGCTTCTGAACACGTCTGGGCATCAGCCCGGACATCACGTCTTTTGCGCTGGGGCATTTTTCTGACGGTCGCAGCTGCCTGCGCCGCAGCCGCTTGGCATCTACTTCCGGTGCCGCGGGCGGCAGCTCTCTTGCTTGCAGGGCGACTCCCTCCCTGCCTGCTGGCAAGCGGTTACTGCCAACCGCTCCGGGTTTTAAATGCAGCCGCGGCTCCGGGGGACCGCGTTTTTCTTACGACGCATTACACCTATTGGTTGCGTCCAGACCTCCTGCAACTGCGTGATGACGCCATTGACCGGAACATGTTGAAAACGTCTGATCAACCGTTGCAAACCATGCGACAATTGGGGTTTCGCTACTTCGTGGCGGACGCTGCATCTGACCAAATGATGGTCGGCCGGTTGACGGCGGAACTGGAGGCGGGGGGGGTCGATTGCATTGCTCGATCCGAAAGCGTTTCGGTCTGGCATCTTCCCGACATTTCTACGGGAATTCTTGCCCGCACCATTCCAGCAGGGCGAGGACAATGGCGTGTCGAACGAACCCCCTCTACTCCCCGAGGCGCCGGACCATGAAAACGCCTTCGGTCTCAATTGTGATACCTGCCTATAACCACGGGCATTACGTTGCGGAAGCAGTCCAAAGTGCGCTTGCTCAGGACTATCCCGATGTGGAGGTGATCGTGCTCGATGACGGATCCACAGACGATACTGCCAAGGTCTTAGCCGGGCTCTCCGGGAACTTTCTTTGGCAGAGGCAGAAAAATATGGGCCAGGCGCTGACGCTTGCCAAAGGCTGGGCCTCCAGCCGTGGTGACATCCTCGGTTACCTCAGTGCTGATGACGTCCTCGGACCCACAGCCGTCTCGGCAGCTATCGTTGCATTGGAAGCCTCGCCCTCTGCAGTGGCTGCCTATCCAGATTATCTTCTCATCGATCTTTGCTCTCGCCCGGTCCGCAGAGTTCATGCACCAGCCTTCGACTACAGGCACATGTTGCGTGACGTAGTATGTCTCCCGGGACCGGGGGCCTTCTTCCGCAGATCGGCGTATCAAGCGGCCGGAGCATGGAATCCCTCCTTGCGCCAGATGCCAGATTATGATTTCTGGCTCCGCCTTGGCCTTCTTGGGCCGTTCGTCCGCATCCCCGAACCGCTCGCTTCCTTCCGCGTCCACAAAGGCTCCCATACGTATTCCGCCGCCAGTCCCGCATGCGCTGCGGAGCCAGTCTCGATTATCAAAAACATCCTTAAGAACCCAAGCTTGCCACCAAATCTGTTGGCCGATGGGCCCACGGCCCTTGCTAACGCACACCTCACAAGTGCCCAACTGCATCTGCGGGCCGGGCGACTGCGCGACGGTTTGAGTGCAACTCGAAATGCTCTCATATTAAATGCGCGCGCGGTTTTTTCTGTCGCCACACTCCGGCTGCTGGCGAATGCCCTTTTCAATCGCCTGGGCCACCAGATTCTCTGGCGAATCCGTTCAATTCAGAATTCCCGATAGGCATTTGTACACATATGATTAAAGCAGGCCACGTAAAATAACCCCACTACCATGAACGAAGACCTTGTTACACGCCGCTACACGAGCGGGGAGTATGCAGAGCGCAATCCTGACTGGGATTGCGGCGATTCCCCATGGAAGGCCGCGCACGTTGCCGAGATGATTGAGCGCCATTCCCTTTCACCCAGCTCCATCACGGAGATCGGTTGTGGAGCCGGCGGGATCCTCTTGATTCTAAAGACAATATTTCCCAAAACCAGAATGACGGGTTACGACATCGCCCCCCAATTGTCTGCCTTTTGGGATGCTAAGCAAGCCTCGGGCATTCGCTTCGTGCTCGGCGACTATTTTGATCAGGCGACGGATGTGCCAGACCTAATCCTGTTGCTCGACGTTATTGAGCACCTGGGCGCCCCTTACGATTTCCTCCCCAGACTCCGCGACCGTTCCCGCCTCGTCATCTTCCACATTCCCCTCGACTTATCGTCGGTGAGTGTTCTCCGTGAGGCCCCCCTCCTCTATGTTCGCCACAAGGTCGGCCATCTGCATTACTTTACCCGTTCCCTAGCCCTCGCGATGCTGGACGAGTGTGGGTTCGAGGTCGTTGATGCGCGCTACACCGGAGCATCATACAACTCTCCCGGACGCAGGTTGAAAACTCGCATTGCGGCCGCTTTCCGCAAAGTCGCCTACACCTGTTTTGGGGATGCGGCGGTGCGCTTGTTAGGAGGAGAAACCCTGATCGTCCTCGCTCGGTCAAAACTATCTTCGTGAAACTCGTCATACATGCCGTAAACGTTCATAAGGGAGGAGGGCGTTCCCTTTTAGTGCCCCTGCTGATGGGTGTGAGCGAGCCCTGCACCGCCCTTGTGAATTCGCGCCTAGATTTGCCGGATTTGCTTCCCGCCTGCCTGTCGATCCATCGGGTGCGTCCGACCATGGTTTCTAGGCTGATCGCCGAGTGGCACCTCCGCACTTTAGCCAGACCCGAAGACGATCTTCTCTGCTTCGGGAATCTGCCGCCGCTTTTCCCCGGCACGAAGAGAGTTATTGTCTTTCTGCAAAACCGCTACCTGCTTGCAAGGAGAAACTCTTTTGGCCTCCCTCTCTGGGTGAGGATTCGCCTGGCAATCGAGAGACTATGGTTGCGACTTTTTCTCCGCCACGCCGAGATAATCGTTCAGTCCGAGTCGATGGCCCGGGAGGTCGGGTCTTCGCTCGGAGTTGCCGCCCGGGTCCTGCCCTTCGCCGCCGTAAAAGATCATGCCCGTCCAGTCGCTTCCCCTCCAGTCTACGATTTCATCTACGTCGCCTCCAACGAGCCTCACAAAAATCACCGTACACTCGTGGCGGCTTGGCTTCTCCTCGCTCGCTCGGGTATACGTCCGTCGCTCTGCTTAACCCTCGATCCGCTGGAATCAGTCGAACTGCTCCGGTGGATCCGCGAGGTTTCAGAAGCTGGGCAACTTCAGATTATCAACGTTGGCGTCCTCTCGCCTTCCGACCTTTCCATTGCCTATGCCCAGAGCGGTGCGCTTATCTACCCGTCGCTATGGGAGTCATTCGGCTTGCCCCTGATTGAAGCTTCCCGCGCTGGTCTGCCGATTCTGGCACCGGAACTCGACTATGTGAGGGATGTCGTCGCTCCGGTGCAGACCTTTGACGCCCTTTCGCCGACCTCCATAGCCCGTGCCGTAAGGCGGCACCTCTCGGTTGACGAGAAGCCGGTGGAGATCCTTTCGCCCGCAGGATTTTTACAATCCGTCCGGACTAGATGCTGAGAGCCAAATGACTGCATGCCGGTTCGCCCGCTTCGGTCTCTAGATCCAGAGACCACATCACATGAAAGTTCTCCTTCTCACCCAGTATTTTTGGCCTGAAACATTCCTGATCAATCGGCTTGTTCGTGCGCTAATACAGTCTGACGTCGAAATTTCTGTCTTGACGGGAAAGCCGAACTATCCCGATGGCATCATTTTTTCGGGTTACCACGCATGCGGCATTGTACGCGAGTCATACGAGGGAGTCGGAGTCACTCGCGTTCCCCTTTTCCCCCGCAGTCGGGGGTCGCTTCTCGGCCTCGTTCTGAACTACCTGTCGTTCGTCCTGTCGGCATCGTTGCTCAGCCCCTTCCTTCTCCGTGCCGATAAATTCGATGCTATTTTTGTCTATGCACCTTCGCCGATTCTGCAGGCCATACCAGCAATTTTTCTTGGGAAACTCAGAAATGTTCCGGTCGCACTCTGGGTCCAAGATCTCTGGCCGGAAAGCCTTTCCGCCACAGGTTTCGTGAGGTCGCCCGCCATTCTCGCTATCGTCGAGCGTCTCGTCCGGTGGATCTATAAAAACTGCGATATGATCCTCATCCAATCGGAGGCATTTCGTGAGCCGGTTGCCCGCTTAGCCGGAGCACAAGCCTCAATAAAGTATTTTCCAAATCCTATTGATTGCTCCAACGTACAGCCTGGACAGCCCAGTGTCGAAGCGCTCGCGATCGCGACAAAAATGAAGCTGGGTTTCTCCGTGCTGTTCACCGGAAATCTAGGCTCTGCCCAGTCGTTGGATACCGTTCTGGATGCCGCCGCCAGGTTGTCCGGCGCAAATATCGGGATCTTCTTAGTAGGGACGGGAAACCAGTTTGACCACCTGTCGTCGCGCGTTGCGAATCTGGGGTTGAAAAATGTATTTCTGCCGGGGAGGCTTCCTGCAACCGACATGGCATTCCTGTTTCAACATGCCTCGGTCCTGCTTGCCAGCCTGCGCGACGACCCTGCATTTGCGCGCACGATCCCTAGCAAAATTCAAGCATACCTGGCAGCCGGCAAGCCGATCATCGCGGCGATGAACGGCGAAGGTGCCCGGGTGGTTGAGGAAGCCCAGGCGGGAATCAGCTGCCGCGCCGATGACCCGGAGCAACTTGCCGACGCCATCCTGAAGATGTCGCAGCTAGGCGACCAAGTTAGGCTTGATTACGGATCAAACGCGCGACAGTATGCCTGCGCCAACTTTTCCTTGGAGAAGCTAGCGGTTCATTTAGCGCAAGAACTTGAATGCCTCTCCACCAATTATCGTAAATCGAAGCAATGAAGATCCTTGTTTTTGGAGCCTCGGGAATGCTGGGGCATGTGATGCTCGACACCCTATCGGCTGCCGGGGGGTTCGAGGCATACGGGACCTTGCGCTCAGCCTCTGCCATGCAGAAATTTCCGCCACGCTTTTCAGGGCACCTGCTCAGCGGGATCTCGGTCGAGGATTCGGACTCGGTGGCTGGGGCGTTCGAGAAGGTGCGCCCCGACGTCGTTATCAACTGTGTGGGTCTGGTCAAACAGTTGGCAGAATCAAACGATCCGCTTTTGATTCTTCCGACAAACGCCCTCTTTCCTCACCGCCTTGCACGTTTATGTGAGCTCTCGGGCAGCCGCTTGATCCACATCAGCACGGACTGCGTCTTTGCCGGGACCCGCGGGGGGTACCTTGAGTCCGACGTGCCCGATGCGGCAGATCTTTACGGGCGCTCCAAGGCAATGGGCGAGGTGACGCGGGGGCAGGCTCTGACGATTCGCACCTCCATCATCGGAAGGGAGCTCTCCAATCCGCATGGCCTGGTGGACTGGTATCTTTCTCAGAAGACAAAGGTCCAAGGCTACACCAAGGCCCTGTTTTCGGGCCTGCCGACCATTGAGCTTTGCGAGGTTATCCGCGATGTGATCATCCCGAAGAAATCCTTGCAGGGACTTTACCACGTCTCTTCCTCCCCGATCAGCAAGCACGAGTTGCTCAAGATCATTTCTGATGTTTACGGGGGAGGTGCCCCGGTTGTTCCTGATGCATCCCTGGTGCTCGACCGAACGTTGAGCTCCCAGCGGTTTTTCGAAGCTACCGGTTACGCGCCCCCACCATGGCGCGATTTGGTTGAACGCATGAGCCGGTACCAGTTCCCCACAATCCAATAGTATCAGCACCTATTATGTTCGCAAATAAAACACTCATGATCACTGGAGGGACGGGGTCGTTTGGAAATGCAGTCCTTACCCGCTTTCTCAGCACCGATGTCGGAGAGATCCGGATTTTTAGCCGGGATGAAAAAAAGCAGGAAGATATGCGGATTGCATTTTCCAATCCCAAATTAAAGTTTCACATCGGCGATGTGAGAAACTACGACAGCATCAACGAGGCGCTGCGCGGGGTTGACTTCATTTTTCATGCGGCTGCTCTCAAGCAGGTTCCCTCATGCGAATTTTATCCGATGGAGGCCGTGCGTACAAACGTTCTCGGTGCGGAGAATGTTATGAATGCAGCTTTAGCCAACCGCGTCTCACGCGTGGTTGTGCTCAGCACGGACAAAGCCGTCTACCCGGTCAATGCGATGGGCATTTCCAAAGCCATGATGGAAAAGCTGATGGTCGCAAAATCTCGTGGCCGAAGTGACGGAGAGACGCTCCTGTGCGCCACCCGCTACGGAAATGTTATGGGCTCCCGCGGCTCTGTCATCCCTCTCTTTATCCAGCAAATGTCGGAAGGAAAGCCGCTCACAATTACGGAGCCAGCGATGACGAGGTTCCTCATGTCCCTGGAGGATTCGGTCGATCTTGTCATCCATGCTTTCCTCCATGCTGAGCAGGGAGACATTTTTGTTCAAAAAGCCCCTGCATCAACTATCGGCGACCTAGCTGCGGCACTTCAGGATCTTTACCAAAAAAAAGGCGGACTCAAAATCATTGGTGCAAGGCATGGGGAAAAACTTTTCGAATCGCTTCTCTCCAGAGAGGAGATGGCAAGATCTGAAGACATGGGAAATTACTTCCGGGTGCCCGCAGATGATCGGGATCTCAACTACGACAAGTATTTTGTCGAGGGGGAAACGACGGTCTCGGGATTCGAAGACTACACCTCGCACAACACGGATCGGCTCGATGTGGAACAGGTAAAAAAACTTCTCCTGACCCTGCCGTTTATCCGGGAGGGATTGCATGCTTAAAGTCATGACCATTGTCGGGACCCGGCCCGAGATCATCCGCCTTTCCAGAGTGATCGACCGATTGGACGCGAGCGCATCCCATTGCCTCGTCCATACCGGGCAGAATTATGACTACGAGCTGAATCAAATATTTTTTGATGAGCTGGAGATCCGTCCGCCCGATCATTTTCTGAATGCTGTGGGCAGTTCGGTCGCTGAGACGATCGGGAATATCATCACCCAATCCGACCGGATCATGGAGTCGGTTGCCCCGGATGCCGTGCTGGTTCTTGGAGATACCAACTCGTGCCTTTCTGTCATTTCGGCCAAACGACGCAAGGTCCCCATTTTTCACATGGAGGCGGGAAACCGTTGTTTTGACGCACGGGTTCCGGAGGAAAACAACCGTAAAATCATCGATCACCTCGCCGATATCAACATGCCCTACAGCTCGATCTCGCGCGAAAACCTGCTTAGGGAAGGGCTGGCCTCAGACAGGATTATTAAAACGGGAAGCCCGATGTACGAGGTCCTTGAATACTACACGCGAAAGATCGGAGACTCCCAGGCCCACGAAAAGCTTGGATTGCAGGAGCGGCAGTATTTTCTGGTGAGCTGCCATCGCGAGGAGAATGTTGATGCCCCCGATCAGCTCGGACGGTTTGTCAGCCTGATCAATGCGTTGGCAGAACGTTATGGACTTCCCGTTATTGTTTCCACTCACCCACGGACAAGGAAGCGAATAGAAGCACTGGGGATGGCGTTTAACGAACGAGTCTCGCTGCTTAAGCCCCTTGGATTTCCCGATTATGTCCATTTGCAGCAGGAGGCCAGAGCGGTGATTTCGGATAGCGGCACGATCAGCGAGGAAAGCTCCATTCTCAACTTTCCAGCATTAAACATCCGCGAAGCACATGAACGTCCGGAGGCGATGGAGGAGGGGGCGGTCATGATGACAGGGTTTAATGAGGAGCGGGTTTTTCAGGCCCTCAAAGTTCTCGAAAGTCAACCGCAGGGCTCGTCGCGGCTTTTAGCCCCGGTGAGTGACTACATCGCCCCGGCCGTCTCAGAAAAAGTGGTGCGGATCATCCTGAGCTATACGGATTTTGTGAATCGGGTTGTCTGGAATAAGCGCTAGCGCGCTTCAAGGCCGATTCGGCTGTCGTTCGTCGTCATGTTTTACGCCTGTCTAAAAAAAACTGTGGGTGAAACTGGGTTCCGGTAATTTTCCAAGAGCATGATAAAGAGCGACTTCGCGAGCGTTTTCCGTGCGGAAGCCATAACTGCGTTTCAGCGTCAGTTTCAC
>Ga0247839_1000205_pt1 | contig 103536 bp, 97 predicted proteins | sample LaCruzMarch2015__6_FD_192405 | JGI IMG/M metagenome (GOLD analysis project Ga0247839, IMG submission 192405) | Freshwater microbial communities from meromictic Lake La Cruz, Castile-La Mancha, Spain - LaCruzMarch2015_16m | ecosystem: Environmental > Aquatic > Freshwater > Lake | place: Spain...
TGCCGAACAGTGGTATTAAGTAGCGTGCGGCATTTGCCCTGTAACAACCGCGTGCGGTTCAACCGGGACAAATACGGCACAGAAGGATAATTCTCTGGGAATTCCGTTCATGAAGCGGTTTTTAACCCGCCATGGAGGAACTGCCAAGCAAAAAACGCCGGATGGTGGGGCGGGACTTGTTTGGATCAGTAACCATCACTGGCGGGCGGTTCCGGAAAGAAACCGATTTGATTGGTGAATCATTCGTCGAAAACACACCATGCATGGGGTCATTCCTTGCGCGTTCACATTTTGAATTTCAGAGGGGGCGGGCGTAGGTGTTGCAGCGGTTGTGCCAGCCCTCGCGCCAGCGGGCTTCGCCGCGCTCGGGTGGTGAGTTGTCGATGCGGCGGGAGAGGGCGCGTTTCGCGGAGGCGGCGAACTCGGAGGCGGCGGTGGGGCCAGCCGGGACGTTGTTCATGCCGCCGAGCACCTGGAGTAGGCCCCAGCCCTGGCCTTTGTATTTTTCGGTGGGGCTGGTGCCGTCGCCCTTGAAATTCACGTAGTCGATGAGGGCGTAGGTGCCCTGCGGCGAGGTGGAGACCTTGCGGTAGTTTTCGTGGATTTTCGCGCGTTCGGAGGTGGGCGCGGCGGCGAGCATTTTCGGCAGGGCGGCGTGGGAGCGGGCGATGATGAAATCCGTTTGCACTCCCACGGTGGAGGCCAGCCATTTCCGCAGGCCGCTCATTTCCGCCGAGTTGAACTGGCGCTGGAACTCGGCGCGCGAATTCCATGGTGCGTCGGCGCGTTTCGCAATGGCGGGTGGGTTGGCTCCGTTCCTTTCCGCGTAGGTGATGAAATCGGGCCACGATTCCTTGAAGGGGCCGTTGAAGTCGGCGGGATACCAGATGAAATGGCCGATGCCGAGCGAGGGGAATTCCTCGCCGACGTTCCATGCGGTGAGTCCCTCTGCGGTGCCGCCGGATTCGTTCTGCCAGATTTTCCTTCCGATCGAGGTTTTTTGTGCGGCGGTGAGGTGGGTGGCGGGCGCGGCGTTTCCTGCGTCGGGAGGGTTGCCGGGGGCGCAGGCGGTGAGCAGCGCGGCGAGGAGGATAGCGGGGCGGAAAGTTTTCATGTTGTGGGGAGCGTATCGGAGCGCGGCGGAACGCCAATCCAGAAAACGGCGCGCGGAAGATCCAACCACGAATGACACGAATTTTCACGAATGGGAAAATTGAACCGCAGATGGACGCAGATGAACGCTGATAAGAAGATCACACCCAGTGCTGGGGATTAAAAAAGTCAGTTTTGAAGACAAATTTTACGGGGGTTCTCTTCCATCTGCGTGTATCTGCGTCCATCTGTGGTTAGATTTCTTACTATTCGTCCGCAGATAAGTTGACCTCCTTAATGAGGGTTTGGGCTTTCATGATGCGGAATCTATGTGTTTGCTACCACCGAAATTTTTCCCCATGACGACTGAAGAGAAAAAACCCAGCCCGGCACAGGAGCATCCGCTCGCGAATATCCTGATCAACGTGCTCATCCCCGTGCTGGCGTTGAGTTACCTGAGCAAGGATCCTGCGATGCAGGACGAGGCGAAGCTCTGGCACATCGGTCCGCTCAAGGCGCTATTCGTGGCGCTGGCTTTCCCTATCGGTTACGGCGTGTGGTTTTTCGTGAAGACGCGGAAGATGAATTTCTTCTCAAGCCTTGGATTCTTTTCCGTGCTCCTGACGGGTGGACTGACGCTTTTCCTCTGGAACAAAGACGGCACGGTAAAGGAACACGCGGCGGTCCTTTTCGGTCTCAAGGAGGCGTCGATCCCCTTCGTCCTCGGCATCGCGATCATCGCGTCGCATTGGTCGAAAACTCCGTTACTGCGGACGTTCCTTTACAACGACACGGTCTTCGACATCCCGAAGATCGAGAAAAAAGTGGGCGAGCTGGGCAGGGAAGCGGACTACCGCAAGGTGATTCTCAACGCCACCATTCTCTTCGCCGTATCGTTTTTTCTTAGTATGCTGATGAACTTCGGGATGGCGATGTGGTTCCTCGGTGATCTCAATCACGCGGCGACGGATGCTCGCGAGGTTTACAACGAAAAGGTGGCGCAGATCACCGGCTGGGGTTTCTTAGTGATCGGCGTGCCTGTCATGGTGTTCCTTTTCATCACCCTAAAGAAGCTACTCAGTGGCTTGAGGGAAATCACCGGCCTCACGGACGACGATCTGATGATGCCGCGCTGACTCAATCGACGAGGTTGTCGATGCGCTGCGCGAGCTGGATGTCGAGCGCGGTGACGCCTCCGACATCGTGGGTCGTCAGCTTGAGCGTGACCTTGGTGTGCTTGATCGTGATGTCGGGATGGTGCTGTGCCTCCTCGGAGATCTCGCCCACGTCGTTGACGAAATCGATCCCTTCCATGAATTCCTCGAACTCGATGGTGCGGGTGATGTGCTTTTTCTCGTATTCCCACTCAGGGCATTTCTTGAGTGCGGAGGTGAGTTCTTCTTCTTCTAATAATTCGGACATGTAAGGGTGCTGGATGGTTCGTTGAAACGTTCGGACGAAGATTGGAGGCACGCTTTCCGAGTTGGCAAGCCCGTCTTTGATGTTTTGTGAAAAATCATTTCCGCGCTCACGGCATGGAGGAGGATGCGGTTTGCATACCGCCGCTCGCCGTGCGAAGCTTCGGGCATGAAACAATCCCTCGTGTATCTGTTTTCGGTTTCCTTATGCCTCCTAACCGTTTCATGCGCGCCATCGACGCCGGCGGCGCGCATTGCCGAGAAGCCGCTGGCCTTCGAGAAGCTCAGCGATGAGCACAAGGAGCTGGTGCAGCGCGGGGAGATCGGGAAAGGGATGGATATGTCCGCCGTGGCGCTGGCTTGGGGGAATCCATCGAGCCGGATGGAGGGCTTCAGCGGAAAGGGGCGGACTGAGCGTTGGGAATACATCGGCACGCAACCTGTGATGACGAACACATTTTACGACAGCTACCGATACGACCGCATCCATCCGCACAGATATTCGCGCGCAGGTGGCTACTACGGGACGGAAATCGTCTATGTCCCATACCGCAAAAGCACCGTATGGTTCATCGGCGGAAAAGTGACCGAGTGGGAGCGCCTGAAATAACCGGGAGTTTTCCGGAAACGGATTCTTGCCGTCCACCGCGGGGTGCCGCTGAATCGAAGCCGTGAACGCGAAAACAGTATTGGCCGTATTGCTGGGAGCGGTGGTCGTGGTGGCATCTTCCTCCTGCTCGATGAGGGCGAAGAGGGGCGGAGGACTGGAGGCCTACCAGGCTTACGACCGCCCGGCCAAGCGGCCGCAAAACCCGTCGGAGGTGAGTGTCAAGGTATCGCTCAGCAAGCAGCGGGCCTACGTGATGGAGGACGGGAAAATGCTGATGGTGATGCCCGTTTCCGTGGGCAGGCAGGATACGCCGACACCCACCGGCACATTCAGGATTTCCAGGAAAGAGCACAAGCACCGGGACCATGCCCGCGGCTACGCTTACAGGGGGAAACAGGTGCGGAAATGCGGCATCGAAAACAAGCCCTCCGGCTGGTCGTTCAAGGGCGCGCCGATGCCCTACTGGAGCGAGTTCAAGCCGTCCTACGGGTTCCACACCGGCTGGGTGCGGCATTCCCCGTGCACCACCGACGGATGCATCAGGATGCACGAGAACCTCGCGCCCAAGTTTTTCCACATGGTTTCCATCGGCACGCCGGTGAACATCGCCTACGCGCAGCCGGAGGATGCCGAATGGTCTTACATCCCCCTGCCCCCGGATGCGGGGCCGCTGCCCGATCACCCATATCCGATGTATCTGGGCAACGGCTATTTCACGCGGCACAAGACGCCGGAGTTTGACTGACTCCTCCTCCGTGTCGGAAAGCGCTTGCATCGCGGGGCGAAAGACTGCCTTGTCCTTCGGCTATGAGTAAATTTTCCGGAATCCTGACGCATCCGGGCAGCGCCCATAAGGACGAGTTCCTCGCGTGCTGCCTGCTGGTCGCCGTCCACGAAGCGCCGATTTTCCGGCGAGAACCCACGCAGGCGGATCTCGACAATCCGGCGCTGGCCGTCGTCGATGTCGGCGGCGAGGACGATGCTGCGCGCGGGAATTTCGACCACCATCAGTTCCCCAAGGATCACCCGCCGGTTTGCTCGCTGAGCCTCGTGCTGATGGCTCAAGGGCTGTATGGGGATGCGAAGCTCTACTGCGATTGGCTGGAGGTGGCGGAGTGGTTCGATACCCGCGGGCCGGTGGAAACGGCGGCGTGGCTCGGTGTGGAGCGGACGCTGCTGGCGAAGCTGAATTCCACTGTGGATCTGACGCTGTTGAGGCGTTTCGCCGGAATGTCGGAAATCCGCGCCGGCGAGCCGATGTGGGAAGTGATGCGCTGGGTCGGTGGGGACCTGATCGGCTACCTGAGATCGCTGCGGGAAAAGCTCAATGAGATCGCACGGCTGAGTGAGATCTGGGAAATGAGCCATGAGGCAGGGGATTTCCGGGTGCTGTTCCTGCCCCGGGCGGAAAATTTCTCGGAGGATGCTTCGGCGGGCTTAGCGCGCTATGCATCGGGATTGCCGGAGGAAAAGCAGGTGATCGCGATGGTTTACCCCGACCGGCGGGGTGCGGGCTTCGCGCTGTCCCGCTACAACGACGATCTCGGGATGGATTTCGCGCGCATTTCCGGGGAGCCCGATGTCCATTTTGCGCATGCCCGCGGCTTCGTGGCCAAGACCAGCGCCACCGATCTCGCGCGGATCCGGGGCTTGCTGGCGAAGAGCCGCGTGGCGCGTTGAAGCCCCCGCATCCTCCTTGGTTGCAGCACCCTGCCGCCGCAGGTTTTCGGCTGCGGTGGCCATTAATCTAAAAGATCACACTTGGCGGAACGGGAGTGATTCAGGATTTGCAGATTCACCGCATTCGGCCAGCATCGCCGCGTGCTTGCCGCCGCCTATCCTATCGCCCGGAAAATTTTGTTCTCGCTGGATGCCGAAACCGCCCACCACGCCAGCATGGCGGGGCTGCGTTTCGCGGAGAAAACGGGGTTGCTCAAAGCCCTTTCCGAACCCCTTCCCCAGGGCATGCCTGTGGAGCTGATGGGCCTGAAGTTTCCGAACCGCATCGGCCTCGCGGCGGGGCTCGACAAGGAGGGCAACACCATCGATGCGCTCGGGCGGCTCGGCTTCGGCTTCATCGAGATCGGCACGATCACACCGCGTCCGCAGGCGGGGAATCCCAAGCCGCGCCTGTTCCGGCTCATCCCCCAGGAGGCAATCATCAACCGCATGGGCTTCAACAACCCTGGCATTGACGCGGGCGTCGCCAACGTCCGCGCCCACAAGTCCTTCACCGGCCCCATCGGTTTCAACATCGGGAAAAACAAGGACACCCCGAATGAGAATGCGGCCGACGATTACCTCGCCTGCCTAGAAAAAGCCTATCCGGTGGCGGATTACATCGCGGTGAACCTTTCCTCTCCGAACACCCCCGGTCTCCGCGATCTGCAGGCCGCCGACTCCTCCGCGCGGCTGCTGGATACCTTGAAAAAATCGCAGGAAAACCTCGCCGCCCGCCATGGGAAACGCGTGCCCATCCTGTTCAAGGTCGCGCCCGATCTGACCGACGAGCAGGTAGCGGATCTCGCCGCCGCATTTCTCAACGGCGGTCTCGACGGACTGATCGCCACGAACACCACGCTGGATCGTGAGCTTGTGAAGGATCACCCGTGGGCGAACGAGGCGGGCGGGCTTTCGGGGAAACCCGTCTTCGAGAAATCGAACCACGTCCTCGCCGCGTTCGCATCCGCCTTTTCCGGAAAAATTCCGATTATCGGTGTCGGCGGCGTTTCCTCGAAAGCGGATGCGGAGGAGAAATTCAAGGCAGGAGCGGATCTGGTGCAGATCTACACGTCCTTCGTTTATCAGGGCCCCGCGCTGGTGAGGGAACTCGTTGGCTGATGGAGAGCCGTGCCTTTGGCCGGCTTCTTTCATAGTCTTTGCAAAAGCCGGCCAAAGGCACGGCTCTCCTTTATTTTCCGAAAGATGTGCCGTTCCATCCTATCCAAATTCAGTGCGGCGACGCTTTTCTCCAATTCCACATCCATGCCCGGAAAGTTTGACCTGCCATCGGAAAACTGAACACTGAAAACATCCACCGCCCGCACCCCGTATCCCATCCCGTGAAAGCCGCCCGCCTGCTCATTACTCTCGTCCTCGCCGCCGGGATCGTCGGCTATGCGGTGTGGCGGAGTTCGCGGACGGCCGCGCCGGAGGAGAAGCTGGTCGGCTTCCAGGATTCGGATGCGCCCTTCGCGATGCCCGAGAGCGGCCAGCCCGACATGCGTTTCCATTTCCTCTCCGCCTGGCAGGCGAACCAAGTCCCGACGGCCAGCCGCATGGACACGCCGATGGGTTCGGAAAACGGCGCGCTCGTTTACAACGCCCAGAAATTCTGGGAAATGAACCAGAAGCGCGGCGGCCACCACACCGGGGACGATCTCAACGGCATCGGCGGCATGAACACGGATCTCGGTGATCCCGTTTTTGCGGCGGGCGACGGCCTGGTGGTCTATGCGGGTGAGCCTTCGCCGGGCTGGGGAAAAATCGTCGTGCTCGCCCACCGTGATCCGGCGGGGAAACCCGTGCACACGATGTATGCCCACCTCGACGAGATTAAAACTACGCTCAACACCCTCGTCGCGCGCGGCGGAGTGATCGGCACCGTCGGCACGGGCAACGGATCTTATCCCGCCCACCTCCACTTCGAGACGCGCTCCTCGGACGGCGCGGACATCGGCGCGGGCTACACCGCCCAGCCCCTCAACCGCCTCGATCCCGCTGCCGTCGTCGCCGCCCTGCACGATGCCTCCGAGAAAGGGATTTTACCCGCACCGCTGAACCTCGCCAACAAGGACGACGCACCCTGGACGAAACTGGAAATGAAGAACCCGGAGAAATTTTCGGAGCTGAAGGAGTGATCAAACCCCCGTTACAATCTCCACGGCGGGCAGCGCTTTCTTGATCTCCGCGATGGCTTCCGGCGTGACCGCCGTTTGCCAGAGATAGAGGCGCTTCAGGTTAGGGAGGGCAGTGAGTTTCTTCACGCCCGCGTCAGTGACCTTGGTGCCGTAGAGGTTCACGGATTCGAGTTTCGTGAGCTTCGCGAGCGTGTCCATCGAGGCGTCGGTGATACCGGTTTCGGAAAGGCGCACCATGCGCAGATTCGTGGCGGTGGCGAGCTTGGCGATGGACGCGTCCGTCACCGAAGTGGCGGAAAGATCGACCGTGACCATCTTCGGGATCACGGGGGAGAGTTTCGCGAAAAGCTCGTCGGTGAGGTTTTTCCGCAGGGAAACGCCGGTGAAGGTGAGGTTTGCGGAGGATTGCGACTCGAAGCTCAGGCCGCCGGGGAAATCGGCGCTGAGTTTACTGACCGTGGCGCGGAGATCGTCCGACGGCAGGTCGGAGACCTCTTCTGCCACGGCCACTTCGCTCGCACCGATGCCTAGATCCAGTTTACCAATCGCCGCGCGGATCTCTTCGGTCAGCTTCAGCTCGCCGACTTTTTTCGCGGGATCTGCCCCTTCGTTGATCCACCATTTCACGATCGCGAGCTCGTGTTCCTCGATGTCCTTTTTGCCCTCGGGCGGCATGTGTTCCTCGTCGTCCATCGGCAGTTCGGGGCGAATGACAATGTTGCTGTCCTCGGCGCTGCCCGGCTCGATGGCTGAGCCTTCCTTGCCGCCTTTCACGAGCATCTCGAAGGTGTCCATCCGCAGCTTGCCCTTGGATTTGCCTTCCTTGTGGCACTCCACGCAACGCTTGTTGAGGATGGGCTGGACGATGTCCGCATAGACGACCTGCTCCTCCAGCGGCTTGGCGGGGATTTCTTTTTCCTCCACCTTGGGCTCTAGGCCGAGGGCTTTGCGGATCGGGTTCGGGGCGTATTCCGTAAGGTAATCGGGGCCGTGGGTGATGGAGGCACCGTCGTGGCTGGCGTAGCCCATGACACCGACGCTGCCGAAAAGCAGGATGCGGTAGAACGCCTGCGAGGCGGTCGGCGCGAGGCTCCATGCTTTCACGATCAGCGTGAGAACCGCGGCGCAGGCAAAGCCTAGCCCGCCCCAGAGGTGATCCTCGACCAACTCGCCCTCGAAGCCGCCGCCTTGGTAAAGCAGGAATCCGGCGATCACCGCCGCCACCGCGCTGGCCGCTCCGAAGAAGATCGGCAGGATGCCGCGTTGCGGTTTCTCCTTGGAAAACATCCCCAGCAACTCTTGGAGCAGGATCAGCGAGAAAATCCCGATGGGAAGGTGTAGGATGACGGGATGGAAACGACCGAGGAAACGCACGATGTCCGGCATTTTTTCCCCATCCGGTTCACCGGCGAGAAAGGGCATAGCGATCATGCCGCCGATAGTGAGCAGGCCGGTGAGAGTCAGGAACCATGGTAGTCCTTTTCCGGCGGGCTGGGTGTCGAGGTCGATTTCTTTGGACATGTTGGTGATGGGGGTGCAGGGGCAAGGTTCTCAAACGTCGATCGTGACATCTTTCTTACCCGCCGGGCGGGGAGCTGTATTGGATTTGCCTTTTTTCCCGATGAAGGGCAACCATTTCCTAAGGTCATAACCTAGGTATGAGGTGCATTTCAGGAAAAAGCCGAGGGCGACGACTTCATCGATGAACGGCAGCGGATCCATCACCGGGAAAGGCAATGGCCCAATGATGAGTAGATACAATCCCGAGAGAATCGCTCCGATCCATGCGAGTTTCCGTTTCATAAACGCATTCTATTACGGATCTCAGCAGATACAACTTTCAGGGTTTCGCTTGATTCGTCCCCGCCGCCCGCTGAAGCTCCGCCGCCATGGATCCATTCATTCTGAAAACCCTCCACCTCGCCGGTGTCTTCGCCCTTTTCTCCTCGCTCGGTGCCACCATGCTGGCGGGTTCGAAAGGCAAATCCGCCTCCATGCTGCATGGCATTTCGCTTGTCCTGATCCTGCTGATCGGTTTCGCGATGCTGAAGAAGCCGCCGATGGACCAGCAGTGGTGGATGGTGAAGCTCGGCCTCTGGCTCTTCATCGGCGTGGCTCCCGTCCTCGCGAAGCGTAAATTACTGGCTCCGTGGATGGTCTTCGCGCTTTGCCTCGTAGCCGCCACCGCCGCCGCCTACCTCGGGCTGCGCAAGCCGTTCTGAGTGTTCTGGCGGCTGGCTTCGGCCCGATGACTCCGCCTGGCGGGTGCGTTTTTATGGTGGTAGCGGAAATTTCGACCGGGGGGACGAAAGAAATCGGCTAACCACAGGCTTTGGCGCGGGGGATGCTATGGGTGGAGGGATCACAAACCCAACGATTCGATGTTCGAAGGCTACACGGCGGATAAATTTTACGATGAGATGTTCTCCCCCGACGGGAAAGTCAGGAAACATTGCGAGCCCCTGCACCGGAAGTTTCAGCAGCTCGGGAACAAGGAATTCCTTTCCCGGAAAGCGACCAGCGAGCTGTATTTCATGCGGCAGGGGATCACGTTCAACGTTTATCACGACAACCGCGGCTCGGAGCGCATCTTCCCGTTCGATCCCGTCCCGCGCGTGATCCCGGCGGAGGAGTGGACTCACCTAGAGGCGGGTTTGACTCAGCGGATCCTCGCTCTCAACCTTTTCCTCCACGACGTCTATCACGACCAAAATATCCTCAAGGACGAGGTCATCCCGCGCCATTACATCGAGAACGCGAAGCATTTCCGCAAGGAATTCCGCGGGGTGGATGTGCCGAAGGACATCTACATCCACATCTGCGGCAGCGACCTGATCCGCGGCGGCGACGGCACCTACTACGTGCTCGAGGACAACGGCCGCTGCCCCTCCGGCGCGTCCTACCTGCTGGAGAACCGCAATGCCTTGAAGCGGGCTTTCCCCTCGCTCTTCGACTCCGTCGGCGTGCGTCCGGTCGATTCCTATCCGCGCGATCTGCTCAACATGCTCCACCACATCTCCCCCCGCCGCGAGGGCGAGCCGGTGTGTGTGCTGCTGACGCCCGGCTGCTACAACAGCGCCTATTTCGAGCACTGCTACCTCGCCCGGAAAATGGGCATCGAGATCGTGGAGGGCCGCGACCTGGTGGTGATCGACCGCTTCGTTTACATGCGGACGACGAAAGGGCTGGTGCGCGTGGACGTGATCTACCGCCGCATCGACGATGATTTCATCGATCCCGTGGTCTTCCGGAAAGACTCGGTGCTGGGCGTGCCCGGCCTGATGAACGCCTACAAGGCGGGCAACGTCGCCCTGGCAAACGCCGTCGGCACGGGTGTGGCGGATGACAAGGTGATCTATTATTTCGTGCCACGCATGATCGAGTATTACCTCGGCCAGAAGCCCATCCTGCCGAACGTGCCGACCTTCCTCGCCTCCGAGGAAGCGGACTACAAACACATCATGGCGCACCTCCCGGAGCTGGTGGTGAAAGCGGCGAACGAATCTGGCGGCTACGGCATGCTGATGGGCCCGCAGGCGACTTCGGCGGAGATCGAGAAATTCCGCGAGCTCATCCAAGCGGATCCGCGCAATTACATCGCGCAGCCGGTCGTTTCCCTTTCCCAATCCCCCACCTGGTGCGACGGCGCGATGGACGGCCGCCACCTCGACCTGCGGCCTTACATCATCTACGGCCAGGACGTGAAAATCGTGCCCGGAGGCTTGACGCGCGTGGCGCTGACGAAAGGCTCGTTGGTCGTGAACTCCTCCCAGGGCGGCGGCAGCAAGGACACCTGGGTGCTCAAATAAAAAAACCTTTTTTACCGAACGAATGCTCTCCCGCGTAGCCAACACACTTTACTGGATGGTTCGTTATGTCGAACGCGCCGACAACCTCGCGCGCCTCATCGACGTGAACGAGCAGGTACTCCTCGATTTTGAAAGCCTCGATAGCGAGCGGCTGCGGGGATTCTGGAATCCCATCATCCTGAGCACCGGCGACGAGGAGGCTTTCCATAAGCTTTATGATGATGTCGGCAGCGATCAAGTGATCCGTTTCCTGACCACCGACACTCGCAACCCGAACAGCATTGTCTCATGCATCGGATTGGCGCGGGAAAACGCCCGGACGGTGCGCGACCAGCTTTCCGACGACCTGTGGGAGGAGCTGAACTCGCTCTACCTTTTCACGAAGTCCGAGGAGTCCGCCCAGCTTCTCGCCAATAACCCTCCGCGCTATTATGAGAGGGTGCGCCGCGCGGCGATGACCTTTCTCGGCATCTCTGACTCGACGACGGCGCGGGACGGGCGCTGGGATTTCATGTCGCTCGGACGGCACCTTGAGCGCGCGGACAAGACCACCCGTTTCCTCGATATCTCCACCTATTTTCCGAAAGGCGCGGAGGGACTCGAACGCGCCTCGCCGGGCGTGCTGCACTGGTCCGCCATCCTCAGCTCCTGCGGCGCGATGGGTGCTTTCCGCGCGACGCGGCAGGAAATCACCTCGCGTACGGTGATGGCGTTCCTGCTGTTCTCACCGGATTTCCCTCGGTCTGTTAGATACTGCATCGATCAGGTGGACGCGGCGCTGCACCGCATTTCCGGCACCTCACGCGGCACCTACTCGAACGAATCCGAGCGCGAATGCGGCATGATGCTCGCCACCCTCAACTTTGGAAAACCCGAGGATATCCCCGAGGACGGGCTGCACCTTTTTCTCGATGAGATCCAGGCGAAGCTCAACAAGATCGCCGGGGAGATTTTCGAAACCTATGTGCTGATGCCCGAGCGGATCGAATCTAGGGTGCCCGAGATTCCGGCCCTTTCCACGCTCCGGCATATCCAGGAGCTGCCCCAGCAATGACCGGTGAAACCGAAACGGACTGCGCGGGGATCACGCTCGCGGTCAGGCACCGGACAGTTTTCCGATACGCGGGAGCGGTGCGCAACAGCGTGAATACGCTCCACCTTGAACCGCGTGATTTCCTTTTCCAGAGAACGCTCAGCGCCTTCATCAAGGTCATTCCCGCGACCCGGCTACGGCGCTTCGACGACCTTTTCGGAAACGTGACCCACCACTTCGAGCTCAGCAGCGAGCATCGGATGCTGGAGATCGAGAGCATGGTGAAAGTCCGCAACCTGCCGCTCCATATCACGAACCGCGGCTACTCAGACGGCATGGATTGCTACGATGATCCCACGATCCGCGAGCATTGCTGGCAGTATCTCCTGGAAAGCAGGTGGGTCTCCCTGCCGCCGGAGATCTGGAGGCAGGCGCTGGATCTGACCATGGCGGAAACAGCGGTGTTCGAGAAAGCGGCGGCGATCATGCGCTGGATTCACGAGGAGTTTACCTACGAGCCGGGGACGACCGATGTGGAGACGCACCTTGAGCAGGCGTTCGCGTTGCGGAAAGGGGTTTGCCAGGATTTCACCCACGTCATGATCGGCATGTGCCGCGCCATCGGCTTGCCCGCGCGCTACGCTTCCGGTTACATCCTGACGGGTGGGCGTGACTCGTTGGTTGGGGCGCAGGCCTCGCACGCCTGGTGTGAGGTATATCTGCCGGAGACAGGCTGGATCGGGTTCGACCCGACAAATTCCGTTCTCGCAGACCAACGCTACGTCAAAATCGCGGTGGGTCGGGATTACGGGGATGTTGCGCCGATCCATGGATCATACATCGGCAGCGCGGGCTGCCGGATGGAGGTCGAGGTCTTGGTGGAGCGGCTCTGAATCGTGGCTTATTGAAAAGTTGACCCGGCGCGCTGATCATGCAATGATTGCGCTCGAATGAAATTTTCCACCTACGGCATCATTCCGGCCGCGCTGTCCCTAGTGGCCTGCGGAACTTACAACGCGCCCAATGGCAGTTATGGTGACTTCGACCCACTGAGGGTTCCCGGCAGAGGGATCAACAGCCCTGACACAAGCTATGGCCCGACGATATCGCCGGGGCAGTTTGTAACCGCGAACATTCCCAACACCGCTTTCTACAAGAATAAGCCCAAAGGCAGCGAGGATGCTGACAAGCTTCTCAGCCTTGGCAGCAACATGAAGATCGTTTCCAACGACGGATCCTATGTGAAAGTCGAACTCGACAGCGGCGAGGTGGGCTGGGTGCCTTCCGTAATGGTGTCCTCGTCCAGCTCCGACCTTGCGCCCATTGACGGAGCGTATCAGGTGTATCCGCCTTTGCCAGAAGGCGGTGCCTTGGAGCCCTTACCTACACTGGACGCAAACGGCCAACCGCCGGGCGGCTCCATCCCGACCATCATTGATCCGAATGCGCCCATCCCCGCTCCAGCCGCGCCCCTCACCGTCGACCCGGTTCCCGATCTAACTCCATCCATACCTGAAGCGGCACCGGATGCACTGAAGGAAAAAACCGAAGAAAAGCCCGCGGAGGAAAAAACCGCGGAGTGAGCAGTATGAACCACGAGGAGCTCTGCGAGATCGCCGAGGACGAGGTGGCGATGATCGTCAAGGTATTGCCCGAAGGGGTGAAAGATATGGCGGAAAACTGCCCGGTTTCCTACGAAGGCAAGCCCGCGCCGGATGACGATCTTGACGAAGACATCCTCGGGCTCTTCGAAGGCGCTTCCCTGATCCATGAACCCGGCCCAGACGCCATGCCGCGCATCCGGATTTTCGTAGAGAACCTCTGGGAATACACCGAACGCGACGAACAGGATTTCCGCGACGAGGTCGGCACCACATACCTCCACGAGCTGGGGCATTACCTCGGCTGGGACGAGGATGAGATCGAGGAGCGCGGGCTAGAATGACGCCATGACACTTAACCAACCGCCACCGATGCCCGCCCGCCAGCTCAACCTGGAGGACGAATCGCACCTGCATTTACTCTCCGTTTTCCACTTCGTGATGGGCGGGCTTTACGCACTCGGCATCGGATTTGTCGCCCTGCATTTTTTCATCATGTGGATGGTGATGAAGATGCCGCCGGAGGTCGTGAACATCATGACGGTCTTCTACATCGTGGCCACACTCATCATCGCCGCTCTTGCGACCGGGAATATCCTCGCCGGCATCTGGCTGAAAAAACGCGTCCAGCACAGCCTTACCATTGTCGTTGCTGCGATCAACTGCGCGTCTTTTCCCTTAGGCACGGCGCTTGGTGTTTTCACCATCATCGTGCTCCAGCGCCCGACGGTGAAAATGACCTACGCCGCGAACACCAGGGTCTAGTATCCTGTGAAAGATGGTAGGGTCGTTTTGGCAAAACGACCCTATCACCTAAGGCACCGCCGTTTTCGCGAGCGCCATACCGATCAGTTCCAGCGGATCGAAGTCCTGCTCGGAAAGGATGCGGTGGCGCATGACGGCGGGGAAAACGGCCTGCACGTGATCTGGATACACGGCGGGCGCGGATTCCAGGAACGCGTTCGCCCTTGCGGCGCGGAGGATCGCCAGCGAGGCACGGACTGACACGCTCTCATTCGATCCCGCGAGCCGCCGCAGTGCTTCGCACAGAGCGGTGATGTATTGCGCGACCGCCAACGAGACAGGAAGCTCCGCCGCTTTTTTCTGGAGGGCGATGATCGTTTCGCCATCAAGACCGAAGGATGGAGTCGTCTCCGGAGCGGCTCCGCGGGCGGCATGGGAAAGCAGGATTTCCGTTTGTTTCCCCGCATCCGGCAGGGTCATGCGGAGGGAGAGTAGGAAGCGATCTAGCTGCGGCTCCGGCAGCGGAAAGGTGCCGGTGGCATGGGTGTCGTTCTGTGTGGCGATCACGATGAACGGCCGTGGCAGCTGGCGGGTGAGGCCGTCGATGGTTACGCGACCCTCGTTCATGCTTTCCAGCAAGGCGGATTGCACCCGCGGTGAGGTGCGGTTGATCTCGTCCGCCAGCAGGCAGTTGGAAAACACCGGTCCGGGGATGAACTCGAAGCCGCCCGTCGCGGAGCGGTAGAGATTGTAGCCGAGCAAGTCGGAGGGCAGCAGATCCGGGGTGAACTGCACGCGCTTGAAAACGCCGCCCATCGAGCCGGCGAGGGTGTGGGCGAGCATGGTCTTGCCGATCCCGGGCGCACCCTCGATGAGGACATGGCCATTTCCTAACAGGGCGGTGAGCAGCAGGCGCGAGGCCTCTTCGGAACCGATCACGATTTCACTGAGATGCCGCAGCAGGGGGGAGAGGAGGTTCGGGTTCATAGCTTGAGTTGGGCCGCGTATTTACCGATCATAGCCGGGTAAAGCCGGTGCTCGACGGTCTGGATGCGGGCGTGGAGTGTTTCCGGTGTGTCATCGGGAAAAACGGCGACCCTTTCCTGCCCGAGGATGGGCCCGGTGTCCATCCCGGCGTCCACCATATGCACCGTCACGCCGCTTTCCGAAACGCCAGCCTCTACCGCCTGCCGCCATGCCTCAAGCCCGGGGAACGCGGGAAGCAGGGAAGGGTGGATATTGAGGATACGGGAGGGAAAGGCGTCGAGCAGCGGGCGTTTCACCAAGCGCATGAAACCGGCAAGGCAAACCAACTCCACCCCCGCGTCCCTGAGTTTCCGCACCGTTTCTTCCTGCGCCACATCGGGAAATTTCATGCGGTGTCCCGAACAATCGATCACCTCGGCGCGGATGCCTTTCAGCCTCGCTCGCTCGAGGATATAGGCATCGGGATGATCGGAAAGCACGATGCCGATCCGAGCATCCAGATCCCCGGCATCGATGGCATCGAGGATCGCCTGCATGTTCGATCCGGAACCGGAGCCGAGAATTCCAAGTGTGGTCATGGCCATGGTTTAGAGAGCCTCCGGATTCTGCCAAGATTCAATATTCATCCGCCGAACTTTTGAGCGGAGGCGGCGCACTCGTATGCCCGCGCCGCCGCGTGGAAATCCCGCAGTATTGTAGAAATCGCCACGCCCCGTTCAGAACACCTGCCAAGCGGGCTTGTTGGCGTCCACCCAGCGGTAGTAGTCCGCGCGTTTCAGGCCGGTGGCGGCCAGTTCGTCGAGGCAGACCTTGACCACCGGGTGCATCTGCAGGGCGGAGGCCGGATTGAACGAGGTGACCGGGCCCTCGACGGCTTCCGCGATGGCGCGGGCCTTGTTTACCCCGAAGGCGAGCAGGAGATTCATGCGCGCCTCCATGATGGTGCCAATGCCCATCGTGATGACGTGCTTTGGCACCTCGTCCTCGCTGCCGAAAAAGCGGGCGTTGTCGGCACGGGTCTGGCGGGTGAGGGTCTTGATGCGGGTGCGGGAGGCCAGCGAAGAGGTCGGCTCGTTGAAACCGATGTGGCCGTCGGTGCCGATGCCGAGCACCTGGATATCGATGCCCCCTGCGGCGTGGATCTGTTCCTCATACTCTGCGCAATGACGTGGGATATCGGATGCATTTCCGTCCGGGATATGGACGTTCTCGGGACGGATGTTGGTATGCCGGAAAAAGTTTTCCCACATAAAGCTGTGGTAGGTCTGCGGGTGTTCGCGCGGGAGGCCGATGTATTCGTCGAGGTTAAAGGTGGTGACCTTGCTCCAATCGAGATCCATCGCGATAAGCGCGCGGTAAAGGGGCAGTGGCGTGCTGCCGGTGGCGAAGCCGAGGATCGCGTCGGGCTTGTCCCGTAGCTGCTTGGCGATGATGCGCGCGGCGATGACGCTGGCGCTTTCGAGTGTGTCTCTGATGATGATTTCCATTAGACTTTGCCCAAGCGAGTGTTGAGTTTTTCCGCCACGTCTTCTTGGAACTTCAGGATGAGCGCGCCGGTGAATTTCGCGATGTCGAGGGTATCATCGGCCACAAGCGGTGTGAGATCCATGCCGAAGATGAGCTGGTTGGCCTGATCTGTGGAGTGCGAATCGAAAAACGTGGCGTTGGCAGCGCGGCGGCCGTGGATGGCGAGGTCGTAGCGTTTGCCCCCGGCGATCTGGGAGTCGAAAACGCCGTTCAGGGCGGCAGCGAGGTTGTCGCGCCCGCTCACGTCCATGAGCACTTTTCTGTCATCGGGCAGCCAGTCGAGATTGCGCCAGACCTCACAGCCGATGACCTGCCTGGGGCGTTGCTCGCGGGGCATTTCGCGCATGGCCTGCAAGGCGGCGATGGTCACGCCGATGTGGGTGTCGTGCTTGTCGGCGGGGTTGTGGGTGTAAACGACTTCTGGAAGGCTCGCGGTGAGGATCGCCTTAAGGTCGTTTTTTAAATCCGGTGAGGTCGGGCATTTCACCGCGCTGCTGGGATGATCGAGCTGGATCATCGCCGCATAGCCGCCAATCACGGCCGCGGTATTCTGCTCCTGGCGGCGGATGGACATCAGGTGTTCGTCCGTGAAATCTGCGTAAGGGCCGGTGCGTGAGCTACCCGCCCCGTTGGTGCAGGTCACCCCGCAGAACCATTTCTTCGAATCGTCAAAACAGGTGAGGATGCCGTGAAAGGCCATGAATTCGAGATCGTCCTGATGGGCGCCGATGCCGAGGTGGGTGGTGCGGGCGAGCGCCTCTGTTTCCGGAAGTCCGTCGGGGATGAAAATATCCGCAGTGGGGTGGTGGAGTTTCATGGGAATGATCGAAATCAATCCGCGATCTCCTGGATCCAGATATTTCTGAAGCGGACGGGGTTGCCGTGATCCTGGAGGGAGATGGGGGCTTTGTCGGCGTGCTTGGCGTATTCCTTGACGGAGTGGGGGCCCGCCCAGCTGGTTGCTCCGGAGAGTTCGACGTCGTCATGGATCACATGCCCGTTGTGGATCACGGTGAAACGTGCCTTGCGGGTGACTTTTCCGGCCTCGTCGAAAATGGGGCGGGTGAAGGTGATGTCGTAGGTCTGCCATTCGCCGGGCGGGCGGCTGGCGTTCACGAGCGGTATTTTGCGGCCGTAGAGCGCGCCGCATTGGCCGTCCGGGTAGGTGGTGTTTTCGTAGCTGTCGAGGACCTGGACTTCGTATTGCCCCATCAGGAAAACGCCGCTGTTGCCGCGACCTTGGCCGGAGCCCTCGGGTTTGGCCGGGCTGGCGAACTCGATGTGCAGGCGGCAGGAGCCGAATTCCTGTTTGGTGCGGATGTAGCCGGCTTCGCGCACGGATTCCAAGGCGCCGTCCACGAGTTTCCATTTCGTCGGCTCGCCGTTCATGGCAGACCACTTTTCCACGCTTTCTGCGGTTCCGTCGAAAAGGACGATGGCGCCCTCGGGAGCTTTCGCGGCTTGGGCGTCGTAGGGCTTGGGCGTGACGATTTCCGGCTGCGGCTGTTTCGCAGGATCTTCCTCATGGACTTTAATGCCGTCGATGAACATGTATTCCACCTTATTGCCGTTCTCTTCGCGGACTTCCTTGGTGATTACGGGTTCCTTGGCGGAGGCGGCGGCGCAAAGGGAAAGCGCTAGGGCGGAGAGTAGGGTAAGTTTCATCGTGGGCGAAATCTGACCTGTGTTTCCGGCCCAGGTCAAGGGTGCGGATCAATTCGCCTTGATGGAAATGACGTGCTCCACCGGGCGGGCGGTCGCCGCGAGTTTTTCAACGAGTTTCGCGCGTTCCGCCTCGGATCGCGTGAAGGTGCCCTCCATGTCGGCCTTGCCCTCCTTGCCGTGGATCATATCTTTGATCTGCTTGGTCTCGTAGGTTTGTTTCGCTAGGACGGCCGCTTGGATTTTCTTGAAGGGCGCGACCAAGGGGTTGCCGTGGAACTCCGCAGCGAGATGGATGCCGGACTTGAGTTGCTCCGCAGTGAAAGTTTTTGCGGCAGCGCCCCATGTGACCTTGTAGGAGGCGGATTTCGGCTTGGTGAGTTTCAGGATGAAACGGTTCAGCTCCTGATCAAACGGAACCAAAGCCATTCCGGCGCGGAGGGAGGCGTCGTTGTCGGTGGCGCCGGATCCCGGTGCGAAGGGGATCCGCTTGCTGAGGACGGTGATCTTGCCGTCCGCGGCGGAAATAATTTCATGGCCGCCTGTGGCCGAGGCGGTGCCGTCGGAGTCGTTGAGAGTGATTGTGCCGAGGTCGCCATCAATGCCCAGGGCCTTGAGAAACGCGTAGGCCATGATCGCGTGGCCGGCCCAATCGGGATGGACGCCGTCCTTGCCGCTGACCTGAAAGGTTTCGCCGAAGGTTTTTTTCGCGTTGAAATCGGTGACAAGCATGGGGCGGTAAACATCCGCAAAGCCGACATTTTCCGCGACGGCGACATCGCGGGCGATGTTGCGGAACTTCGAGAGCGAGAGGTTCAGATCCTTTTTCGTGCCCTTGGCGGTTTTCACCCAATGCGGCACCGAATCGATGATGCCCGAGGAACCGATCACGTAGCGGGCGCCGGCCTGCTTGAATTTGCGGGCGATCACGGTCTGGTTTTTCCGATACTCTGCGGCGATCGCCTCATCGAAGGGGACGTAGCGGAAATCGTTCATGCCGTAGCATGAGGTGACGACGGTGGGCTTGAAGCGGAGCACGTCGTTCTCCATCCGGGCAAGGAAACCGCCCGCCTGCTCGCCGCTCCAGCCGTATTGGCGGCAGGTCACGCCCAGCTCCGGGAGGCAGGCGGTGAGGTAGGTCTCGATGAGCACCGAATACATTTTATACTCGGTAATCGAGTCGCCGCAGATCGCGAGGCGGTCGCCCTTTTTGAGGGTTACCGACGGCCTGGGTGCGGGCGTGAGCTGATAGTCCGAAAGCTCGGAAGGGAGCGCAGAGGATTCCTTCGCAAAAGACGAGCTCGCAAGGGCGAGGAGGAGGAGCAGTGTCCGGCAAGGCATGGCAAATAAAACAGCGGGTCGCGCCGGATCTTTCAAGCCTGGTGCCGCCGCCTTTTCCTATTTCCCACCGAACAGGCCCTTGAGCCCGCCGAGCAGGCCGCCAAGACCGCCGAGATCGGGGGTGTTACCTGCCATGACATCGTCGAGGGTGGAGTGGAATTGCTCCGGCAGCTTGGATTTCGCGAAGTCGGCGACGGTTTCGATCGCCTTGTTGGCCATTTCCTCGCTGAGTCCGATGGCGGTGAGGCGTGAGGTAAGTTCGTTAATCATCATTTATTTGGGGAAAAAGTACCGGGGACAGGACTCGAACCTGCACAAGCTAGCTCACTTGATCCTAAGTCAAGCGCGTCTACCAATTCCGCCACCCCGGCGTCGCGGGGAAGGTGGACGTTTTTCGGGGAGGGGGCAAGATGGGAATTTCGGAGAGACAATTCGGCGGTTTGAGGGCATTCTAGGGGGGAAGACATGGGAAGCCTCTCGGATGCATGGAAGCGATGGCTGGCCGAAAACGGCCCGCGGCTGCTGTTGTTTGCCCGCGGCTGGGGGAAGACACGTGAGGATGCGGAGGACTTGGTGCAGGAGGCGGTGCTGAAAATGTGGCATTACCAGCAGGAGGAAAACCGGGGTGGCAAGCCGCCGGATCTGCCGCTTGTTTTCTCCACCATCCGCTTCGCCGGGCTGATGCTGCACCGCTCCGAGAAGCGCCGCAGGAAGCGCGAGGAGGCCATCGTCTATCTCAACGATTTCCAGGACGTCTGGCTCGATCCCATGATGGAGGATGACGAGGACTCCGTGCGGCTGCGCGACGCCGTGCAGAACCTCAGCGACAAGCTACGCGAGGTGATCGTGATGAAAACCTGGGGCGGGCTGACCTTCGCGCAGATTTCCGAGGTGCTCGCAATTTCCCCGAACACGGCGGCATCCCGCTACCGCTACGCGCTGGAGCAACTGACGCAGGATCTCAAACAGATGAGGGAGGAACGTCATGCGTGAGGCTGTTCGATACGAGGCGATGGAAAAGGCGCTGCTGCGGCTGATGCCCGCCGCGCTGAGCGAAACCGCGCAGGCGGGGATGGAGGCGCAGCTCGATGAGCTGTCGGGTAGCGTAGAGGTGCTGTCGGGCGATGCCGGGGTGATCCGCCATGGTTTTCCGCGCTGGGCGAAATGGCTCGGCGGTATCGCGGCGGCGGTGACCATCGGGGTATTTGCGTTTCCCTTCGGCAACCAGGAAAGTGCTCCACTTGTCGGAATCGCGGAGGATGACGGGATGGTCGTGATCACGGAACTGGATCGCGTGGAGAACGTGCTCGATGAGGGGCTTTTCGTGGATGCCGGTGGATCGGCGGTGAGGAAAATGAGTGTCCGCGTGGTCGGGGAAAGCAGGATCCTCGACGAGGAAACCGGCATCGAGGTCACGCTCACCGAGCCACGCAGGGAAATGGTTCTGCTGCCTGTCAGCACTTTCTGAAATGCGCACTTCCACCCATCTCCTGTCGTTCGCATTGATTTGCGGCGCTGTCGGTTCCGCCCAGGAGGCGGCGCCGGTTGTGGTCGCGAAACAACCCGTCGGCGAGGCATGGCTGGGACTCAGCGTTTCCAAGCCCGATGACGTCACGACGACTCAGCTTCCCGCGCTGCCGCCGGGTATCGGTTTCGTCGTCAAGGAAATCGCGGTGGGCGGACCGGCGGAGAAGGCGGGCATCCGCAAGCACGACCTGCTCTGGAAAATGGGGGAACAGATGCTGGTGAACGAAGGCCAGCTCGCGACCCTTTTGCGGCTCGCCGCGCCCGGCGACAAGGTCACGCTTTCCGTTTTCCGAGAAGGGAAATCGCTCGACCTAAAGGTCACCCTCGGCGAGGGCAAGAGGGGCGAAGGCGAGGAGATCCGGCGCATGCTGGTGGATTCCGTGATTCGTCCTGACGACGGTGCGATACGGATCATGGATCTTGAGGAAAAAAAAGCCGTGGTCACGGATTCCCGCGGCAGCGCGGAGGTGACCCGTCGGGACGACGGTGATTTTGTCCGCATCGTGGATACGGATGGCAAATTGCTTTACGAAGGGATCGCCCATGATCGTCCCGAGCTTTCGACCATACCGGAAGGCTGGCGCAAGCAGGTCTGTGCCATGCGCCGTGGCCTTGACCATGCGCTCAGCGCCAAACCGGCGCCGATGCGGCAGCCGAGGCCGAGGATCGTGATGCCAACGGCGGAGCCGCCTCCCGCCGCAGCGGTGGAGTGACGAAACTGTTTTTCAAAGCGTAACGCATCCGGCTATTTTCAGAGCGCGGACAAAATGCTTTTTCTCCACCGGTGTGATCGAGAGTCGCGTGCCTTTCTGGCAGACGAGCATTTCGGAGAGGAGCTTGTCGGCCTTCAGCGTCTCGAGCGGGAGGAGTTCCTTGAAAGTGGCGACGTGCTCGAAATCGACGAGATACCAGCGCGGTTTTTCCTCCGTGGCGGCGGGGTCGAAATACTCGGATTTCGCGTCGAACTGCGTGGGATCCGGATACGCGGCGGAGGCAACCTTCGCCACACCAGCGATGCCGGGCGGCTTGGCGTTCGAGTGGTAGAAAAGCGCGAGATCGCCGACCTTCATATCCCGCCACATGTAGTTCCGCGCTTGGTAATTGCGCACGCCGGACCAAGGCTCCTGCTCGACCTTTTCAAGGTCGTGGATGGAGAAGCAGTCGGGTTCAGATTTGATGAGCCAGTTCATGGTAAATGCTGAAAAACTGAAATGCTGAAACGCTGAAATGGGGATGAGATTTCAGCATCTCAGATTTTCAGCATTTCAGCTTTTACCGTCCGCAGGACAGACAGATGTTCGGGGCCGAGTTCGAGGCCGTCGGCGGCGCGGAGGTCGGTTTCGATGGCTTGGAGGACATCGAGTTCCGGGCGGAAATCGGCGGCGTGGTAGGACGAGCGGACGAGCGGGCCGGAGGCGACGTGGCGGAAGCCTTTTTCGAGAGCGATCTGCTTGTATTCGGCGAACGCGTCGGGGTGGATGTATTCGACAACGGGCAGGTGCTTCGGCGTGGGGCGGAGGTATTGGCCGAGGGTGAGGACGGTGACATCGTGCGCCAACAGGTCGTCCATCGCGGTGAGGATCTCGTCGCGGCGCTCGCCGAGGCCGAGCATGATGCCGGATTTCGTGGCGACGTGGCCTTTGACCATCTGCTTCGCCTTTTTCAGGACGATGAGGGAACGCAGGTATTGGGCACGGGAGCGGACGAGCGGGGTGAGGCGCTCGACCGTTTCGAGGTTGTGGTTGAAGATGTGCGGGCGGGCATCCATGACCATCTGGAGCGCCCAGTCGCGGTCGTTGAAATCGGGGACGAGCACCTCGATGATGATCTCGGGATTCACCTCGCGGACGGCGCGGATCGTTTCCCGGAAATGCTCGGCGCCGCCATCGCGGAGATCGTCACGGGCGACGGCGGTGATGACGACATGGCGCAGGTTCATGCGGCGGGTGGCCTCGGCGACACGGGCGGGCTCGTCGGATTCTAGGGCGTCGGGCTTCGCGGTTTTCACGGCGCAGAAGCCACAGGCGCGGGTGCACTTGTCGCCTGCGATCATGAAAGTGGCCGTGCCTTGCCCCCAGCATTCCCAGCGGTTCGGGCACTGAGCCTCCTCGCAGACGGTAACCAGCTTGAGATCGGTGATCAGCGACTTCGTGGACCAGAAGGCCGGGTTGTTCGGCAAGCGCACCTTGATCCAGTCCGGTTTTCTCTCCCGGTGGAGGGTGGGATCCATTTTCATTTTCGGGCCACAAGCGGACATGCGGGAAACCCTAAATTTTAAACTTCAAACATCAAGGAAGACTTGGCTAGGCGGGATAGAGCAGGCCACTGATGGCGAGGTAGAGCGGGATGCCGACGACGAGGTTGAAGGGGAAAGTGATAGCGAGGGAGGTGGTGACGTAGATGGCCGGATCTGCATGGGGAAGGGCGGCGCGGACGGCAGCGGGAGCGGCAATGTAGGAGGCGCTGGCGGCGAGCACGGCAAAGGTAACTGCGCCTCCCTGGCTGAGGCCGATGCCCCATGCCAGCAGGAGGCCGAGACAGGCTTGCGCGATGGGAGCGAGGATCGCAAAGGCGACCACGCCTTTCGAAATGCCACCGGCCTCGCGGAGTTTCGCCCCGGCGATCAGACCCATTTCCAGCAGGAAAAGCATCAGCACGCCGTAGAAGGGTGTGATGAAGAAAGGATTGAGCAGCTCGCGCCCGTGGTCGCCGGCGGTGATGCCACAAACCAGTCCGCAAAGAAGGAGAATGAAGGTTTTCCCGGTGATGACCTCGTGGATCGAGTCCATCAGCGGCGCTTTGGCGCGGGCGCTGAAGCGTTTCGCGAGCAACATGGCGACAAGGATCGCGGGGATTTCCATCGCGGCCATGACGGCAGGCATGAAGCCCTCATAATCGACGCCCCTCTGGTTAAGGAAGGCGAGGCAGGCCATGAAAGTCACGGCGGAAACGGAGCCGTAATGCGCGGCGAGGGCGGCGGCGTTCGAGGCGCTGAGGCCGAGGATTTTCCGGGTGGAAAAGAATACGATCACGGGGATTAGCGAGCCGATCAATAGAGTCGCTCCGAGTGGAAGGGCGAGATCAGCTAACGAATAAGAGGCCATCGCGGAGCCGCCCTTGAAGCCGATGGCGAGCAGGAGGTAGATCGTCAGCCCTTGGTAAACCTGCTCGGGAAAGCGCAGGTCGCTGCCCACACGGACGGCAATCACACCAGCAGCGAAGGCGATGACGGGCGGTGAGATCAGGTTCGCGAGCAGGAGGTATAAGGAGTCCATGTTGTGTTCGGGCGGTTGTCCCGCTCCACGCGCTTGGTAAATAACCTTTAAAATTTACGCAATACAAATCACGAAAAAATTAGCGTTAATTGGGACTGGCGCGTTCCATACGGCCTCACGAGAAAAAATGATCGCGGATCGGTATTCGACGCTTTAGCCTGACCGGGGCATGTCGGAAGCATCGCAATGGACATTTTTCACGAACCACGCACACGTGATGGTTTGCTTGACGAAGAACAGCGATCAGCCGCTGCGCGAGGTCGCCCTGGAAGTAGGGATCACGGAGCGGGCGGTGCAACGCATCATCGCGGATCTGGAGGAGGGCGGCTATCTGGTGCGCGAACGGATCGGGCGGCAAAACAGCTACTCGCTGATCCTCGACAAGGCGCTGCGGCATCCCATCGAGGCGAACCACACGATCGGCGATGTGCTGCGGGTGCTGGCGGAGGAGTGATTGGTGGTTGCTGAAACGCGGAGGATCGCAACAATCGCGCCCGTGAACGACGCGGCTTTGGGATTGTTTGACTCAGGGGTGGGCGGATTGACCGTGGTGCGGGCGGTGCAGGATCTCTTGCCCGGCGAGGATGTGATCTATCTCGGCGACACGGCGCGCCTGCCCTATGGCTCGAAAAGCCCGGAAACGATTCGCCGGTTCGCCGCGGAGGATGTGGATTTCCTGCTCTCGAAAGGCGTGAAGGCGATCGTGGTGGCGTGCAACACGGCGACGGCGCACGCGCTTCCCGAGTTCTGGAAAAACTGCCCGGTGCCCATCATGGGGGTGATCGAGCCAGGCGTCCAGGCAGCCCTCGCAAACGCGGACGCCGACCGCATCGGCATCATTGCGACGCGGGGCACGATCCAATCCCACGCCTACCAACACGAGCTCGCGACACGGAAACGCGGGCTGATGATCCACGGGATCGCCACGCCGCTGCTGGTGCCGTTGATCGAGGAGAACTGGATTTCCGAAGAGGTGACCAAGGAAGTCCTGCGGAAATACCTGGAGCCGCTGATGACGAAGGGGATCGATACCCTGATGCTGGCCTGCACGCATTATCCGCTGCTCATCCCACTGCTCACCGAGATCCTGCCCGATGATGTGCGGCTGGTGGATTCCGCGACAACTTGCGCGGAGCACCTCAAGAGGATGCTGGAGGAGAAAAATCTACTCAGCGGGAAATCTGGCGTGGGGAAACTGGAGATCCACCTGACCGACCTTTCCGAGCAGTTCGAGGAACTTGCCGGAAGGTTTTTGAACCGACCGACGGGGAGAGTCAGACGCGCTGTTTTGGGGTCGCTCGATTTCCCGTATGTCAGTTGACCATGGGCAAGGAACAAATCCCCATTTGCATCTGCCCCTTTTCTGATCGCGAGCTTCGTTTTGGTGAATCGGCCTGTGTGGCAGCAACGGGGGTGTTCATCCCGAAAGCCGAAATTGCAGGGGGCTTCATTGGAATTTTGACCACGGATGGCACGGATTTTCACGGAATTAAGGATACACCAAACAGGTTTGAAAACGTTTCCATAACTCTTTCTTCATCCGTGCCTTTCCGTGCCATCCGTGGTTCAATTTCGGTTTTCGGGGTTCGTCGAAGTGCGTCGAAAAGTCTGGCTTCATTCATATAAATTCCCAGGAAAATAGAACAGTGGCGCGGCGGGAAGGAAAACCTCCGCAACCCAAGCCCTCGCCGGCCTCCCCGGCGCCCATACCTTCAGATACTTCTACGACACCGACGGCCAACTCTCGCGCCACCTTCGCCCGGACGGAAGCGTCGTTGACTACGCCTACAACCCGCCTCTTTCACCTGGAACATCCACAACGAATTGGTATCCGCCACCGCCGCAGGGCGCGCGGCTAGCGCCGCTTCGAGAACTTCCACGCCATCGGGATACTGGATCGCGGGCGGCCTGAAAATCGATGAACATCCGAACACAGCCCACTGAATGTTCGGAAGAGCCGAAAAAAATCTGGGAAAACAGGGTATATGAGGCATCATGCCATCAAGGTTCGATTCGATGAAATCGCTCGCTATGAAATTCTTTCTGCGCCACGCGGTTTCCAAAGTTTTAAGGATTCCGTGGGCGTGGATCGCGATGATATCATTGACTCATGCGGGCTGTCTTGAGCCGGATAGCGATGATGAGGCATTTGAGCGGAGTTTGGCGGTCGCCAAGCTGCAGGTGGAGGAGAGGGTTTCCTATGAGGGGGAGGATGGTTTGGTGCGGACCAAATACGGGCTCAAATTGCTGAAAACATACAAAGGGCGGCTTGAGAGTCGGATCGAGGTAATCACGATGGGTGGGAGTGTCGGCAGGGTTTCCCACTACGGTTCGGAATTCCTGGATTTGGAGGTGGGGAAATCCTACGCGATGATGTTGGATCAAGATGCCGAAGGGAGCTGGAAGGCGTCGGGATTGCGGGCGATGCGCGCCCATGAGGGCTGCGGGAAGATGTGCCAGTTTTTCAAAAATCGAGCACAAGGCAAGCGACCCTCTCCGGTGGCGGTGCAGGAGGTCGATGGCGGGATTTTGGTGGATCAGTCAAATAATGGCGTGCCCGGTTCCAAGGTGACGGTTTCAGGATATACCGAAACGGGTGGCCGCCCCACCCGGTTTACGACCGGCGATGGCGGCCAACCTATCGGTTACCTGGTGGATGTGGATGCGACCAAGCTGCCTACCGGGATGGATCAGGCGGGGGCTTTGACCGCTGTTGCCGAAGCGCTGAATTCCTGGGCCGCGGCGTCGTCGCTGAAATTCCGCTTCGACGGCGTGCAGTCTTTCGGGCAAGGCGCGAACCTGATTAACGTCACCGATGGCAGACTGCGCATCCAGCTACACGACAATTTCGCCAGCGTGAACACGAGCGGGGTCCTGGGGATCGGCGGCGGCGGGTTTCTCCTGCCAGCCACCGCATTCAGCGGAGGGATCATCGGTTCGACCGGATTCGAAGAGAGGTTGTATGGCTACGTGGTAATGGAAAGCGTGACGAACGCCCCCTTGCTCCAGAGTTCCGCCAGGTTCAAGCGAGTGCTGACGCATGAGATCGGGCACGCGCTGGGTTTGGCGCATTCAAGCGAGGATCCGAATGAACCCGAGCCGCTCCTGAAAGACGCCATCATGTTTTTCCAGTCGAGCACCGACGCATTGGCGCTCGGCGCTTATGACATCGATCGGATTCAATTCGGCTATCCCGTTTCCAACACCCCACCATTCGCAATCAATCGGGCGATATCCATCGTGACGACCAGTCCGTCTTTCGGAACCTTTCCGCCGGGTGTGTTGGGTTTGAATCGCTTCCAGCTCAGGGCTTACGACCGGCAAGGGGATCCGCTGACACCCGTGTTGGTGAGCAGCACGTCCGGTGCGGGAACCTTTACGCTGATCGGCATGGAGCTGGTTTATACGCCGGCGGGCTTTTACAATGCCTCGAGATTATCGGACAACGAGATCGCGGCCGGCTCTTTCTACGATCATGCTCTCATACAATTCAGTGACGGGACGAACACCAGCCGAGCGACCCGCTTCACGGTGGTGGGGCTATCCGCTGACCAAACGCCTTCCGACGGTTTGCCGGATGACTGGATGATCGCCCATTTCGGCAGCAACGCCACGGGCGCGCTTGGCAGCGGGCGGCACCCGAACGACGATCCCGACAAGGACGGCCTGTCAAACCGCTTGGAATTCCAACTCAATACGAATCCCAACAACGCGGCGAGTGGACCGGTTGCTCCCGTTTATGATGCCGCGACAAGGCGCTTCACGTTCACACCGGTTCGGTTTGCCCCTTACTGGGTGGAGTCGTCAGCGACCCTGGAAGCGAATTCATGGGTGCCACGGCGGCTGGCGACGACCTTTCAGTCCGGCGAAAACATCTCGGCGGATTTCGCGGGGGAGGCTTTGCCACAAAAAGAGTTTTACCGCGTAGGGACCGGCTTCTGAGCTCATCCGAAGCGACTTGTGAGGATGCGCGCATTTCCGCATTTGCCAGAAGTCTTGCCAGCCGCACGTTTCCAGCTAGGTGTGGCGCGTGGTGAAACGGGTCGAGGCCAAGGGTGTGTTCGCGCGGCTTTGGGCGCTTTCGTTCTTCCATGGCATGGCGCCGGGCTTCTGGGTGCCTTCGCTCACCAACGTCCTCAAGGCCGAGGGGCTGGAGGGCTGGGTCGGCGCGGTGTTTGCCGTCGTGCCGATCTGCTCGCTGTTTTCCCCGCTGATCGGCGGTGCGCTGGCGGATGAGCGCATCGCCGCGCAGAAACTCATGGGCTGGAGCTCCCTGCTCGGCGCGGTCGCCATTTTCCTGGCCTTCGGCGTGCTCGATATCGGGCTGCATCCGTGGTGGTTCATTGCGGGGATCGCCCTTTATGCAACGGTCTCCGGTCCCACGTGGGGACTACTCGCCACGCTCAGCCTTGCGAACCTCAACGACGGCGAGAAACGCTACCCGCTGGTGAGGCTGGGTGCGACGCTGGGGTGGATGGTCGCCGGTTTCCTGACGAGCTATGCGCTCGACGCGGACAGCAGCCTCGTCGTCGGCTACGCGGCCGCCGGAGCGCGGATCTTCGCGGGGATCATTTCCTTCGGGGTGCCGGACACGCCTCCGCTAGGGCAGGGAAAATCGTGGCGCAGCGCGATGGGTTTCGGCGCGTTCTCGCTGTTCCGCCACCGCGACCACGCCGTGCTCTTCGCCGTCACCGGGCTGTTCTCCGTGCCGCTTGTCGCGTTCTACATGTATTCGGCAGAAATGTTCGGAATGCTCGGCGACAAGACCCCGACCGCGACCATGACCATCGGCCAATGGAGCGAGATCGCCGCTATGCCACTGCTCGGCCTGCTGATGGCGCGCTTCCGTCTCAAGACCTTGCTGATGTGGGGGCTCGGCCTTTCTGTGCTCCGCTACGGCCTCAGCGGATACGCGGGGCTCACTGGCACCGTCGCATGGCACGTTGCCGGCGTCGCGCTGCACGGCGTCTGTTACACGATCTATTTCGTGACCGCCCAGGTGTATCTCGACCGCCGCGTCGATCCCTCCATGCGCGGGCAGGCACAGGGACTGCTCGGTCTGATGACATCCGGCATCGGCCCCTTGGTCGGCGCGCTGCTCTGCGCGTGGCTGCGCATCGTTTGCGTGGATGAAACCGGCGCGGGCTGGCAGAATTTCTGGTGGACGCTCGCCGCCATCATCGCCGTGTGCTGGATCTCCTTCGGCCTGTTCTACCGGGGGAAAGCGGCGAGAAACTGAGCGTTTGGGTTCAGAAATCCAACCACTGATGAACGGGATAAACCAAGATAAACACATCGGGATGCAGCCGTGACGACAACGTCACTTTCCCATCCCTTTCATCATCTGCGTCCATCCCGTCCATCTGTGGTTCAAAATCCAAATTGGGAAAACCACCGCATTCCCGCCTTGCCATACCGGGAAAAACCCTCCATAGCCCCGCCCTCAAAGCCTCCAATCGCCTTATTTTATGTCACTCAAGATCCGCAACCTCGCCATCATCGCCCACGTTGACCATGGGAAAACCACCCTCGTCGACCAACTCCTCAAGGCCGGTGGCACCTACCGGGAAAACCAAGCCACCCAGGAGCGCGCCATGGATTCCATGGATCTGGAGCGCGAAAAAGGCATCACCATCAAGGCGAAAAACACCGCCATCCTTTACGACGGATACACGATCAACATCGTCGATACCCCGGGCCACGCCGACTTCGGTGCTGAGGTCGAGCGGGTCATGAAAATGGTGGACGGCGTCCTCCTAGTCGTCGATGCGGCAGGCGGCCCGCAAGCGCAGACCCGTTTCGTGCTCCGTAAAGCGCTCGCGGAAGGCCTCAAGCCCATCGTCGTCGTTAACAAGATCGACCGACCGCTTTCCAATCCGCTCAAGGTGCACGACCAGGTTCTCGAGCTCTTCCTCGATCTCGACGCCACCGAGGAGCAGTTCAACGCGCCTTTCTCCTATGGCTCCGCCCGCGACGGCTATTTCATGGATCACCCGGATGACGAGCGGAAAGACTGCATCCCGCTGCTGAAAAAGATCATCGAGTTCATCCCCGAGCCCGCCGCCGATCCGGCTTCGCCTTTCCTCATGCTCGTCTCGAACATCGAGTGGGACAGCTTCGTCGGCCGCGTAGCGGTCGGCAAAGTCCTCGGCGGCTCCGTGAAAAAGGGCGACACGATCTGGCTCCACCGCAAGGACGGCACCAAGCAGCAGTCCAAGGTGATGAAAACCTTCACCTACTCCGGACTCGCCACCGAGGACTCGGAAGGTTGCGGCGCGGGCGGCATCGTCGGCATCGCGGCGGGCATCGAGAACATCGACATCGGAGAGACCCTCGCCGCCAGCGCCGACCAGCAGGCACTGCCTTTCGTGGAGATCGACCCGCCGACCGTTTCCATGGAGTTCTCCATCAACGACGGCCCGCTCGGCGGCAAGGAAGGCAAGCACGTCACCTCCCGCGCCATCCGCGAGCGGCTGATGCACGAGATCAAGACCAACGTCTCCCTCCAGGTCGAGGACACCGATCAGGCCGGCGTCTTCAACGTCTCTGCCCGGGGCGCGATGCAGATCGCCGTTCTCGTTGAGCAGATGCGCCGCGAGGGCTTCGAGGTCTGCGTTTCCCGTCCCACCGTGATCTACCGCCGCGACGAGGGCGGCAAGCTCCTCGAACCCTTCGAGACCCTCTACATCGAGTCCCCCGGCGAATACACCCAGGGCATCCTGAAGCTGCTCATCAACCGCAAGGGCATGATGGAAAACATGGAGACCGAGCCCTCCGGCGAAACGCTCATCACCGCCCTCATCCCCACCCGCGGCCTGATCGGTTTTGAAACGGAAATCGTCAACCTCACCTCCGGCCACGGCATCATGTCGCACCTTTTCCGCGAATACGGCCCGCACGCCGGCGAGATCGTCACCAGAACTACGGGAACCCTAGTATCCATGGAGGCCGGCGTCGCCACCACCTACTCGCTCCAGGCGCTTGAGGACCGCGGCGTACTCTTCGTCGGCGCGAACGATGCGATCTACCCCGGCATGTTGGTCGGTGAAAACCCGCGCGTCGGCGACATGCCGGTCAACCCCGTGAAGGAGAAGCACCTCGACAACATGCGCTCCTCCGGCAAGGACAAGACCTCCAAGCTCACCCCGCCCATCCGTTTCTCCCTGGAGCGCGCCATCGAATACATCGATGCCGACGAGCTCGTCGAAGCCACCCCCCTCAACATCCGCCTCCGCAAGCGCATCCTCGACGAGGGTGCCCGCAAGCGCGCCGCCAAGGGAGTCAAAGGCGAAGACCGCAGCAACCGCGGGCGCTGAGCGCCAAAGACAGAAGACTTGGAGACACAAGACACAAGACTGGAATGAAGTGAAACTCTTCCACTGATCACTGATCACCGCTCACTGACTCGTCCGCCGTAGCTGTAGCGAAGGAGGATCACTTCCCAATGCCCTCCCACCTCATCCGCGTCTCCGAGGTCTTTTCTGGTCTGGTGCCGGAAATCCTCGGCCTGCTTGGCGCGGAAAAGGTTAGGAAACTGGGTTCCGAGTTTTTCGTTTTCCAAACGGAAACACCTGAACTCATCACCGCCTCCCCGGCGGCGCGGTTCATCCGCTGGCACATTCCGGTGGAGCATTCCTGGCCCTGCAACCCGGAGAAGATGGAGGGCTTCGTCGAGAAAGCCGCGCAATCGCTCTACTACAAGTTCGAGAGCCGCCACCCGCAAACCATCCTCGTTGGCCGCCTCGATCCCGGCTCGCAGAAGCCGTATTACAAATCCCTCGCCTCCAACCTCCGCGGGCGTACCCTTCAGGTTTTCGAACTCCCCGAACGCGCGCCGAAAACCGCCGAGGAACAGAATTCCTCCAAGCAAACCCTCTTCTGCCTGATCGGAAAGGAAGGCCTCTTCGCTGGCATGGCCAGCCCCAAGGCCGCGAACGGACTGCACCCCGGTGGCTCGAAATTCATCGCCCAGAACGCCGAGGACACCGTAAGCCGCGCGGGCGCGAAGATCGCCGAGGGGCTGCACTACCTCGCCATGTTCCGCCCCGCCCTCCCCGCTGGTTCGCATTGGCTGGAGCTGGGGGCCAGCCCCGGCGGCATGACCTCCGAGCTGCTCAAGCGCGGATACGAGGTCACCGCCATCGACCGCGCCCCGCTCGATCCCCGCCTCGCCAACCACCGCAACCTCACCTTCCTGAAAGAGGACACCGCCGCCTTCATCCCCCCACGCGGCGCCCGCTACGACGCCATTCTCTGCGACCTCAACGGCCCGCCCCTCCAGGCCATCGCCCACCTCACCCGCCTCACCGATTTCCTCAACCCCCGCGCCCTCGCCGTTTTCACCCTCAAGACCACCGGCGCGGAAACCCTAATGGAAGTCGATTCCCTCGAGAAACAAGTCCTCGCCCAAGCGGAAAAAGCCAGTTTCTCCCTCATCGCCCGCACCCACCTCACCTACAACAGGCAGGAGTTCACGATGTTTTTTGAGAAAAGGTGAGGAACGTGGATAAGCCGGAGGGGCTTCTCTTTCGTTCATCGGAAATGGCATAAGTCGCCGACCTTTCGCTGTGGCTGATTCCTCTTGGCAGACCCGCCTCGGTGGGAAACCTTTGTGACATGTCAGCGACAACATATCTCAAGGAACTTTTCGACCTCACAGGGAAAACGGCGGTGGTGATCGGCGGCACAGGCGAACTCTGCGGCACCATGGCTGTCGGCCTTGCGCGGGCGGGAGCCGAAGTGGTGCTCGGCGGACGCATCCCGGAAAAAGCGGAGAAGCGGCTCGCCGAGATCGAGGGCTACGGCGGGAAGGGTTACTTCGTTCCCGTCGATGTCACCTCGCGCCAATCCCTTCATGACCTGCTTGAGACGGTTTTGGAAAAATCCGGCGGCGTGGACATCCTCATCAACGGCGCGGGCACCAACTCGCCCACCCCTTTCCTAGAGATCACGGAGGAGGAATACTCACGGATCATCGACACGAACCTTGCTTCCATCTTCCGCGCTTGCCAGGTTTTCGGACAATATTTCGTCGATGAGATGCGCCCCGCGTCCATCATCAACCTCGGCTCCATTTCCGGGCTGAACCCGCTCTCGCGTGTGTTCACCTACTCCGCCTCCAAGGCCGCCGTGCACAACCTCACCCGCAACCTCGCCCGCGAGTGGGCGGATAAGGACATCCGCGTGAACACCCTCGTCCCCGGCTTCTTCCCCGCCGAGCAAAACCGCAAGGTGCTCGACGAGTCCCGCGTGCTCGACATCCTCCGCCACACCCCCGCCTCCCGTTTCGGCAACGCCGAGGAACTCATCGGAGCCACCCTCCTCCTCGCCTCCGCCAAGGCCGGCTCCTTCATCACCGGCATGGAAATGATCGTCGACGGCGGCTTCCAAGCGATGAGCATCTGATGGGAACCGCGATTTAGAAATCGCGACCTGCATGGCGAAATGCTAGCGAAGCCAGATCCCGTTGCAGACGTGGTTTCTAAACCACGGTTCCTCCCGCATGAAAATCGACATCCTCACCCTCTTTCCCGAGATCGCGCTGGCACCGCTCAGCGATTCGATCATCCAGCGTGCGCGGGGCGCGGGGTTGGTGGAGGTGCGCGGGCACAACCTGCGCGATTGGTCGGAGGACAAGCACCGCCGCGTGGATGATTCTCCCTGCGGCGGCGGGCCGGGAATGGTCTTGCAGCCCGGGACCTTGCACGCGGCGATCATGGCGCTGAAAAAGCATAACACCCGCGTGATCCTGATGACCCCGCAGGGCGCACCGCTGAAACAGGCCCGCGTCCGCGAGCTTTCCGCCGAAACGCATCTCCTTATCGTCTGCGGCCACTACGAGGGCATCGACCACCGCATCGTCGAGACACTCATCGACGAGGAAATCTCCATCGGCGATTACGTGCTGACCAACGGCGCGCTCGCCGCCGCCGTACTTTGCGATGCCGTGATCCGCCTGCTGCCCGGCGCGCTCGGCGATTCGCAATCCGCCGTCGAGGAATCCTTTTCCGATCCCAATCTGTTAGAAGCGCCGTGCTACACGCGACCCATCGATTTCATGGGCATGAAAGTCCCGGAGGTTTTGCTTTCCGGAAATCACGCGAAGATCGAGGCATGGCGCGAGGAGCGAGCGCTCGAACGCACCCGCCAAAACCGCCCGGATCTCTCGGAAAACGCCTGACGCAAGTGATCATGCGATCACTCCCGGCTTGTATTGTCTGAACCGCTCCACCACATGTGCCGGACGGTGGTTCATCACGTAGATGCAGATGTTTGTATCAAGCAGGATCCTCATGGCTCTAACAGAAAAAATCAGAGCCCTTCCCGTTCCGCTTGGTGTTCTTGCTCGCGATCTGTCAAGAAATCAGAGAAAAAATCCACCGCCGCCTCGAAAAATGAATCCCAATCTTATTCGTTCTTTACGCTCTCCCATGAAACCCATTTGCCCGGGTCGGGATCGTCGATGCGACTGGAAATTTCCGCGAGCATCCCATCACGTTTCATCCGGAGGGTGATGAGAAAGGCCGACAGCTTATCCTGCTGCTCCGGCGGCAAGGATTCCATTTCATGCTGCAGGGCACCGATATTCATAGCGGTAACATCGCAGTCCGCAGGAAATCAGGCAAGGGAGAATTTCTTCATTACGCCGAGCCGCCGAACGCCACTTGGGAGTGAAGTTCCACTTTTTTCCCAAGATCCTCCAGCGCGGCCATGAACACCTCATACGCCGCGCGCGGGCTGTGGTAGGGGGAGAAATAGCTGGTTACCTGGCCGTCGCTGCCGCCTTTCGTGGACATCCAGTAAAGGTGGTCGGATGATTGCAGCGCGCCCCACTCGGCGATGAGTTCCGGCTTGCCGCTCGCCATGACGGGCGTTTCGAGATCGCTAAGGATGGTGAGCGCCTTGCGCTGCATCGCGTTGCCGGTCCATGCGGAGAGGTCGCGCTCGGCGTCCGCCCAGGAGGAGGGTTTCGGGCAATCGTATTCGTCCTTCGCCGCATAGATGGCCACAGCTTCGGAGGGCGTGACCCACTGCGCGCCCGATTCGATGAGGATCTCAGGCACTTTCCGCCAGAACTCGTAGATGCCCTGCTCCTTTTTCTGGTGCTCGCCAATCGACTCGTAATCCATGAACAGGTTCACGAGATCACCCGGTGATTGGCCGATCCATGCCGTGAATTTTTCCCACGTCAGCGGGAAACCGCTCCACGAGGGATCGGAGAAACGGAAAGCGAGGTCGTTGGAAAGGGTGTGGTTGCGCATCAGGGTCTTGATGCGCGCGGTGCCGGGTGCGCGGTGCAGGAAATTCGGTGACGGCCCGTCGGTGAACGCCGGCGTGCCTTCCGCGATCACGCCATCGTAACCCATTGTCTCCGCCCGGGCCGCGATCGCGTTGTCATAGATCAGCTCCGAGTTGCGGAACACGCTGGGTCGCACCGAAAAGCACTCCTCCATGAGGTCGAGGTGCATGTCGCACTGCCGCTGGAATTCCTTTTCCGAATACAGGAACGCGAGCGAGTGATGATACGTTTCCGCCAGCAGCTCCACGCCGCCGGTGGCGACGAGTTCCTGGAAGGATTTCAGCACATCGGGCCGGAACTTGCGGAACTGCTCGATGACCGTGCCGGTGATGGAGAGCGCCATGCGAAACCGGCCGTGGCTTTCCTCGATGCGCTGGCGGAACATCTCGTTAGCGGGCAGGTAGCATTTGTCAGCCACGCGATGGAGGATCTCGCGGTTGAGCTTCTCATCGAGCCGGTGCGGCTGGTGCACCTGGAAATAAAGGCAGACGTCGGGCATGGTGAGGGTGGGTATCCGGTGGAGGGTAGCGCCTTGCGCGGAGCAGCGGGTAGGCCATGATCAGTGATCGAGCTTGAGCTTTTTCAGCTTCGGCTCGACGACGTACTTGCAATAGCCGTTCTTCGACTTGTTCGCGAAGTAATATCCCTGGTGATAGTTTTCCGCGGGATAAAACACAGAGGCCTTGGTGATTTCGGTCACGATGGGCTTCTCGAAATTCGCTTGCGCCGCCTTTTTGGATGCTTCCGCGACGGTTTTCTGTTCGTCGTTTTCGTAGAAAATCGCGGACCGGTATTGGGTGCCGATGTCGTTGCCCTGGCGGTTGAGCTGGGTCGGGTCGTGCAGATCCCAGAACCAGGCGAGCACGCGCTCGAGGGGGATTTTTTTCGGATCGAAAACGACGCGGACCACCTCGGCATGCCCGGTGGCGCCGGTGGTGATGTCCTCGTAGGTGGGGGTTTTCGTCTCGCCGCCGGAATATCCCGAAATGGCGTAATGGATGCCCTCGATCTGGTTGTAGGCGGCCTCCACGCACCAGAAGCAACCGGCTCCCAGCGTCACCACTTCCGCTCCCGCAGGGATTTCCTTCATCACGGCGGGTTTCTTGTCGGTCTCGCTCACTTTCGTTTCGGTTTGGCAGGAGGCTAGGCTCGGAACCACGATACAGAATGCCAAAAGCAGATGTTTCATCATGCCGTTAGGATACGCGGGATGCGCGGATATTCCTCAGAAAGTTTTCTGTTTTTCGGATTAGCCCGCGAAGTTTTCCGCGACCACATCCCAGTTCACCACATTCCAGAACGCGTCGATGTAGGCCGGGCGCTTGTTTTGGTAGTGGAGGTAGTAGGCGTGCTCCCAGACATCGAGGCCGAGGATGGGCGTGCTGCCGCAGCCGCCGAAGGCCTCGCCCATGAGCGGGTTGTCCTGGTTGGCGGTGGAGCTGACGGCGAGGGTGCCGTCGGCCTTCTTGCAAAGCCATGCCCAACCGGAGCCGAAGCGGGTCACGCCTGCTTTCGCGAAGGCTTCCTTGAAGGCATCGAAGGAACCGAACGCCGCGTCGATGGCGGCCGCGAGATCGCCGGAGGGAGCTTTCGCGCCGCCGGGCGCGATCACTTTCCAGAAAAAGCTGTGGTTCACGTGGCCGCCGCCGTTGTTGCGCACCGCGCCGCGGATGTCATCGGGGACAGCGGCGAGGTGGGTGATCAGGTCGAGCGCGGACTTCGCCTCGAGATCGGCCTTGCCGGCGATCGCGTTGTTGAGGTTCGTGATGTAGGCCTGGTGGTGCCTGCCGTGGTGGATTTCCATCGTCAGAGCGTCGATGTGGGGTTCGAGGGCGTTGAGTGCGTATCCGAGGTCGGGGAGTGTGTGTGTCATGGTCTTGAAATGCTTGGTTGTTTGAATTGGCGCGGCGGTTCAGTATGTTCGCCAGCAGCGCGCACCACAACAACCCCAGCAACCCCGCTCCCGCAAGTAGAAAGAACCCGACCATGCCACCCGAACTCGTACCCTATCTCCCTTTCATCGCCACCGCCGTTGCCGCGCTCTTTGTCGGCTGGCTTTTCACGCACCTCGCCGCAGGCTCCGCGAAATCCGCGCTGACCGAGCGCCTCAAGGCCGAGGAACGCCGCAATGCAGAAACGGAAGCCCGCCTCGCTCACATCGCCGCCGAGAGCCATAGCAACGAAACCGCCGCCCAGACCTACCGCAACCAGCTCGCGGAAACGAACTCCCGCCTCGAAGCCGAGCGCAAAGCCGCCCAGGAAAAGCAAGCCCTCCTCGAACGCGCCGAAGCAAAACTCTCCGACACCTTCAAAGCCCTCTCCGCCGACGCGCTTAAAGGTGCCTCCGAGCAGTTTCTCCACCTCGCGAAATCCACCCTCGCCTCGCAAACCGAGGAGGCAAAGGGCGAGATCGAGAAACGCAAGGTCGCCATCGAGACCCTGGTGAAACCCGTCGCCGACTCGCTCGGGAAATTCGAGCTCCGCATCGGCGAGATCGAGAAACTCCGCGAAGGCGCGTATTCCGAGCTCAAGGAACAGGTGCGCGCCCTCGGCGAAGGCCAGCTCGGCCTCCAGAAAGAGACCGCCTCGCTCGTGAAAGCCCTCCGCCAGCCCACCGGCCGCGGCCAATGGGGCGAGATGCAGCTCCGCCGCGTCGTCGAGCTCGCCGGCATGCAGGAGCATTGCGATTTCACCCTCCAGACCAGCTCCACCACCGACGAGGGCAAGCGCCTGCGCCCCGACCTCGTCGTGAGGCTCCCCGGCGGGAAAACCATCGTCGTCGATTCCAAGACGCCCATGGACGCCTACCTCAACGCCCTTGAAACCAGCGACGAAACGGAGCGCGAGCGTTTCCTCACCCAGCACGCCGCGCAGGTGCGCACCCACATCCAGCAGCTTTCCTCGAAGAAATACACCGACCAGTTCGCCGACACCCCCGAGTTCACCGTCCTCTTCCTGCCCAGCGAATCCTTCTTCTCCGCCGCCCTCCATTCCGATCCCGGCCTGATCGAGCGCGGCGTGGATCACGGCGTCATCCTCGCCACGCCCACCACCCTCATCGCCTTGCTGAAAGCCGTCGCCTACGGTTGGCGGCAGGAGGCGCTCGCCCTCAACGCCAAGGAAATCTCCGCCCTCGGCCGCACCATGCACGAGCGCCTCGGCAAGCTCGCCGACCATTTCTCGAAGCTCGGCAACTCACTCAACAACGCCGTCGATCACTACAACAAGGCCATCGGCTCCTACGAGACGCGCGTCATGTCCACCGCCCGGAAATTCGAGGAACTCAAAGCCGCCCCCGAAGGCACCACCCTCCCCGATATCGAGGCCATCGACAAAATCACCCGCCCCCTCCTCGCCAGCCCCGAAATCGACCTCGAGCCCAGCGACGACTTCGGCTTCGTCCCCCAGAAGGAAACCGCCTCAAAGAGTGCCGCGAGCGATCTCAGAAGCGCGTTTGGGGATTTTTGAGGGAAAGCTTTCTGATTATTTTTTGAAAGCGTTTCGCAGTGTCGATTTCAAATGCCCCCCAATTGCCTTCCAAAGAAAACTGCCAATCGCTTGGATCAAAATCCTGATGGAGTTTCTCTCCGAGATCGCGATCATCAAGATTGGCTGCCCACCTGTTCTGCTTCTTGACAAATAGCTCCTCAATCCGGGATCGCTTGGAATCTTCGTATTCGATTCCTCGGTTCTCCAGATATGCATGGGTAGCCTCGTGGATCAAAAGGGAAGCATGGAAAGCTATCAAAAAATGGAGATCCCTTTCAGGCCACGATGCGAACAGAATGGATTTCCTCGACCGTATTCGATGACCAAAATCGGATCGTCAATTTACGCGAGATATTTCCGATCCAGCGCAGTATAGGTTTCGGCACCATTCTTTTTGAACAGAAATCGTATTCCGTCTGCTCTAGCCAATCACTTGTCGGTACATCCGGTCAAGGCCGGGGGAATCGAGGGATCAAGAGTTTGGAAGAGAGGGGATTCCGAATGGCTACCTGCGCCGGAGGCCATGGACTGCGGCAGCCTGCTGCCGCTTTCGGTTATGCAGCCCTGCTGCTACCGGACGGCATTGGCATCTTTGCGGCGCGATCACCTCTTATCCTCCGCCGTGGACAGCAGGCTGTCACACGGAAAGCTACAGCAGGCTGTAGCAGTCCAAGGCCTACGGCAGCAACCTGTCTCGCACGGGGGTCAAAATTCCAATGAAGCCCCCTGCAACTTCGGAATTCGAGATAAAGCATATTCACCAGCGTCCTTTGCGATCAGCCGCTACTATTTCCTCGGCCGTCTGTCCGCTGCCCGGAATGGCGGTGGCCAGATGGTCGTCCCAATCGGTGATGATGCGGGGCGCGGCGGGCACGATGCGGACGCTGGGCTTTCCGCGGTTCAGAACTTCGATGGTTTCGCCCGCACGAACCTGTGCCTCCACCTCCGACCAGTGAGCCTTCATGTCACGGACACTCATCGATTTCATAATCGCAGTTTCTCTCGGAAAAAATCGGAGGCAAACCTTTGTTTTACGAAGTGTACAACATGGCGCTAATTGCTTTCCGCAGGCAACGATGGTCTGTTTTCACCGCCCTTGCGTCATGACACGGGTATGCGGTAGTTTCGCGCCCCCCGCGGTTTCCGCCGCGCCACTGACATGAATCCGAAGTCCCTCACGAAATACCGGCCGTTCCCGGCCGTTGCCCTGCCCGACCGCACCTGGCCGGATCAGACGATCACGCGCGCGCCGATCTGGTGCTCGGTGGATCTCCGCGACGGCAACCAAGCGCTGCCGCAGCCGATGTCGGTGGAGGAGAAGCTGGAGTTCTTCGATCTGCTGGTGGCGATCGGCTTCAAGGAAATCGAGATCGGTTTCCCTTCCGCCGCCGATACGGAATTTCATTTCTGCCGCAGGCTGATCGAGGAAAACCGCATCCCAGAAGACGTGACGATCCAGATCCTGGTGCAGACGCGCGAGCAACTGATCCGCCGTAGCTTCGAGGCGATCGCCGGAGCGCGGCGCGCCATCGTCCACATTTACAACTCGACCTCGCCGCTGCAAAGGCGCGTCACTTTCAGCGACGCCACGCGGGAATCGATCAAGCAGATCGCCATCGACGGCACGAAGCTGGTGAAGGAACTCGTCCCGAGCATCCCGGAGACCGAGGTGGTGCTGCAATACTCGCCCGAGTCCTTTTCCGACACGGAGCTGGATTACGCGCTGGAGGTTTGCTCGGCGGTGATCGATGTCTGGCAGCCGACGCCGGAGAAAAAGATGATCATCAACCTGCCGGATACGGTTCAGTGGGCCTCGCCGAATGTCCACGCGGACATGATCGAGTGGATGTGCCGCCATCTGCCGAAGCGCGATGCGGTGACCGTTTCCCTGCACACGCACAACGACCGCGGCACCGGCGTAGCGGCCACGGAGCTGGGACTGATGGCGGGCGCGGATCGCGTGGAAGGCACCCTTTTCGGAAACGGCGAGCGCACCGGGAACCTCGACATCGTCACACTCGCGCTGAATATGAACAGCCACGGCATCGCCACCGGCCTTGATTTTTCCGGCCTCACCGACATTCGTCTGAAGTATGAAAAATTCACGCGCCTCATCGTCCCGGAGCGCCAGCCCTACGCCGGCGAGCTCGTTTTCACGGCCTTTTCCGGGAGCCACCAGGACGCGATCAAGAAAGGCCTCGACCGCCGCGAAAAGGAAATCGCTGCGAACCCGGATCTGCTGTGGGGCGTGCCTTACCTGACCATCGATCCGCAGGACATCGGCCGTTCCTACGAGGCGATCATCCGCATCAACTCCCAGTCCGGGAAAGGCGGCGTGGCCTACGTGCTGGACCGCGAGCACGGCTTCGACTTGCCGAAGTCGATGCATCCCATCGTCGGGAAATATGTGTATGACCTCGCCGATAGCCTCGGCCGCGAGCTCACGCCGGATGAGATCCGCGAGGCGTTTTTTGGACATTTCGTGAACGTGGAATCGCCGCTCGGCCTCACGGAATACGAGCTGATCCACCAGCCCGGCGGCGGGCAGGTGCGTTGCAAGGCGACGGTTTCCGTCGATGGCAAGCCACTCGAAATGGAAGGCGACGGCAACGGCCCGATCAACGCTTTCGTCCACGCGCTGGAGAAGGCGGGCTTCAAGGATTTCAAGGTGACCGACTACCGCTCCCACGCCGTGCGCGGCGGCTCGGATGCGAGCGCAGCGGCCTACGTGCAGCTCCAGCATGACGACGGACGCCTGCTTTGGGGCACCGGCGTCGATCCGTCCATCGAAATGGCGGGCCTCAAGGCGCTGGTGACGGGGTGGAATCTGATGAGGGTCTGAAAACTTGGACTGCTACAGCCTGCTGTAGCTTTCCGTGAGACAGCCTGCCTGCCCGCCGTAGCTTCAGCGAAGGCTGGGCTGTCAACGGCGGAGGATCGGGAGGTGATCGCGCCGCAAGAAGCCAATGCCGTGCGGCTCGCAGCATGGCTGCATGGCCGAAAGCTACAGCAGGCTGTAGCAGTCCATGGACTACGGCACAATCACCACCTGCCCGGCTTCCAGTCCGGCGGTGATCTCCGTGTTTTCCGCGTCGCTGCGGCCGCGGGTGACCGGGCGCTTTTCGGTTTTCCCGTCGGCGAGCTTCACCTCGACCGTCCAGCCTTTCGGTCCGTAGGCGAGGGCTTTGGTGGGGATGGTGATCGCCTTGTCGTTGTTGTGCGAAACGACCCGGATCTGGAGCGATTGCCCGGGGGCGACGCGGAGGTTTTCTGGCCATGTGGCGGTGAAGGTGGCGGGATGGGTGAGGTCGGGCGCCGGGGTGGTGGCGATGGATTTCAGGGAAACCGGGATCGCGATGTCCTCGCGGCCGGGAACGATGGCTACGCCCTCCGCGCCCACAGCGAGAACCCCTGCGATGGCTTGGTCGGGGAAAGCCTGGATGAGTGGCTTCGCCACGGACGGGATGAAGGTGCCGAAGGTTTTCCCTGCCGGGGCGGCCCCACCGGGCACGAGGGTTTTGATGAGATCGCCGGCCGTCCATTTCCCGTTCTCGATGGCTCCGTGGTAAAAGATCCCGTCGGCAGGTGCCTTGATCTCGAAAAGGGCGCGGTCTTTCTCCAGATCGGCGAGGGTTATCACGTCGCGCTCCAGGCCGGTTTTTAGCGCGGTGACCTCCAGTTTTTTCAGCTCCACGGAGCGCGGGAGATCCTTCGCTCCCTTGTCGAGGGAGAGGGCGGTGTCGTCGCGGGTCTGGGTCAGCGCGGTGAGTTGGCGGGGCAAGCTGAACTCGAGGGTGCGCTTGTGGTTGAGAATCTCCATGCGCAGCGCGAACTCTGCCGCCTCCACGGCATCAAGCTGGTTTTGGAGAATGATTTCCTCGGTCTCCTCGGTGGCATCATCCGCCTCATACATTTTGGTGAGCTGCTTGAGCTCCTCCTTGTAGGAAGCGAGGATCTGCTCGCGGCGCTTCAGGTCGAAGCCCGCGGATTCCTCGGCGCTCTTGCGGGCGGTCTTGTTGAAATGATCCAGCTCCTCGGCGGCCTCGGCGGCGGCGCGAGTGAGGCGTGCCAGTTGCTCGGGGACGGTTTTTTCCAAGGTCGCGAGATCGAGCTCCGCCTGCGCGAGGTTCAGCTTGGCAGTGGCGATGGCCAGCTTGGTATCGGCAAGTTTCCTGTCGATCCCTTCCGTTTCGAAAATGACTAGCGCATCGCCCTTTTTCACCGCGCTGCCATGAGCGGCTATGGAGACGATCTCGAATGCTGTCCACGCTTCCGCATCGAGGCGGATCGGAGTTGTCGCATCGGGCAGGGCGGTGGCGTCGAGGCTGTGGGCGATGAAGAAAGGTTTCATTTCCAAGGTGAGTTCGCCGGAGTGGGCGGTGGCGGCGATGAGCGCCGGGAGGAGGTGATGGATGCGGGGCATGACAAACGTGTGTTAGGAAAGCACGGGATGGCGGGCGGCTCAAGCGGCTCCTCGGGATTTCCGCGCAAGCCAGATCGGCACGAGGCGGGTTTTTTTCGCCATCGGCACGGCAGGCACCTGGTGCTCGACCACTTCGTAGCCCTCGCGCTCCAGGTTGCGGGTGAGGTTGGGAATGTCGCGCGTGGACGCAATGGCCAGCAGGCCGCCGGGCTGGAGCGCCTCGTAGGTGGCGGAAAGCCAGCGCTTGTCGTTCACCCATAGCCGCTGCTTCGCGGCGAGCGGGGCGGAATCGAGGTGGATCATGATCGCGTGCAGGCAGCCGGATTGCTTGTTGAGCGCGTCGGGGCCGGCGTCCTTCTCGATGACCACGCGCGGATCGGAGAGGGGAGTCTCGGGAAAAAACTGGCGGTTCCAATCCACGAGATCGGAGCGGTTTTCGGCGACGTGGTAAGTGGCGCGCTTCTGCGGCAGCTCGCGGATGATGGAGGAAAGCATGTGCCCCAGCCCTAGGCCGACCATCCAGATGTTCGGCTGCCGCGCGGGGCGGAAGGGTGCGGCGGCGAGTTTCGCCAGCTCCTCTTCGGTCGCGCGGGTGGCCGGGCCGCAGATCTGCTGGCCTTGGACAAGCAGGTAGCGCCGTCCGTCATGTTCCTGGAGTTCGAGGGGCGAGCCGTCATTCATATCGGCGGCGGCTAGGGTAATTCGAGGTTTCATACGTATTGCTGCTTGCTACCTAAAAGGAAATCCGGTAATCGACAACCACCATGTCAGAAGAATCTACCCCCCCGCCAACACCGGCGCCACCCGCCGCATCGTCCTACTCCAAGGAGCAGATTGATAAGAAACTCATCTCCGGACTTCTCGGGATTTTGCTCGGGGGGCTAGGGGTGCACAAATTCTATCTTGGCTACACTAAGGAAGGGATTATCCAGATCGTCATCACGATCTTGACCTGCGGTATCGGAAGTGTGCTCGGATTGATCGAAGGCATCCTATACCTCACGAAATCGGATGCCGAGTTCGTCTCCACCTATGTCGTCGGCCGCAAGGGCTGGTTCTAACAAATTCTAACCGTAATTTCAAAAACGAAAACCCCGACCGGTTCACGGTCGGGGTTTTCTTTTAGGGTTTAAAGTTCTAACAGCCGGCGGTTGCCCGCCGAAGGATTAGAGACTTGCTTTAAGTGCGGCGGAGGCTTTGAAGCCGACCGATTTCGATGCGGCGATTTTGAGCGCTGCACCTGTCTTCGGATTGCGACCCATGCGTGCGGCACGTTTCTTCACCTCGAAGGTTCCGAATCCGATGATTTGTACTTTCTTGTCCTTCTTCACGCCTTTGGCGATGGAGGAGAGGACGGCGTCGAGAGCTTCTTCGGAGGAACGCTTGGTGGCTTCGGCTCCGAGGGCTTTCTGGATGGTTTCAATGAGTTCTGCTTTGTTCATGGCAAGAGCGTTTTTGCGAATCACCGGAACGCTTTGCAAGATAAAAGGTTTATCAGCTCAACGCTTTTTTTCTGGGAGTCCACTTGACTTTGCGGGCGTTTCCCGGTTGTGCCGACCTAGGGCGGGAGGCTTGTGAAATTTTTCACAAATATCTCTTGCGGCGAATCGGGCGGGTCAGTAAGACGCTTCGCCCTCCCGCTGCGGGCTCCCCAACAAGCCACTTTATCATGCGAACCCTCGCCACCATCTTTTCCGTCTGGTTCCTCTGCCTCGCGTCCGCTTTCGGCGCGGAGGGCGGATACCACACGCTGCCCTTTAATGCGCCGGTGGTGGTGGATCTCGGTTTCTTCAAAATCACCAACTCGATGATCGCGATGTGGATCGTGGCCGGAGTGATAATCTTTTTCGCCCAGCTGGCCACCCGTAAGATCTCGCTGATACCCAGCGGCCTGCAGAATTTCGCAGAAACCATTGTCGAAGGACTCGAGGGTTTCCTCGGTGGTATCATGGGAACCAAGCTCGCTAGGGAAACCTTCTGGTTCTTCGGATCCGTCTTCATCTTCATCGTATTTGCAAACTGGATGGGCATGTTCCCCACTGTGGGCACCGTCGGCCATTACGATGTAGCCGCTGATGGCACGAAGAGCGATCTGATCCCGTGGCTGCGCGGCGCGAACGCAGATCTTAATACCACCCTTGGCCTTGCTCTCGCATTCTTTGCTCTCTGGATCTATTGGTCTGTGAAACACAACGGTTTCGGCGGCTTTCTTTCCCACATCTTCGTCTATCAGGGCGAGGGCGCGGGTTTCATCAAGATCCTCCTTTACGTAATTTTCTTCCTCGTCGGCTTCCTGGAGATCGTATCAATCATGATCCGCCCGCTCACGCTCACGCTGCGTCTCTATGGCAACGTTTACGCGGGCGAAAACCTCCTTGAGCTTATGCTACAGATGGGCGGCCAGTGGTTCGGATGGCTCGCCGCCCTGCCTTTCTATTTCCTAGAGCTGCTCGTCGGGCTGATCCAGGCGCTCGTCTTCACCCTTCTCACCGCCGTTTTCACCTCACTGATGTGCCATCACGAAGAGGAAGGCGAACACGGCCACTAACACTTTTGGCACCCGGATCATGGCAAAGACTGTGAGGGGTTCCAATAAACTGAATACAACACCACCAATAAAATGACAGGAAACATCGCAATCGCAGGCGCAGCTCTCGGCGCCACCATCGCCCTCGGCCTCATCGGACTCAAGGCTTGTGAAGCCGTCGGCCGCAACCCAGGAGCTTCCGGCAAGGTGCTCGTGCAATCGCTGCTCATCTCCGCTCTTGCGGAAGGCGCGCTCATCATCACGATCCTTCTCGGCAAAGCGTAACCCGTTCGCCTCTAGGCGGAGGGGTGGGATCGCCCGCCCTTCCGCCAACCCCCTTTTTCCCGCAGGACACCAACTCCCAACACCCCCTTTCCCCATGGATTTCGTTCATATACTGGCCGCATCGGGCGGCGTCGCTTCGGATCTGAAAGCCGTTGGCGAAAACCTGCAGCAGCAGTTCGGCCTTCACGGACAATTGCTCATTTCCCAAATGGTCGGGTTCCTGATCTTCGCCTTCCTACTCAAGAAATTCGCCTTCGGTCCCATCCAGGCCATGCTTGAACAGCGCCGCGAGCGCATCGCCGCCGGTGAGGAAAAGCTGAAGCGCATCGAGAAACAGCTCGCCGACTCCGAGGTTACTACCGCCGCCGCGATCGCCAAGGCCAACGAAGAGGCGGTTCGCCTCATCGCCGAGGCTAAAGAGGGTGCCGCCGCCTTTGCCGAGCAGAAATCACAAGAAGCGATCGCCCATGCACAGCAGATTCTGGTTAAAGCCGAGGCCGCTGGCAACGCCGACCGCGAGCGCATTTCCACGGAACTCAAGCGTGAGTTCGGCCGCCTTGTCGCCGCCACCACCTCGCAGGTCACCGGCAAGGTGCTCACCGCGGACGACCAACAGCGCATCAACGAAGAGGCGCTCTCCAAGGTCGGCAACTGATTCACCTATCCTTTCACCCCGATGAAAATTTCCAAAGTCGCCGCCGCCACCGCCCGCCGTCTCTACGGCCTGTGCCAGGTGAACGGACAGCTAGATGACAACAGGCTGCGCGACCTCGTCTCGAAACTCATCGCCACCCAGCCGCGCGACTACCGCGCCATCCTCGCCGCGATCCAGCGCCTCACCCGCCTCGAAATGGCGCGCCGCGAGGTGCTCGTCGAGAGCGCCACCGAACTCACCGCCACCGAAGGTCAGCGTATCAGCGCAGGCCTTGCCAAGGATTACGGCGACAAGCTAACCATCCGTTTCACCACCAACCCCGACCTCCTCGGCGGCCTCCGCATCAAGGTCGGCGATGACGTTCTCGATGGCTCCGTCAAAGGCCGCCTCGACCGACTTTCCAAAGCATTCTAACAGATTCTTTCCTGAACACTTCACACTAGCAACCTTCCAAAAATGAGCAGCATCCTCCAGGACATCGAAGCACAAATCGCCGGCATCAGCGCGGGCGTTGAGAAAACCAACACCGGCACAGTCCGCAAGGTCGGTGACGGCGTCGCCATCGTCGAAGGCCTTTCCGACGTCATGCTCAATGAAATGATCGAGTTCGACGGCGGCGTGACCGGCATGGCGCTCAACCTTGAGGAAAGCGAAGTCGGCGTTGTCCTACTTGGCGATTACGCAGCGGTCACGCAAGGCGCATCCTGCCGCACCTCCGGCAAGCTCCTTTCCGTCCCCGTCGGCGAAGCCCTCCTCGGCCGCGTCGTCAACGCCCTCGGCGCACCCATCGACGGCAAAGGCGACATCGCCGCCGCCGCCCGCTACCCGATGGAGAAAATCGCCCCCGGCATCATCAAGCGGAAATCCGTTTCCGTCCCCGTGCAGACCGGGATCATGGCCATCGACGCCATGGTGCCGATCGGCCGCGGCCAGCGCGAGCTGATCATCGGCGACCGCGCCACCGGCAAATCCACCATCGCCGTGGACACCATCATTTCGCAGGCGCAGCAGAACAAGGCCGCCGAACAGGGCAAGCTGCAGAAGCACAAGCCGATGTATTGCATCTACGTCGCCATCGGCCAGAAGCTCTCCAACGTCGCCCGGATCCAGAAGACCCTCGAGGACGCCGGCGCGATGGAATACACCACCATCGTCTCGGCCTCCGCTTCGGACGCCGCCGCGATGCAATACCTGGCTCCCTACGCCGGTTGCGCCATCGCGGAATACCTCATGGACAAGGGTCAGGACTGCCTCATCGTGTTCGACGACCTTTCCAAGCACGCCGTGGCCTATCGCCAGGTGTCCCTGATCCTCCGCCGCCCTTCCGGTCGTGAGGCGTATCCCGGCGACGTTTTCTACCTCCACTCCCGCCTCCTCGAGCGCTCCGCACGCCTTACGGATGCGGCCGGCGGCGGTTCGCTCACCGCGCTTCCCATCATCGAAACGCAAGCCGGCGACGTTTCCGCCTACATCCCGACGAACGTGATCTCCATCACCGACGGCCAGATCTACCTGGAAACCGACCTTTTCTACCAAGGCATCCGCCCCGCGATCTCGGTCGGTCTTTCCGTCTCGCGCGTCGGCTCCGCCGCCCAGACGAAGACGATCAAATCCGTCGCCGGAACCACCAAGCTCGACCTTGCGCAATACCGCGAGCTGCAGGCCTTCGCCCAGTTCGGCTCCGACCTCGACGCACAGACCAAGAAGAAACTCGATCGCGGTGCGCGCATCGTGGAACTCTTCAAGCAGAACCAATACTCCCCGCTCGCGATGGAGATGGAGTCGATCTACCTCTTCGCGATGCAGAACGGTTTCTTCGACGACGTGGCCGTGAAAGATGTCCGCCGCTGCCAGGATGCGATGGGTGAGTTCTTCAACACCCGCAAAGGTGAGCTCCTCGACCGCATCCGCAACGAAAAGCCAGACCTCAAGAAGGACGCCGCGATGGTTGACGCTGTGAAACAGGGTCTCAGCGATTTCAAGCAATCATGGAAATAAGTTACTAGTTATTAGTTAAATGTTAGAAGTTATAAGGTTCCGATTTAGGTTCTTCCCCATTAACTAATAACCAATAACGTCTAACCTTTTTACAAAGTAAAAAATGGCCAACCTCCGAGACATCCGCCGCCGCATCAAGTCGGTGAAGAACACCGCCCAGATCACCCGGGCGATGCAGCTTGTCGCGGCCGCGAAGATGAAAAAAGCGCAGGATCAGGCGATGGCGGGTCGGGATTATTCCTCCCAACTCAACGCCGTCCTCAGCGACATCAGCGCAGGCGAATCCGAGGATGCCTCCCATCCTCTGCTCGAAGTCCGCGAAGGAAACCGCGAGCTCGTGCTGGTCATCTCCACCGATAAGGGCCTTTGCGGCCCGCTCAATACGAACCTCGCCAAGAAACTCCGCTCCTCCACTTCCGATACGGCGGATTACGTGACCGTCGGTCGCAAGCTCCGCATCATGCTGGAGAAGCTCCAGAAAAACATTCTCGCGGATTTCACCGTGAAAGACCCTGTGCCCTTCGCCGAGGCGCGCGCCATCGCCTCTTTCCTGACCAAGCAATTCACGGAAGGCAACTACGACAAGGTTTCTATCATCCACATGCGTTTCATCAACACGCTGACGCAGATCCCGGAATTAATCACCCTCCTCCCCGTGCAGCCGCCCGCTGCCACGGAAGACGCCGGTGCGATCCCGGGCAGCAGCGCGGATCACCTCTTCGAGCCATCACCCGCCGAGGTGCTGGCCTCCATCCTGCCGCTTTACATCAATTTCCAGGTCTATCAGGCGCTCCTCGAAGCGCGCGCCACCGAGCATTCCGCACGGATGGTCGCCATGAAAGCCGCCACCGATAACGCCAAGAAATTCATCAAGGAACTCACCCTCGAATACAACAAGGTCCGCCAAGGTGCGATCACCGCGGAACTCCTTGAAATCACCACCGCCATGAAGGCGATGGAGTAAATAGTGCCGAGTGAGCGGTGATCAGTGATCAGTGCTCGCAAGATGAAAACTTCCCGATTAACCGACCCACTCCGAAATACCACCCACTGATCACCGATCACTGACCACTAGCCACTTCTTATGAGCAACCAAGGAACCATCGTCCAAATCATCGGCGCCGTCATCGACGCCGATTTCTCGAAAGCCAGCAAACTGCCGGAAATCTTCAACGCCCTTGAAATCCACTACGTGCTCAACGAAGTGCAGACCAAGCTGGTGCTCGAAGTTCAGCAGCACCTTGGCGACGGCTGGGTCCGTGCGGTGGCCATGTCCACCACGGACGGCCTCAAGCGCGGAATGACCTTGGTCGATACCGGCAAAGCCATCGCCGTGCCCGTCGGCAAACAGGTTCTCGGCCGTATCTTCAACGTCACCGGCGATCTTGTGGATGAAAACGTTCCCCTCGCGGACGCCAGCCACCGCTCGCCGATCCATCGCCCTGCGCCTTCCCTCACCGACCAATCCGCCGCGACGGAAGTCCTCGTGACCGGCATCAAGGTCATCGACCTCATCTGCCCGCTCCTCAAGGGCGGAAAAGGCGGCATGTTCGGTGGTGCGGGTGTCGGCAAGACCGTGGTCATCATGGAGCTCATCAACAACATCGCAAAGGCCCACGGCGGTTTCTCCGTCTTCGCCGGTGTGGGTGAGCGCACACGGGAAGGAAACGACCTCTACTGGGAAATGATCGAGTCCGGCGTTATCGCCACCGAAAAAGACGAAAAGGGCCATCCGAAACTGGATGACAAAGGCAACCCCGTCCTCGCCGCCGAAGGCTCAAAGGTCGCCCTTTGCTACGGCCAGATGAACGAGCCTCCGGGCGCCCGTCTCCGCGTCGCCCTTTCCGCACTGACCATGGCGGAATACTTCCGCGACGAGGAAGGCCAGGACGTGCTGCTCTTCGTCGATAACATCTTCCGCTTCTCCCAAGCGGGTTCCGAGGTCTCCGCCCTTCTCGGCCGGACGCCTTCCGCCGTGGGTTACCAGCCGACCCTTTCCGAGGAAATGGCTTCCCTTCAGGAGCGCATCACCTCCACCAACAAGGGATCGATCACCTCCATTCAGGCCGTTTACGTTCCCGCGGACGACCTTACCGACCCGGCTCCCGCCAACACCTTCGCCCACCTTGACGCGACCGTGGTGCTTGAGCGTTCCCTCGCGGAACAGGCGCTTTTCCCGGCGGTCGATCCGCTTGCCTCCACTTCCAAGGCGCTGGCCCCGGAAGTCGTCGGCGAGGAACATTACCGCGTCGCCCGTGGCGTTCAGCTCGTGCTCCAACGCTACAAAGACCTTCAGGACATCATCGCCATCCTCGGCATGGACGAGCTCAACGACGAGGACAAGATGACCGTCTTCCGTGCCCGGAAAATCCAGCGTTTCCTCACCCAGCCCTTCCACGTGGCGGAAATCTTCACCAACGTGCCCGGAGCCCTCGTTTCCCTCGAGGACACCGTCAAAGGCTTCTCCGAAATCCTCGACGGCAAGTGGGATGATGTCTCCGAAGGCAACTTCTACATGAAGGCCGGCATCGAAACCGTCTCACGCGACTAACTCCTAAGATCCCAGAGTCCAGAAACCAGAGTCCAGTCTCGCGGTTTCAAGCTCTGGTTTCTGAACTCTGGATTCTCACAATATGTCCCTTCACCTCGAAATCGTCACGCCTGAGAAAAAGATTTTCTCGGACACAGTTGAGAACGTCTATCTGCCCGGAGCGGACGGGGAAATGGGTATCCTGCCAAGCCATGCCGGCTTGGTGACCGCCCTTCAGCCCGGTGAGCTTCGCTACCTGCGCGATGGTCAGGTCGTCACTCTCGCCATCGGATCCGGTTTTGCGGAAATCGCCCACGACAAGGCCGTGGTTCTCACGGACATGGCGCTGGGCGAGTCCGAGATCGATGAGCAAGCGGCCGAAGAGGCCATGCAGCGCGCTGAGGAAAAACTGCAGACCATCGGCCACGACATGGGCGCGGAAGAAGTCGCTTACCTGCAAGGTATCATCGCCAAACAGACCGCGGCATTGCGCTTCAAGCGCAAGCACCAGCATTGAGGGAACTCCAAGCTCCAAGTTTTAACCCCTAAACTCTGGTAAAAGCCCGGGAAGCTGGATTTCGATTCGGCGCATATCCGTGGCACGCGCCACCGCTGTGGCAGTTCCCGCTTGAATGTCTGGCGTGCCCAGCCTAATCCCTTCGCCACATGGACGCCCGCCACCCTTATGAAATGATCCCGCTGTTCACGGCGGGGCTGCTGCTGGGCGTCTGGCTGGTCGGCTCCCATGCGCTGATGCTCGCGAAGCCCGCGCTGGTTCAGGGTTGGCTCAAAAAGTTTCCGCGCCATAACCTCTCCGGGCAGATCATTCTGGGCATCGGCCTGGCGTGGTTCTGGCTGCTGGTCGCGCCGGAAGGCATGGGCAAGCTAAGCGCGCTGCGCATGGATCTCGGCGAGTTCAACAACGTCAAGCCCATCCTGCGCCTGCTGGTTCCGGCCTCGCTGGTGCTGGTTTCCATGAGCGTGCGTGATTTCCTCGCAGTGCGCGCGCTGGGTCTGCTAGGGTTGATGGTGGCCGCTCCGCTGCTGGATGCCGCTTTCCTGAAAGACCCGGCTAGCCGCCTGTTGATCCCCATCTTCGCCTATGCCCTGCTAACTGCGGCGCTTTTCTGGGTGGGCATGCCCTACCTTTTCCGCGACGCGGTGTCATGGGTGACCGCCACTCCGGGACGCTGGCGCTCCGCCTGCCTCTGCGGGCTGGCCTATGGCGCGGCCACGCTGGTTTGCGCTTTCGCTTTCTGGCGGGATTACTAGGAAACTAGTAGACGGGTGCACCGCCGGACTGGTATTCCGTGTCAGAACCGCCTGTGTGCTGCTCCGCTTTTTTTTCCATTTCGGTGCCGAGGACGCGCATGTCGCGCCCCAGCCCGACGGTGGTGTTGCAGGATGACAGGGCTGCGAGGGCAGTTGCGCCCAGAAGTGCCGTCTTTAAGATGTTTTTCATGTGAGGAAATGGATGTACCGGAGTCTGAATTTGTCAACTTTTCTTGAGTTCACGGCGCAGTTCGATGATGCCATCGCGAATGGCGAAAATTTCGTCGCGTAGGTTCTCGAGGGAAGCGCAAGCATCCGGATCATCGGCGGTGGCAATCAGTTCGCCGCAGGCGCCAACGGCATCGTTGATCCAGTTCAGGCAGCGTTTCAGGACAGCGAGGACGAACCCGGCCTCCGGCTCGTAAGTGCCGTCATATCCGTGGAGCACGCCCGCGAGCTTGGCGCTGACCTGCATGAGATCGGATACGAGCCGCTGCGCCGGGCTGTCCTTATCATCACCGCGGCTCACCAGATCGAAGCAGCGCATCGCCACCTCGCGTGCTCTGGTTTGCAATGGATGGCTTTCGGCGAGCCAATCCTCATCGTCCTCGTCTTCCTCCCCGTCCTCGTCGTTATCGTCTGAGTCCCGCCATTCTTCGCGGAAATCTCCTTCATCATCGAAGTCCTCGTCCTCGCCGCTTTCCTCGCGTTCCGCCATGGCTCCGAGTAGGCCGTCCCAGCCCATCACAAAAGCCTCTTTCCGCTCGCTATCGTGGTCGTCGATGTATTTCTCGAGCACCTCCTGATAGGCGTCGCTGAGGCGGTCGGATTCCTTGAGTCGCTCTTCCCATTCGAACTCGTCGAGCTCGCTTTTAGCGGTGTCGGGCGCGCTTTCCGCGGAATCGTCCGGCTCGGCGCGGCGTATCACCTGGGCGAGGAAATCCCGCATCGCGCTGAGGTTTGCGAGTTTCTGTGCCTCCTCCTGATCCTCGTCCATCTGCCATTCGCTGGCGGAGACCTTGAGGTGATAATCGGCCGCCTCGATGAGCACTCGCCCGTTGATTTCGCTGAACCACTCGATGTAAAGGACGTTGCTCCATTGGAAAGGGATTTCCTGCCCGCGCCGTTCGCACTCGTCCATTTCTTCTTCGGAAATTTCCGGCACACGTGCTTTCCGGGAGGCGGTGACATCGCCAATGATGCCGGTCTGCTCGGTATCGAGTTCGGAGGCCTCGGGGCAGACGCGGGGATTGGGATTTTCGAACTCCAGCACGGTTCCCGCGAGATCCCGCCAGCAGTCGCCGTTGAGGGAAAGGATCAGTGGCTCATCGCGCCCCGCAAGCCAGATCCTGCCGGTGGTGAGCCCCTCGACGGTGTTGTCGATCAACCCGTGTTCCACCGCTTCATCTACGCGCCATGCCATGCGCGGGATGATCCCACCCTGCTTCTTGAAACGTCAAGCCAGCTGTTGGGGTGGGACTGTGCCGTTAGTAAATTTTTCTGCCGGGCATCGCTAGGTATTCCTCCGCCAGCGCGAGCGCCTCTTCGCGGGCGAGCTGTGTCTCGGGGATCGAGCGCTCGGCGGCTGGCAAGGTGAACTGGCGGAAGAACTCGCAGTCATCGAACCCGAGGCGGGCGGCAATAGTGATATCGAAGCCATAGTGAATCGTGGAAATGCGCGCCCAATGGATCGCGCCGAGGCACATCGGGCAGGGCTGGCCGGTGGTGTGGATCACGCAGCCTTCCAGAGTGTGGCTGCCGGTTTTCGCGCACGCATCGCGGATGGCGACGATCTCGCCGTGGGCGGTGGGATCGTTGGTGGCGAGGACGCGGTTCCAGCCTTCGCCGATGATTTCCGTGTCGCGTACGATGACCGCGCCGAAGGGACCGCCGTCCCCGGCACGCATGCCGTTTCTCGCGAGTTGGATGGCGCGCCGCATGAATTCCTCTTTCATGGTGATTTCATACATTTCCCGGCAATCGCTGACAAGGCCGCAGGGACATGACCCGCCTTTGCCTATGTAAAGTTCTTCGAAAACGATTACTCGGGCTTGTCACAAGTCCGTGCGCCTGACTAATCATCATGCGTGGAGTGAAAACATCCCGATCCGATGAGCGAGCCGAAACATAGCGCCCTATTTGTAGCTCCCGAGGTGGAGGAGGTCGCGAGGCTTTTCCCCAATTACGAGATCCTAGGACTTATCGCGTGCGGTGGCATGGGTGCGGTTTATCACGCGGTGCAGTCGTCGCTTGAGCGTCCTGTGGCGATCAAGATCCTGCCGCGCGAGTTCTCAGCGGACGCCGTGTTCCGTTCCGGCTTTGAATCCGAGGCGAAGGCGATGGCGAAATTGAACCATCCGAACCTGATCGGCGTGTACGATTTCGGCGAGGTGGAGGGGCTGCTTTTCATCGTGATGGAGTTTGTGGAGGGGCAATCCCTTCACCACGCGGCACATGGCTTTTCTGTCGAACATAAGGACGCGGTCAATCTAGTCATCAATGTATGTCACGGCCTCGCGCACGCCCATGAATACGGGATCCTGCACCGGGACATCAAACCTTCCAATATCCTGCTCGACGGCCAGATGAACCCTAAAATCGGGGATTTCGGCTTGGCGCGGACGCTGGAGCGCCAGATCGAAGAGGGCGAGCAGATCTTCGGCACACCCGGCTACACCGCGCCGGAAGTTCTGCGTCCACCGTTCACGATCGACCAGCGCGCCGACATCTTTTCCGTAGGCGTGATGCTCCATGAGCTCCTGACAGGCCACCTGCCCGACGCAGACCCTCGTCCGGCCTCGCAAATATGTGGCTGCAACCATCGCCTTGACGCAGTGATCCAGCGCGCCACGCATCCGGATCCGAACCGGCGCTTCACTTCGGCTACCGAGCTTGCCCGGGAACTTGGTAACATCGCGGCGATGCCGAGCCGCACTCTGCAAACCGGCACGCCTGCCATCAAGGGCAACCCGAATGCGGGGGGGGCTGCCCTGTCTAGGCCCGTCCATTCCGCGCTCTCTCGGCGAAGCGCCGCGCCGCCAAATCCCTCCCCGGCCACTGCGCGGCGGCCCCAGGGTTCCTTCAACAATCCGAAGCCCCTTGCCAAGGAATCCTCGGGCTCCGGCTTGGTCGTTTTCCTGCTCATCGCGGTGATTGGCGTGGCCGCCACCTATTTCGTGATGAAGGACCCCACACCCGCGCCTGACTCCCCGCCGCAGTCACCGGCGGCAATCGAACAAACGACGACGCCGCCAAGCCCGGCGCCTGTCGTAAAAAAAGTGGCAGAGACGGAGCCCGCCGATGTCCTAGGTCGCGTCCGCTCTTCGATACGCCAGCGAGTCGGGCCAGTCCTGGAAAGCAATCGGCGCGACATGAAGGCCAATCTGAGCGATTACAAAAAAGCGATGGAAGCCGCCGCGGACGGGCTTCCCCTCGTGGATCGCGAGCGCATCGGCAAAACACTTTCCGAAAACCTGCGGATCTGGGAGGACAGCGGTGACAAACTCCCGGAGACGCTTCCCGCCGGCTTCCGGGTTGTTGACGGCGCGGAGGATATCCACGCCCGTCATGTGGAAAAACAGGCCGCGATCCAAAGCGGGCTTGAGAGTGAGATCGCATCCCTCGCCAGCATTTACGTGCTGGAATTGCAGAACCAGATCGAGCAAATCGCAAAGGATGGGGACGCCCGGGCGATCAATGCCTTGGAAGAGGAAGTCCGAGCCGTGGAGGGGAATGTGAAGGGATTCCGCGAGGCGATAACCGATTAGCCCGCCACACCGCGCCCGCCGAAGCCCCGGGGCAGGCGCAGCGGCTTGCCTTCCGGCATTTTCACCAGAGCCAGTGCCTGCCGTGCCGTGACCAGCAGCGCCCCGTCCTCCTCACGGCGCATCTCAAACTCACACCAGAATCTCGCAGCGCCCACCTCCCCGAGCCTGCCCCGGATCTCGATCCAATCCCCAAGCCTCGCGGGCTTCTTGTATTCCACCTCGGTTCTCGTCAGCACCGGGTAAATCCCCGTTTCCGACATCTCGCGCAGATTCATACCCAGCGAGGCGGCGAGCCTCGTCCGGCAGGTTTCGATCATCCGTAAGTAGGCGAGATTGTGCACCACACCGCCACAATCCGTGTCGAAAAACATCACTTCCTCGCGCGTCGCCATCTCATTGATCGCCTCCTCCATAAGGAAAGCCTCGCAGAAAGGCATGCCGGGACGCAATGTTCTCTTGTCTGCGGGCGTAAAAATACGTGTATCTTCCAATAAACCATGACAAATGCCATCCGATCATTTTTCGCCACCGCGATTTTCACCCTCCTTGCGGTGACATCCGGTGCCGCGCCACCGTTTGTCCCGCCAGCCGATGTGATACCGCCTTTCCGCAGGGACAAGCTTCCGATCGATACGGATGCCATGGTCTCCCTCTCTCAGACAATGACCCTGCTCTCCCAAGGCGCTTCCCTCGGAGAGGCTCCGCACCGCCGCACCGCCGCGCAGGCGCTCGCGCTCGCCCTGGCGCTTGATCCCGCCAATTCATCCGCGCGCGATATCCTTTCAGCGCTCACCGCTGGCAGAAGCCTCCAAGCTCCCGATCCGGAAAAAATCGCCCGCGCGAAGACACATGCCTGGAAATTCAACCGTTGGCTCAGCGCTCCGGAGGCGGGCAAGGACGGCAACCTCCTCGCCGACCTCCTCGGTGATGCCCTCGCGTCGCTTGATCCCGATCATCCCGCCGCCGCTTTACTGAAATCCCCGGAGCGCGGAAAATGGGACGGATGGGTCGCTTTCCTGCCAAGCTTCGAGGAGAAGAACATCATCAGGTTGGAAAAACCAGACGGAAATGAGAGCAAACCGGAGCCCATCACGCCGAAAGTGAAACCGACCGGCATTTCCCTTACAAAGGCGACCGTGAAGACGGTTCTCTTCGCCTATGATGAAAAGACCAATGGTTATGTGCTTGGAAGCACCACCGTGAGCATGGAGGCGCAGCCCAAGCTTGAGGAATGGGAGGCGAGCGGAAACCTGCAGCTCAAGGTGCCCTGCGAGGAGGAATTCGTGGGGGATGTCGAAAGCTTCGTCATTTCCCCGATCATGGCTGCACTAGGAAACTCCGGGGTTGCGCTCCCGGACAACGGTAGGATCAGCTTCCAAGCGAGTGGTGGGGATATCTATTCGTTCCGCAACAACACGGTGAGCCTCACCGGGCCGGGCTTCGTTCTCGCCCACGCCGCCCTCACCGGCGTCGAGCCAGACGCCACGGTGCTCGGAGTCATCAACACCAGCGGCAAGCTGACCTCGCCCCGTTACCTCTGGTATGTTGTCAAAAAACTGCGTGAGGGCGGCGGGGGACGGCTTGTAATTCCTGCGGATTCCGCCGAGTTCTTCGCCGTGCTGCTGACCTTGGAGGAACCGGATTTTTTCCTGAAATACGAAGTCTTCACCGCATCCAGCCCGGAAGAAATGGCGAGGCTCTGCGCGAAGAAACCCGATGACAAACAGGCTGCCATTTCCGCGAAGTTCAAGGAAATCAAGGATAAGGCTCCGGCCTCCGCGCTCGGCCCCTACCTAGTGAACCGCTTCGTCCGCCAGCGGCTGCTCGATATCCATACGGAAATGCCCCAGCACTTTTCTGCAAAGATGCTCGCCCTCCAGGGATCCATGGAACGCCCGCCCCGTACCCTGCCCAAAAACATCCTAGCCGCCATGATCTGGCACGCCATCGCGCCGATCAAGGCGGCCACAATTTTCGGAGAGGAAGGCATATTCAACGCGAATTCCGAGGCCCTGGATAACCTCCATGACGCATCCCGCGCCGAACTGGATCTCCTTGATCGCTTCGTGGACCGCGACAGCACCGAGCTGCTTGTTCGCGCCAAATCCGTGACCTCCGGGCTGCGCACCTTGGTCCGCGCGCTAAGCAGCCGCAGCGATGATTTGTCCGCGAAATACAACGCGATCATCAAAGCGCATAAAGAACTCGAGGATTCGAATGAACAAATCCGTCGGGAACTCTCGCTCGTCACTGGCGATCCTCTCCCGGACGTTTTAATCGAAAGTCTTAGAAAAGAACGTGAGCAGAGCCAGGATTAGGCCGCCCGCCCCGCCGGGGAAAATCAGTCGTTGGCAAACGGTCTAACTCGTCGAAGCGCGGCCTCAACAAGAGCACCCACGGCCTACTCCGGCAGTATTTCCCGTAGCGCACGGACTAGGGAAAGATCACCAGCACGCAGGTGCGCGAGACTCAGGATGAGCTCAACGACCACCCCAAAAATGCCTCGGCTGGAGGACTCCGCGCGAAGTATGGTCTGCCCCATCCGCCATCGTTGCGCTTCCGGGTTGAATCCGCTGGTTAAAAATTTAGGTTTCACCCATGTACCGCCTTTTCCTGCTCGACGGCATGGCCCTGATCTACCGTGCTCACTTCGCCTTCATCCAGGCCCCCATCCGCAACTCCAAGGGCGTCAACACCTCCGCGCTCTACGGCTTCATCAACACCCTCCTCGCCATCCTCGAAAAGGAGAAGCCCACCCACATTGGCGTCGCGTTTGATACCTCCGCTCCCACCCCGCGACACATCCGCTACCCCGCCTACAAAGCCCAGCGCGATGCCATGCCCGAGGAACTCGCGGCCTCCATCCCTCACGTGAAAGCCCTCTGCCGCGCCTTCCACATCCCCGTCCTCGAGATCGACGGCTTCGAGGCGGACGACCTCATTGGCACCCTTGTGAAACGCGCCGAGCCCGCGGGATTCGAATCCTACATGGTCACGCCGGACAAGGATTTCGCCCAGCTCCTTTCCCCCACCACCTTCATGTGGAAACCCGGACGCAAGGGCACCGACCACGAAATCATCGGCCTAAAACAGCTCCCGGAAATCTGGGGCGTCGCCGAGCCGCAACAGATCATCGACCTCCTCGGCCTCATGGGCGACGCCTCCGACAATATCCCCGGCGTCCCCGGCATCGGCCCCAAAACCGCGCAGAAACTCATTTCCGAATTCGGCTCTATCGAAAACCTCCTCGCCCACACCGCCTCCCTGAAAGGCAAGCAGAAGGAATCCATCGAGGCAAACACCGACCAAGCCCTCCTCTCCAAGGAACTCGCCACCATCATCACCGACTGCCCGCTCGACGTCACATGGGAAGACCTCGTCCTCAGCCCCCGCGACGATGAAGCCGTAAAACAACTCTTCACCGACTTCGAGTTCCGCACCCTCACGAAACGCCTCTTCGGCGAGACCGTGGCGGCGGATTCCATCCGCCCAGCCCAAACACAACCCGAGTCACCCACCCTCTTCGACACTTTCAAAACCATCAAGGAAGTCCCCCACACCTACTACCTCGCCGACACCCCATCCCTCCAAAAATCCCTCTTCACCGCCCTCGCCGCCCAGCCCTCCTTCTGTTTCGACATCGAGACCACCTCCCTCGACCGCCACTCCGCGAAACTCCTCGGCATCGCCTTCTCCTGGAAGGCCCACGAAGGCTGGTATCTTCCCATCAACAATCAACAATCAACAATCAGCAATCTCCAATCCCTCTTCCACGCCCCCGCCGAAAAGATCGGCCACAACCTCAAATACGACCTCTCCGTCCTCCACTCCCACGGCATCAGCGTCGCCGGCCCCTTCTTCGACACCATGCTCGCCGATGCCCTCACCTCCCCCGAGCGCCGCCACGGCATGGACTACCTTTCCGAAACTCTCCTCGGCTACACCCCCGTGAAACTCACGGAAATCGCCAATCAACAATCAACAATCAACAATCATCAATCCGAAGACCTCTTCGCCTTCGCCGAAGCCAAGAAGCCCTCAAAGGATCTCGACATCGCCTCCATCCCCTTGGCCACCTTGGCCGAATACGCCGCCGAGGACGCCGACGTCACCTTCCAGCTCGCCGCAAAACTCCGCCCTGTCCTCGCGGAAAGCGGCATGGCATCGGTCTTTTCCGAGATCGAATCCCCCCTCCTCCCCGTCCTCGTCCGCATGGAAATGGAGGGCATCGCCATCGATCCCAGCGCGCTCAAGGATATCGGCGTCGATCTCCAGAAAAGCATCGACCAACTCGCGAAATCCATCGAAGCCCATGCAGGCACACCCTTCAACATCGCCTCCCCCAAGCAGCTCGGCCAGATCCTCTTCGATCACCTAAAGCTGCTGGACAAGCCCAAGAAAACCGCCACCGGCCAATACAAGACCGACGAACAAACCCTCTCCACCCTCCTCGGCATCCACCCCATCATCGCGGAAATCTTAGAATACCGTGAGGCCACAAAACTCAAATCCACCTACCTCGACGCCCTACCGAACCACATCGCCCCGGAGACCGGTCGCATCCACACCCACTACCACCAGCTCCTCGCCGCCACCGGCCGCCTCGCTTCCTCGGATCCAAACCTCCAGAACATCCCTGTCCGCTCCGAATCCGGCCGCAAGATCCGCCAAGCCTTCGTTCCGAGGAAAGGTTTCACCCTGCTTTCCTGCGACTACTCCCAGATCGAGCTCCGCGTCATGGCCGCCCTCGCCTGCGATCCCACCATGATCACCGCCTTCCAGGACGGCGCGGACATCCACACCATCACCGCCGCGAAAGTCCACGGCGTCACCCCCGAGGAAGTCACCCGCGACATGCGCTCCGGCGCGAAGATGGTGAATTTCGGCATTATCTACGGCATCTCCGCCTTTGGCCTCTCCCAGCGCCTCGCCATCCCCCGCGCCGATGCCGCCGAGCTCATCGACGCCTATTTCCGCGAGTATCCCGCCATCAAGGATTACATGGATCGCACCATCCAGGAGTCCCGCGAAAAAGGCTACGCCGAAACGTTGGCGGGCCGCCGCCGTTATTACCCCGACCTCTCCTCCTCCAACGCCGGCCTGCGCCAGAACGCCGAGCGCGCCGCCATCAACATGCCCATCCAAGGCACCGCCGCCGACATGATCAAGCTCGCCATGATCCGCATCGACGAGCTTCTACTACGCAAGCCGTACCAAACCAAAATGCTCCTCCAGGTTCACGACGAACTCGTCTTCGACCTCCACCCCGACGAGGAAGCGGAGCTCGTCCCCAAAATCCTCCACATCATGGAAACCGCCCTGCCATTGCCCCACGGCGTCCCCATCCTCGTCGAGCACGGCACCGGTAAAAACTGGCTGGCGGCGCATTGAGGCCGGAGCCGCGTTTCCCGGAACGCGCCCCCTCCGCCTTGACACCCGCACACAAATCCTTACCGTGCGTAAGGAATGCAAACCACGCTCACCAGCAAGGGACAAGTCACCGTCCCCGCGAAAATCAGGCAACAGCTCAATCTCCAGACCGGGGACACGCTTGATTTTCAGATCGAGGGAGGAGCCATCAAAGTCGTGCCCGTCGCAAAGGGTTCTCTTGAGGCCTTTATGAGTATCCTCCCAAAGGCCACCCGCAGCTACACGATAGAGGAAATGAACGAGGGTATTGCGCAGGGAGCATGTCATGGAGGCGCTTGATACAAACATCCTCGTCCGGAACCAATCCCACTCCATCGCCCCCACTCACACCCTGGACCGCAAAGCCGCGAAACTCGAAAGTTTCCAACTGCTTTGAAAGGTCTCCCCCTCCTTCTCGGCACCCCTTTCATCAAAAAGCACGCAAGAGCAGGTGCTTCTCTCCGGCCCTGGTTGGCGGAAGCCGAATGCGCGGAATGGAAAACTACTCAAGACATTAGACCATTTGCCAAAAGTCCGTTCGTAAAAATTCATTACCGCATCTTAACTCTGTGAACTCCGTGCCCTCCGTGGTTAAAATTTCCGTTCTCGAAAACGAAAGCACTTTTGGCAAGCGGTATAACGAACGTGCGCTTCGCGGTTCGATACCACATAAGCACCTACTTCCCCAATCGGCTTCCTCGGAAATCTCACCAAGGCAGCGGAAACGCCCGGTTGAAGGCGAAGACCTTGTCGCGGATGGCGTGGAGCTTGGCGGTGTTGGTGTGGTCGGCGACCTGCTCGAGATACTTTTCTATCATGCCGCGCTGGGTTGGACTTCCTTGCGGATTAGTTCGCCCTTATCGCGTTCGGCGCGCATGAGTTCGTAGTCGAGTTGGAGCCTGAGCCAGAAACCAGGGGAAGTGCCGAAATAGCGGCCAAGACGCAGGTCATACTCCGGCGTGCATCTGCGGCGCGACTTTTTCATGTCAGTGAGATGCGGGGAGGGGATCCCTGTTATTCGCGAAATCTCCGCCTGGGAAACACTCCATTCATCGATGGTCTCGCGAAGGGTCTCCGCGAAGAAATTCATCAGGGGTATGAGTTGATCGTTCTTTTTCATACGGTTCTAGTGGTAGTCGGTGATTTTCACTTCGGTTGCGCGTCCGTTCTCCCAATGGAAAACCACACGCCATTGCTGATTGATCCTAATGCTCCAAGATCCTTTGAGATTTCCTGAGAGGGATTCAAGACGATTGCCCGGCGGAATCCGCAAGTCTTCGATGATTTCCGAAGCATCCAGCTGCCGCAGCCTGAGGAGAGCCCGCTGCTGTAACTCTACGGGCAACTTTTGAGATCGCTTCCCGTTCCAGATTTTCTCGGTTTCCTTGCACGAAAAGCCACCAATCACGGGAATACCGTTACCTTTTTAGGGTATGAAATCAAGCGTAAAGTTTCCAAATCTCTTGATCAGGAGTTCAACTTTCCTCACCAAGGCAGCGGAAACGCTCGGTTGAAGGCGAAGACCTTGTCGCGGATGGCGTGGAGCTTGGCGGTGTTGGTGTGGTCGGCGAGGGCTTCGGCGATGAAGTCGGCGACCTGCTCGACGTCCTTTTCCACCATCCCGCGGGTGGTGACGGCGGGGGTGCCGATGCGGATGCCGGAGGGCTTCATGGGGCTGCCGGTGTCGAAAGGGATGCCGTTCTTATTGACCGTGATGCCCGCCTCGTCGAGGGCGACGGAGGCTTCCGAGCCGTTGAGGCCTTTCGGGCGGAGATCGACGAGCATCACGTGGTTGTCCGTGCCGCCGGAGCAGATACGGAAACCGTGGTGCGTGAGGCGGGCGGCGATGGCCTGCGCGTTTTTCACGACCTGCGCGGAGTAGGTTTTGAACTCCGGTTTCAGCGCCTCACCGAAGCAGACGGCCTTCGCCGCGATGACGTGCATGAGCGGACCGCCCTGGATGCCGGGGAACACCTGGGAGTCGATTTTTTTCGCGAACTCCTCCTTGCAGAGGATGATCCCGCCGCGCGGGCCGCGCAGGGACTTGTGGGTGGTGGAGGTGACGAAATCTGCATGCGGAAACGGGCTGGGATGCACCCCGGCGGCGACCAGACCGGCAATGTGCGCCATATCCACGAAAAGGTAAGCGCCGACTTCGCGGGCGAGTTTCCCCATGCGCTCGAAATCGATGATCCGCGAGTAAGCGGAAGCGCCCACGGTGATGAGGGCGGGCTTGAGTTCACGGGCGGTTTTTTCCAACTCGGCGTAATCGATGCGTTCGTCGTCCGGGGAGACGCCGTAGTGGGTGACGTCGTAGAAGCGGCCGGAGAAGTTCGCCTTGTGGCCGTGGGTGAGGTGCCCGCCGTGGGCGAGATCCATGGTGAAAATTTTATCTCCCGGCTTGAGCACGGAGAAATAGACGGCGGTGTTCGCCTGCGAGCCGGAGTGCGGCTGGACGTTGGCATGATCGGCTCCGAAAAGCTCCTTGGCGCGCTCGATGGCGAGGGTTTCCACGACGTCCACGTATTCGCAGCCGCCATACCAACGTTTCCCAGGGTAGCCCTCGGCGTATTTATTGGTGAGCAGCGATCCCTGCGCCTCCATCACGGCGGGCGAGGCGAAGTTTTCCGAGGCGATCAGCTCGATGTGGTTCCGCTGGCGGTGTTCCTCGCCGACGATGGCCTGGTATAGCTCCGGATCGGTGACGGAAATGCGGCTGCCGGAGGATTTGCAAACACGAGATTCGTGGCGGCCACCCTCGAATTCGGTGGCCAGCAACGCGCTGGCCATTTCCAAGGCGGTCGCGGTGTCGGTGCATTTCCCGGAAAGGCAGAGCACGTTGGCATCGTTGTGTTTGCGGGTGGTGACGGTTTCCTCGACCGTGCGGACGTTTGCGGCGCGGACATGGGTGTGGCGGTTCGCGGCGATGCACATGCCCACGCCCGAGGTGCAGGCGAGGATACCGAAATCGAAGGTGCCGTCCGCGACGTTGCGGGAAACGAGATTCGCGTAGTCCGCGTAGTCCACCGAGTCCGGCGTGTCCGTCCCGAAATCCTCCACCTCATGCCCTGCGGCGCGGAGGTGGGCGACGATGGCGTTCTTCATTTCAAAGGCGCCATGATCGGCGCCGACGGCGATGCGGAGTGGGGATTGGCTCATGGGTCGGGGATGCATGCGCATTCAACGACGGGAAGAGGGGGTTGGAAACCGGAAATTTGGGGAAAGTTGCATCCCGCAATCTTTCGCTCGCATCCGGCGGGGTAGAAACTAAGAATCAGCCCGCGGCAAGTCCCGCCCAACCCAGAAAACCCTACCATGACCATCATCTCATTCATCCTGTTCACCCTCCTCGCGGCGGGTCTCACCTGGTTCCTCACCCGCAAGGACGAGGCACAAAGCTCCGAAGGCTTCTTCCTCGGTGGCCGCTCGCTGACCTTTCCCATCATCGCCGGCTCGCTGCTGCTGACGAATCTGTCCACGGAGCAAATGGTCGGCCTCAACGGCGCGGCGTTCAAGGACGGCCTTTCCGTGATGGCCTGGGAAGTGGTGGCGGTCATCGCGCTGGTAATCATGGCGCTCTTTTTCCTGCCCCGTTTCCTGAAAGCCGGAATCACGACCGTCCCGCAGTTCCTTGAGATGCGCTTCGACAAGACCACGCAATCCATCGCGAACTTCGTGTTCCTTATCGCCTACGCGCTCATCCTGATCCCAATCATCCTTTACTCGGGCGCGGTCGGCCTCTCGCAGATGATGGATCTGAAAGGCCTCACGGGCATCACGGATGATCGCATGATCCTCAGCGGCACGGTGGTTCTCATTGGCGTGATGGGCTTGCTCTATTCCCGTTTCGGCGGCCTGCGCACGCTCGCGGTGCTGGATACGATCAACGGCGTCGGCCTGCTGGTCGGCGGGATGATGATCACCTGGTTCGCCCTCAACGCGGTCGGGGACGGCGAAGGTATCGCCGCAGGGTGGAAAACCCTCACCGAGGCGAATCCAGAGCGGATGAACTCCCTCGGCACGGCGGAGCAGAGCGTGCCCTTCTCCACCCTCTTCACCGGCGTCGCGCTGCTGAACCTTTTCTACTGGTGCACGAACCAGCAGATCATCCAGCGCACCTTCGGGGCCAGCAGCCTTGCGGAGGGACAAAAGGGCGTGCTGCTCACCGGCGCGCTGAAACTGCTCGGGCCGCTCTATCTCGTCCTTCCCGGCATCGTCGCCTACCACCTCTACGCCAAGGAGGGCATCAAGCCGGATGAGGCTTACGGGAAACTTGTTTTCGAACTCCTTCCCAGCCATCTCACGGGCTTCTTTGCCGCCGTAATGGTCGGGGCGATTCTCAGTTCCTTCAATGCCGCGCTCAACAGCACCTCCGCGCTCTTCTCCATCGGCCTCTACAAGCATATGATCAATCCCACCGGCACTGAGGCGCAGACCGTTCGCGCGGCGAAATACTTCGTGGTCGCCATCGCCATCGCTGCGATGATCGCTGCACCGATGCTGGCCGGACAGAAAACTATTTTCGTCTATCTCCAGAAAATGAATGCCATCTACTTCATCCCAATTTTCGCGGTGGTCGTGGTTGGTATGCTTCACCGCAGGGTTCCCGCCATCGCCGCATCCATCGCGATGGTTGCCGGGATTCTGCTGATCTCGCTGGGTTACTTCGTCCCCGGTTTCGATGCCGCCCTCAAGGCCGCGAACATCCATGAGTTCCACTTTATCGCCATCGTCTTTGCTCTGTTGGTCGGATTCATGCTGGTGATGGGCGCCGTCGCACCTCGCCGCGAGGCATGGGTGCTGGTCGCCACCAACGACATCGACCTCACGCCATGGAAAGGCGCGAAATACGCCAGCGGCCTTTTGGTCATCCTTGTGATCGCCATCTATGCCGCCTTCGCGAAATAATCCACCTATGCTTTCCCCGAATACCCCTACCGACAGCCTCGTCTCCGAGGCGGGTGCCGCGCTGCTCTCCCGCTACGGCGTTTCAGCTACTACGGTTGCCGTAGCTCCGGGCAGGGTGAACCTGATCGGCGAGCACATCGATTACTGCGATGGCTTCGTGCTGCCTTTCGCGATCCAGCGGGCGGTGGTCATCGCCGCCGCGCCGAACGGGACTTCGGAGATTCGCGTCGCGACTTCTTTCGATACCGATGGCGCGGTGATTCTGCTGGGAGCGCCGCAGGAAATTTCCGATCCGAAATGGTCGAACTACCTGCGCGGCGTGATCGAGGGCTTCCGGTTGCGCGGGATCGCGGTGCCGGGGTTCGATGCGTTCATCGTCTCCAGCCTGCCGGTAGGTGCCGGGCTTTCCTCCTCCGCCGCGCTGGAGTGCGCCATGGCGACTTTGCTGGAGGGCTTCACGGGCATATCCCTCGGCACGCGCGATAAGGCGCTGCTGGCGCAGAAAGCGGAGCATGATTTCGCGGGCGTGCCCTGCGGGATCATGGATCAGTTCGCGTCCGCCTTCGGAAAAGCAGACCAGCTCATCCTCATCGACTGCCGCTCCACGGAAACGGAGATGGTGCCCTTCGCCGATCCCGCGCTGACCATCCTCGTATCTAACACCAAAGTTTCCCACGAGCTTTCCGACGGCGGCTACGCGGCACGCCGGAAAAGCACGGAGGACGGCCTCGCCGCCATCGGCAAGGCGAGCTGGCGCGATGTCACACCTACGGATCTCAATGGTACTGAGGGGAAAATGGATGCCATCACCTTCCGCCGCAGCCGTCATGTCGTCGGTGAAATCGCGCGAACCATCGGTGCGGTGGATGCGTTGAAAGGGAATGATTTTTCCAAGCTCGGCGGCCTCATGTATGCCAGCCACGATTCCCTGCGTGATGATTTCGAGGTTTCCTGCCCGGAGCTCGACCACCTTGTGAAAACCGCGCGCGGCCTTGAGGGCGTGATCGGCGCGCGGATGACAGGCGGCGGCTTCGGCGGCTCCACGGTCACGCTCTGCCAAGCGGACAAGGCGCAAGCCATCGCCGCCGCGCTCGTGGCATCCTACGAGGCGGAGTTCGGCTTCGCGCCGGAAATCTTCGCCACCCGCCCGGCGGAGGGCGCGAGGTTGGTGTGAACCCGATGTTTTTGCCGGTGACGCGTGGGCGTGGTCATGACAGCATGGGATGGTATGAGGAACCCCGCCCCATCTTTCCGGCTTGCGCCGGTGCTTGCCTTCACCGGCCTCTATGTCGCCCTAGCCGCCGTCGGCGCGCTGGCATGGGGTAGCCGCGGGTTGCCTTTATATCTCGGGGTGATGGCGGTGCTGGTTCCGTCGCTTTACCTTGTCGACCGGCGATACCCGCTCACCGCGCCACTGCTCTGGACTTTCAGCGTGTGGGGGCTGCTCCACATGGCCGGAGGCCTGTTGACACTGCCTAACAGCGGAAGCTCGCTGCTCTACAGCTGGTGGCTGATCCCGGGTTGTCTCAGATACGACCATCTCGTTCACGCCTACGGTTTCGGCATCACTACCTGGCTGTGCTGGCACATCCTGAAGTCCGCACTGCGCTTGCCCGATGGCTCGCCGGAGCTCGCGTCGCCGGGCATCCTGCTGGTGTGCGTGGCGGCTGGCATGGGCTTCGGAGCCTTGAACGAGATGGTCGAATTCATTGCCACCCACCTGCTGCCCGAAAACAGCATCGGCGACTACGAGAACACAGGCTGGGATCTGGTGGCCAACTTTGCAGGTGTGCTGGTCGCCGCAGCGCTGATCCGGCGCGCGGGCCATTCAGCTCAACGGCAGGTTGGGGATAGGGTCGGATGATGTCGGCCGAGAATCCCGGAAGCGAAGCGGTTGCAGCCCTGCACACCGGGATGGCGGGAATTGACGCCTAAATGGAGTTGTTCCGTGGTTGCGTGGCGCGGGAATCTTGTTAAAAGGATGACTGCACGGCGGCACGCTGCGCCTCAGCTGAAATGAACCACGAAACGGATACATTCAACGATGCGCTTTTTGGCAAGCTCCTCCAATCGGAGCTCCTGATCACGTATCAAGAGGCCTTCCGCTGCGCCACCGGCCTACCCCTGAAGCTGGTAAAACCCGATGCCACGCCCCGCGAGATCTGCACCGGGTTCGATAACGTCAGCCCGTTCTGCGCGAAGCTGAACGTCTGCGAGAAAGTCTGCGCCGCCTGTGTCGATATCAACCGCCGCCTCGTTGAGGAGGCCACGATCAACGGTCCCTCTTCGTGCAAATGTTTCACGGGCATGTCGGCGAGCGTGGTTCCTGTGCGCTGCGGCGGGGCGATGATCGGCGTGTTGCGGACAGGCCATGTTTTTCATCAAGTCCCCAAACAGCAGGATTTCGATAAGGCGGCCGCGACCCTTTCGCGGCAGGGGCTGACCAAGGACGACATCGAAAAGCTGCGCAAGGCGTATTTCCAGACCCGGGTCGTTGAGCCGGAGCGTTACCAGAGCATGGTCACGCTACTGGCTACCTTCGGAGAGCAGCTCGGGAGGCACGCGGAGAAGCTTGCCATCGTGAGTGATGGCGATGAGCCGGAGGCCGTGGCGCGCGCGAGGAAATTCATTGAGAAAACCCTCGCGGATCCCTTGCCACTGCCGCTCGTCGCGAGGCATGCAGGCCTCAGCGATTCCCATTTCTGCCGCGTTTTCAAGGAATCCACCGGCCTCACGCTCACCGACTACATCAACCGCCGTCGCATCGAGTGGGCGAAAAAGGAGCTGCTTAAGCCCCAGGCGCGCGTCTCCGAGATCGCGTTCCACATCGGCTACCAGTCGCTTTCCCAGTTCAACCGCAGCTTCGTCCGCTTCACCGGGAACTCCCCCACAAACTTCCGCCGCGAGGAGCTTTCCAAGCTTGTGGCGAGCTGAGTGTCCCGGACGGGTTTGCGTGGCAATCAAGTACGGGGGATTCCGCGGGGGCGGTTTTGTTTGTGGAGATCCCGCCGCAATTTCACCAAAAAAAATCACTGCCGTCCCACAGACTGGGCATGACGATCCCTGAGCCTTGAATCGCAGTAGCACATACACCAGCAAGGCCGTGTAAACCTGCCATCTCACCGCGTTGGCGCGGTGACCGAGAAAACTGCCGAGCTTGAGGCTCTGCTTTACCTGTTTGAAAAACACTACGATGTCCCAGCGGCGACGATAGAGATCGCATACGGAGCGCGGACTCCACTTCATGTTGTCCTTGGCCCGGGTGACCCACCAGACGCCGTGCTGCCCACTCCCAGCTAACAGAAACCAAACCGAAATAACAAAACCAACCAGCCTCAGAAAAAGTCATCAGCCACTTTTACAGAAAAAAATTTGCGCGGCGGATGTCCTTCCCGCCCGAGCGCTCCATTTCCTCAATACGCGTGCCGCAACGCCATTGAGTGAACTGTTCCCATTCTTGGGATTTGATGTTTGAAACTTCGCTGCGCAGCATTCCCCCGTGATCGCCCGCGTTCTCATCGACGGCCCCTTCGAGCTTGTTTTCGATTACGTCATCCCCGAGGGGCTGGCGGTGGTGGAGGGCTGCCGGGTGCGCGTGCCGATCCGGCAGAAAAACACTTCCGGGACCGTGCTTTCCGTGACGCCGCCGCCGGAGCAGAGCGAGTTCGCCATGCGCGAGGTGAAATCCCTGATCGATCCCGAGCCGCTGATCACGCCGGTGCTGCTGAAGACGGCGCGCTGGATCGCGAACTACTATGGTTCCCGTATCGAAGGCGTGATCCGCTCCATCCTGCCGGAGGCGGTGCGCACGGAGGACAATTCCGCGAAGACCCGCCGCATCGCCACCGCCGTGGCGGATCCCGATCCCGAGGCGCTCGCGAAACTGGAGAAGCGCGCCGCGAAACAGCACGCCATCCTCACCCTGCTGCTCCACGCGCCCGACCGCACCCTCGCCGTCGCCGACCTCGGAGAAAACTCCGCGCCTTCCCTCAAGAGCCTCGCGGAGAAAGGTTTCATCACGATCGGCGAGGAAGATGTCCGCCGCAATCCCGAGGCGGACGAGACCATCGTCCCCTCCGAGCCCCTCACCCTCAACGACCAGCAAAACGAAGCCTTCGAAGCCATAAAATCTTCCCTTGGCGCTCTTGGCGACTTGGCGGTTCAACCCTTCTTATTGTTAGGAGTAACAGGCAGTGGCAAAACCGAAGTCTATCTCCAGGCCGCGCAGGCCGCGCTTGATCTCGGGAAAACGGTGCTCGTCCTCGTCCCGGAGATCGCGCTCACCCCGCAGACCGTCCGCCGTTTCAAAGCCCGCTTTTCCCAGCTCAACGACCAGGTCGCCGTCCTGCACTCGCACCTCTCGCAGGGTGAGCGTTTTGACGAGTGGCACCGCATCCGCAAAGGTACGGCACGTATCGTAATTGGCGCGCGCTCCGCCGTGTTCGCGCCCTTGCCAAACCTCGGCCTGATCATCGTCGATGAGGAGCACGAGTCCTCCTACAAGCAGGAGAGCCCGCCGCGTTATCACGCCCGCGATGTCGCGGTTTTGCGCGCCGCGTTCGAGCCGTGCGCCGTCGTCCTCGGCTCCGCGACGCCCTCACTGGAGAGCTGGCAGAACTGCCTTTCCGGGAAATACCATCTCCTCCGCCTCGACAAGCGCGCCGACGCCCACTCCATGCCGCTCGTCCGCGTGATCGACATGCGTTTGGAAAAGCAGAAGCAGAAAGGCCAGGTCGCGATCCTCTCCGACCGCCTCCGCACCGCCCTCGAGCAGCGCCTCGCGAAAGGCGAGCAATCCATCCTTTTCCTCAACCGCCGCGGCTTCGCACGCTCGCTGCAATGCCATTCCTGCGGCCATGCCTGTACCTGCCCGCACTGCGCCGTCGCACTCACCTACCACCGCACCGATGAGCGGCTGGTCTGCCATGTCTGCGGCCACCAATCCATTGTCCCTAAGAAATGCCCGGAGTGCAAAAATCCCGGCATCGCGCTGCAGGGCTACGGCACGCAGAAGGTCGAGGAGGTGTTGCAAAAGGTGCTGCCGGAAGCCCGCTTCGCCCGCATCGATGCCGACGCGATGCGCCGCAAGAACGCGCTCAAGGACATCCTGCGGAAATTCAAATCGAACAAGATCGACGTCCTCATCGGCACCCAGATGATCGCCAAGGGCCTGCATTTCCCCAACGTCACCTTGGTGGGAATCCTCAACGCCGACCTCGGCCTGCACGTCCCGGATTTCCGCGCGGGCGAGCGCACTTTTCAGCTCATCACCCAGGTCGCCGGGCGAGCGGGCAGGGGAGAGCTGGAGGGGGAGGTCATCGTGCAGACTTTCACCCCGCACTCGCCGAGCATCCAGTTCGCTCGTAAGCACGATTTCGACGGCTACGCGGAGCAGGAAATGGAAATGCGCCGCCAGTTCCGCTTCCCGCCCTTCGCCCACTGCGCGGTTCTAACAGCCCGCTCCACCCACGAGCGCCGCGCCGAGTTCACTCTCCAGACCCTGCACCTCCGTTTGAAGGAGGATTTGCCCGACGGCATCACCCTCGGCGAAGTCCTCCCCAGCCCCCTCGTCCGCTCCCACGACCAGTTCCGTTTCCAGATCACCCTCCGTTCCCAAAAAGCCCGCCCGCTCACCAACCACGTTCAGAACATACTTAGAAAAACCACGCTGCCCGAAGACGTGACTGTGGTGTTCGATATGGACGCATATAATTTTTCGTGAGCGGCCATATCGTGGGGCACGCATCCCAAAGCGCGGGAAGCCAATGTCACGGGTTGCGCCTCCTTATTTGGCAAGTATCATGTTGCCGTCGGCGCGGGGATAACCACGCCTTAACTTGTTCCGCATGATCGGTCTCGCTCTCAAAATGCTCTTCGGCGATACCGCTAAATACCTGATGCTGGTATTCGGTATCTTTTTCGCCACCTTCCTAATCCTCCAGCAGCTTGCCATTTTCTGCGGCCTCATGCTATGGACGACTTCCACTTTGAAAAACGTCAACGCACCGATCTACGTTGTCGATCCGCAGGTCTCCCAGGTCAACGAAACCACCCCGATGCGCGATACGGATGTCGCGCGGGTGCGCTCGGTATCCAATGTCCGCTGGGCAATGCCTCTCTTCAATGGTATCCAACGCGTAAAGCTCGATAACGGCGCTTTTAAGATCATCCAGCTCACCGGTATCGACTCCGCCTCGCTCGCAGGCGCTCCTGCAACCCTCGTCGCCGGTAAACTCGAAGACCTCCGCTTGCCCAATACCGTCATTATCGATGAGCTCGCGGTAAACTTCCTTTCCAGCGATCCGGATAAACCCATCAAAGTCGGCGATCGATTCGAGATCAACGACATCGAGGCGCGTGTCGTAGGTATAGCCGAGTCCATGCGGTCGTTCACCGGTGGCCCATACGTCTGGACTACCTACGAGCGCGCCCTTCAATACGCCCCGCCGCAGCGGAAAATGCTTTCCGCCGTAATTGCCGCACCCATGCCCGGCGTTACCCTCGAAGCCGCCGCCGCGGAAATCGAAAAACAAACCGGCCTCCGCGCTTACGTGAACCGCGATTTCAGCTTCGATGCTCCCGATGACTTCAACACCAAGACCGTGTTCTGGTTTGTAAAAAACACCTCCATCCCGATCTCTTTCGGCACCACCGTCATCGTCGGCCTGATTGTCGGTATCGCCATTTCCTGCCAGACTTTTTATGCCTTCGTGCTCGATAATCTCAAGCACCTCGGCGCGCTCAAAGCCATGGGTATGTCGAATTTTCGCCTCAGCATGATGCTGGTCATCCAGTCCGTGACTGTCGGCATTATCGGCTTCGGCATCGGCCTGCTCGCCACCGCAGGCTTCACTTTCAGCGCGATTGAAAACGGCGCGCCATTTTTCATGCCCACCATCATCCCCTTCGCCGTCTTCGCAGCCATCCAGCTCATCTGCCTCTTCGCAGCTAGCCTCGGTATCATCCGACTCTCGCTGTATGAACCTGCCGCTGTTTTCCGCACATGAAGCCAGCCACCGATGCCATCGTCCAAGTGGAAAACGTGGAGAAGACCTTCAACTCCGGGGTCAACGCCATTCACGTGATGAAAAACGTCAGCCTCGCCGCGTATCCCGGCGAGATCCTCATGCTGGTTGGTCCATCCGGCTGCGGGAAAACCACCCTACTCTCCGCCATAGCGGGCACGTTAAAAGTCGAATCCGGCTCCATCATCGTCTTCGGCCAGCCGCTGCACAGCATGTCGGGCAGCGCACTCACCCGCTTTCGCGCCAAGAATATCGGCTTCATTTTCCAGCAGTTCAATCTCATCCCCACCCTCAGCATCGCGGAAAACGTCTCCGTCCCCCTGCTCATCCAAGGTCAATCGAATCGCCACGCTATCAAGGCAGCCCGCGAGGCGCTCGACGCCGTCGGCCTAGCAGATCGTTGGCGGGAGCGACCTAACAAACTCTCCGGTGGTCAGCAGCAACGCGTCGCCATCGCCCGCGCCCTTGTCCACCAGCCACCGCTGGTCATTTGTGATGAACCCACCGCCGCCCTCGATTCCAAGAACGGCGAAATCGTCCTAGACCTTTTCCTAAACGTCGCCCGCACACCCGGCCGCGCCGTCATCATCGTCACCCACGATAACCGCATCTTCTCCTACGCTGACCGCATCGCCCTCATGGAAGACGGCGAGATTCTCGAAGTCACCCAGCAGAGCCACAACGTCCCGCCCAAGTTCATCCACGAACACTCCATACCTACTTCTTAACCTCAATCACCGTTTTCCCATGTTCTCCAAAATACTCCGCTATGGCACAGTCGTGGCTGCTATCGCAGGCATCTACCTCATGGTTCAAGCCCTCCAAGCCCAGACGAAAAATCAACCCGTGCTTGGCGGTGATCCACCGGTCATGCCGCCCGCGAAACCCTTTAAGCAAAGCGTCGCCGCCACAGGGATTCTTGAAGCCTTGAGCGAAAATGTAGCCATCGGCGTGCCGTTGCCGGGACTCGTGACGGAGGTGATGGTGAAGGTCAACGACCGCGTGAAGAAAGACCAGCCGCTGATGAAACTCGACGACCGGGATCTGCTCGCGGAGCAGCTTTCTAACAAAGCCCAGCAGGAAATCTCACGCGCCCAAATCATTGTCAGCGAAGCGCAGCTCGCGAAGCTGGAGTCCCAGCTCCAGCGCCTCAACTCCATCACCGACAGCCGCGCCGTCAGCCAAGATGAGCTGGAAAACCGCAGGCAGGATGTGGCCGTTTCCCAGGCACAGCTCGCCGCCGCGAAGGCACAACTCGCCGCGGCGGAAACCGCGATGGAGCGCATCAATCTGCTCATCGAGCGGCTCACCGTCCGCGCGCCCCGCGAAGGCACGATCATCCAGGTCAATGTCCGCGCCGGGGAATACGCCGCCACTTCCCCGAAGAGCCCGGCCATGATTTTGGGTGAAACCGAGAGGCTCCAGGTGCGCGCCGACATCGATGAACAGAACGCCACCCGCATCCGCGCGGGGCAGGCGGCGTTCGGTTATCTCAAGGGCGATCCGACCATCACCTTTCCGCTCGAATTCATCCGCATCGAGCCCTATGTGATCCCGAAAGTTTCCCTCACCGGCTCCAGCACCGAGCGGGTCGATACCCGCGTGCTGCAGATCATCTACTCCCTGGATCGCCCGAAAGATCCGCCGCTCTACGTCGGCCAGCAGGTCGATGTGTTCATCGAAGCCCCCGACCGCCACAGGAAACAATGAACCCGCGTCTCCTCGTTTTTCCCGGATTCCTGTTGCTGGCCTCATGCATGGTCGGCCCCGATTTCCAGCTTCCCGGAGCTTACGGTGGCACGAAATGGAAACAGTCACCATCCGCCGCCGCCGCGTCCCTGCCCGACAACTGGTGGCGCCTGTTCAACGACCGCGAGCTGACCCGCCTTGTGGATCGCGCCCTCGCCGCGAACAACGACCTCGCCGCCGCCAGGGCGCGGGTGGAAACTTCGCGCGCCTTGGTGGGCTTGGATCGCGCGAAACTTTTCCCCACCCTCGATCTAACAGGTTCCGCTGGAATCAACCGGTCATCCAGCGATGCCCTCGGAGCGAACCTTCCTCCGGGAGCGAGCGTCCCTCTGGAACAACAACGCTACCGCAGCACCTTCGACCTCGCCTACGATCCGGATCTCTGGGGCAGAAACAAGCGCGCCATCGAAGCCTCGTCCGCTCAGGCCGCCGCCGCGGAGGCGCTGTTCGATTCGCAACGTCTCGGCATCGCCACGGAGGTGGCGCGGCAGTTTTTCCTGCTGCGTGGTCTCGATGCGCAGGCCGCCGTCCTGAAGAGCACCATCAAAAGCCGCCAGGACTCGCTCGATATCCAGAAATCCCGCACCGATGCGGGCTTGGATGATGGCATCGCGACCAGCCGCGCCCGCACGGAACTCGAACTCGCCCACAACGACCTCAGCCTCGTCCTGCGCCAGCGCGGCTCGGCGGAACACGCCCTCGCCGTGCTTTGCGGGACGGTCCCATCCGGATTTTCCATCGGTGCGCACAAAACCGAAACCACGCTTCCCGACATCCGCCCCGGCCTTCCCGCGCAAGTCCTCCACCGCCGCCCCGACGTGCGCGCCGCCGAGCAGAATCTCCGCGCCGCCTGCGCCGAAATCGGGATCGCGGAGGCCGCGTTCTACCCGAATTTCAGCCTCACCGCGAGCGGCGGATTCGAGTCGATCGATGTCGCGCGGTTTCTCGATTGGGAAAACAGGGTGCTCTCCCTCGGTGCCGGAGTCGCGGCTCCGATTTTCCGCGGCGGTGCGAACAAGGCGAACTATCAGGCCGCCCGCAGCCGTTACGACGAGGCACTCGCCGCCTACCGCCAGTCCTTGCTCATCGCCTTGCGCGAAGTGGAGGATGCCCTTGTCGATCTCAAGGGTCTCGCGAAATCACGGGCTTCGCTGGAGGGCGCGCTTAAGAGTTCCATGGAAACGAAAGGCCTCTCCCAGGAACGCTACGACAAAGGTCTCACCAGCTATTTCGAAGTGGTCGATGCCGAGCGCGGCGTGCTCCAGATCCAGCTTTCACTCAGCCGGCTCCATGCCGACCAGCGCATCACTCTCGCCGCCCTCGCCAAAGCCCTCGGCGGCGGCTGGAGCGGAAAATGAAAATCTGGCATGGCCGGAAGGTTGTGGAGGCCGTCACAGGATTTTTCAGCCGAGAGGTTAGGTGTTGAAAGCCCGCCCGCCGTGCCCCACATTCACGCACCCCGTAACGAGAATGCCGTAAAGTATGAAAAAGATGATGAAGATGATGAAAATGATGGCAATCCCCACTCTCGCAGCGGGAGCCGCATGGGGGCAGGGGGAATTTGATGCCGTAGAGCGCGGTAAGGATGTCTTCGAGTCGATGGGCTGTATCGTCTGCCACTCGATCGCAAAGGACGATCTCTCCGCCAAGACCGGCCCGAATCTCCACGGACTTTTCCTCACCGAACCTCGGGAGCGCGAGGCCGCCGTCCCCGCCACCGGCGAGAAGAAAAAGGTGAAGGCCGATAAGGCGTATTTCACCGAGTCCGTCCGCAAGTCGTGGGACTTGCTCGCCGTCTCGGAAAAAGGCGATACGAAAGGCACGGCCTACGGCGCGATTATGCCCATCTATCCGCCCGAGGTCATTGACGACGAGGATCTGAACGCGGTCTGGCACTACGTTCGGACGCTGGCGGACGGTTACGCAGCCGGCCCCGCGCAAGTGATGCTCAACAAGAAGGACGCACCGCCCGCCTCATCGCCGCTTGCCATTACCGGCGAAGAATCCGTCGCCGACCGCGCCCGCGTGTTCCGCGTGGCGATGCCTGGCACCAGCGGCCGCGCAGTCGCCGTCGGCCTGACCAACGGCATGAGCTATGCCTTCGATCCGCGTTTCCTCTCCGTCCGGAAAATCTGGAGCGGCGGTTTCCTCAACCTCAAGGAGGAGCGCACCGTCCGCGGCGGGAAAGCTTCCTTTCCCGGCAGCGGCGCGAAGGTCCACCTTGAAGGCGGCCCACTGCTCGCAGCGCTGACTATCGGCGGCGAAGTCGTGGATTTCGAGTTCAAGGAATCCGACATGGACGATTCCGAAGCCCAGATCAAAACCCTCAACGACAAGGCCGATCATCTCGACCGCCTCGCCGCGCTCGACGCGGAATACCTCGGACACCAACTCACTCCGAAAACCGGCGAGCCGAGCTTCCGTTTCCGCGTCGGGAAAAACACCCTCACCCAGGATGTCCGGATCACGGACGGCGGGGAAATCAGCATCGTGGTGCGCGGCAAAATCGACCAACCGCAATCCTTCCGCCTGCGTGCCGATGGCCTCACCGATGTTCGCGTCGAGGGCGGCGAGATGAAGGACAATGTCTGGACTCTTCCGGTTTCCGCCGTTGGTAAATCCCACACGCTCAAAGCCCGCTTCGACGGCGGCCTTGCCGCCAGGCAGCAACTCCCGCGTGGCGAGGACTGGGCACCGCAGCCCGTGGTCATCAAGCCCTCGGAACCCGGCCAGAAACCGCTGGAACTGCCCGCCGGTTACTCCGCACTGACATGGGCGCCGCCACTCGATCTCTTCGGGCGCCTACAGCTTTTCGAACCCACCGGCATCGCCATCGCCAAGGACGGCACCATCGTCGTCTCCACCCGCACCGCCGGCGTGTGGCGCATCCGCGACGGAAAATGGTCGCTGTTCGCGGAAAACGCCTACGAATCGCTCGGTGTGGTGATCGAGGATGACAAGGGTGATAGAATCGTCATTTCCCAGAAACCGGAGATCACCCGCCTCATCGATACGGATGGCGACGGACGTGCAGATAAGTTCGACACGCTCTGCGACGATTTCGGCTTCCACGGCAACTACCACGAATACACCCACGGCCCCGTCCGCGATCAGGTGGGGAACTATTATTTCCTGCTCAACCTCTGCCACGACAAATACAATGAAAAGACCTCATGGCGCGCGGGCGGCCCGTACATGGGTTCCATGGAAGGCTTCCGCGGCTGGGCTTGCCGGGTGACTCCCGAAGGGAAATTCGAACCCTACGCAAACGGCCTCCGCAGCCCGGCAGGCGTCGGCTTCGATCCCGAAGGCCGCCTTTGGTACGCTGAGAACCAGGGCGAATTCGTCGGCTCCTCAAAGTGGGTGCCGCTGGAGCAGGGGAAATTCTACGGCCACCTTTCAGGCCTCGTCAGCCTGCCGCGCATGACCCCGGAATCCCCGGAAATCCAATACCCGCTCTGGAAGGAAAAGCTCCGCAAGGGCGCTGTCTGGCTGCCGCACGGCAAGCTTTCCAACTCTCCCGGCAACCCGGCGTGGGACACCACCGGCGGGAAATTCGGCGTCCACCAAGGCCAGGTTTTCATAGGCGACCAGACGCTTTCGACCATGTTCCGCATCGTCACCGAGAAAGTGAACGGCGAGGATCAGGGCTGCGTGGTTCCCTTCGCGCGCGGCATGTCCTCGGGCGTGATGCGCCCCGTTTTCCTTCCGGACGGCAGCCTGCTCGTCGGCCAAACCGGACGCGGCTGGGCTACGACCGGCGGCAGCTTGGACAAGCTCCAACAGATCGTGTGGGATGGGAAAACCATCGCGGCGGATATCCAGAGCGTGACGGCCGCGAAGGAAGGTTTCACCCTCCGTTTCACCAAACCGCTCGCGGCGGATGTCACCAACGAGGCGCTCGCAGCGCAGTTCAAGATGTCGTCCTGGTTCTACACGAACGACGAGAAATATGGCTCGCCTCAACATGACGAGCGCGTCGAATCCCTCGCCAATACTGAAATTTCAGCCGACCGCCTTTCCGTCACGCTCAAGCCCGCCGGTTTCGACCAAGGCGACAAGTGGCTCGTCCGCATCTACCACATCCATCTCACCAATACCGCCGGCCTGTTCGGTGAAGCGCCGGTTTGGAAATCTCTGGAAACATACTACACCCTCAACGCGATCCCAAAATAAGATGTCCCTCCACCTCGTGTGAAGCGGCCCCGCCAAATGCAGCCAGAGCCTGGTTTTTAACTTCGCTTTTCGCCATTGCCCCCGGCGGGGTGACTCCCTAACTTCGCGGGAGTTTCTACCATGAGCTCCAAAAAATCTAAAAAAGCTGCCACTGACCACGCCGCCGAACTTGCGTGCGTCCGCAAGCCCTCCAAAGAGTTTTCCAAGAAAGCCCGCATCGGATCGATGGCGGAGTATGAGAAGCTCTACAAACAATCCATCGAGAAGCCCGAGAAATTCTGGGCGTCCGAGGCGAAGGAACTGTTCTGGCAGAAACCCTTTTCGAAAGTCCTGAAATGGAAGGCTCCCGACGTGGAGTGGTTCCTCGGCGGGAAACTCAATGTCGCGGAGAACTGCGTGGATCGCCACGCCTTCGGACCGCGCGCGAACAAGGCCGCGATCATCTGGGAGGGCGAGCCCGGCGACAAACGCACCATCACCTACTCGCAGCTCCACCGCGAGGTCTGCAAGTTCGCTAACGTCATGCTCGCGCGCGGCGTGAAAGCCAAAGACCGCGTCCTCATCTACATGCCCATGATCCCCGAGGCCGCCATCGCCATGCTGGCCTGCGCGCGGATCGGCGCGGTCCACAACGTCGTCTTCGGCGGCTTCGCTTCCGAGGCCATCCTCGACCGGCTCGAGGACTCGGGAGCCACTGCCGTCATCACCGCCGACGGTGGCTGGCGGCGGGGAAAAGTCGTTTCCCTCAAACCCGCCGTGGACGAGGCGCTGCGCAAATACGACAAGATCGAGAACATCTTCGTCGTCCGCCGCACGGAAAACGCGATCTCCATGAAGGATGGCCGCGATCACTGGTGGCATGAGGAAATGGAAACCGCTTCCGCGAAACACGAGCCAAAGGGCTTCGATTCCGAGCACCCTCTTTTCATCCTCTACACCTCCGGTTCCACCGGGAAACCCAAGGGCATCCTCCACACCTCCGGCGGTTACCTCACCGGCACCTACTCCACCTGCAAATACATCTTCGATATGCGCGACGAGGACGTTTACTGGTGCACCGCCGATGTCGGCTGGATCACCGGCCACTCCTACATCGTTTACGGCCCGCTCGCCAACGGCGTCACCCAAGTGATGTACGAAGGCGCGCCAAACGAGCCGGACTTCGGGCGCTTCTGGAAAATGATCGAGGAACACCGCGTCACCATTTTCTACACCGCTCCCACCGCGATCCGCGCCTTCATCAAGGCCGGCGACCATTTCCCCGAAAAACACGACCTCTCCTCACTCCGTCTCCTCGGCTCCGTCGGCGAGCCGATCAACCCCGAGGCATGGGCATGGTATCACGAGAAAATCGGCGGCGGCCGCTGCCCCATCGTGGACACCTGGTGGCAAACGGAAACGGGCGCGATCCTCATTTCCCCGCTCCCCGGCGCCACTCCCTGCATCCCCGGAACCGCCACCCGCCCGTTCTTTGGAATCGACGCCGCCATCCTTGATGACGCCGGAAATGAATGCCCGCCCAACGTCGATGGCCGCCTCGTGATCCGCAAGCCGTGGCCCTCCATGACCCGCACGATCCACGGCGATAAGGCGCGTTTCAAAAAGACCTACTTCTCCGACTATCCCGGCATCTACACCGCCGGCGATGGCGCCCGGCGCGACAAGAAAGGCAATTTCTGGATCATCGGCCGCCTCGATGACGTACTCAACGTCTCCGGCCATCGCCTCGGCACCGCCGAGATCGAGAGCGCCCTGGTCGCCCACCCCGCCGTCGCAGAAGCCGCCGTCGTCGGCCGTCCCCACGACCTCAAAGGGCAGGCCGTCGCGGCTTTCGTAACTTTAAAAATCGGCTACGAAATCTCCGTGGAACTAGAGAAAGAACTCCGCGACCACGTCGGCCACGTGATCGGCGCCATCGCCAAACCCGATGACATCCATTTCACTTCCGCCTTGCCAAAAACACGCTCGGGGAAAATTATACGGCGTTTGCTTAAGGAACTAGTAACCACCGGCGACATCACGGGAAGCGTCACCACGCTCGAGGATATGAGCGTGATCGATCATCTCAGAATTCTACTAAAGAAGTAATTCCCCGAAATGACCTCAACAAAATATCTCGTCTGCCTGATCGCGCAGGCCTTCGGTTACCGCCAAAAGAACACCCGCATGGTGGAGGCGGCCGAAGAATTGCACCTTCTCAAGGAGGCGGAATCACACCTCGGCAAGGCCTTATGGGAAAATGTTGAGGGGATCGAAGCGCTTTCCATCGAATACTGGAATCTCCGCAAACTCATTAAGGAACGCGAGCGCGTCGCCGGCGAGTTGGAGAGCCACCAGAAAAAGCTTGCCGAGGCTCATCAGGAGCGGGCGAGTCTTTTGGGAATAGCCAACGAACCTAATCAGGAACTGCTAGATGAACGCCAAACCATTCTCAACTCACTCGAAGAGCTCGCCAAACAACGCGACCTGATCGTCGCCAAAGCCGGGGAGATACGCCGTGCCCATGATGGCGCCAAAACGAAGGAGGAAGTTCTCACAAAAGAGGGGATCAGCGATGAGAAGGATTTCGCAGCCATTACCCAAAAGCTCGCAGAACTAAAGACGCAATTTGCCGAACTGAAAGCCGAACGCCAGAAAGTCGCCGCAAAAATCACAGAAGGCGACATCAAGATCGACACGATCGACACAGAGATCCTGAAACGCAAGGCAGAGCGGCGTGCGCAAGCTTCAGAAGCGTTCCAGCACATCAGCGATGCCAATCAGGATATTTCCTCCCTGCGTGCGGAGCTAGGCGTGATCGACACCCAGATGCGCCAGCTCTACACGGAAATCGGCAAGTACATCAGCCGCAACTCTACGGATCCCGAATGCCGCAAGGCGAGCAAACAGATGCAGTGGCTTGTGGACGTCATGAGCGCTCTGCGCAAGTCGATCCTTTTCAACCATAAGCTGTCGGGCAATCATTGAACACGCGCACACGAAACGAAAATTCGTGCCCGCGCTCTGCTATCCGCTCTGCCTTGCCTTTACAATCCGGCACTCCCCTGCCACACCCCTGAAAGTTTCACCACCTCGCGCGCACACATGCCCAAAGATACCTCGATCCGCAAAATTCTCGTAATCGGCTCCGGCCCCATCGTCATCGGCCAAGGCTGCGAATTCGACTACTCCGGCGTCCAGGCCTGCAAAGCCCTCAAAGAGGAAGGTTACGAGGTCATCCTCGTGAACTCGAACCCCGCCACGATCATGACCGATCCGGAGTTCGCCCACCGCACCTACATCGAGCCGATCACGCCGGAAGTCGTCGAGAAAATCATCATCCGCGAGAAACCCGACGCGCTGCTCCCCACCCTCGGCGGCCAGACGGCGCTGAACACCTCGATGTCGCTTTTCAAATCCGGCATCCTCGAAAAACACGGCGTGAAAATGATCGGAGCCAACGCCGAGGCCATCGACAAAGGTGAGGATCGCCACCTTTTCAAGGAAGCCATGGAAAAAATCGGCCTCGATATGCCGCGCTCCGGGATCGCCCGCACGCAGGAAGAGGCCCGCGAGGTGGCTGCGGATATCGGCACTTTCCCGCTCATCGTCCGCCCCGCGTTCACCCTCGGCGGGCAGGGCGGCGGCATCGCCTACAACAAGGAGGAGTTCGAGGAAATCGTCCACCGCGGCCTCGATCTCTCGCCCGTTTCGGAAGTCCTCATCGACGAATCCCTGCTCGGCTGGAAGGAATTCGAGATGGAGGTCATGCGCGACCGCGCTGACAACTGCGTGGTCATCTGCTCCATCGAAAATCTCGATCCCATGGGCGTCCACACCGGGGACTCGATCACCGTCGCCCCCATCCAAACTCTCACCGACCGCGAATACCAGATCATGCGCGACGCCTCCTTCGCCGTGATCCGCGAGATCGGCGTGGAAACCGGCGGCTCGAACATCCAGTTCGCCACCTGCCCGAAAACGGGCCGCATGATCGTCATCGAGATGAACCCGCGCGTCTCCCGCTCCTCCGCGCTCGCCTCAAAGGCCACCGGCTTCCCCATCGCCAAGATCGCCGCGAAACTCGCCGTCGGCTACACCCTCGACGAGCTGCCCAACGACATCACCCGCGTCACACCCGCCTCCTTCGAACCTACCATAGATTACGTAGTTACAAAAATCCCGCGCTTCACCTTCGAAAAGTTTCCTACTGCAAACGCCGTACTTACCACCTCCATGAAATCCGTCGGCGAGGCGATGTCCATCGGCCGCACCTTCAAGGAGTCCATGCAGAAATGCCTGCGCTCGCTCGAGACCGGGCGCTGGGGCTTCGGCTTCGATAGCAAGGAACCGGTCAATCCCACCCGGGACGACATCACCCGCAAGCTCCAGATCCCCAACGCGGAACGCATTTTCTGGCTCCAGACCGCCTTCACCAACGGCTGGACACTGGAGGAAGTCCATGAGGCCACCGCCATCGACCCATGGTTCCTGCGCCACCTGCAGCAGATCGCGGAGGAAGGGAAAAACCTCGATACGCTGGATCTGAAACAGGCGAAGAAACTCGGTTTCTCCGACCGCCAGATCGCGAGGGCAAAAGGCACGCACGAAGACACCGTGCGTGCCGAACGGAAGGAAAAAGGCATCATCCCCACCTACCGCCTCGTCGATACCTGTGCCGCGGAGTTCGAGGCCTACACGCCCTATTTCTACTCCACCTACGGCGACGAGAACGAGGCACGTGAATCCGACAGGAAAAAAATCATCATCCTCGGCGGCGGCCCTAACCGGATCGGGCAGGGCATCGAGTTCGATTACTGCTGCGTCCACGCCGCCTTCGCGCTCAAGGAACTCGGCTACGAGACGATCATGGTCAACTCCAACCCCGAGACCGTCTCGACCGACTACGACACCTCCGACAAACTCTTCTTTGAGCCGCTCACCCTGGAAGATGTGCTCAACATCTGCGACCAGGAAAAACCGCACGGCGTCATCGTCCAGTTCGGCGGGCAGACCCCCCTCAACCTCGCCGCCGACCTCGAACGCCACGGTGTGCCCATCATCGGCACCTCCCCGAAATCCATCGAACAAGCCGAGGATCGCAAGTTCTTCTCCGCCCTGTTAGATAAGCTCAACCTCAAACAGGCCGAGGCCGGCACGGCAACCAACGAGGCCGAGGCGCTCACCATCGCCAACCGCATCGGCTACCCCGTCCTCGTCCGCCCTTCCTTCGTCCTTGGCGGCCGCGCGATGATGATCGTCTATTCCGACGGGGAGCTTTCCCGCTACATGCGCGAGGCCGTCACCGCCTCACCGGAGCGCCCGGTGCTGGTTGACCGTTTCCTCGACAACGCCACCGAGATCGATGTCGATTGCATCAGCGACGGCGAAACCTCCGTGGTCGGCGCGATCATGCAGCACATCGAGCAGGCCGGCATCCACTCCGGGGACTCCGCCTGCGTCATCCCCGCCTTTTCGCTATCGGATAACATCAAGTCCGAGATCGTCCGCGCCGCGAAAGACCTTGCTCGCGAGCTTGAGGTGCGCGGCCTGATGAACATCCAATTTGCCGTGAAGGACGAGGTGCTCTACGTGATCGAGGTGAACCCCCGCGCCTCGCGCACCGTGCCTTTCGTCTGCAAGGCCACCGGCGTTTCTCTCGCCAAGCTCGCGGCGAAAATTATGGTAGGCGAGAAACTCGCGGACATGGGCTACACCGAAACCATCATCCCCACCCATTTCTCCGTAAAAGAAGCCGTCTTCCCATGGAACCGCTTCCCCGGCATCGATATCGTCCTCGGCCCCGAGATGAAATCCACCGGTGAGGTAATGGGCATCGATATGGACTGGGGCATGGCCTACGCGAAATCACAGATGGCCGCCTTCAACCCGCTGCCCACGGAAGGCACCGTTTTCCTCTCCGTCTCCGACCGCGATAAGGAACGTGCCATCTCCGTCGCCCGCGCTCTCCATGAGATCGGCTTCAGGATCGTCTCCACCGGCGGCACCCTCGCCAAGCTCGCCGAGGCCGGCATCCCCGCCAGCCGTGTTTACAAGGTGCTCGAGCAGGCGCGCCCCAATATCATCGACATGATGAAGAACAACGAGATCCACTTCCTCATCAACACCCCCGCCACCCACGAGTCACGCGCCGATGAGATCCTGATCCGCTCCACCGCCATCGCCCAGAAAATCTCCTACGCCACGAACATGGCCGCCGCCGAAGCCACTGTGAAAGCCATGCGCTCACTTAAGGAGCGGGAGCTAACGGTGAAGAGCATCCAGGAGTATCATGCGTGAGAAGGAGTGCTTCCTAACCGATACGCGTGCACCGCCGTCGGCTCGAAATGGATAGCGATACCTCCGGCTTGGGTTTTCTCATCTACGGTGCGCGTCGTAACTGTTAGTTCGCTCAGGCCGTTTTCCTTGCAGAAGTTGATCCATGGTTCCCATTCCCTCCTCTGTTTCGTGACACGGTCGGTGTATTTCACTTCGACTGCCTCAGTGACCCGCAGCCCCGGATCAAGAACAACCATATCCAGCTCCTGGTCTTTGCTTCCCAATTTCCAGCGGGCGTAGTGAAGATACTCGTCGATGCGATGAAAGCGTTGGGCGAAGACGGCGGTCTCCACAAGACTTCCAAGAGCAGGGTTTTGCTCGCCGACGAAGTTGAAAAGCCCGGTGCGGAGGGAAGGGTTCGTCAGCATGACTTTGTAAGCCCGGTCTCGCTGGAATCTGCCCGCTTTCTGATCCACACGCATTACGGGGCGGATCAGAAAAGCCGCTTCGAGGTATTCCATGTAACGCTTGAGGGTGTTTTTCGAAACGGCGGATTTCGAGGCGAGGGCATCGAGCGAAATCTCGTTTCCCGTGTTCAAAGCTAGCATGGTGAACAGGCGGTTCAGCTCCCGCACGTCGCTGATTCCGTACAGACTTGGTAGATCCCGGAGGAGGACTTTGTCGATGATGTCGGACCGCATGAAGCGCACGGCGTTTTGTTGGAGCGTCGTTGAAAGGGCAACTTCAGGATATCCTCCGAAGTTCAAGTATTGGAGAAACTCGCGGTTCAGTTCTTCGATATCTGTGGCAAACCATCCGTTTTCATCCTGCCCGACGAGGCTTCCCAGATCCCGGAGATTCAGAAATTCCGCAAAGGTCAAAGGAGGCAGAAGAAAGTCCGTGAACCTCCCCGCCCCCGACTCGCGGCTTCCCATGCCTAGAGCCGCATTCGCAGAGCCAGAAACAACAAAGCGGGTCTTCGTACCAGCATCGTGGAGCGACTTGAGATGCACCTCCCAATTCTTGAGATACTGGATTTCATCAAAAAATATGTAACAGGCTTTCGTTCTCCAATCCGTCCCTGTTACCTGTTTGAAGGAGTCTAGAATCTCAACCAAACTCGATCCCACGTAGATCGGATTATCGATCTGCGCGTAGAGAATCCGGTCACTGAAAATCCCACGTTCTAAAAGTGCCTGAATCGTGTGGTGGATGAGGAAGGTTTTCCCGACCCGCCTAGGCCCCAGTAGGACGACCTCGCGGCGGGGGGATTCTGCCTCCACGAGTTTCATGAAATTGCCCAAAAAACCGCGTGGACTTGCGGATTTAAAGAAAGGAGAAATGCCAAGAAGCCCTTCCCACCATGGATTTTCTTCCCGCAGGGACTGTCCTCGCTGTTCTGGACTGATTTCAATCACGTTAAGATTAATAGACTGCTCTTAAGTGGAGTCAATCAAAATAAGATCAACACATTGGCACTAAAGCTATGTTGATAAAATAAGGTCAGTTAATTGCCTCTATTTTACCCTGCGCTGAGGCCCGCGCTCCGCTTAAAAGAAATTTGGAAACCACCCGCAAACTCATGGAGCGCAGCCGATGATCCTGCCGGATGATGTGGAAACCGCGCTTGGGCTGCTAGAATCCGCAGGAACAGCGGGAAACCTGACCACCGACGCCCAGATCGCCGCCGTTGCGCTAAGGCTCGATGCCGAAGTCCATACGGCGGATCTCGATTTCGGCAGGTTCGCGGGCGGGCGTTTCAGCAATCCGCTTCTCTGAAAACGATCCCGCCCCCTACTCTGCGTTTGACGCGGCGCCGCCCATCCGTTGCGATGGCACGCATGGCGAAAAGCAAGAAGTCTATATCCGGCAAGATCACCCCGTTCCCGGCATCGCACGCCGCACCTCCCAAGGACTTCGTCCGCGAAAAAGAACAGATGCTGCGCCTGATCCAGGAAAAGCTCTCCTCCTCCGACATGTCCACAGAGGAGACGAACGCCTTCCTCTCAGGGCTACAAGGACGGAAAATGGAAGACATCATCGCCGGACTCGGCGGCGCGCCGCAGACCGACCTCGACCGTGCCAACGACATCATCTGGGATCTGCCGGAGGACGCATCCGATGCCGCCATGAAAAAGGCCGCGAAAAAAGCCCTGGCCATCAGTGAGGATTGCATGGGCGCGTGGCTCATCCTCTTCGAATTCGCGAAGACCGCTGAGGAAGCCATCGACCTGCTCAACCAAGGCATCGCACGCGGGCGCAAATTCCACGCCGGGCTCATCGCTTCCGTAGGCAAGGATCACGGGCTCTGGGGGCATGTGGAGGCGCGCGATTTCATGCGTCTCCTCCATGAGCTCGCGACTGCGCAGCATGAAATCGGCGACGTCGAGGCCGCGGCGGACACCTATCGGGAAATGCTGCGGCTGAACCCAAACGACAACCAAGGTGTGCGCGGGGAACTCCTCCACATCCTGATCATCCTCGACAAAATGACCGAGGCGAAGGCTTTGCTGAAACGCTACAAGCCGTCCCGCGATCTCGACACCGACATGGTTTACGGCTTCGCACTGATGGAAATCATCAACGCCATGTCACGCCTCGATGAGAATTGGACGAAACGACTCGCATCCGCCCACCCCAAGAGCTTCCAGGCTTTCCGCAAAGTCTTTGGCGCGCATTTTCCGCCTGTGGAAAAGGCGGTCAAGGCCGCAGTCAAAGCCAACCCCTACCTGCCGATGCTCATGGGACTGCCCGGTATCATGGAGACGGACACACACGACACGATGTCTGTAGGCGGGCCCTACGCCGCGCAGGATTACATCCAGCGCCATGCCCCGTTGTGGGCCATCGGCGGTCTGCCTTTTCTCATGCTGGCTACCTGCGCAAGCGGTGCACAGGCTCTCTTCAAAAACCAGCGCCCGCACGAAATGGAGGAGCTGCAGGATATCATGCAAGCCACTTCGGATTTCACCGGCAAACCCTGGTGGGATGAGGTCATCGAGGGGCTCCAAGCCTGAGCTCTCCAGCCACCGCAAGCCTCAATCAGGAATCGGAGCCTTTCCTTTGCCACCACGCCGCGAGGCAGCTTCCGATGATGCTGTGAAAAACAGCAGAAATGGCGGCGGGAACAGGAGCCATCGCGATCTGCGGGAAATGCTTCGTGGCCAGCGCGGCACCGAGTCCGCTGTTCTGCATGCCGACCTCGATGGAGATCGTGCGGCGTAGGCTCTCGCCGCAGCCGGCGAGCTTGGCGAACAGGTAGCCGAGCAGAAAACCCAGAAAGTGGAGCAGGAAAACCGACAGGAAAAGCGGTCCGGCGGCGGCGGCGATCTTGTCCCTTTCCCGGGCGACGATGCAGCCGACGATACCCACCACCACCAGCGCGCTTACCAGTGGTCCTAGGGAATCGATCCATGCCCGCGCTTTCCGCGGATCCCTCATTTTTTCCAGCAGCGTGTTCACCGCGATTCCTAACACCAGCGGCAGCAGCACCACGATGAGCATCGACTGGAAAAGGGCCCAGGCATTCACCGGCATCCAGGCGCCGGCCAGCCAACGGGTGAGCCATGGCGTCGCAAATACGGCAGTCATAGTAGATGTCATCGTCAGCAGCACACTGAGCGGCACGTTCGCACGCGCGAGATGGCAGATGACGTTCGAAACCGTCCCTCCCGGACAGCAGGCAACGAGGATCAAGCCGAGCGCGAGACCAGTCTCGAGCTGGAATGCCTTCGCCAAACCCCATCCAGCTAGCGGCATGATCGCGAACTGCGCAAACACCCCCAGCGCGATACGTTTCGGATCACGCAGCACAGCGGCGAAATCCAAGAAACGCAAGGTCAGCCCCATTCCCAGCATTACCACCCCGAGTGCGATGGAAATCCATGGGGTGAACACTACCCACAGCTCCGGCTGCCACCATGCCCACGCACAGCCTAGTAGTAACCAGAGCGGAAACCCCGCCGTCAAAATCCCTGAAACCTTCGTCAAGCGCATCGTGCACGATCATTCCCGCAAACAGCGAGCCGTCCAGAAAATCAAGCCCTAGTCATCCATTCTTGCGGATTGGTTTCCTTCGCCTTCTTTTTAGGGGCTTAGTCGGTGCCATTCCATTTAGCTTAAAGCGGATTTTGTAAAAATTCGGGGATCTCCTTGACAGGGTGGGCGCTTTTGTGGTCATATACGTGCCCGCAGCTAACGCGGCAACGCACTCGTAGCTCAGCTGGATAGAGCGCCTGACTACGAATCAGGAGGTCAGGGGTTCGAATCCCTTCGAGTGTACCAGTTTTTCCAGCCCTCCGGCAACTACGGTTCCGGAGGGCTTTTTTCGTTTGCACACCGGAATGCCGTTCAATGCAACTTGGGCCTCAGGCGACTTTCCTAACCGCTTTCCTCCCGATTCTTCCCACTGGCGCAATACGAATCTCATAAACGGCTATCCAATGAAAACACCTGCCCCGATGTAAATGGTAACTGTTCCTCTAAAAACCGGACAAACGCTGCGACTGCTGACACCGTATTGAAATCTCCTAGGCAATGTGTCACACGAATCACTTCTTTTCTCCGTTCTGACACCGCCTCGGTCATCGGTGTCTCCAAAAAACCAGGCAGAATTACGTTGAACCGCAATCCTGCCGAACCATACTTTTCCGCCAACTCCCGCGTCAGTCCATGCAAGGCCGCCTTCGCCGTCGCATAAGCCGCTTGGCCGATGGCAGGATGCTGCGCTGCGTAGCTTGAAATGAAGATCACGTGGCCACGTCCGTTCGAAAGCATTCCCGGAACGGCTGCCGCCACGCAGCGCGCCGCCGCCTTGTAATTCACCGCAACGACATCATCCCAATCCTCATTTTGCATTCTCGCAAGAGGAGTATCACGAATCATTCCAGCGCAACAAACCAAGAGATCGCAGGGAGTGTTTTCGAAAAATCGTGTCACGGATTCAATGTCTGCCAAATCAAGATCACTCCGCCCAAGCGCCACCACATCCCAGCCGTTGCCTTTAAATTCAAACGCAATGGCCTTTCCTAAACCACCCGTCCCACCTGTTATGATGATGCGTTTCAACACCGCCATGCTCTGCGGTAACAAGCTGTGAATAAAGCTCCAAAAACTTGTGATCTGTGGATAGCAACCATTTCGGATACCCATACCACCGCCAGTTACGACCCCACCACCCGTGGCTATCGCAAAGTTATCCTTCGCATGGAACGCCCGCGCTCAAACTGTGGAACGCTCATTTAGGCGACTTGTTCACACGATTATGACTATGATCTTATAAGGTCAAAAATAGAATATCCGTCATCAGAAGCGGGGCGGTTGCCCTTTTGAGGCTTGGAAACGGTCCAAAAGTTGCCAACTTTCAAACAGTTCACCCATCCATGCCTCCCGCCTTCAAACGATTCCTCACCCTGTTGATCGTTTTCACCTTTTTTTTCCTTTTGGTTACGGTGATTCGCACTTGGCGTGACGGCGGTAACTTCAGCCAGTTCCTTCCTTCGTTTTTGGTAAAAACCGTCACTAGCCATCCAGATGGGTTTACACCCTCCAACAAATCCGCGCTGAACTTAAGTGATGTGGAGATGATTTCTCGCCTCAACGAAGAATATGCCCGTCTCACCAAGGCCGTAATACCTTCCGTCGTCAGTATCGATACAGCAGGTATACGCACCGAGCGGCTCATGGATATGTCCGGGCGTTCCAGTTTCCGCAGCTATCCCACACAAGGACAAGGCTCCGGAGTCATCGTCAGCAAGGAAGGCCATATCATCACGAATCACCATGTGATCGCCGGGCAAAAGAAAATCCGCATCACCCTGCACGGCGGGAAAAGCTACAGCGCGATCATGGTCGGCGAGGATCCGTTGCTTGACATCGCCGTCATTAAGATCGACTCGAACGAAGTCTTCACACCTCTCAAGCTCGGCGATTCGTCGCAGGTCGAGGTCGGCCAGTTGGTGTTTGCGGTCGGAAATCCCTTCGGCCTCGGGGAAACCGTTACGCAGGGCATCATCTCTGCCAAGGAACGCTCGCTCTCCGATAACCAGCGTGATCTTTTTCAAACAGACGCCGCCATAAACCCTGGCAATTCTGGCGGTCCGCTTGTCAACCTCACCGGTGAAATCATCGGCATCAATGTTGCCATCATCAGCGCCGATCGCAACAACCCGAGCTTCCAGGGCGTCGGTTTCTCCATACCCTCCAATGACGTGCGCGAAGCGCTCGAGCAAATCGTCACACGCGGCCGTCCCATCCGCGGATATCTAGGAGTGCAGATGCGCGATCTCGATGCCGCCGTAAGCCTTGAGCTCGGCTATGCAGAAAGTATGGGCAGCGCTGTCTTGGCCACTACGCCCGGTGCACCCGCCGAGCTCGCAGGTCTCAGGCCCGGTGACATCATTATCTCATACAACACTCAAACCGTGAAGGACACGGCTCATCTCATCTCCCTTGTGCAGCGGTCCGAAATTGGAAAAAAAGTCAAAATAGGTGTCTGGAGAAAAGGCGAAACCATAGAATTGGTAGCGATCATCACGGAAGCGACCACCGCTCCCATTTACTCGGAAATCCCCGTAGATCAAAAGACCAAGGATAAAATTGAAATCCTTCGCAGCGTCGGTGTGGAAGTGCGCGATCTCACCGAGGCGGAACGCGCTCTTGGAAATGCAGGTGTTCTTGTCACAGCAATCCTCTCCACCGGGTCAGCAGCCAATATTCTGCAGCCCGGCGATCTCATCGTCGGTCTAAATAACCACCGAATCTCTAACTCCAATGAGTTTTATCTTCACCTCATGGCATCCGTCGCTGCCCGATCCACCTCCCTCAGCATCCTGCGTTTCGGCAAGCCTCTCCGCATCGATCTTCCCAACCCTTGATTTTACTCGCACAAAAGTCACGCGGCCATTCGTAAGAATCATCTAAAGTTTCATATTTCAGCTAAAAAATTCCACCTTATGCGTCAAAACACGATCCCATACATTTTCCTAGGAATCGCCGCGCTCCTCGCTGCCGCCGCTCTCGCGCTCCTTGTGATGCGGCCAAGCGCGGATAAAACCGCCAGCCCCGCGCCCAACGAAAAGGCACCAGCAGAAAACACGGCAAAACCCGAACCCATAAAAACCCTCGATGAGCCGATGCCTCCTCAAACCACGGAAGAGATTCTAATGGATCTGGGCGTGGGCATCAAATCCGTAGATCCCACGGAACTCCTAGCCCGCATCGGCGCAGCTCTTGAAAAAAGGGATATGAACGCCGCTTCTCAGCTCATCGGGAAACAGGCTCTCGACGCGGAGGTCCTCGCCAAACTTACCGCGCTTGCACAAAATGGCTCGTTCCGCGTCCGCAATCCGGGCGGTGTTCGTGAAGTCGGCGAGCTGGAACTCAACCGCCTCGCCCGCTGGGCTCTGGAGCTAGACGAACGCGAACCCGGCCGCGACCGCATCTTCTTTGATCTCCGCAACGAAGGCGGCAAGTGGATGATCGAGAAACTTACCCTGCCGCCCGCCCCCGGTGAACCCGTCCCCAAGGCGATCCTCGCCGATTCTCTGGGTGTCGCCGATGCCTTCCTCCAAGCCGTCCTCAGGCAGGACTTCGAGTTCGCCCGCGATTTCGTGGACTCTGCCACAGTCTCCGACGCGAAAATCGCGGCGCTGTGCATTCTTTTTGAAGAAGGACAATACCGCATGCGCGCCGCAAAACCTCTCCGCGCCATGTTCACCCGCGGCAACACGGTCGGATACCTTGCCAACGTGGTTGCCGCAAACGGGACACAGAACGCCGAATTCGCCCTCAGCCTCCGCCAGCCCCCCGCTCCCGCTTCTTGGCTCGTCGCGGAGATCAATCTCGACGGCCTCCTCGCCGATTACGCGGACCGCATCGCGGGCGGCGATGTCTATTACTCCCCTTTCGTCAAAAACCCCGCCGGCGGCGAAACCCTCGCCCTCTACTTCGGCTTCGACGAGGATGCCATGAGCGACCGCACCCGCCGCCAGCTCGAAATCGTAGCCGCCATGCTCAAAAGTGATCCCAATAAAAAGATCAACCTCAGTGGCCATACTGATGCCCTCGGCACAGAGGAATACAACGACCGCCTTTCCGCCAACCGCGCCGAAACCGTTCGCGATTTCCTAGCCGCCGCCGGAGTGCCCGAAGCGCAGATCGTCACCGTCGCCAAGGGCGCCTCCCAGCCTCGTCGCCCCAACGTCACAGAAACCGGCGAGGACAATCCCGACGGTCGCCGCGCCAACCGTCGCACAGAAATCTACCTGGATTTCTGAAACGGCGGGTTCGCTTCGTCGAAATCCCGATCCTCTCACCTTTGGGGCGCTCTAGCCATCACCAACGGGTTTCAACTCCCTGCAGGAACCGTCGAGAACCTGCTAAAGCCCGAAAACAAGGCCAAGCTCATTGCCATCCTCACTTACCACGTGGTGGCCGGCGAGATCCCGCTGGCAAAGGCGATTGGCTTAGGCCAGGGCACGACGCTGGAGGGATCCAAAGTCGATATCCGTTTCGAGAACGGTCGCGTGAAGATTGGCCAATCCAACCTTATCAATGCCGACATCAAGACCACCAACGGCGTGATTCACGTGATCGATAGTGTCTTGTTGCCGTCCGCTGCCGAGACACCTACCCAAAAAGCTGCGAAAGTCATCGAACTCGCGATCGAACGCGGAGTGCCTCTATTCAATGAGGGTGAAACGGACTCGTGCGCCGCAATCTATGAAGTTACCTGCGAAGCCCTGGTGCTCATGGAAGGGGTCTCCGGAAATGACCGCCTGCACATCGCCCGAACCTTGGAATCCGCCCGCGCCGAGAAATCGACACGCGAAAAGGCATGGATACTGCGCGATGGGCTGGACGACGTCTTGGGAAGCCTAACCATGCGAATGATAGATAGCAAAAATGCTAACAGATAGCCTTTTGGGGGTTGGAAAAGGAATTACGTAGCCGAGAATACCCGAAGGGGATAGACAGAAGCGCAGCGAACTGACCCTAGGGTGGCGAAGCCATCAACCTGCATGGATTTCATCTAAAAATGGGTTGGCATAGCCAATGCCATTGGTTGGCGCGTGGATTCATGTTTACTTTGTGCAACTGCGGGGACCCCAGAGATGACCCCAGAGATGACCCCAGAGAGGAGGAGGCAAATGAGAGTCTTCATCATACCTCCTCCAGCATGAGTTTCGCATCGCCGAAGCTCTTCGGGCGCACGTCCATCTTGTCCATCATCGACATGAAGAGGCGGCAGAGCTGGCGTTCGGGCTTGCCGCTGTAGTCGATGACACGGCCGCCGGGGAGACGGCCGCCGGCACCGCCGAGGACGATCACGGGAAGCTGATCGTTGTCGTGTTTCGCTCCGGCCATCATGCTGGAGCAATGGAGGAGCATGGTGTTGTCGAGGAGGGTGCGCTCGCCTTCGCGGATGCTGTCGAGCTTGCCGGCGAGGTAGGCGACCTGCTCCATGAAAAAGCGGTTCACGTGCAGCCAGTCCTCGCCATCGCTGTGACTGAGGAGGTGGTGGATCATGTAATCGATCCCGTGTCCCGGCTGTTGCAGGCTGGGAAGGTTCGGGAAACGGAGGGCGCTGTGGTCGTTGTTCAACTTCAGCGTCGTGATTCGCGTTGTGTCGGTCTGGAAGCCGAGAACCACGAGATCCATCATCAGGCGCATGTGCTCGCCGATGTCCTGCGGGATGCCGTCGGCGGGACGGGCGATATTGGGTTTTTCCAGGGTCGGCCGCCAGCCCTGCAACTCGCCGCGCTTGCCGGCATTCTCGATGCGTTTCTCGACCTCACGGACGGAGTCGAGGTATTCGTCGAGCTTGCGCTGGTCGTCGCCGCTGAGCCCGCGGCGCAGGTCGGCGGCGTCGGACATCACCGCATCGAGGACGCTGCGATCGGCGGGCGAGGACTCGTCCTTGAACAGCCGGTCAAAGGCCAGCGCGGGATAGAGCTCTAGAGGCGTCGGCGTGGTCGGCGAGCTCCAGGAGATGTGCGAGCTGTAGAGCATGGAGTAGTTCTTGTGCACCGAGGGATTCGACTTCTCGCAGGCGAGGACGAGACTTGGCACCTTGGTGCTGCGTCCGTAGGTTTGTGCGAGAGCTTGATCGAAGCTGGTGCCCGAGCGGATCTCACCGCCGCTGGCGATGGGCGCGCCGGAGAGTATGTTGCCGGTCTGTGAGCTGTGGATGTTGCCCTTGCGCGCCTCTTCGTGATAGAGGCCGCGGACGAAGAGCATCTTTTCGCGATACGCCGCGAGCGGCTCGAGGACACGGCCGAGTTCCATCGCCTTACCCTCGCCTTTGGCCCACCATTCTTTCGAGTGGAAGCCGTTGCCGGAAAAGGTGACACAGAGCCGGACGGGTGCCTCGCTAGCGGGGCGGTTGGTTTTCGGCTCGTCGCCCCAGACATTGAACGATTCTAGCCAGGGCAGGGCCATGGTGACGCCGGTGCCGCGGAGGAAGGTACGGCGGGAGAAGCGGTGGGAGTGGGAGTTCATGGGTAGCGTTGGTTTATTCTTTGACTAATTCGCGTCCTCTCCCGTTTCGGAATTGCGGGCTCAGGACGATGTGTTCGACGAGATCGCCGATGCGGTTTCCCTCAATTGCGACGAGTTCGTCGAGAAGAGGCTGGTCGGAGAGTTGGACGCTGCGGCCGAGGGCGTAGCCGAGGAGCTTGCGGCAAAACTGGCCAAGGAAATCCTGGCGCCGTTCTCCGCCGAGGTAGTCGCGCAAGTCCTCGAGCCCGGCGATGGGTGTGCCGTTGCGCAGGACGGTTTTCGTGTCAGCCTCGCGGGCGCGACCGATCGCATCGAAGCCCTCGAGAGCAAAACCGTAGGAATCAAAACGGCTGTGGCAGCCCGCACAATTCGGATCGCTACTGTGGCGTTCGATGAGCTGGCGCTCGGTGAGTCCCTCGGGAGCCTCTTCGGGCAGGATAGGTATGTCCCGTGGTGGTTTTGGCAGCTTGTCGCCGAGGACGACCTCGCTCACCCAGGTGCCGCGCAGGATCGCGCTGGTGCGGGAAGCGCCGGAGTGTTTCGCGAGAGTCGCGGCAAAGCCGAGGATGCCGCCGCGACCCTGTTCGCGCAGGCCATCGATGCGGTACCATTCGGGTGATGCTGGATTGTGGATGTCGGATTGCTGATTCTTCAAGCCGTAGAATGCCGCCAAGGGGCCGTTCACGAAGGTGTGATCGGCATCAAGCAGGGAGAGAACGCTGCGGTCGTTCTGGAAGAGATCGATGAAAAAGCGGGTCACCTCCTCCTGCATGTCGTCGCGCAGACCGGTGAACTCCGGGAAATGGCGTTCACTCTTTTCGTCGAGGGTGGCGATGTCGCGGACGTGGAGATACTGGCAGCCGAACTCGGTGGCGAGGCGGCGGACTTTTTCAGTTTTCAGCAAACGGCGAGCCTGGGCGGCGAGGACCTTGTCGTCGCTGAGCCGGCCCTCGGCGGCGAGAGCGTGGAGTTCCTCGTCGGGTGCGGAGGAGGTGAGGAAATAACTCAGGCGTGTCGCCAGTTCCCAGTCGCTCACCGGACCAGTCGTTTCCGGAGCCTGCTCGCCCCGGTAAAGAAAGGCCGGTGAAGTCAGCACACGCGCGACCATGAGCCGGGGAGCAAAGGCGCGGAGCGAAGTTTTCTCCGACTCGGTCAGGGTGCGACGCCAGGCCTTTGCGGCAAAGGCGATCACGGCCTCGCGCTGCGCGGCATCGGCGTCGATTTTCTGTTGCTTGAACTTCGCGGCGGCGGCGAGGATGGGCTCGCGCATCGGCGTTAAGTACGAAGTTAAGGCATCCTGCGTCGCGTATTGTAAGATCTGCTCGAAGGCATCGACCCGCTTCAGGGGGGCCTCGCTCACGAAGAGCAGCCCGTCCCAGAGCCGGTCAAGTTCGCGCGTCTGGGTCTTGTCGAGGATGAGGCGCTTCAGGTGGGTATCTTCACGATGGAAGAGGGTCAGGGTGATGCCCTCATCGACGGGAACGATTTTTGAATAACACAGCGCGATCGGAAAAAGGGAACGGAACTCGTCGAAGGTCTTCTCGAAGCGTTTCCACGATTCACTGGCCGGGTTCGCAATCACGGGAAGGCGGTGACGGGTGACAAGGTTGTTGTCGCTCAATTGGCCGCCCTTGATTCCGGTTTCCGTGTTCCCGGCGATGAGGCCCGGGCGCGGCTCCGGCTTTTCCGCGAGCACGCGCATCTGCACGCTGCCTGTTTCCTTCGCGGCGAGACGACCGGTCACGACAAATTCGGCTCCGGCGGCGAGTGCGGCGGGAATGGCGATTTCCACGACGGAGGGTGCCTTCGCGGGAATGGGTTTGTAAGGCTCCTGCGCAAAGAAGGATCGCATCGCCGGCGCGAGGAGCGGACTGCCCAGGGGGAAATCCTGCTCGAGATACCGGCGCACCGCAGCGGCCAGCTCCGGCGAAGGGGCGCGACGCCAGGCTGCCAGCGGAGCCGGCAGATCGGGCGCGCTGGCGAGAGCGGCTGGCTGGCTGAGGAAGTGCCAGGCCCCGTGCGGATTGCCGGCGAGAATGTCGGGGGAAACGTCCTTCGCGAGATCCCAGGTCGATTTTCCGTCACCGAGGCTTAAATTCACTGTGGTGAGGTCGCAACTGTGATCCCCTTCGCGTGGCCCAACGACGAGCGCAACGACCTGCCCTGCCTCGATGCGCACGTTCTCGAACGGCCCGAACGGTATCACCGCCGCCCCTGTCGTTTCCCCGCTGGCGAGGACCTCGGTGGCGTGACCGCGACGTATCTCGAGTGCCCAGGTGACGCCGTTGCCGCATTCGGGATGGGCGTCCGTGACGTCGCCGGAAAGCCGCAGCGATCCCGAGACCGGGCTGCGCCATGCGATCACCGAAGCGAGTGTCGGCGAAGGATGGGTCGCGACGCCGTGGGCTTTCATCACGCCCGGCGTCCGCACCGTGGCGTCGGAGGAGTTCGCGAGCACGCCCAGCGCGTTTTCGCCCTGCCAGCCGCGGATGAAATTGTAATCCGGCGTGCCGGACATCTTTTTCGTGAGGAGCGGCTCGAGCTTTGTCGTGCTAAAGCCGAGGATCTCGCGCCACGCGAGGAGCAGGTCTTTGTCAGGATCATCGTCACCAGCGGCGATGGCCGTGAGAATGCGCTCGCTGCTTTCGATGATGCGGGAGCGTTCCTTTTCGAGGTGGGCGACGAGATCCGGCAGGGCGTGCACCGGAAGATCGGGACGGCCCGGAGCGACGAGCCGAGGCCCCTCCCAGATGACGTCATCGCCTTCCGCGCCATCGCCGGCGTCGGTCGTGGTGAGGTAAAGGGTCGTGTCGCGGTCGCCGTCCAGTTTTACGCGCATCTCTTGGCTCGAAACGATCGGCGTGACGGGCTCCTGCCATGACTTCGCACCAGTCTTCGTACCAATCCAACCCACCTTCGCAAAACGCCAGAGAGTGTTTTGCCAAGGTTCGATCTCTGCAGCGGTCAGGGTCTTCTCACGAAACTTCGCCCGCAGGGGATCGAGCAGGGGCGAAGGCGATCCGTCTTTGAGTGCCTCTGTCAGGATCTCGAGGTATTTCGGACTGAGTCCTTCCCCGTCTCCCCTGCCCTGCGCGGCGTCGAGATAGGCGGTAAGCGGCAGGCGTCCGGCATCGTTCCCGAGTTCGAGATCGATGTCATGCTGTTTCGTCTGGTCCCCTTTCCCGGTGACAGTGTGTTTGGCGTAGATCGCCCGAATCCGTTCGAGGGTTTCATGGGTCCAGTCCTGTGAGGAATCGCTCGCGGAGAACCGGACGCCGTCGGGCAGCAGGACGAGGTGATTGGCGACCTCTTTCGCTGCATCGAGATACTTCGTGAGCAAAGCGGGCGACATCACCAGAGCCGCGCCGACATTGGTGAAGCCCTCGCCCGCCGCTCCATCGATGGGAAACTCCCGCGCCGGATCGAGCGAGTCCACCCCGGTTAGGTCGCGGAGGGTGTAGGTGTATTCGTGATTCGAAAGGCGACGCAGGACGACCGGACCCGGATCGCCGGCGTTGGCGAGGGCGATGTCATCGAGGGTGCCTTGCATCCAATCGGTGAGCAGCTTCAACTTCTCGGGCGAAGGCTGCGGTTTTTTCCTCGGCGGCATTTCCCCGTCGTGGATCTGGTCCAGCGAATACCTCCACACCTTCGGGTCTCCCTTCACTAGATCGAGTGAGCTGAAGCGCTCGAGATCCAGGTCGCCCTTCTGTTTTTCGGTCGAGTGGCAGGTTATGCAATATTCCTTGAGGATAGGCTGGATGCTTTTCTCGAAGATCTCGTGCTCATCACCAAAAAGCGGAGCCGCAAGCAGCAGGAAGAGGATGGAGGCAAGAATCTTCATGGCTGCACCTCCTTGGTTGGAAGCCATTCCCGCCAGCCGAGGATGTGCTGGCGCATCAGGCGCTCGCACTCGGCGGGGGATTTGGTTTTGAAGGCCGTGACGAGGGCTTCGTGGCTGCTCACTGTCTCGGATTGCGTGCCTCGTGTCTGGATTTGCTTTGAACGATGCAGGCGACCGAGCCAAAGCGCCAGCTCATGGTGCATCGAGCGCCACAGTTTAAGGAGGCGTCCATTTCCCGAGGCCTCCAGGATGATCTCGTGAAAATCGAGATCCAGTTGGGTGACTTGGAGAAGGGAGGTAGCTTCGCGGGTGGCTCGGATATTCGCCACTAGGGCCGAGGGGTTTTCCCTAAGCGCGGGCGCGGCCAGTCGCGCCGCCGCTGGCTCCAGTGTGAGACGCAACACATAGAGTTCTTCAAAATCAAAAGGCGAAAGCTTCTTCACATAAGCCCGGCCCGTAGCGCTGAACTCGATCAATCCATCGTGCTCAAGGGTAAACAAAGCTTCCCGAACCGGCACCCGGCTGACACCCAGCTCCCGCGCCACCGCCGACTCCGCCAACAGGGCTCCGGGATTGAGGACGCCATCAAGGATGCGGGCGCGCAGAAGTGCGGTGGCGTGATCCGAACGCTGAGGGGAAGGTGAAGGTGGTGTTTTCATTTAATGTCCAGTATACATTCACCATACGGTATACCCTTTCAAGTTTTTCATTTTTTTTCGTGTTGCCTCGTTGAAGCGGACGCCGAAAAGATTTTCCGGATGGCAGAAGAGAACACCGTTGCCTCATAAAGAGGCCGCGTGGTGCCAGCCATGGAAGGATGGGGAACGGAAATGGTGAGTCAGCGGATTCATCTTCGGAGGTTGACGGGAGACTGCAAGTCCCAGCCACGTGTAAGTCATTTCCCGCGTTCACTCAGGATCTGCTCGAAAAGTATGTAGATCACGTCGTGGGTGTTGGCGTATTCGAGGAGGATTTCCATTCCGGAAATTTGGCGGAAGATGATGCGGATACCGCCGATACGGAGTCGGTTGAAGCCCTCCAGGCTTGCCTGTAATCCCTTGATGTCGCCCCTCCCTTTTGCCAAGGCGCGCAACGCTGTGCGGACGCGGCGCGTGGTTTGCGGGGGCAGGGCTCAGAGATATCGGGTGACCTGATCAGTCTAGTAATTAGGGTTATATTTAGGATCAGATCCGGCGTTGAAATCAAGAAGGGATTAGACCGGCTGCTCCCGAAGCGCTGCGTGAGCTGATTGAGGAGTGAGGGGTATTTCTACGCCTTTTCATCGAGCAGCATCGCGATTTCCTTCTTGTTGAGGATTGCGTATTGGGCGGGTTCGAGGTCGCCGAGCCAGAGGTTTCCGATGCGGACGCGGAGAAGCTTGGTGACCTGGTAGCCGAGCGCCTCGAACATCACGCGGATCTGGCGTTTCGCGCCGTGGTCGAGGATGACCTTGATGCGGCGCGCGGAGATGCGCTCGATGTGTTTCGCCTTCAGCTTGCCTTCCTCGGTGAAAACCCCGGCGAGAAACTGGTCGAGGTGGGCGTTCTCGAAGGCTTGGTTCGAGGTGACGAGGTATTCCTTTTCGACCGATTTCGACGGGTGCATAAGGCGCTGCGAAAGATCGCCGTCATTGGTGAGGATGAGCATGCCCTCGGAATCGGTGTCGAGACGCCCGACGTGATGGAGGGCGTGCAGCGCGGGTGGCAGGAGGTTGTAAATGGTCTGCCGCCCGAGCTCATCGCTGCGGGTGCAGACGTAGCCGCGCGGCTTGTGGAAAATGACGACCATCTCCTCTTTCGGGAGGACGCGTTTGCCATCGAGGCGGACGAAATCCGCCGGGGTGATGCGGGTAGCGAGCTTCAGGCAGGGCGAGCCGTTGACCTCGACGCGACCGGTCTCGATCAATTCCTCACAGCCCCGCCGCGAGCCGATGCCGCAGGAGGCGAGGTATTTGTTGAGACGGACTCCCTCGGGCATGACGGTTCAAAAATGACCGCGCCAAGTTGTGGAGCGGAGGTGGGAGCAAATAGCAAAACGAGGGATTAGCCTTCGTGCTTGGTCTTCGGCAGACCGATCGGGGATTTTCCCGCTTTCCATTCGCCGCGCTCCTTGAGCAGTTTCACGCGCTCGAAACGCTTGAGGACGGAACGCTTGCCGCCGACGGTGGCTGCGGATTTGAGTGAGTTGTGCTTGGACATCGGAAAGGCGGGGTTAGACGGTTGGGGCGCGGAAGCTATCCGCCCTCCCGACCCGTGGCAATGGTTTTTTTAGAAAAATGGGGAGATGAAATTCAGGCCGTGGCCCGGTTCAGTTACGCGGCGTGGCGATGCTCGATAGGCAACAAAAGTCCGGGTTTGGGGATGGTTCGGATAATTACTAGATTTGTAGTAGTTATGGGGTGCCGCTTACTACTCGCTCCCGTTTTTCTAGCCAGATTGTGAGAATCGCGATGTCTGCCGGGGTGATTCCGGGAATCCGAGCTGCTTGGCCGAGGGTTTCTGGTTGGATTTCGGAGAAGCGCAGCTGTGCCTCCTTTTTCAATGCAGGGATGGTCGTAAAATCGATATCCGGCGGGATGCGCCGCCCTTCTTGGCGTGACATGCGGTCGATCTGGGAGCGCTGTCTGCCTAGATGTCCTTCGTATTTGAAATCTGTTTCAATGAGCGGCCAGATTTCGTCGGCAAATTCCTTTCGTATGTCAGCGGGCAAGGCCTCCCAGCTCTGGTCGCCGCGCCGGAACCAATGATCCAGTTTCACGCCCTCGAAAGAGGTTTCCCGCACCCACTTGTCCGCTCGTTTCAGCTCGGCGATTTTGGCGGCGGTCCGTTCGACCCGTTCGCCCGTGGCGAGGCCGATCTCGGCGGCGCGGGGCGTGAGGCGGAGGTCGGCGTTGTCCTGGCGGAGGAGGAGCCTGTATTCGGCGCGGCTGGTGAACA
>Ga0247839_1000210_pt1 | contig 102791 bp, 73 predicted proteins | sample LaCruzMarch2015__6_FD_192405 | JGI IMG/M metagenome (GOLD analysis project Ga0247839, IMG submission 192405) | Freshwater microbial communities from meromictic Lake La Cruz, Castile-La Mancha, Spain - LaCruzMarch2015_16m | ecosystem: Environmental > Aquatic > Freshwater > Lake | place: Spain...
TTTACCCCATTTGGTGTGATGATTTTTGTCTTCTTCATCTTAAAAATGTCGCAAAATCGCTAATTACATACTTTTAAAGTACAGTCTCCGTTTTTTTTGCTATCTTAATCCTTCGTACACTCCTGATGCGGAATGCGGAATGCGGAATGCGGAATGCGGAATTTTCTCATCCTTTCGGATTTTATGCATCATTCCCAATAATGCAGCAAAAAAATTGAGGGAATGTGCAAATTCCGCATTCCGCATTCCGCATTCCGCATTCCGCATTCCGTATTCCGTATTCCGCATTCCGCATTCCGTATTCCGCATTCCGCATTCCGCATTCCGCTTATTCCACTACAATCTTCACCACTTCCACGCCCTTGGCCGTGCGCAATTCAGCCATGTACACACCCGCCTGGGTGAAGGTCATGGGCAATACGTGTGCGCCCGCATCGTATCGGGCGCGTTGCGCCAGCAGTACTTTGCCGTTCAGGTTTATCACGCGGATGAACGCTTCGTCGGCCACAGGCAGGGTAAAATGCAGCCGGGTTTGGTCGTTTGCCGGGTTGGGAATGGCGCGCAGTGCAGGCTTTGGGTCGTGCAGTTGCCCTGTGGCGCTGGACTGGCTGAATACCAGATCGATTGGTTTCACTTCCATATCCGGCGTGTAGGCCTCAGCGGGCAGGAGGGTAGCGTCGAGGTGTATGGCCTCGCTCAGCCACGCGCCGCTTTGTAGGGGTGTGAAGTGCAGGGTAAAAAACACGTCTCCGTTGGTCATTTCCGCTCCTTGAGGCTGGGCAAACACGGTGCGGATTTCCCCTTGTGCGGCGTCGTACGTGCCAAAATCTCCAAGGCTCAACAGGCTGCCCTCCGGCGTGCTGATGTGCTGTAGCGCCAGTGCATCGGCATCGAAATGGAGCACAAACTGAAAGGCCGCCACGTGGGCAAATCCCTCCACCGACACCGGCACGGCCATGATTTGGCCCGACTGCAAGCGCTGATCGGAGGTGCGCAGCACGAGCGGCTCCGGACGCAGGGCCGGATTGGCCGCCGGAGTGGTCACGTCGCCGAGTTTTATGCCCGTAAAATTCACATCCGTTTGCGAACTGTTCACGCCGTTGAGGGCGATGCTTTCGGGGAAATTCCACGGGACATTGGGGTTGAGGAACACATAATCGGCATCCACAAAGCGCCAGGACGTGTTCCACAGGGTATTGGCTTGCGGGTTGCCCAGGAGGGCCTGTTTGATGAGCGAGGCGTCCTGTACGCTGATGCTGTTGTTTTTGTTCACATCGGCGGCTATGCGCGGGTACGGGGCGCCGAGGAGGGGGTTGCCCGTCACGTGCTGCTGGATGCGGGTGGCGTCGGCGGCGGTCACCCCGTTGAACTTGTTGATGTTTTTAACGGGCGTTACGGTGAGGTTGCCGCCGCTGTAGAGGTCGATTGAGTAGTTGCCGTCGGCATCGCTGTCGCCGCTGCCTGCGGCGTTGCCGCTAATGGTCACGGTGGCATCTTTGACGCCCTGATTGGGGTCGGTCGACCATTTGATGTTGCCCGCTACGGTCAGCAGGGGGGGTATCAGCAAAGGCGTACTGCTCATGCCCTGGGCGCCCCGGGTGTATTCCGGAAGATACTGCCAGGGGCCGTACACCTGACCGGTGATGGCGGTAACCGGGTCATACCGGACGCGCACCCGCACTTTGGTTTGGGTACCGGCCTTGTCAATGGCGTTGGCTAATTGTGTGCCGCTTGTCCCGAGGTTGGAAAAAGCACCCTGTTCGGCGGTGGAGGCCACGCTGTTGGCGATAGACCCGCCGGCGCTGCTGAACGCCTCCCCTTGCTGTTTGACTTCCCACACTAATTTGCCTTTGGTGCTGCCTAAGAAACTTTTGCTGAATAGGCCAAGCGAAAAATCGTTCGCCGTAGCATTGCTTTGTTGTATTGGCGTGGTCGTGTTGGTGTTAAAGGCACGCGCATTGTGGCGCAAACCGCCGCCGGCATTGCCGTGGTACACAAAGGCAGCCCCTTCAACGTTTTGCCCGTTAGAGTATTGATTCGCCCCCACGATCACATCGCTGTAGCCATCCCCGTTCACATCGCCAGCGGAAGCGACGGACCAGCCCATTTGGGCATCACCCTGGTCGCTTTCTACCCGGGCGGCGGCCGTCGTGCTGATGCCAGTGGCGCTGCCGTGGTACACAAAGGCGGCCCCTTCATAGTTTTGCCCGTTGGAGTAGAAGTACGCCCCCACGATCACATCGCTGAAGCCATCGCCGTTCACATCCCCGGCCGAAGCGACGGAACGTCCCATTTCGGCGCCCCCCTGGTCGCTTTCTACCTGTGCGGCGGCCGTGGTGCTGATGCCTGCGGCGCTGCCGTGGTACACAAAGGCCGCCCCTTCACGATCTTGCCCGTTGTCGTAAAGTTCCGCCCCCACGATCACATCGCTGTAGCCATCGCCGTTCACATCCCCGGCGGAAGCAACGGAATAGCCCATTTGGGCACCAGCCTGGTTGCTTTCCACCTGTGCGGCGGCCGCAGTGCTGATGCCACTCGGGCTGCCGTGGTACACAAAGGCGGCCCCTGTATTGATTTGCCCGTTGTCGTAAAGAAACGCGCCCACGATCACATCGCTGTAGCCATCCCCGTTCACATCGCCGGCGGAGGCGACGGACCAGCCCATTTGGGCGCCAGCCTGGTCGCTTTCCACCCGGGCGGCGGCCGTGGTGACGATGCCACTGGCGCTGCCGTGGTACACAAAGGCGGCCCCTTCATTGATTTGCCCGTTGTCGTAAAGAAACGCCCCCACGATCACATCGCTGTAGCCATCCCCGTTCACATCGCCCGCCGAAGCGACGGACCAGCCCATTAGGGCGTCAGCCTGGTTGCTTTCGACCAGTGCGACGGCCGTGGTGCTGATGCCGCTGGCGCTGCCGTGGTACACAAAGGCGGCCCCTTCAGCGGTTTGCCCGTTGTCGTAGAAGGGCGCCCCCACGATCACATCGCTGTAACCATCCCCGTTCACATCGCCGGCCGAAGCGACGGATGTGCCCATTTCGGCGCCAGCCTGGTCGCTTTCCACCTGTGCGGCGGCTGTGGTGCTGAGGGGGTCTATGGTAATGGGGTAGGTCGCTGTCCGGTCGTCCACCACTAAGGCAAGGGTGTTGCCCTGCAGTTGCATGGTGGCCGGTAGCGGGTTTTGCCTGGCGTCCCACACCTTGAGGTCTTTGTAGTAATAGCGCACCATGCCCCCCTGGGTACCGGTGAGCTCGTTGTTGTGGCAGGCGAGCTGCAGGTGCTGGCTTTCCACGGCCATTTTCACCGTGAGGGGTTCGCTGCCTGCCGGTTTTTCGGCCACGATAAAATTCTGGCGCATGCCCGCCTGGTTGTTGAGGTATTCCACCTGGTAGCCCGCCTGTTCGTACACCAATCGGTTTTCGGCAACGGTGGCATCTGCTTCCGAAGCGGCGGCGATCAACCGCGTGTCGCCCCGATACACACCCAATACCTGAAAGGCGATTTTCCATTGCAGGCTGCTGTCCACGCGGGGTTGGGCTTCAAAACCGTCGGGTTTGTAGGTGAAGCGCATGTTGTGCGCCCGGTTGGGGCTTTGCAAGGCGCCTGTCGCCCGTTGGTCGCGGATAAAATACTCGCTCTGCTCCACATACGCCAGCGCTTTTTGCATGTCGGGGGTGTAGGCGGGCTTCTGGCCCTCGCCGGTGGCAGGCTGGTTTGTCGTTTGGGCATAACCCAAAACCGATATGAGCGTGGCGAGGAGGAAAAGTCCGCCCTGGTATGGGTTCGGCAGTACAACTGCCCCTGTTGTCCGGCGCAACAAGCTAAAAAGGAGGCGCCCGCAGGCGGCTACGCGCGACAGGTCGCCGCGGCGGGGTGTTGTACTGCTTTTCATGAGTAGATGTGATAATTATTACGATAAAAATTGGACACGCAGATATGGCAGTGCGAAGGTAATTTCTTGAGCGGGAATGTCTAATATTTATTTATAATATGGTAAATTTGCTTAAGCTTGCGCCTGAAAGTAAGCGACAATTTTATCGGCGGCGGTTTTGCCCACCACTTCGAGCAGGGTTTCGGGGTCAGCTTCGCGGACGCGGGCGAGGGATCCAAAATGCTGGAGCAATTTTTCGGCCGTTTTGGGGCCGATGCCGGGAATCTCGGTGAGTTCGGTGCCGAGGAAGTTGCGGCTGCGCTGGTCGCGGTGGAACGTAATGGCGAAGCGGTGGGCTTCGTTGCGGGCTTGCTGGATGAGCTTGAGGGATTCCGATTTTTTGTTGATGTAGAGGGGCACGGAGTCGTTGGGAAAAAATATTTCTTCAAGTTTTTTGGCAATGCCGACTACGGTGACGCTGCCAAGAATACCGAGTGCTTCGAGGCTTTTGACGGCTGAGCTGAGCTGGCCTTTGCCGCCGTCGATGATGATGAGTTGGGGGAGGGTTTGGCCTTCGTTGAGCAGGCGGCGGTAGCGGCGGTGCACCACTTCTTCCATGGAGGCAAAGTCGTTGGGGCCTTCTACGGTTTTTACGTTGTAGTGGCGGTAGTCGCGTTTGGCAGGCTTTCCATTTTTAAACACCACACAGGAAGAGACGGGGTTGGTGCCGGAGATGTTGGAGTTGTCGAAGCATTCGATGTGGAGGGGCAGTTGCTCCATGTGGAGGTCGTGCTGGAGGGTGCGCAGGATCCGTTCAGCGGGTGTTTGGCGTTCGGTTCGGTTGAGGGCTTCCCGTTTTTTTTGGATGAGGTGGTATTGGACGTTTTTTTCGGAGAGTTCGAGCAGCTTTTTTTTATCGCCGATTTTAGGCACGGTGATGGTGAGTGCGGGTTCGTTGGGCAGGCTCAATTCGAGGGAAATGATGAGTTCGTTGGCCGTGCTGTCGAATCGTTCGCGGAGCAGGGGTATGGCGTAGAGCAGGAGCGTTTCGGGCGCTTCGTCGAGGTTTTTGGTCAGGGTGAGGGTGTACGTGTTGATGATGGCGCCGTTGACCACCTTGAGGTAATTCACGTAGGCATCCTTTTCATCGGCAGCTAAGGCAAACACGTCTACATCGCGGATGTTGGGGTTTACGACGGTGCTTTTGCTCTGGAAGTCTTCGAAGAGGCCCAGCTTGTCTTTCATGGCCTGGGCTTGTTCGAAGCGCAGGCTTTCGGCGTAAAACTCCATTTCGGCACGCAAAAACGCTTTGACCGGGGCAAAATGGCCTTTGAAAATGTTTTTGATCTGGTCTATTTTGGCGTTGTACGCTTCTTCGGTTTCGAAGCCCACACAGGGGGCCGCGCAGTTTTTGATGTGGTACTCCAAGCAGGGTTTGAATTTGCCTTTTTCGATGTTGGATTCAGAGAGGAGCAGCGTGCAGGTGCGGAGTTGGAAGAGCTTGCGTACGAGTTCGAGTATTTGCGCGACGCGGACTTTGGTAAGGTATGGCCCAAAGTAAGTTGATCCGTCGCGGATAATTTTGCGGGTAAGGAAGATTTTCGGGAAGCGTTCTTTTTTAATGCATACGTAGATGAGGGGTGATTTCTCGTCTTTGAGCATCACATTGTAACGCGGCTGGTGTTTTTTGATGAGGGTGTTTTCCAGCAGCAAGGCATCGCGTTCATTTTCCACCATGGTGAACTCAATGCGGTCGGCATGGCGCACCATCGACTTGGTTTTGGCGGTGTGGCTCGCCTTTTCTCCGAAATACGAAAAGAGCCGGTTGCGCAGGTTTTTGGCCTTGCCTACGTATAAAATACCCCCATCGGCGTCCAAAAAACGGTATACACCGGGGTCATCGGGTATGCCGGGTGCAAAATGGCGGAAAGCTTCGTTTGTCATGGGCAACACAAAGGGGTAAAAAAATGTTTATGAAGACGGATTCAAAACAAGTCCTCTCCAGCGCAAAATTAAACCGCAACACGCTGTGTTTTGCAAAACGTATCGGACATTTGCGTTTTCGAAAACCATTCTCATTTCAAAAAATATACATGGCCAACATTGTTCCTACCCTGGATCCGGCTCTTTTGCAACACCTGCCGGCCGTTGTTCGATCTTACCAGGTCCCCAATTTCCGCAAAGCCAACATTCAAATCCTGACCTCCTTCCTGCCTTTCATAGCCCTTTGGGTGGCCATGTATTTTCTGCTGGACGTGTCCATACTGCTGACCATGCTGTTGGGCGTGGTGAATGCTTTCTTTTTGGTGCGCATTTTCATCATTCAGCACGATTGCGGGCACCAGTCGTTTACGCCTTCGCGCCGGTTGAACGACTTTTTGGGCGTCATTTGCAGCACGATCAGCATCATACCGTACAAGTACTGGGCAAAATCGCACAACTACCACCACGGGCACAACGGGATTTTGCATGAGCACCGCGACCTGGGTGATGTAAACCTGCTTACCGTGGAAGAGTTCAGCAAACTGAACCGCTGGAACCGTTTTTTGTACCGTTTGTATCGCAACTGGTTTGTGCTGTTCGTATTGGGGGGCATGTTTTATATTTTTGTGATGCTCCGTTTTCCGTTTGTTCAACTCACCGGCTGGACAAAAGCGCACCGGGCACAGCTTTTTCACAACATCTGGGTGTTTGCTTTTTACGCTGCTCTTGCTTTTTTCCTCGGCATCAAGGCTGTCTTGCTGGTTCATTTTCCCATCGTGGTTTTCTTTGGCGTCATCGCCATGTGGTTTTTCTATGTGCAACACCAGCACGAGTACACCTACAAGCAGTGGCAGCATCAGTGGGATTACGTGATGGCAGCCATCAAAGGCAGCACGTATTATAAACTGCCAAGGGTGTTCCATTGGCTTACGGGCAACATAGGCTACCACCACATCCACCATCTCAACTCGTTGGTACCCAATTATGAACTGGCGCGTTGCCACCGGGAGAATCCGATTTTTGACCAATTGGTAACGGCCATTACGTTCCGCGAAAGCCTGCGTTGTATTTTCAATAAATTGTGGGATGAGCAACAGGAACGCATGATTTCGTTCCGTGAATTTTATCGGAGGCAGGCTCAATAAGGACGTGCGTGCCCCGTTACCAGGTGTGGCGGGGAGTACGTTGCAAACTCTTTGGGTTAAAATGCGACAGTCGGTGTACCTTTACGGCTTATGGCAAGTCAACTGAGTCCAACGTTGGTTGTATTGATTTTGGGGCTGTACTTCATCATGTTGTTGGCGGTGGCGTGGGTTACCGGGCGCAACGTGGGGAATGAAGGATTTTTTTTAGCCAACAGGCGTGTACCCTGGTATGTGATTGCTTATGCCATGATAGGTACCAGCATCAGCGGCGTTACCTTCATATCGTTGCCTGGCAAGGTGGGTGCTGGCGGGTTGAACATGGGTTTTTCGTACATGCAGGTCGTATTGGGATACCTGTTGGGTTACCTGTTTATTGGCACTGTGCTCATGCCCATGTATTATCGGCTCAACCTCACCTCTATATACGGGTACCTGGAAACCCGCCTGGGTCATTGGTCGTACAAAACCGGTGCGGCTTTTTTCCTGTTGTCGCGCACGCTGGGTTCCGCCACGCGCATGTTTTTGGCAGCTGCTGTGCTGCAGGAATTTGTGTTTGGGCAACTGCATGTGCCTTTTGGGTTCACGGTGGTGCTCATGATGGCCCTCATCTATGCCTATACTTTTCAGGGAGGGTTGAAAACCATCATCTGGACCGACACCATCATGACCACGTTCTTTTTGGCGGCAGTGGTGTTTACGGTATGGACGATCGCACAGGCGTTGCAGTTGGGGCCTTTGGATTTGTTTCCGGCCATTGCGGGCAGCGGATACGGGCAGGTGTTCTTTTTTGACGACTTTTTGGGCAATCCCAACCATTTTGTCAAACAGTTTGTGAGTGGGGCGCTCATTGCTATTGTGATGACCGGACTGGATCAGGACCTGATGCAAAAAAACTTAGCCTGCAAGAACATTGGTGAAGCGCAAAAAAACATGTTTGTGTTTTGCGTTTACCTCATCATCATCAACATCCTGTTTTTGCTGTTGGGAGCCTTGCTGTACTTGTATGCGGCCCGTTTGGGTGTCGAAATCCCGCACAAAACCGACCATTTATACCCGCAAATCGCCTTTTACCACCTTGGTTTGGGTGCGGGCATCTTTTTCATTTTGGGACTTATAGCCAGTACGTATGCGAGTTCTGACAGTGCCCTGACGGCCCTGACCACGTCGTTTTGCGTCGATTTTTTGAATTTTGAAAAAAAAGCGGAGCACCCCGATCCGTTTGCGGGCGAAGAAGTCCGCTCGGCTTATGCAGCAGACATGGCCAAACAACAACGACGGGTGCGCACGTATGTACACCTCGGCTTTTCGCTGTTGTTTGTGCTCATCATTTTGGCCCTGAAAGCCTGGAGCCAGGACGCGGTGATCAACCTGATATTTAAAATTGCGGGTTACACATACGGGCCGTTGCTCGGACTTTTTGTTTTTGGCTTATTTACCGACAGGGGTGTGCGCGACCGCTATGTGTGGGCCGTATGTATGGCTGCTCCGTTTTGTACTTTTGGGGTTGAATGGGCTTTGAAAGGCCGGTTTGATGTTGGGTTTTTAACCATTTTGATCAACGGCATCATCACTTTTGTGGGCTTATTGGCCATATCCAGGGAGCAGCAGGGAGCAAAAGTCGCTTAGAACCAATCCTCAACGCTCGGCGTGGGCCGGTAGAAGCCCTACCCCGCAGTGCACGCAAAAAGATTTATTTAGCTCAATTTTATTGTAAGAGTCGAATATTATTTATGTTTGCACCCGAAAAACATCATTACGATAACAGAACGAAATCATGAGAAACATTCTACTGGCACTGCTCCTTACAGGAGTAGCGCAGCACGCCTTGGCACAGAAAGGATATGATCTTGGTCCAGGTGGCGAGTTTGCCGCCGGTGTACGCCTAGGCGGTGGGTCGGGTTTAACACTCAAAAAGTACCACCGTTCCAACTTGTCTGCGTTTGAAGTCATTGCTGACTGGAACTTTGACGAAGAGGTAGACGGCTTCGGTACCACCATTTTGTTCGAAAAATTAGCCGGTATCGGATTTAACGACCGCTTGTGTGCGCAATTTGGTTTCGGCGCTGCGGGTGTATTCGGCGACAAATTTCGTGCCGGGCCTGCGGCGACCATCGGTTTTGACTGGCGCCTTGGGGAAAAAATTCCCATTGGTTTGCAATTGGACTGGACGCCCTCGTGGCTGATCATCAACGACAATTATTTTTCGCCATTCAATGCTGCCGTCTCGGCGCGCTGGGTCTTTTAACACTTGGATCACATCACTTAAGCATTAAACAATTTGAAAAACATGAAACAGATTTTTGTCCTTTCATTTCTCTTCCTTGCCCTTGGTTTGCAGGCGCAACAGGCAGGCACCAGAACGTCGGTTGGCGGTACTGGCAAATATTTCGAAATCAACCCTTATGTGGGCTACACCACTTCCTCCAAATTAGAATTCGGAAATGGCAAGTACCGCAATGCCGGTGGCATTAACTTTGGGGGCAACTTGGGCTTCGGCAAGTCTGGTTCGGTCAATGGCAAAAGCGTTTTCTCCCAGATCTCGTTGCAGTACAACTACCAACCCACTGATCTGGAAGTACGCTTTTACTTTCCGGAAGCCAAGTACGATCTGGGCAGCATCAATGTACACACCATTTCCATTGGCGGTATTCGCGGCGCGGGCACCGACCAGTTCCAGTTGTTCGGTGGCGGTTACCTGGGCATCGTGATCTATGATCCGGCCAATGACAAAAACATCCCGGCTGACGAAGAACTGGAAAGCACCACCAAGTTCACGCCAAGCTTCACCGGCGGTTTCAACTACGCGTTCAGCGACCGCATGGGCATCCGCTTCCAGTCACAACTGTACATGCCCATTTGGGGTGCCGACTTTGGCCTCTCGTGGTGCCTCGGTTGTGGCGGCGTGCAGCCTACCGCTTTCACCAACGAGGTGTCTATTTATGCCAACTTCAACGGCGGCATTTACTACCGACTGTACAACTAATTTGGTTTGGGATTCTTGTTTTGGGGTTCTTGGTTCACTTCATGAATCAAGAACCCCAAATTAATTTAGATGAATATTTCGGAAAGATCAAGTTGGATATGCAATTTTTTGTCTGTGAGTATATCTTTTTTTACGAAAACGTCGTAGTCATTTAGGGCATAGAAAACGTAAATGCTCATCAGGTCGGGCAATACCTGGTACAGATTGCCAAAATATTGTCGAATGCTAAACAATAAATTGCTTTGCACGATTGCGTGGTTCTTGCTGGGCACAGGTTTACCGCGTTCAAGTTCATATTCCGAGAGGGCGAGTGTGGTGTCCATGCGCTTTTTTTGTTCAAAAGTAAGCATTGCATGCGACATTTTCAAATCGGTTGATTCCATGACGCAAAGATAAAATATTTTGTTTGAAACAAAAAATGTTTTAGCTTTGCGCGGTCATTGCATCCAGATTTGATCAATCCACATAAACTACCTTACCTTTGAGCGCAAGAATCAACACGAGCAGCAAAGCGGGCAGAACGGCCCCGGCCAAACGCGGCCCCGGCCCTACCCCAGAAGAGAAACCTATGGCAGAAGTCAGGTATACAGAAGACGAAATCAAATCGCTCGATTGGCGGGAGCACATCCGCCTCCGTCCGGGCATGTACATTGGTAAATTAGGCGATGGCTCCACGCCGGACGACGGCATATACGTGCTGCTTAAAGAAGTGATTGACAACTCCATCGACGAGTTTGCCATGGGCTACGGCAAACACATAGACGTCAGTGTGAACGAGCACGGCGTGTCCGTGCGCGACTTCGGGCGCGGCATTCCGCTCGGCAAGGTGGTTGATGTGGTCAGTAAAATCAATACCGGTGCCAAATATGACAGCCGCGCCTTTAAAAAAACCGTGGGCCTCAATGGCGTGGGTACCAAAGCGGTGAACGCCCTGTCGGAATATTTCAAGGTAGAGGCGTATCGCGAAGGGCAGGCCAAATGGGCCGAGTTCCAGTTTGGCAACCTCATCAAAGAGAGCAAGCTCGAAAAATCGACCGAAGAAAACGGTACACTGATCTTGTTCAAACCCGATAACGGGTTGTTCCGCAATTTCAGGTGGGTCATGGAATACATCGAGCAGCAGCTCTGGAACTACGCCTACCTGAACGCCGGGCTGCGCATCCACTTCAATGGCAAAACCCTCGTGTCCAAAAATGGGCTGCTTGACCTGCTGGAGAAAAAAACCAATGCTGAACACTTACGATACCCCATCATCCATTTGAAAGGCGACGACGTGGAGATCGCCATGAGCCATGGCGAGCATTACGGCGAGCAGTACTACTCCTTCGTCAACGGCCAAAACACGACCCAGGGCGGCACCCACCTCAATGCCTTTCGGGAAGCCTTGGTCAAAGTAGTGCGCGACCACTTCAAAAAACAGTTCGACGCCAAAGACATCCGCGAGAGCATCTTCGCCGCTGTGAGTGTGCGGGTGGAAGAACCTGTGTTCGAAAGCCAGACCAAAACCCGCCTAGGCTCTGAACGCGTAGCGCCCGACGGGCCAGCCATGCGCACGTGGATGAACGATTTTTTGACCAAAGCGCTCGACGACTTTCTGCACAAAAACCCCGAAACCGCAAAAGAGATGCTCAAACGCATCCAGCAAAGCGAACGGGAGCGCAAGGAAATTGCCGACGTCAAAAAACTCGCCAACCAACGCGCCAAAGCCGCCAACATCCACAACAAAAAGCTGCGCGACTGCCGCTACCACCTCAACGAAAAAGGCATTGAGGAAAAAAAGATCAACAGCACGATCTTCATCACCGAGGGGGACTCCGCCAGCGGCTCCCTCACCAAAGCCCGGGACGTGGATACCCAGGCCGTATTCAGCCTCCGCGGCAAGCCCCTCAATTGTTTTGGGATGACCAAAAAGGTCGTGTACCAAAACGAAGAGTTCAACCTGTTGCAACACGCCCTCAACATTGAAGACTCGCTGGAAGACCTGCGCTACAACCGCGTGGTGATCGCTACCGATGCCGACGTGGATGGCATGCACATTCGGTTACTGTTGCTCACGTTTTTCCTTCAGTTCTTCCCCGACCTGGTGCGCAATGGCCACCTGTTTATTCTTGACACACCGTTATTTCGGGTGCGCGACAAACAACAAACCTTCTATTGCTATTCGGAAACGGAAAAACAACAGGCCGTACACAAGTTGCGCGGCAAACCGGAAATCACCCGATTCAAAGGATTGGGCGAAATTTCCCCACACGAATTTGTAGCCTTCATCAATGAAAACATCCGCCTGGAACCCGTTTATTTGCCGGAAGACACCAATTTAGACCACGTACTGAGCTACTATATGGGCAAAAACACGCCAGAGCGCCAGGAATTCATCATTGACAACCTGAAAATAGAAATTGACGTGATTGACACCCCGGAAGAAGAAGCGCAGATACAACCGGAGGTGGGCGAAGAGGTGTTGTGATTTTTGTGTGTTGGGTAGCGTTGGGCTGGTCTTTCAGGTTCATTCTCCTCCAAAGCAGCCCGATAGTCCATAAACTGACCGATCGCATTGTGAAAATCTGACATAATGGAGCCCCACACCCCACCCCCTATTTCATGTTCTCCATCAAGCGGCCGGAGATGCGGAGAAAGTCCATTTCGGTGATGATGCCGACAAGGTCTTTTCCTTTGACCACAGGCAGGCAACCGATCCGGTTTTCGCGCATTTGAGACAGGGCGTCGAGCAGTGGTGTGCTGGGAGTAACCGTTATGGGTTTTTCAATCATGATGTCGGCTACCGTGGTGATGGATTCATCTTTGATTTTACTCTGACGCACAAAGTGGCGGAGCACCATGCGGGAAGAGATGAGTCCTGCCAGTTCTCCTTTGCTGTTTTCGACTGGCAAGTAGCGGATGCGGCGCCAGTCCATGATTTCAGCGACCAACTCAATGAGGTCGTCGCGTTGGACAGTGAACAGGTCGGTCGACATAAAATCTTCTACCTTGAGGGTAGATGGGCGCCAACCGTCGAGGTCGGCAACGCTGCCTTGATCCCAGGTATGCACGGGCTTGTTGGTTTGTTGATTTTTGATGGTAGCGGCGGTGATGGCGGTTACGGCCTCGTCGTGGGTCACTTCTTTTTGCAGGGCCGTGAATGTGCGCAAGGTCCAGCGGGCCCCGGTTTTGTGTTCACTGGCGCGGGCTTCGATGATGTCGAGGTATTTGCTGATGTCCGATTTTTTGACTTTCCGGGCTTCGAGGCCTTCTTTGGCCATGGGCAGCAACTCTTTGAGGACAAGTTCGGTGACGGGCACTTTTTTGTCTTTAAGCCAGCTGAAAGTGGTGTCTATGCCAAACTTGGCGGCCTTCAGGAAGTTATCGCGAGCATCGGCAAAATCAATTTTTTGGGTAATGTCTTCGTACCGTTTGCCCATGGCCTCCATACAGCCCAGCCAGAAAGCGGCATTGGCCACCTCGTCTACCACACTGGGCCCGGCGGGCATTACCCGGTTTTCGATGCGCAAGTGCGGCATGCCGTTGGGCGAAATGCCATAACAAGGCCTGTTCCAGCGGTACACGGTGGAGTTGTGTATTTGCAAGGCACGCAGTTTGGGTGTTTTGCCGTCTCGCACCATTTCCAGGGAATTTTCTTCAATGTCGCCAGCCAGGAGCACACGGAAGCGGCTGATGTCCTCTTTGTATATTTGCGTGATGTCGCCCCGCAACCAATCGCTGCCAAAATTTACCCTGGGCAACCGTTCGCGCATGTGATCCGACGTGGTGCGGGTGTCGAGGCTTTGCTGGAATAAAGCGATGCGGGTTTCGTGCCACAGGCGCCGGCCAAATACAAGTGGCGAGTTGGCCGCAACGGCCATTACGGGTGCTGCCAGCACCTGGGCTATGTTGTACAGCTTGACAAAATGCTGCGGCGTCACCTGCAAATGCACCTGAAAACTGGTGTTGCAGGCTTCCAGCAGAGGTGAGTCGTGCCGCACCAGCAGTTCGTCAACCCCTTCTACCCGCAATTCAAAGGCCGACCCAAGCATGTGCTTCTGAATGGCGGCCATCAGGGCGTAATAGCGTTCTTTGGGGGTGAGGTTGTGTATTTCCAGATCGTACTTGCGCAGCGTGGGTAAAATGCCACACAACACAATGGACGCGTCGAACCCGTCCAGCACTTTTTGAATATTGGCGAGGTATTCGAGGTTTTCCGCTTCCAGCATGCTGAGGCAATCCCCTTTAAATTCCCGAGGCGTGAGGTTGGTTTCGAGGTTAAATTTTGCCAGTTCGGTGACGCAATATTGCTGCTCGCCCATTCGATCCAATACCTGCATGTTGATGCAGGCTGGTTTCATAGAGCGGTTGTGCACTAAACACATTTCTTGCTCGGCGCCAATTCTAATGGTTTCAGTTTCGAACCAGTTGTTGGCCAGCATGTACTCGAATGCCTGGACGTCGTCCAGCAAACTGCGTACAAAATGCAGCATTTGATCTTTTTGCCCACTAATGTTTACTTTTTGTTCGCCCATGATGCGTTACGCCGGTGTTTTAAATGTATAATTTTTCGGCCGGACAATTATAGTTGATTTTTTGTCCCTCATCTTTGCTCAAATTCATTTTCGATAAAAAAAATTTATGGTTGAATCCACGGCACTCGAACACCTTCGCAAAGATCCAGTACTGGCCGCCTGTATAGTGGATGATCCCCCGTTGCATTGGCCACTTTACACAGACGTATACGAAAGCCTTTTGCGCAGCATTGTTTTCCAACAATTAAATGGCAAAGCCGCCGAAACCATACACCAACGATTTTTAAACCTATTTCCGGATCAGCTTCCCGATCCGGAGCAAATTCTGGAGCTGGATATAGTACAATTGAGGAGTGTAGGACTTTCGGGACAAAAGGCACAGTATGTCCAACATGTAGCCTCTTTTGCTTTGGCAAACAAGCGCTTACAATTGGACTGGGATGAAATGAGCGACGAAGAGATTCTGACTTTCCTGACTCAAATAAAAGGTGTCGGGCGTTGGACGGTTGAAATGATTTTGATTTTTACCCTGCGCCGTCCAGATATTTTTCCATTGGATGATTACGGTATTCAACATGCTATAAAAATGGCATATAATATTGATTATCAAGGAAAAGAGCTAAGATTTTTCATGCAAAAAACCGCTGAAAACTGGAAACCGTACCGCAGTTATGCCACCAGATATTTATGGAATTTTTTTTCAAATAATAATAATTAATAAAAACAGTTGAATATTTGCATTAAAATAAATAAACAACATGATAAATCAAGATCGTTTTCGCTACCCCATCGGCCAATTTGAGTACGGAAAAACCTACAGCATTGATGAAACACGGAAACACATGGCCATTTTGGCCAATTTTCCCAAGCAGTTGAAAAAAGTGCTTAAAAAATTGCGTCGCGATGAGTACGATGTGCCTTATCGCATGGGTGGCTGGACGGTTCGTCAGGTCGTTCACCATATGGCCGATAGCCACATGAACGCGTTTATCCGTATGAAACTCGCCATCGTGGACAATGGGACGAGCATTAAACCTTACCCTGAAGCCATCTGGGCAGAATTGCCTGACGGCAAACAAGCGCCCATCCGCATGTCGGTGCGTTTATTGTCTGCGTTACACCGCCGCTGGCATTATTTTATGGAAAAATTGACGGAAACGGATCTCGAGCAGGGATATTTTCATCCTGCTTCGAACCGTACTGTTTCCATGCCCGAGGCCTTGGCCCTTTACGCCTGGCATGCCGAACACCACTTGGCACACATAAAATTAGTTGTTTCTGGCGAAAATTACACCGAACAAGGTGTTGCCGTACCACAGCAGCCTGACATGCGTCCGTTGCAACAAGCCGGGCATCGTCGATTTACAGTCACTTTGGTAGACCAAGAGATGCCCAAACAAGCTACCCAACCAAAACCTTTGGAGGTTACGCCAACGGATAAGGTTGAGAAAAAGAAAGCAGGCAGCCCCAAAGCAGCAGCAGCAGCTGGCGCGGATGGTGTGGAGAAAAAGAAAGCAGGCCGCCCCAAAGCAGCAGCGACAGCAGGCACAGACGGCGTGGAGAAAAAACGTCCGGGTCGCCCCAAAGCAGCAGCGACAGCAGGCACAGACGGCGTGGAGAAAAAACGTCCGGGTCGTCCCAAAGCAGCAGCGACAGCAGGCGCAGACGGCGTGGAGAAAAAACGTCCAGGCCGTCCTAAAGCAGCATCGGCAGCAGGCGCAGACGGCGTGGAGAAAAAACGTCCTGGCCGCCCCAAAGCAGCAGCGGCAGCAGGCACAGACGGCGTGGAGAAAAAACGTCCAGGCCGTCCAAAAGCAACAGCAGTAGCGGGCACAGATGGGGTTGAGAAGAAAGGTACAGGCCGCCCCAAAGCAGTTGCGGCAGCAGGCGCAGACGGCGTAGAGAAAAAACGTCCAGGCCGTCCAAAGGCAGCAGTGGTAGCTGGCGCAGATGGGGTAGAGAAAAAACGTCCGGGCCGTCCAAAAGCAACAGCGGCAGCAGGCGCAGAGAAGAAACGAGCAGGTCGCCCGAAAAAACAGGTTGATGTAGCACCAGAGCGACCAGTTGCACCATCAGTAAACGATGCCGAACCGATTGTCAGCAATCCGGATGAACGCGGATTTGAATAAGCACTTTTGTGGATGTCAACCACTCTACATGCGTCAGGGCGATGATAAAATGGTATGAATGAACGCATACTTGGTTGTTATGAGGGCGCCGACCGCGGCGCCCTCATTTTGGTTTTCGGTGCTACGCACGGCAATGAATCCGCTGGCGTGGAAGCCATACGCGAGATATTTAGATTGCTGGAGCAAGAACCAGCGCACAATCCTTCCTTTCGTTTTGCCGGAAAACTGCTTGGCATAGTGGGCAACATACAAGCCCGAATGTTGCAAAAGCGGTTTTTGACCCGCGACTTGAACCGCATGTGGACCCAAACGGAACTGCACCGAGTAGGGCAAATACCGGCGGAGGAAAGACGCGGTGAAGACCGGGAATTGGCGGAAATACTCGCCATCATCCATCAGGAACTGCGCGCATATCAACCGGAGGTGGTAGTGCTGCTCGACCTGCATACCACATCCGCTCAGGGAGGCATTTTCTGTATTCCAACGGACGATGCACCGAGTTTGCGCCTGGCCAAATCGCTGCACGCGCCGGTCATCCTGGGCATGCTCGACGGCATAGAGGGCACCTTATTGCATTTTGTGGCGGGGGACTTGTTTGCGTTGAATGGTATTCCAAAATTCGCCGTGGGGGTGGCTTTTGAAAGTGGTCAGCACGACGACCCCTTGTCGGTCAACCGCGCCATTGCGGCCATTGTGCATTTACTGCGGGCCGCTGGCTGCATCCGTGAAGAAGATGTTGATACACGCCACGAGGCGATTTTGAATGCTTATGCCCGGGATTTACCCAAGGTCACCCGCCTGCGCTATGTGCACCACCTTCGGGAGGGCGACGGTTTTCGCATGCATCCGGGCTATGAAAACTTCAGCAAAGTGACCAAAGGGGAACACTTAGCCGACGATGTAACGGGTGTGGTGCGCGCACCGCAGGATGGGCTGTTGCTCATGCCGTTGTATCAGGCGCAGGGCTCCGACGGCTTTTTTCTGGTAGAGCCATTGGAGTGATGTTCAAGGGCGTGTTTGGCGGGCAGCTATGATTTTCTCGTAGGCGTCGTTGATTTGCTGGAATTTTTCCTGGGCATGCCGCATCACCTCTGGTGAAATTGTGCGGGCCGCCACTTTGTCGGGGTGCCACTGCATGGCCAATTTGCGGAACTTTTTTTTGATCGTGTCTAACGAATCGTGGGCTTCGGCCCCAAGGATGGCGTAGTAGGGGTCAAGTGGTGTCCACCGCATTTGTTGGCTGGGAGGGGGCTGGTAGTAGCGGCTCTTGATGCGGTCGTATTGCATGCGGCCTATATGGAACAAGCCCGCAGCCCGCAGCAACAGGTTTTCCTCTGCGGGGTGCAGGTTGCCATCGGATGCGGCCAAGGCAAAGAGGAGATCGAGCATGTTCAACACCTGATGCCGTTCCTGGTGAAACTCCTTGTAAAAATTCAGGGCTAAGTATTCAAAAGTCTCCGGACTGGTTTTGGCTTTGTTCCAAATGTCTATGGCGTGAGCTCTGCCGTTGCCCGACAGTTTAAACTGTTGCGTCATGAGCAGCTCCATGTGGTTGACTTCCATGCGGTTAACGGCACCGTCTACCTTGGCCATGCGGGCACATAAGGTAAATACGTGGTACAGGTACATGCCCTGTCTGCGCTTGTAGGTTTTGAATTCATCGGTTTCTACCAGGCCCTCTCGAGGCACATCGATGAAAAAATGGCCGATCAGGGAGCCCAAAACAAACCCCGTAGCCGCCCCGAAAGGGAGCCCGATCATGTCGCCGATAAAAATACCGGCTATGCCCACAAATATTTTGCCCTTGTATTCCAATACTGAATGCTTCAATAAGATGCAAAACAACAGGTTTGTGTTTGTAGTTGAGTGTGATTATCGACAATATTAACGTGTTTTTCGGCAAATGGGCTTTTCAGAATTTATCTTACTTTTCGCACATGAAAACACCTGTACTTTTATTGCATGGCGCATTGGGCAGCGCCGCTATGCTCGAACCACTTGTAGCGCAGCTTCAAGCGGCAGATATGCCCGTTCGAACCCTGAATTTACCCGGACATGGGGGGCTGCCGCTTCCTGAATCGTTTTCCATGCCCGCTTTTATGCAGGCGGTGGAGGAATACACTGCAGACTGGATGCCCTTCAAGGTGTTTGGTTACAGCATGGGGGGGTATGTGGCCCTGTTGTTGGCTGCCATGCGCCCACTTCGTGTAGAAGCTGTGGCTACTTTGGGTACCAAATTTGACTGGACTCCCGAGTCTGCCGCCAAGGAAACAGCCCGTTTGAACCCAACGCTGATGCTGGAAAAAATTCCGGCTTTTGTCCAGCTCTTGTCAACAAGACACGGCGCAGATAAATGGGAGACGGTGGTAAATCATACTGCCGGACTGCTGACCCGTTTGGGCGAGTCGCCTGATTTACGCCAGGCGACGCTGGAGGAGATTATCTGCCCGGTATTTATTGGGAGGGGCAGCCTTGACACCGGAGTAACCCGCAAGGAGTCTGAAGCCGCCGCCAATGCCATTTCAAATGGTCAATACATTGAATTGCAAGATGTTAAGCACCCATTCGAACAGGTTTCAGAAACAGTTTTGGCAGATTACCTAAAAAAAACCATCTTGGCGCTGTAACCACCTTTGCCAACACGGTGTCTTGAACAGCAAACATCCAGGAATTATCCCCTATGGTCCAAATGCAATCTGATGAGGCGCTCATAACCCAGGCCCTGCTGGGGCAACAGCAGGCTTACGCCCAGTTGGTAGAGCGTTATCAGCATTATGTGTTTACGCTGGCCGTGCGCATGGTGAAAAATCGGGAAGAGGCGGCAGAGGTGGCACAAGACAGTTTCTTAAGGGCCTTTCAATACCTGGCAGACTTTAGGGGCGAGGCAAAATTCAGTACCTGGCTGTACCGCATTGTGCACTCCGTGGCCTTGAACCACTTGCGCAAGCGCCGGTTAGATGTGCTGTCTATCGACGACGCGGCCCATCCGGTGCCGGTGCCTGCTGCAACCCAACCCGATGCGTCAGACAGCATGGAGCTACAAGAACGTCGCCATGCCATATACCAGGCCATCCAGCGTCTTCCACCCGACGACGCCGAAGTGATTACCCTGTTTTACCTGTATGAAAACAGGCTTGATGAAATCTGCCAAATCATGGAATTGACCATGACCAACGCCAAAACTAAACTATTTCGGGCGCGACAGCGTTTGAAAACCATCCTTGAAACCACTGCCGTGCGTTCGGCGCTTTGAAAACCCGTGTTATGGAACATCAACCGTTTATCCTTTCCGACGACCTGCTCTGGGATTACGTCGATGGTTTACTGACCGACGCAGAGCGCAAGCGCCTGGAAGCCTATCTGACCGAACATCCGGAGTGGATGGCCCGCTTGCAGGCCGTGGAAACCGACCGAAGCCTGTTGCAGTCTGTTCCCCTTGAAGCGCCTCCACAAGGCTTTGCCTCTGGGGTAATGGGTGCATGGAATAGCCTGTTGACGCCGACGGTTGAATCGCCCGACTGGATTATCCGTGGAATCGGGGCGGTGTTTGGGCTGTTCATTTTATTGCCCCTTGTGATTTTGATTTTCAACGGGTTGCACATAAAAAACAGTGTATTTTCTGTGCCCGGCATGCCGAGCGTGGATTGGCTTGCGTTATTTTCGCATCCGGTTTTACAATACGGATTGTACTTTGGCTTTACCTTGCTGGCTTTGCGGTTGCTATCGGCCGTACTGTCGCAATACCGCGTAATGCACAAAATGATGGTGTAGAGCTATGGAAAAAAAACCCAAGCATTTTCTCAAACAACCGGAGTACCCGGGAGGGCCGAAGGCCATGTCGAAGTTTATATACGAAAACCTTCGTTATCCCAAACAAGCACTCGAAGCGGGCAAAGAAGGCGTAGTACTGGTAGAATACGACATCAATCACGAGGGGGTGGTGACGGATACCCGTGTGCTCCAATCGGTTGGATACGGCTGCGATGAAGAGGCCGAACGGGTCATCAGGCTGCTCAAATTTGAGGTGGGTAAAAACCGGGGGATAAAGGTCGTTTTCCATAAAAAAACGCAGATACAGTTTAAAAAACCGGCTGCAGCCGTACAACCCAAACCGGTAGCCGCGCCCCCTATGGCCATAACTTACCAGTATGTGACTGCCACACCATCTAAACCTACGGTTGAAGCACCGAAAAAAGAGCAGGTGTTTTCATATTCCATTACGTACAATGGTAAGTAGCGGGGTTCCCGTACCTTTGTAGCGATTTTAACGCACCAGATCTTGAATTTTTCCCTGTTTATTGCCCGGCGCTACCTGTTTGCCAAGCGCAGTACCAACGCCATTCACCTCATCACTGGTATATCCGTTTTTGCGGTAGCCATTGGCACGGCGGCTTTGTTGCTGGTGCTCAGTGTCTTCAACGGGTTTGAAGACCTGCTTTCGGGGCTATTCGGGCATTTTAATCCTGAAATCAAGATCACGGCCGCCAAAGGCAAAACATTTGAGCCAGATAGCCTGGTGCTCAGCAAACTCAAATCGCTGCCCGGAGTGCTGCACATGAGTGAAACGCTGGAGGAAATCGCATTTTTTGAATACGAAGGCTCTCAGGATTTTGGCGTGCTCAAAGGGGTTGACCAGTATTTTGCATCCATCAATGGCATCGATTCCACCCTGCGCGAAGGCCGTTTCAAGTTGCAAACAGGCGACCGAAACTGCGTGGTTTTGGGCGCTGGCATGCGCAACAAACTGAGTATAGACATAGACAATCCACTCGCAGTACTCACCATTTACATGCCCACGGCTGACGCGAGCGGGCTTATGGACAAGCCATTCAAGACCCGGTTTGCCACCCCTACGGGTACTTTTGCCATTCAGCAGGAGTTTGACAGCGAATTCGTCATCAGCAACATCGGTTTTGTACGAGAGCTGCTCGATGTAGCCCCCCAAACCGTATCGGCATTAGAAATCAAAACCGCCCCGGGGTACCGCATGGCCTCGGTTAAAACCGAGATCAAGTCGATTATGGGGCCTGGTTTTGTGGTGCGCGACAAGTACGAGCAAAACGAGGCATTCTTCAAGGTCATGAAATTAGAAAAATGGATGGGATTTGCCATTACCAGCCTGATGCTTTGCCTGATGGCATTTAACCTCATCGGTGCGCTTTGGATGATCGTATTGGACAAACAGAAGGACATATCCATCCTGAAAAGTTTAGGGGCTTCGGACCGCACCATTCACCGTATTTTTTTGCTGGAAGGCTTGTTGCTCACCGGCCTGGGCATGGCGTTGGGGCTTTTATTGGCGGTTGTGTTATACATGCTGCAAAAAACATTCGGGTTGGTAACCATTCCTCAAGGTTTTTTAGTGCAGAGTTATCCCATTTCCATGCGCGTGAGTGACTTCCTGCCGGTCATCCTGACAGTCGGCATCATTGGCCTTATTGCCTCGTTGCTGCCCGCCTCAAGGGCCATGCACGTGCCATCATACTTGCGCGAAGAGTAGAAAAACAGCTGTATAAACTAAAGACTAAGGCGCAACAGACCACAAATTCAACGTTCGGTCGTCGCTACCCGAAACCAAACCGGCATCCGTCCAAAGCAGTACATTCACGGAATTGATGTGCCCCCCGTGGCGCATGACGTCAATGACCTTCAACAGTTCTATATTTTGGGCATCCCAGATTTTCACTGTTTTGTCGCGGCTGGCGGTGGCAAACAAGGTACCGTCGGGCGAATAGGCGATGCTGTTTACGGTAAACCAGTGAGCAGGAATGGCCTTGTTTACCTCAAAATCGGACTCGATATCCCACACCCTCAATATAGCGTCACGGCCGCCACTGAACAGGAAACGGCCATCGGGGGCGTATCGGATACTGAACACCGTAGGGGCGTGCGCTTCTTTTAGAATGCGTTTCACCGACAATGTTTGCGCATCGAGCAGGTAAATGTGCCCATCGCTGGCACCCACGGCCAGTTCGTTGCGTTGGGGGCAATAACTGATGCAACGCAAGGCATAAGCAGACAGGTGGACGCTTTCTATGCTCCTGACGGGGTCGAGCAGCCAGCGCGTCAGGGTGCCGTCGCCACCCACAGAAAACAGGTGTTCGCCCAGTGGAAGTAAACCATAAACCCCTTTTGGATGATGCTGTATGTTGCGGGTGGCTTCGGGTTGGTCTGGACGAATAAAATGCAGGCCACCGTTCATATTTCCAGCGATGACCAGGTCAGACGGTGCGTCGAACGCCAGGGCAAACACCTGTGTTTCGACGGCTGCCACGAGGCGTCCGGTCTCCGGTGCGTCCCGCGACCATTCTACTATCCAGCCTTCGCCGCCGCCTGACAGGAATTGCCCTGGCTTGCGCCAGGGTGCCAGTGCGTACACAGCAGATCGGTGCCCTGTACAGGTATGTATTTTTTCTATGTGCAAAACGGCCAATTGATGGCTTCTACGCGGCAATCAGGATAACGCATTACTTGTCATCTCCAAAAAAAGCAAGGATTTTGTCGGCTAATTCGAGGCCGATATATCCTTGTGCTTCAACAGTTGCTGCACCAATGTGGGGCGTGCAGGAGATGAGGGGGTGGTTGAGCAGGTCGGCGCGCGGATTGGGTTCGTTTTCAAACACATCGAGGCCGGCACCGCCAATTTTGCCATTGTTAAGGGCTTCAATCAGGGCCTCTTCATCAATCACGCCGCCGCGAGCTGTATTGATGAGCATGGCACCGGTTTTCATTTTAGCCATTTCTGCTTTGCCAATCAGCGGTGCATTGCCGCCTGGAATGTGCAAGGTGATGAAATCCGACGTTTTGAGCAGGGTTTCCATGTTTTCCGTTTGCATGCGGACGCCCAGCTTAATGTCCGGGAAAGCGTGCAATTGGATGCCAATTTCTACTTCCTGTACATAAGGATCGTGTGGCACAACATTCATGCCCAGCGCCAGTGCGATTTTGGCGACTTCCTGCCCAATTCGGCCAAAGCCGATGATGCCCAGGGTGCGGCCACGCAGTTGGTAGCCCGTCTCCAGTTCTTTTTTCAGTTGTTTGAAATCACCATTTGCCATTTCGCGGTTGCCGCGTTGCAGGCCCCGGGAGAGGGTGATGATGTGGCCAATTGCGAGTTCGGCTACTGCGCGCGACGAGGCCTGTGGTGTGTTGAACACTTCAATGCCTTTGCTCTTGGCGTATTCTACGTCAATGTTGTCGAGTCCAACACCGCCTCGGGCAATGATTTTGAGGTTTTTACCCGCTTCAATGACCTCTTTGGTAACCTTTGTAGCGCTGCGTACGATGAGTACATGGTATTCTCCAATGGCTGAAACCAATTGATCCTGGGGAATGCGTTGTTCTTCTACAATGTAGTCTGCTTCTTCCAAAAGCAATTTGCCATCCGGGTGAATGCCGTCGTTTACAAGTATTTTGATCATAGGTGTGGTGGTTGTTTATTTGGTGAGATGTTAATGCAGCGGTTGGTTTCCCCGACGATGCGCGTTAGAGAAATATTGTTTTGAGTTGTGGATTAAATAAGTGAAATGTCGATATTTAATTATGATTAATGCGCTGCAAAGGTAGTATTTCCAATTTGTTTCCATAAAATAATCCATCAATAAAGCCCAATGGGGCGCGAAAAGAATTTAATGGAGGCAGATAAAGGTTGGCTGATTACCTCGGCCACCCTACCCGCACGATATACAAGCTACAAAAAGCAAAAAAGGAAAGGAGTATCAGCGCGTTGATGATGGGTGCCAGCAAGGAGAAAAAATCGCCCTGCATTCGATAACCCCGGATGCCAAGGGCAATGCCGTACACGCTAAACACGATGGTCGAAGAAAAGAAAACAAGCGTAATGATGCCTGCCAAACCGCTAAACTGAGGGTTTCGGGCAAAAAAAGCCATGACAACACAGGCCATAAGGGCAATCCAGAGACTTCGATTGGTGTACAGCATGCTCAAAAGTCGGGTTTTGTCCCCTGATGAAAAAGCAATAAAGCATTAATTTTTTGTGTCCTGTCTCATCCCTTTTTGCCATACAGGTATACCCAACCCACTAAACAAAGGGCCGATGCCGACCAAAAGATAGCGGGGACATTGTCTAAGTTATTGGCGTACCACCAGCCAGACAGTGCTGCGCCGCCGCCAATGGCTAATTCCAGCGCGATGTACAGGGTAGCCAGCGCCCTGCCTTTACGCGCCGGGTCGCCCAGGTCTACCGTCCATGCGGTGATGGCTGGCGCAAACACGCCAAAACCCATACCAAAGACAAGCGCCGCGCTGTACAGCCCCCAGGTGTTTTGCGCACAGGCAAACAACGCCATGGCGCCTGCTATGAGCCACACCGACACCCGGATAACCGGTAAGCGTCCCAGCCGATCAGACATGCGGCCAGCAAACAAACGGGTGGAAATGCTGCCCAGCGTAAAGAGGGTAAAAAACAATCCGCGGTTCGGCACGCCGAGGTGGTCGCCGAGATCTGGCACAATGGTGAGCAGGCAGCCGTAGCTGACATACAGGCACAGCATGACAATGGCTGCCGGTACGGCCTTGGGGTCGTACCACTCATCTCGGCCCACCAGAAGCAAGCGCGGATGAAAAGCCTTTGGTTTTTGGAGCGTTTCCGGCATGTTAAACAACATGAGCATAGACACCATTGCCAGCGCAGAAGAGGTATAAAACATAGTGTTTATACCCATACTTTGCACCAACCAACTACCCAAAGGGGGCGCAGCAGAGCTGCCTACGCTGAAACTGATGCCCAGCCAGCCCATGGCCTCGCCCCGGCGAGCGTCGGGTACAATATCGGCTACATAAGCCGCCGTGCCCGTAGGCTTGAAACCCGTGGAGAATCCGTGCAAAAAGCGCAAAAACAAAAAGCCCTGAACAAAAGCCAGCGCCGGATACAACATGCTGCATACTACGCAGGCAAACGTACCCATATACATGACCGGTACCCGACCAATCGAATCGGCCAATTTGCCACTAAACGGCCGGGACAAACCCGCAGTGATGGTGAACAGCGCGACGATGAGCCCTTTGTGCTCCGCACCGCCCAACTGGGTTAAGTAGGCGGGCAGCTCCGGCAACAACATGTTGAAACTGGCAGCAAACAACGCGTGCGAAGCACACAACAGCACAAAAGCATTGGTGTACAAAGGCTGGCCAGCCGAAACAGACAGGGTAGGCATGATCAGGATGGCGACAGGTGGCTGCGGAGAAAACCGCGCATTACCGTCAGGGCGCGTTCAAAATCATCGTTGTTGTTGATCACCAGATCGGCCTCTTCGCGGTAAGGCAGGATAAATTGCTCATAAGCGGGCATCACGTGGTGCTCGTAGCGATAAAGGACATCCTCAATGGGATAGTTTCGCTCGTTTTGGTCGCGCCGGATGCGGCGGATGATCTTGAGGTTTTCCTTGGCGTTGACAAAGAGCGTGAGGTCGAAAAGGGATTTGATTTTCTTAAAGTGAAACACAAACAGGCCTTCGACGATGACCACCGGGGCGGGTTGAAAAACCAGTTTCCCCGGTATGGCATTGGGGTTGTTGAATGTGTATTCCATGCGTTCCACGGTTTCGCCAGCGAGCAAGCGCTCTAAGTCGTGCCGAAGAGCCTTTTTGTCTACCGCATCGGGCCGGTCAAAGTTGTGGATGCCCTCGGTATCGGTTTCCTGTTCATGGATCGGGCGGTAGTAATCGTCTTGCGACACAATACAAAGCTCCTCTAAGGTAAATGCCTCGCGCAGGCTGCGGATAAACGAGGTTTTCCCGCTGCCGCTGCCGCCACAGATGCCAATGACAAATGATTTCATGCCGGTGTGGATTCAGATGCCGCAAAATTACACCGGTGTGCGTCAAGCCCCGTACTTTTCGCCCAAAATATCCTTCTGTAAAATGGAATCATTGGAACACATCGGTCGGGGGCTGCTCGGCATTATTGGGTTAATCGGAATACTCTACGGGTTGAGCCGTAACCGCCGGGCCATCAACTGGCGGTTGGTGATAGCCGGGTTACTGCTTCAACTCACCTTTGCCCTGCTGGTGCTGAAGGTGCCGCAGGTGAGCTGGGGGTTCGACCAGTTTGCCAAAATATTTACCTACATCATTGAGTGGTCGGAATACGGAGCCGGATTTTTGTTGGGCGACATGGCCACCAACAAAGCGCCTGCATACATCTTTGCTTTTCGGGTATTGCCAACTGTGATGTTCTATTCGGCGCTGTCGGCTATCTTGTTTTACTACGGCGTCATGCAAAAGATTGTGTTTGGCATTGCCTGGGTGCTCACCAAAAGCATGGGCCTGAGTGGTCCCGAGAGTTTTGCAGCGGCGGCCAATGTGTTCATTGGGCAAACAGAGGCACCACTGGTCATCAAGCCGTATCTGGCCGGCATGTCGCGCTCCGAATTGCTCTGTCTGATGGTGGGTGGCATGGCCAACATTGCGGGCGGCGTGTTTGCGGCATACGTGGGTTTTTTGGGTGGCAGCGACCCCGAACACCAACTGTACATTGCTCGCCATTTGTTGTCGGCATCCATCATGTCGGCACCGGCATCTGTGCTCTGCGCCAAAATGCTGTTGCCTGAAACCGAGAAGCAAGGCATCGAAAAACTCACGCATACCAACACCCGTTCGGGCGAAAACCTTTTGGATGCCATCGCCACCGGCACCACTGATGGTCTGCGGCTGGCTGTGAACGTGGGCGCCATGCTCATTGTGTTCACCGCCCTGGTGTACATGATGAATTGGCTGTTGATGCACACTGTAGGGGAGTGGACGGGGTTGAACGAAACCATAAAAGTGTATACCAACAACCGGTTTGAAGGCCTCACCTTCACCTACCTCATGGGTTTGATGTTTGCGCCCATCGCCTGGCTGATTGGCGTCCCCATGCAAGACGTAACCCTCGTGGGGCAACTGCTCGGCATGAAAACCATGATCAACGAGTTTGTGGCGTTCAGCGCACTGGGCGATATGCAAACTCAAAACCTCGGCCTGAGCCCCCGCTCTGTGACCATCGCCTTGTACGCTTTGTGCGGCTTCGCCAATTTTGCCTCCATTGGCATCCAGATCGGGGGCATCGGTGCCCTCGCGCCACAGCAGCGCACAGCCCTCACCGAACTTGGTTACTGGGCGCTCATCGGCGGTTCCATTTCCTGCTTCCTGACCGCCTCCTTTGCAGGCATGCTCACTTGACAGTTTTGAGTACTCAGTTATGAGTTATGAGTTATGAGTTATGAGTTTTGAGTGCTGAGTTTTGAGTAGTGAGTTTTGAGTAAAAACAAATCTCGTAATACTCAAAACTCAAAACTCAAAACTCAAAACTCAAAACTCATAACTCAAAACTAACTAAGAGGGCATGATCACTTTGTTGATCACGTGGATTACACCGTTTGACGTTTCGATGTCGGCGCTCACTACTTCAGCGTCGTTGATCATGACTTTACCGTCTGTCAGGTGGATGGTGATTTCTGCACCATTTACCGTTGTGGCTTTCATGCCGTCAGACAAATCGGTTGACATTACCTTGCCAGCCACTACGTGGTAGGTCAGGATGCCCGTCAATTGATCTTTGTTCTCTGGCAACACCAGCGTGTCAACTGTGCCCTCTGGCAAAGCAGCAAACGCGTCATCCAACGGTGCAAATACCGTGAACGGGCCTGCGCCACTGAGGGTTTCTACTAATCCTGCGGCTGTGACAGCGGCAACCAATGTTTTGAAAGAGCCGTTACCTACGGCGGTTTCTACAATGTTCATGTTGTGTAAAATTGAATTGTTTGTCGTTAAATAACTTCTGTCTCTTCGAACATATATTTCGCGTTTCGGTTTTTTGATTTTTGTTTGTTCATATTAAATTCACATTAGAGCAAAAATATGATAAATAATTTACAGGATATTCAAAACTTTTTTCCAAGTCTATTCTGACTATGTGAATTAAAAAAGGCTGCTCCGCAGGTGAATCCGGGAGCAGCCTCTCATGGACTGACAAAAGTGCACTGAACCTTATGGGAGCAGCACTTTGTCGATTGCATGTACAACGCCGTTGTTGGCTTGCACGTTGGTGGCGATGATGTTGGATACGCGGGCTTTGGCGTCGGTGATTTTGGCACCGCCAGTAAGGCCCACAGTGAACGTGCCGCCCCCGAAAGTGGTAACTACCTGTCCGTTGGTGAGGTTTTCAGCGCGTACGTTGGCGCCGTTCACCACGTGGTACTGCAACACGCTGTTGAGCGTAGCGGCCGGAATGGCATTGAGGTTCGGCAAATTCAGTTCGGTAAGGAGCGATGCAAAAGCTGCATTGGTGGGCGCGAATACCGTGAATGGTCCCGTTCCGTTGAGCAGACCCACATAGTCAACGCCCAAGTCGGAGCGTGTGAGGGCAGCCACCAGCGTGCTGAATTCAGGGTTGTTCAGCGCCTGGTTAACCACTGTGGTGGGCAACAGCACTTTGTTGATCGTGTGCACTACGCCGTTGGAGGCGTCGGCGTCGGCGGCCGTTACCGTAGCGTCGTTTACTTTAACGCCGGAAGCGGTGTTGATGAACAGGGTTTGATTCACCGAACTGCCGTTGTAAGGCAACAAGCTGTTGATGTAACCTGTGCTGAGGGAAGCAGCTTTCTTTTCGCCGGTTACCACGTGGTTGAGTAGCACGTTGGTCAGTACGTCAACGGGAATGTCGTTGAGGCTGTTTGCGCCCAGGTCGGTAAGCAGTTGGGTAAATGCTGCGTTCGTAGGAGCAAAAAGCGTGTACTCGTCTGTACCCGCAAATACCTGGTCCAGGTCGGCGCGCTCGAGAGCGGAAACGAGTGTGCTGAGGTTGGCATCATTCTTCAGCACATCAAGGATGTTGTTGCTGGCGGGTGTGGTGTCTTCGCCGTCTTTACAAGCAGGAACCACCAATACGGCGGCACCAAGAAGCAGTACACTTAAAAAGAATTTGTTCATAATGTAGTGTTGTGAACTGGTTTAGTTGTTAAGAAACTGTAACCTAAACGACAATATCTTCCTTTTGTTGAATGTTGCCTGGGCCTCATTTTGTAAAAATTCAACAAAACTGCGCTTTTGTGGTGTGGTGCTTACGCCTGCTGGATGTTGAGGGGACTAAAAAATCAGGTCATGTGTCAAGGGCACTGCCGTAATCTTGTCTGAAAGCGGATATGTTCGGTCGCCGGGGTAAACCACGTACAGGTGCTCGAGGGAAAGGTCTGAAATGGCCTCATGCATGGACCTGGTGGTTCGGGGTGCGTCTACGTATTTGAACTCGGCGCCATAATGGAGGCCCCGTTCCTGCCAAAACAAGTCCAGTTCTACGCCACTGTGGGCGGCGTAGAAAAATACCTCGCTGTCCCTTCGTTGTAATCGAGACACCCACTCTTCCAGCGCAAAACCTTCCCACGAAGCGCCGATTTTTGGGTGTACAAGCAGTTGGAAAGCGGTGTCGATGTTTTGAAGGGCGTGAAAAATACCTGAATCGCGGAGGTACAGTTTCGGGCTTTTTACCAACCGCTTATTGATATTGGCGTACCAGGGCATAAGCAGGCGTATCATAAAAGTGTCTTCCAGGATAGATATGTAGTGCTTTACGGTTTTATCGGGCACGCCAAAAGCCCTGCCAAGCTCGCTGTAGTTGAGCGTCTGACCGTGGTAATGGCTGAGCATCAGCCAGAAGCGGTACATCACGCCTGAAGGGATGGCCATCCCCAGGGCCGCCAGATCCTTTTCTAAAAAAGTGGTTATGAAATTATTGCGCCACAGGAGACTTTGGTTGTCGGTTTCGGCCACGTAGGAGCGGGGAAATCCACCTCTAAGCCAGTGTTTTTGCATGTGCTCAGGCCCCGTTTCACTGAGGTTCAAACCTGTCAGGTGGTAATATCCGATGCGACCTGCCAGCGATTCTCCGCTTTGTTGCCGCAAGTGGGCAGCCGCGCTGCCCAGCAACAGGTATCGCTGTTTCGGGTGCTCATCAACCAAGTAACGGATCAATGGGAAAAGAGACGGCATGCGCTGTACTTCGTCGATCATGATCAAGCCTTCCAAGCGTTCCAGCGTCAGTTGGGGATTGCTCAGGGCCACCACATCCCTCGGATTCTCCATGTCGAATGCATGATCAGGTTTGAACCCCTTTGCCATGGTTGTTTTGCCAACCTGCCGCGGGCCGAGTATGGCGGTTACCGGAAACGTGTCCAGCAGCACGCGAAGGTTTTCGACGTCTTTTTTGCGCTCTATCAAATCTGCCATCTTCTTTTTGAAGACAAAATTATTAATTAACCTTGAAATTTGGAATTTTTTGGTTTAATTTTCATGTATAAATTTTCAAAATATTTTATAAATGTACGAGTTTGGTAGAATAAGCCACCGGATGGATCACTTCCTTTGAATGGTTCTTGCCTGGCATGAATTGCCATGGTGTCACCTGCTTGGTCCAGTCGAATGTGTTGGTTTCATTGTATCGCCGCCGATAGGCCATGGGGGTGCACAGCCTGTATTTTTTGAACAGCCGGTTGAAATTGGCTAAATTGGCAAATCCCGACTGGAAGCTGATCTGGTTCACCGTATCATCGGTGTGGAGCAGCAGTTTACAGGCGTGCCCGATGCGCAGGTCAATCAAAAAACGCGTAAAATTTCGGAAGGCGTACTGTTTGAAAAAATGGCTGAACGCCGACTCACTCATGTTGACCTTGGCAGCTACATGGCTAATTTTGAGCTCCGGATCTATAAAATGCTTTAAAATGTAGTTGTAAGCTACCTGGATGCGGTTGTTTTCGGAACAAGGCGCTTTGGGCGAGAAACCCTCACTGGCCAACATTTCTGTTTCATTGGACTGCGACAGCAGGTCGAGCAGCTGCAAAAATTCGATGATGCTGGCAAAACCTTTGTTCTCGGTGAGGGCAACCATGATGCGCATGGCTTCCAAAAACGTATTGTCATGAAACCGGATGCCGCGGCTGGAATCGCTTAGTAATTTTCGAATCTTGAAAAAACGCTCTTTTTGAAAGAGTTGGCCGCCGAACAAATCCATGGCAAACTGAATGGTGATGACCCGGTAGGGTTGGCCGCTGTGCAACAACTGCTCATCGCCATCCCATTTGTGGTACAGGTACGGACCGAGCAACACCAGGTCGCAGTGGAGGTACCGCTCCGTAGAGTCGCCCACGAGGCGCGTGCCGGAAATGCCCATGACCAGATTGATCTCATACTCCGGGTGGTTGTGTATAGGATAATGAAACCCATTGCTGGAAGAGTCCAATACCACAAACACATCTGGTGCCTCCAGGGGCGTTATTTCACGATAAATTTCCATACCTGCACGAAAGTACTATATTTCTCCCGTATTGTATCGGATATCTTTTTTATTCTTTTGGACTTTTGTTATTGTAACCAAAAACAATTCTGATGGGATTTTTTATGACTAAAACAAACATGTGCAGCACGGTTGCCGTACGGCCCTTTACAATTGGGTGTCTGGCCTTGATTTTTTACTTTATTTCTGTACAGTATGCGGAGGCGCAGGTATTTCCGGTATCCGGCACGGTACGGTCTTCCGAGGATAACCAACCACTAATTGGCGTCAGCGTGCAGCAAAAAGGTACGAGCCGGGGCATCACAACCGACGCCACTGGCAATTTTAACTTCGAAGTAACCGATTCCAACGCGGTGCTGCTGTTCCGATACTTTGGCTATGCCGACCTGGAAGAGCCCCTGGCGGGCAGAGCAACACTTACCATCACGCTGATTGCGGGAGAAAACATGTTGCAAGACGTGGTGGTCACTGGCTATAAAAAGGAAATCCGAAGCGATATCTCTTCGTCAATCGCCACCATCAAATCCAAAGACATCCAAAACCTCGTGGTGGTGGGCATAGACCAGGCATTGCAAGGCCAGGCGGCTGGCGTGCAAGTCACCCAGGTTACCGGTTCGCCTGGAGACGACATAGCGGTGCGCATACGCGGCTCAGGCACGCTGGGCAACAACAACCCCCTGTTTGTGATTGATGGCGTGCCCACTACGGGTAACATCAATATGTTTTCTCCGAGCGATATTGAGTCCATCGAAGTGCTCAAAGACGGTGCCGCTGCTGCTATTTACGGTGCCCGCGCAGCCAACGGGGTGGTGCTCATCACCACCAAACGCGGCAAATCGGGCAAGCCCGTCTTCTCTTTCGAGGCCTATGCGGGTACCCAACAGGCCGTCCGCCTGCCCGAACTGCTCAACTCCCGCGATTACATCACCATCCGCAACGAAGCCATTACCAACGCCAACGCCCTGCGCAATCCAGCCAACCAACTCCCCACGTACGACCCTGCGATACTGGATACGTTAGCCGACACCGACTGGCTTGGCGAGGTGTTCAGCCCCGCCCCCATTCAGCACTATGCGTTGTCGGCCTCAGGGGGTACACCCACGAGCAATTATTACATTTCGGGTGAATACCATACACAGGACGGCATTTTCAAAGGGCAATCATTCGATAAATACCAGGTGCGTTTCAACGGCGAGATGGGCAATGCCCGCATCAAAGTGGGCAACAACCTGTCGTTTTCCCATACCGACCGCAAGCTGATCGGCGCTTCGGGCGACGGCTTCGGGCAGGGCAACGAGCTCAACGGCATCCGTTATGCCCTCATCGCCGCACCGGTGTTCCCCGTTCGATATGCCGATGGAAGCTACGTTAATGTGTCGTCGGAACTCGGCGACCCCAACCTGTACGGCGACGGCAATGCCAACCCTGTGGTGTTTGTCAACAACACCGACTGGACCATCAAGCGGTACCGCGTGTTTGGCAACGTATATGCCGAACTGAATCTGTTGGAAGGCCTGAACTTGCGCACTACGCTGGGCGGCGATTTCCAGTTTGAACGCGAAAAACTGTTTAAGCTGCGCCTCTCCGACGCCGTGTACAGTCCCACTTCGCTCAATGAAGGTCGGGTGTTCAACCAGACGCTGATATGGAACAACACGCTCGATTATAAGCGCACTTTCCGCGACAGACACCGTATTTCGGGCCTTTTGGGCATGGAAGCGATTGACAACCACACCGATTACCTGGGCGCTTCGGCTAATAATTTTCGGCAAACCGACCCGCTTTTTCGCTACATCGACGCCAGTACGCCTGTTGAACTGACCAATGTGGGCACGTCGGGCATCGCTACGGAATGGGCACTGTTGTCGTATTTTGCACAGGCAGGGTATTCATTTGATAACCGGTACGTGGTGAGTGCAGCGGTGCGGCGCGACGGTTCTTCGCGCTTTGGTAAAAACAACCGTTGGGGCGTTTTTCCTTCGGTTTCTGTGGCCTGGAACGTATCGAACGAGCGCTTTTTTGAAAACGTAGACTTCATTTCGGCCCTGAAATTCCGCGCCAGTTGGGGCCAGCTCGGCAACCAGGAAATTGGCAACTACCCGTACAGTTCGCTGGTGCGAACGGGGCAGTTCGTGTACGATTTCGGGGGTGCCATTGCCACCGGATCTACCATTGTAGAAACCGGCAACAGCAACATCCGCTGGGAAACCAGCACGCAGACCAACTTCGGCGTAGACATGAGTTTTTGGAAAGACCGCTTTACCCTGACGTTTGACATATACCGCAAACACACCGAAGACATTCTGGTGCGCGTACCCGTACCGCAGTCTGGCGGAGCACAAAATCCGCCTTTCATCAACGCGGCATCGGTAGAAAACAAGGGTGTGGAACTGGGGCTGATTTACAGAAACCGTGTAGGCGAGTTCAACTATTCCATCGGGGCGAATATAGCCTCGGTGCGCAACAAGGTGCTGTCTATAGCCAACAGCGAACCCATCCTGGGCGGCTTCGGCCTGTCGGACGGGCCACTCACCAAAACCGAACCGGGTTACGCCGTCGGGTCGTTTTTCCTGTACGAGATGCAGGGCATTTTCCAAACCCAGGAAGAGGTGGACGCCGCTCCGTTTCAAACGCAGTTTACGCGGCCTGGCGATGTTCGGTTTGCCGACATCAACGGCGATAACATTGTAGACGACAAAGACCGAAAGCACGTGGGCAATCCGTTTCCCGATTTCAGCTATGGCATAAATGCCGGTTTTACGTGGAAAAACTTTGATTTCTCCACCCTGTTGCAGGGCATTGAGGGCAACGATGTGTATTTCCTGTATGGCAATTTTGCCTATGAAACCCAGTTGCGCGGATTTAATTCGTACAACGACATCCTGGAGCGCTGGACGCCAACCAACACCAACACCAACATTCCGAAAGTGAGCGTAGACGACCGCAACGGCAACCGCCGCGCGTCCACCCGTTTCCTTGAAGACGGCTCGTACCTGCGGGTGCGCAACATCACGCTGGGGTACGATTTCAAGCCTTTGCTCCAATGGGATAACGTGGGTGCGCTGAGGCTGTACGTCACGGCGCAAAATGCGTTCACCTTTACCCAATACCCGGGGCTCGACCCCGAAATACAAGCCAATGCCAACGACACCCGTGGTTTAGGGCTGTCGTCTGACCTCGCCGTGGGCATTGATTGGGGCACAGTGCCCGCCCCCCGCACGTTCATTGGTGGTTTGACACTCCGCTTTTAACCCACGTTTTTACATCTTTTGACCAACAACTTTTTCGCTATAAATGGTACATACAAAATTATTGTTCTTGCCCCTGTTGCTCCTCTTCGCCTGCGAGGGCATCCTCGATAAGGAGCCCATTGCCACGCTCGACGCAGGCTCGTATTTTCAGACCGAGGCAGATGCTGTGCAAGCCTTGAATGCCGCTTACCAGCCCTTGTTGATGAGCAACGAGAACAACAACTTTTACTGGGCCATGGCTGTAGTAACCTCCGACGAAGCCATCACGGGCGGCGACGGCTCGCGGCCCGGTATTACCGAAATGGACGCCTTTACATATACGCCCCGTACAGAGGAGTTCAATTCGTTCTGGAAACTGCAATACACCGGCATCACCCAGTGCAACTTAGTGCTGGACAACCTGCCCGGCATTGATTTGCCCGACAGCCGACGCAACGAAATCATGGGCCAGACCCTGTTTCTGCGCGCTTACTATTACTTTTTGCTGGTGCAGGTGTTTGGCGACGTGCCACTGTACACCATCATTACGCCGCCGGAAGAGCTCAAGAAACCGCGTACGCCTAAAGCGGAGGTGTATGCGCAGGTTATTGACGACTGTACGCGCGCTGCCGACATGTTGCCGGAGGACTATCCGGCCTCCGAAACCGGCAGAGCCACCAAAGGGGCCGCCTGGGGCCTGGCCGCCAAAACGAGCGTATATCAGCAAAACTGGGACAAAGCATTAGCCTACATCGCCAACCTGAAAGCACTCAACCGCTACACACTCATGCCTGATTACGAGGACAATTTTCGGAAAAACACCCAAAATAATGCAGAATCGGTGTGGGAAATACAACATGCCAACCTCCAATTGGGCGTTGGAAACTTCCTCAACCAGTGGTGGGCGTCTAAAAAATTTGAAGGCTATGGCTTTGCGGAAGTGACTGAAGCGTACGTCTTGTCGTTCGAAATGGACGACCCGCGTCGCCGCTTTACCGTAGCCATGAACAACGAAGACTATTTCGGGCTGGTGTACAAAAATTCATTTTCCGCCACCAGGTACAGCGTGCGCAAGTATTTGCAAGCCAAAGACGAGGTGACGCAAAAAGCCGACGGCGACATCAACTACACCGCCATTCGGTACGCAGAGGTGCTCCTTTGGGAAGCCGAGGCCCTCACCGAACGGGGGCGCACGGCCGAGGCCCTTGTGCCTTTGGAGGAGGTACGCACCCGCGCCCGTGCCCAGGCCGCTGACCCGGCCACTGCTCTGCCAGGCATAACCACTACCGACCAACAGGCCCTTCGCGAAGCCGTGCGCCACGAGCGTCAGGTGGAACTGGGGTTTGAAATGCACCGCTTTTTCGACCTGGTGCGCTGGGGCATAGCAGCCCAGGTGCTGCCCGGCTTCCAGACCGGCAAACACGAAGTATTCCCCATTCCTCAAACAGAAATTGACCTCAATTCGGCGCTTCAACAAAATCCCAACTACTAACCCAAAACATTTATGCGTTTTTTTCAATCATTGATCGCCCTGGCCCTTACCCTGTTTTCCGCCGTGATGATGTGGGGGCAGGTGAGCCAGCTTGCAGTAGCCCGGGTGGATCTGATGCCCAACCAGCCCTCTCCGTATAATGTACGTGACTGGCGGCAGGTGGCTGTGCGGTACGATTCTTTTGTGTACGACCGCCAAAAAACGGGGCAATACCTGCCTTTGAGTTTTTTGGGTTCGGGCGGCGTCAACTACCCCCAACAACCCACATTTCGCCTGCATACGTACGTGGGCACCTTTTCCCCTTTAGGCAACGAAGCCATCAACGTGTTGCCTTCGTTGGTGGGCGCTACGTTGGTCGGGGTGGATAAAACCACGCAGTTTGGCCAAAACTGGCTGCGCATGAGCCAGGATTTCTTCAACAAGGCCAACGGCGAAAACATTTACCTCAACAATGCCGGGGCAAACAGCGGTGGGGACTGGTGGTACGACCTCATGCCCAACGTGTATTTTTATCAACTGTACGACTTATACCCCGATTTAGGCGGGGAGGCCAACTTACAGTTCAACACCATCGCCGATCGTTTTCTGGAATCGGTGCGCGCCATGGGCGGCCAGGATGCGCCCTGGGAACCTGCTTACATGAACTACCGCGCCTGGAATTTCAAAACCATGCAGCCCAACCCCAACGGCGTCAAAGAGCCCGAAGCTGCCGGTGCCTATGCATGGGTACTGTACAATGCGTGGAAAGAAAACGGCAATCCGGAGTATTTAAAAGGCGCAGAGTGGTCCATGGAGTTTTTGAGCAACTGGCCCGACAACCCGTCTTACGAGCTGCAACTACCATACGGCATCTACACGGCGGCAAAAATGAATGCCGAAACAGGCACCACATACGACATTGAAAAAATGATCAACTGGTCGTTTAATCGCGGCAATTTACGCGGATGGGGCACCATTGTGGGTACCTGGGGCGGTTTCGACGTGTCGGGTTTGGTGGGCGAGGCCAATGACGCCGGCAACGATTACGCCTTCCAACTCAACGGCGTGCAACAGGCAGCAGCGCTGGTTCCTATGGTGCGGTACGACAAGCGTTTTGCCCGCGCCATCGGCAAGTGGGTGCTCAATTTGTCGAACGCCACACGGCTGTTTTATCCCGGGTTCCTGCCCAACAACCTGCAGGACGCCTCTGCCTGGTCGGTTGTCAACGACCCCCGGCAGGTCATGGGCTACGAAGCCTTGCGCCAACAGTCGCCCAACGGATCCCCATTTTCCACCGGCGACGCCCTGCAAGGAGGCTGGGCTGCCACCAACCTGGCGCTGTACGGCAGCGGCTCCATCGGGTACCTTGGGTGCATGGTGGACAAGACGAACGTGGATAAAATACTTCGGCTCGATGTGCTGAAAACCGATTTTTACCGTGAAGCGGCGTATCCTACGTTTTTGTATTTTAATCCGTACAATATCGCTCAAACGGTGCAACTCCAATTGGGCAACACCCCTGTGGATGTGTACGAAGCCTTGTCCGAGTCGTTTTTGCTGCAAAACGCCAGCGGTACCGCCAACCTGAATATTCCGGCCAACCAGGCCATCTTGGTGACGCTTGCCCCTGCCAGCGGCGCAGTAACTTACCAGCAAAACCGGATGCTGATAAACGGCGTAGTGGTCGATTACAACCAACATGCGCAGGCCTACACCCGGGCGCCCCGCATCAAAGCGCTGGCGGCAAGGAAAAATCCGTTGGAAACGGGCGACTCTACCACTGTTTTTGCAACCGTAGAAGACGTTGATTCGGGACAGATCACGTACACGTGGAGCAGTTCGTTGGGCGCTGTTTCAGGATCAGGCGCACAGGTCGTTTTTAAAGCCCCTGTCTTTTCGGGTAATGCCATGATTCAACTGATCGCCACCGATCCACAGGGCAACAGCGACACGGCGAGCCTGGAGTTGTCGGTGGTGGCCGACATCAACGAGGCACCGCAAATCGTGTCTGTTCAAAAAAGCGTTGCGTTTACCGCGCCAGGCGGAACACTGCAACTCACCGCTACCGCCACCGATGCCGACAACGATCCCCTGATTTTTACGTGGACGGCGAATGGGGGCACATTCAGTGGCAGCGGCAACACCGTGAATTGGACCGCGCCGGGTACCGAGGGCATTTACACGGTGACGGTGCGGGTGGCCGACGATCAGGGTTTGTTTGCCGAGGCGTCGACCACCATTTTGGTCAAAAACTTCGACGCGGTGCCTGGCGAGCGCATTGCGCACTATCCTTTTTCGGGAAATGCATTGGACGTGAGCGGCAACCAACTGCACGGACAGGCCAACGGGGTGGTGTTGGTGCCCGACCAAAACGGCACCCCGCAAAGCGCGTATTACTTCAATGGTGGTGCGCAACACATTTTGGTGAACAACAGTCCGCTGCTGAACGTGCAGGACGCCATCGCGGTCAGTTGCTGGTTCAGCCCCGGCGCCTTGCCCGAAAAGGAAACCTTTTTGCTCTCCCACGGCAGTTGGCAAAACCGCTGGAAAATATCGCTGACCCCGGACAAAAACCTGCGCTGGACGGTGAACACGCTTAACACCGTCAGCGACCTCGATGCCGGCGTATTGCTGCAAACCGACCGGTATTACCACGTGGTGGCCACGTACGACGGGGCTTTGATGGGGCTGTATATAGACGGGGAGTTGCTGGCCTATAAAGCGTTGTCGGGCAAGATCCGCACTACATCGCTGCCGTTTCTCATGGGGCAGATGTTGCCCGACCAGCCGGAATACAATTTCAAAGGGGTATTGGATGCCGTCAGCATTTTTGACTACGCGCTGGCGCCTGATGCGGTTTTTGCGCTGTACCAGCAGGGCGTGACGGCATTGGGGACGCCTGTTTCCCCCGAAACGGTGCCGTTGGTGATGTGGCCCAATCCGGTTTCAGGCATGTTGCGCATTGAGATGCCCTCGCAAGTGAGCGCCGCTTTATTGCAGGTCCACGACGCAGCGGGGCGCCTGGTGCTGGAACAAGCCGTGCCGCAAGCTGAATGGATGGAAGTTGATTTCACCGCATTTCCGCCGGGCATGTATGTGGTTGCGGTGTTGGGTGAAGGGGGCAGATTTTGGGGGCGGGTGGTGAAGGGTATGTAGTGGAGTGGTCAAATGTGCGTATAGGCACCCCTGTTATGGCCCTTTTTCTGGCCGGGCAGGGAATCTTAAAAAAAATCGCATTTTTGTTCCCACAAAAGCCACCCGAATGAAATCTCTGTGCGCCATTTTCCTGATGTTCGCCTGCTGTGCCGTCGCTGCGGCCCAGGCGACGGACAAACCCTGCCCCGTCGGCGACTGCGACTGCCTCCAGCGGAAGGCTGAAGCCGCCCGCAAAATACAACACTTCCGCACCGCCGTAGAAAAATACCAGGCCCTGGCCGTGTGCGACCCCACCCGCAAAACCTGGGCCGACCAGCAGGTGGTAGCCGTGTTCGACGAAGTGGAAGCCCTCCGCCAAGAGGCCGACGACGCCAACCGACGCGCCCAAACCGAAAAAAAACGCGCCCAAAAAGCGCTCGCCGACCTCCGGGCCACCCTTACCGACGTCGTCCGCCTGCCCACCTAGGCGGAGTGGGAGTACGCGGCCCGGGGCGGCCCCCGAAGCCGAAGCTACCGCTACGCCGGTGGCAATGAGGTGGGCAGCGTGGCCTGGTACAGCGCCAACAGCGATGGCCACACGCAGCCAGCCAGCCGGAAATGGGCCAACGAACCGGGGCTGTACGATATGAGTGGAAATGAGTGGGAATGGTGCCGGGATTGGTATGGTGATTATCCTATGGAGGCAACTGAGAATCCAGTCGGCCCGCCAGTGCCAAGGGTATATTCAGGCCGCTTGCTGCGCGGCAGGGGTTGGGGCGGCGATGCCGAGCACTGCCCTTCGGCGAACCGCTACTTTGACCTCCCCCCCGATTTCCGCTTCCAATACTTTGGTTTCCGCCTGGTTTGCCTCCCGTAGCTCAAATGTAAAGTCGGATGACTGCGGCTGAACAGATGGATGTCCCTATCCCCGCCATACTGCGGGGCAAATAATTCAGTACATGCCCGGTGCTGGCAGGGTCGTTGGGAAAAAACACTTCGAAGGCTCCGGGCATTTTTTATGGTCGCAAACTGCAAAAAAAGCCCCGTAAGGCCCCCCCCCAAAGCCCCATAGGGGCGCCCCTATTGTAGCCCCGGGTACGGGGGCAGGGAAGTAAGAATGCCGTAGGCATGACATTATAACATGGCATCGCGGACATACCTTTAATAATGCCGTGCCTACGGCACTCTTACCTCGCCCCCGTACCCGGGGGCTACAATAGGGGCGCCCCTACGGGGCTTTTTTTTGGGGCGCACATACGGGGCTTTTTTGGGGGTGCCCCTGCGGGGCTTTTGCCTTGGCCCCTGCGGGGCTTATATGGGGTCGTGGAAAATGTAGCGTTCGTCGTGATCTATTTCGAAGCGGGCGAGGAGTTCGAGGTATTCCTTTCGAAAGGTGCGCGCCTCGTGGATAGCTTCCTGGTTTTTCACGTACCGGTAGACGGTGTCGAGTTGTGAGCGCGCGTAGCTAAATGCGCCGAAGCCGGACTGCCATTCGAAGCGCTCTTCGAGGAACCCCTGCTCGTTGATCCAGCGGGAAGAGTTGGCCTTGACCTCCCGCATGAGGTCGGAGAGCGCCTGGCTGGGGTTGAGCCCGATGAAACAATGCACGTGGTCGGAAACGCCGTTAACGATGAGGGTTTTGTGCCCGAGGTTGTTGATGACCTCACCCATGTATCCGAAAACGTTTTGGCGAAATTCGGGCAGGAGCATGGCACGGCGGTGTTTAACAGCAAACACCACTTGGATGTACAGTTGGTGATACGTGTTGGCCATGAAAAAAAGCGTGTTGATGATGAAGCGATGAAGGCCACAAATATAGGACGAAATGCACAATTGGGCAAATTTATCGCATCGCCCGAAGGGAGTCCTGATAGCCTGTGCGCAGGCGAGTCAGGTCGGCATCGTCCAGCAGGCGGTTTTGGGTGTCGGCGACGACCTGCGCGGCTGACACATCGCGGTGGATGTCCGACATGGCCAGCCCGTGTTGTACCTTGAGGTGGTACATCTTCCAGCAGGGTGTCGGGGTTGACTGACAGGGCGAGGTGAAAGGGCAAGCCAGCGACGCTTTGCAGCAGCTTTTTCTGTCTTGTGCGCACAAGGACACCGCTTTGAAAGAGGAACTCTCTTGCCAAAGTCGGTGAAACCTGACTACTCATTTTTAGAGATGAAACTGGGGGTATGCAATCGCGCCCAATTAATGGAACGGGTACGAGACATTTGCCAACAGTTGGACATGGAAGACATGGTGAAAGACGTACGCAATTTCTTGTTTTACCCAACGGATGAAAAAAAGATACGGTTGTTTTTACCGGTTTTGGAGCAATCGGATTTTTAGCTGATCACCAGCGATAACTTATAGTACCACCTATTCACCGCATTGTATCATATACCCCGTATCAGACGCTGTAATTTTACCATAATTCTCAATCACCCAATAAAAAATGTTTTTATAACCTTTTTAAACCCATCAGAATATGATACAGCGTTCAACCCTGTTTTTTCTGCTTGCCACCTGGCTGATTGCGGCCACGGCATTGACGGCGCAAACTCCCGTAGCGTATTACACGTTTTCGGGCAACGCCAAAGACCAAAGCACCTTCGTCAACCACGCAACAGTCAACGGTGCAACCCTCACGCAAGACCGCTTCGGATGGTCCAATGCGGCGTTCCAGTTCGACGGTGCCCAAAGCGCTATCCGCGCCAACAACGCCGCTCAACTCAATTCGGCTTCGGCCACCATCAGTTTTTGGATCAACCCGACGTCGTTTCCGGCCCAGGGCGAGGTGTACATCATCTCCTTTGGCGGGTATCAGGAGCGCTTTAAAATTTCGATGCCCGGCCACGGCAAACCGGTGTTTACTACCCACAATGCCGGCATTTGCTGCAGCGACATGGACTCCAATACGCCGCTGGTGCTCAACACCTGGACACACGTGGTGATGGTACACGACGGTGCCAATGACATCATCTACTTTAACGGCGTAAAAGTCAATGAGAAAGCCGTAACGGGCGCACTCGACCCAAGCGCCAAACCACTGGGCATTGGGTACGATCCCATTGACAACACCAACTACTTCAACGGCGCACTGGACGACGTGGCCCTGTATGCCGTGGCCCTCAGCGACGCTCAAATTGCCGCCCTGTACGCCGCCCAAAGCACCGCCCCCGTGGTGGCGCAAGGCATAGTAGCAGCCTACGATTTTAACAACAATGGCTTCGACGATTCGGCATACGGCAACCATGCCGACATCCAAAGCGCTGTACTGGCCACCGACCGTTTCGGCTTCGGCAAAAGCGCGTTGTCATTTGACGGCACAAGCGCCGAGGCAACCGCCTCCAATGGTGCACAACTCAACTCCGCAGCCACTACCATCACCTTTTGGGTGAAAGTGAACGCCTTGCCTGCTACGGGCGAGGCCTACCTGTTGTCTTTTGGCGGCTGGCAAGAGCGCTGGAAAATTTCCCTGCCACCACACGGCAAACCGGTGTTCACCACCAATTATGCAGGTGGCATTTCCGACATGGACTCCGGCAACGGCAACGAACTGCCCGTCGGCATCTGGAAGCAAGTGGTGATGGTGCACGATGGCACCAATGACAAAATTTTCATCGACGGCGTGTTGAAAGCACAGAAAGCTGTAGCCGGCGCGCTCAATGCCACCACCAAACCCTTCGGCATTGGGCACAACCCGATAGACGGCGGCAACTGGTTCGACGGCTCTATAGACGACATCGGTATGTACAATTATGCCCTTTCCGATGCCGCCGTGGGCAGCCTGTTTGCAACCCAGTCTGCTTTCCCCGGCACACCCACCGACCTGGTGGCCAACTACAGCCTCAATGGCAATGGCACCGACGATTCCCCTTTCCGCAACAACGCCACATTAGACGCCGGAGCAACACCCACTACCAACCGGTACGGATGGGGTGGAAATGCATTGACCGGTTATGCCACGGCCGACAATTCCGAAGCCCTCCAATCTGATTTTACCACCATCAGTTTTTGGGTGAAGGTAAATGCCCTTCCCGGCACCGGAGAAGTGTACCTGCTGTCGAACGGCGGCTATCAGGAGCGCTGGAAAATATCCCTTCCGCCTCACGGCAAAGTGGTGTTTACCACGTACGCCACCGCTTGTTGCAGCGATATGGATGCTGGCAACGGCAACGAACTGCCTGTAGGTGTGTGGAAACACGTGGTGATGGTGCACGATGGTGCACAAGACAAAATATTCATCGACGGCGTACTCGCCAACGAGAAAAATACCACCGGCGCACTGCATAAAACGACGTACCCACTTGGCTTTGGCTACGATCCGATTGACAAAGGCAGTTTTTTTGATGGCAGCCTCGACGACGTGCAGTTGTACAACCGCGCCCTTTCAGATGCGGAAGTAGCCTCTTTGTATGCCATACAAAATCAGGTGCCATCGATAGCGGGCACCCTGGTAGCCCATTACATGTTCAGCGGCGATGGCTCGGATGCCACGCCTTACCACAATAACGCCACAGGTACGGTACTCGGATCCGACCGTTTTGGAAAATCCAACAAGGCCGCTGCTTTCGATGGCACTGCGCCCAATGTAACAGTGGCCAATTCGCCACAACTAAATTCACCGCTGACTACCGTCGGTTTCTGGATCAACCTGAACACCTTGCCAGCCAACGGCGAAGTGTACCTGCTGTCGTTCGGCGGCTGGCAGGAGCGCTGGAAAGTATCGCTGCCCCCACACGGTAAACTGGTGTGGACCACCAACCACAGCGGAGGCATCTCGGACATGGACGCGGGCAACGGCAACGAACTCCCCGTGGGCGCATGGCGCTACGTGACCCTGGTGCACGACGGTGCCAAAGACATCATCTACATCAACGGCGTGCAAGTAGCCGAGAAAAACGTCGTAGGTACGCTCAACAATACCACCAAACCCTTTGGCATTGGCTACAATGCAATAGACGGCGGCAGCGTGTTAGACGGACGAATAGACGAAGTACAGGTATACAACGAGGCCCTGTCGGCCGCTCAAATCGCGGCCCTGTACGCGGCCCAAAGCCAGCCAGGCACAGTAACCGACACCGAAGCGCCCTGCGCTCCTTTGAATCTGTCGGCCAATGTGGTTTTCACCAGCGTAGCACTCTCTTGGTTGCCCGCCATGGACAACACGGGTGTGACTGCTTACAATGTGTACCAGGACAGCATGCTGATAGCCACCACACCCAACACGGCTTACGCCATTTCCGGACTGAAACCCCTCACCGATTTTGTGTTTGGCATCTCAGCGGTAGACGAGGCTGGCAACGAGTCGGTGCCTACTACGCTGAAGGTGACCTCCGGCGACGATGAAACACCCGACACCACACCACCTACTGTTCCGGGCAACCTTCAGGGCACAGCGTCGTCCAATGCGGTGCTGGTATCCTGGGAAGCCTCTACCGACGACCGCAAGGTGGCTGGTTATGTGGTGCTTGTAGACGGCGTTTTGGAAGACAGTGTGTCGGAATCTACCCTGTCCATTTTCATCGATGGCCTGGATCCCCTGACCCTGTATACGTTTGAAGTGTACGCTTTTGATGCGGCTGGCAACAACTCAGGCCTTGGGGAGGTCACTTTGAGCACCACGGCTCCTATTGTGACCAACGAACCGGGCATGGTGGCGCATTATCCGTTTGACGGAAACGCCAACGATGCCACGCCGTACAACAACCACGGGGTGATTGGCGGCAATCCGGTGTTTGAAGCGGCGAACCACCCCAATGGCGGCTCGCAAAACATCAAGTTTGACGGCGACCAGGATTCGGTGTTGGCCCCCAACGGGGTACAGCTCATTTCGGACTTCACGACCATATCGTTCTGGATTCGGGTAGACGGCAAAAACCTGCAGGATGCCGAAGCATACATATTGGACCTGGGGCACTGGAGCGAGCGTTGGAAAATATCGCTGCCACAACACTTGAAAATTGTGTTGACCACCAACGGCAACAACCTGCAATTCCCGAATTTTATTTCCGATATGGACAGTGGTGACGGCAACGAAATGGTCATCGGCTTTTGGTGGTATGTTACCATGGTGCATGATGGCACCAACAACATCATTTACGTCAACGGCCAACAGGTCAACATCAAACCGGTGAACACCAAGCTCAACAGCACCGCGCGTCCGCTCTGTTTTGGCAGCAACCCCATAGAAGGCGGCCAGTATTTCCCTGGCGCGTTGGATGAGGTGAAAATATACAACAAGGCGCTCACCGCAGCTGAAATTGCCCAACTGTTTGCTACCGGCACCACCGGTACGGACGACCTTTTGGCAAACCTGTTGCGCAGCATGGTGCTCAGTGTTTCGCCCAATCCGGTAGCGGATGTGCTGACCATCAAGCATGCTTTTCCCGATAACCAGGGGTTGAACCTCCGCGTTTTTGACGTCGAGGGTCGGCAGGTAGACGGGCTTCAGTTTGATGCACGTGAAATTCCGACTGGACAAATTACCCTGCGCATGGGCACTTATCCGGCTGGTATGTACACGATCAACTTTGTGCTTGGCGGCAAAAATCTGGGCTCGGTGCTGGTGGATAAGCACTAAATAATTCCTTAGCGGTATCCCAAATTTTTGCGGTTTTGCGGTTTTGCATTTTGCGGTTTTGCGGTTTGATATTTTGCGGTTTTGCGGTTTGATATTTTGCGGTTTTGCGGTTTGATATTTTGCGGTTTTGCGGTTTGATATTTTGCGGTTTTGCGGTTTGATATTTTTAATTTTAAATATTTTTATTTTAAAAAATATTTAAACCGCAAAACCGCAAAACCGCAAAACCGCAAAACCGCAAAACCGCAAAACCGCAAAACCGCAAAACCGCAAAATGTAAAACCGCAAAATGTAAAACTGAAAAAGTTTACATAATTTGTATTTTTCTATAAACCAATTTTTTATCCCCAACATGTTTCCAGCAAAACGATTTCCTCAAAATCCAATCCTTGCGACCAAAGACATACGCCCCAGCAGACCAGATTTTGAGGTAGCATGTGTTTTAAATCCGGGCGTATTTCTGTTTGAAGGCAAAACCTGGTTATTGTTGCGCGTGGGCGAGCGGCCGGTACAAAAAGAAGGCCGGATTTCATTTCCCATTTTGCAGGATGATGGCACCACCGGTATACAGGAATTTGATAAAAACGACCCTGCGCTCAACCTCACCGACCCGCGGATGGTAGGGTACCACGACAAGATGTACCTTTCTACGCTTTCTCACCTGCGCCTGGTATGCAGCGACGATGGCATACACTTCAGCGAATCGCCGGATGTACCAGCTTCTATTTTTGGGTATGGGCCGCTGGAGACCTATGGCATTGAAGATTGTCGGGTGAGTTTTTTTGAAGACACATACCACCTGACGTACACGCAAGTGTCGGAAAACGGGGTAGGGGTGGGCCTGATGCGTACGCGCGACTGGCGGCATTTTGCGCGAGAGGGCATGATCATGCCGCCACACAACAAAGACTGTGCGTTGTTTGAAGAAAAAACAGGCGGCAAATATTATTGTTTGCATCGCCCCTCGGGGATAGACCTTGGGGGAAATTTTATTTGGATAGCATCGTCCTTCGATTTGCTCCACTGGGGATACCACCAATGCATCTTACAGACGCGCGAGGGCTGGTGGGACAGTGCGCGGGTAGGTGCAGGCGCCGCACCCATACGCACAGCAGAAGGGTGGTTGGCCCTGTACCACGGCGCTGACCACGCAAACCGCTACGGGCTGGGAGCCATGTTGCTCGATTTGAGGAACCCGTCAAAGGTGTTGGCGCGTTCGCATCACCCCATTTTCGAACCGGTGGCCGATTATGAGCTGACCGGATTTTTTGGCAATGTAGTGTTCAGCAACGGACATTTGGTCGATGGTGATCAGATCACGATGTACTACGGTGCATCAGACGAAGTCATTTGCGGTGCTACCCTTTCCATTCAGGATATTTTATTGGATATTACAAAAACGGCGTGAGCATGTATAAAAAACTGACCTCAGAATTTGCATTTTTCCGTTCACATTCACTGGGCATGCGTGTGTTGTTGCTCACCAACCTCATTTATGCGCTGGTGATGCCCATTGTGGAGTTGTTTATCGGGGCGTACATCATGCGCAATTCATCGGACATCAGTTTGGTGGTCATCTTCCAGTTGGCGGTGTATACCGGCATTCCGCTTACGTTCATGGTCAACGGTTTCCTGCTCAACCACTTTCCCATAGCGCGCATGTATTCGCTGGGCATGCTGTTGAGCGGCGTATCCATGTTTGCCATGATGTCGCTGCAAGCGCTGGATACCACCGGGGTATTTTTTGCGGGGCTCATCATGGGTTTGTCGTACGGATTTTTCTGGGCCAACCGCGATTTTTTGGCACTGAACACCACCCACGATGGCAATCGGAACTACTATTACGGTGTTGAAACGTTTTTTTACACCATAGCCGGCATTGTGGTGCCGCTGGCTGCCGGGGCATTTATTGCCGGTACTGAAAAAAACGGGTGGTTTGGCGGGAACGTCAATATGGCGTATTATATCTTGACCATAGCGGTGTTTGTATTGTCGGTTTTAGCCTCTGTTTTGGTGCATCGGGGGCAGTTTCAGAACCCGCAGAAGGCGCCTTTTTTGTTTTTAAAATTTGACCGGCTGTGGAACAAAATGCTGGGCTTGTCGGCGCTCAAAGGCGTGGCACAAGGCTATATTGTGACGGCCCCTACCATGTTGATCCTGACCCTGGTAGGCAAAGAAGGTGCTCTGGGGCTTATTCAGGGCGTTGCGGCGTTTTTGTCGGCCATTTTGTTGTACGCGCTGGGTAGATTAACGGGGCCCAAACACCGGCTGTTGATTTACGGCATTGGTTGTGGGCTGTTCGTGGTGGGCGCTTTTTTCAACGCGTGGTTGTACTCGGCTTTGGGTGTCATTTTATTTGTGTTGTGTCTGTTATTTGCGCGTCCGCTGCTCGATATAGCGTATTTTCCCATTCAGTTAAAGGTCATTGATGTGGTATCTGCCAGGGAAAACCGCAATGAGTTTGCTTACATTTTCAACCATGAACTGGGGCTGTATCTCGGCCGCCTGTTTGGGTGCGGCCTGTTTATTGTGCTGGCGCGCTACGTCAGCGAAGATGTGGCCCTGCGTTATGCCCTTTTGGTGATTGCTGTGGTGCATTTTATGGGCTGGTTCGTGGCCAAGAGCGTAGTTAAAGACTTAGCAAAGCATTAATTTGTGTTGTCGACAGAATTTGCATAACTTGTGATGAAAGCGTATCGATCGATATTTGCTTCATCTGCTTTACCGTTATCGGCAGTGACCACATCAAATTTGGAAAGTGTAGGCATATTAACGGCTATTAGCTACGGGTCAAATCACCCAGAACAAGCACGCCGATACGCCATCGGCCTGAAATTTTCCTGCCCGGGAGAGTTTCCAGGTACCTGTGTCGGTTTTTTCTACCAAACCTTTTTGCTGCAGGTCTTCAATTTCGTGTTCAAAGTGGCTTGCAAACACCGCCCCAAGCGCCTGGATATCGGCCAACTGACAGCCCCAGTGCGTGCGCATGCGGGTCATCACGTATTCGTTGTAGCGCATGGTGGGTGTAAGCAACTCTTTTTCGTACGGCACGATGCCGTTTTGAATGGATTTGATGTAGCGGGCATTGTTCGACACGTTCCATTGCCGGCTTTGCCCATCGAATGAATGTGCCGATGGGCCAATGCCCAGATAAGGCTCCCCCAACCAGTAACGGCTGTTGTGGCGCGCATACCGGCCAGGCTTTGCAAAATTGGAAATTTCGTAATGCTCATACCCATGCCCCGCCAAGGTATCCATCAGGTATTCAAACTGCTCCAGGGCCTGCTGCTCGTCTACCGGCCTCGATTTCCCTTTTTGGACAAAATGCTGCAAAGCGGTGCCCTGCTCCACCGTCAGGCAGTAGGCCGACAAGTGTGGCGCGCCAAAATCCATCATTTGCTGCACGTTGCCCGCCCACACCTTATCGTTGCTTTCCGGAAGCCCGTAGATCAGGTCGGCAGTCCAATCCGTAAACCCTGCCGCTATTACCCGCTCCAGACACTGCAAGGATTCAGTGGCGTGGTGTGCCCGATTCATCCACAACAGGTCTTCCTCCCTAAACGATTGTATGCCGATGCTCAGGCGGTTCACCGGGGTATGGTTTTTCAAGTCGGCAATCTTGCCGGCATTCAAATCGTCCGGATTGGCCTCCAAGGTCACCTCTGCATCCGCCGATATCTTGTAATGTTGATGGATGGATTCGAACAGTGCCACCAGTTCAGCTGTGTCCAACAGCGAGGGCGTGCCCCCTCCGATGTACACGGTCTCTATGGTTTGCCCGCCTAAGTAGCTGCTTTGCAGGTCCAATTCCCGGCGCAACGCTTCCAGCAAGGCGCCTTTTGACTGGAGGCTGGTGGAAAAATGGAAATTGCAATAATGGCAGGCTTTTTTGCAAAAAGGGATGTGCAGGTATATCCCGGGCATGGTTAAGGCTTTATTGAACGCAACAGATTGACAAAGACGGGTTCCATAGCCCTAAACTGCGCTTCATTTACGGGGTGGTTGCCGTACCACACTTGCTCGTATTGCAGGGTAGCGTTGCGGAAGGCCTCGGCAAGCGGGTGAGACCGCATTTCGAGCAGATAGGCTCGGTTGGTTTTGTCTCGCGCCCAACGGATGGACTTGGAATCCGAGAGCGCCTGAATGCTCATCAGAAAATAAACCCGCACGGCTTGCGGCCAGGCTTTGCTGCGCAAGGCTTCTTGTAGAAAACGCTCTAATTCGGTTTCGTCGAGAAATTGATCCAGGTTTTCCCATGTGATCTCTACACCGCTTTTGCTGATTTGCCTGTTCCGGGGCTGGCGCAACAGGAAATAGATGCCGTATCCAATGCCTGCTGCGGCCAGTGCTATGGCCAACACCTGCAACAGGGTGCCCAGGCCGGAAAAAGCTTCAGTCAACCATTCCCAATTGGGCGCACCGGATGTGCGCGGTGTCACTTCACGCTGTTTTTTGGGTTGGTCCTTGCTGAAATCGAGTTCGCGCGTGGCCGTGTTCCAATCGGTTGCGCGGTTTCCCTGTTCGGGCCTGTCCCGCACATATGACTGGCCTTTTTGTGCGTTTGCCCATTTCAACACCTGTTGCGAATCTACGCGCTCCTCCCACTCCTCCGATTCGTATTCGTACACGTCTTCCTCAAATAACAGGGTATCCTGTGCCTTTGCGCCCCCGCACAACGACAACATCAATATCACCACACCAACCAACCTTAAATTCATATTTATTGCTTTAGTGAATACAACTCAACCCCTCAACTCCTCAACTCCTCCTCTCCTCAACCCCTCAACCCCTCAACCCCTCAACTCCTCCTCTCCTCCTCACTCCCGCGCCAACCCCCGAATCTGCCTGTTGGCACCCACGTGTTGTATGCCTTCGGTCAAATGCCGCGCATCTGCAATTTCCCGAAAGGAAAAATACTGAAAAGCGGAACTCAGAAACACCAACACCATGGAGAAATACAACATCAGACCTGCTGCAAAAGTGGTGCTGAATTGGGTAAACGCAGCCATTGTTTTTTCATCCGGCGGCATCATCCACGAAAAAAACTGCTGAATGATGCGCCAAACGCCCGAGTCCAAAAACAGAAACAACAACAAACTGAGGTTGACCAACAAAAAGCCGAGCGTTAGTCCCGATCCCCAACGCATCAATCCAAATATACGCCCGAAAGCCAAAAAAGGATTGCGTGTTTCCATAAACAACACCACGCACCACAACCCGAGCAACGGCATGGTCAGGATGGCCAACAGCCAGCCTAATATGTTTTCCTGAAATTGTAAAACCATGAAAAATCCGGGCATAATCACTGCCAACAACAAGAACACAACCAACTGTTTGGCCATAGTGATGTCCTGCCGATCAGATGGCGGCATGCAGGCGGACACTGCCTGAAACGACAGAAAAGCCAGTCCGCCAAACAAAAAACACTGGATGGGCAACAGCAAATAATGCTCCCGAAATCCAAAAAAATCACGTACGCCATGCAGGACGCCCAAAAAGTCTCTGTAAAAAACAAAAGCCGGTCCTTCTTCGCCCTCCGGCAAAAACAAACCGATGGTGGCCGTGACCACGGCAGCACCCAATATAGCCATCCACAACAGCCGCCCGTTGCGCCGGAGCAGGGTAAAAGCATCTGAAAAAGCTTCACCTGGTCCTTTTATGGCGGTGAAATCAAATGGCTCCGCCCGCTCGGCTGGCAAATCCATCGCATCTGCATCGCGCAAAAAGCCCTTTTTGTTGGCCTTGTACCAGGGCAGCCAGACAAAATAGCCCAACATGAAAAACAGGGATAGCCCGATAAACATAGCGCGGATCACATCGGGCGTTTCGGTAAACCGGGTTAAAAATCCCTCAAAAAATGCCGCCAACAGGATAATGGGCGTCAGGGCAATAAACATTTTCAGTCCCTTGCGCATGCTGATCTGAAAAGCCTGCGCCCGGGTATAAGTGCCCGGAAACAACAACCCACGCCCCATGACCAAGCCCGAAGCGCCCGCCAGCACAATGGCACCAATTTCCAGTGTGCCATGTATCCAAATGGTTAAGAACGACTCCCAAAACAAACCTTTTTCGATGAAAAAATACTGAAATGCACCCACCATGATGCCGTTATACAACAAAATAAACAAGGTGCCCACAGAAGCCAGCACGCCGAATATGGCCGTTCGCAACGCTACAAAAAGGTTGTTGGCCGCTATGCCTGCCGACATGCCCATTGGGTCGTGTTGTTTGTATACCGCCATTGGGTCGCCATTTGCAATGTTCTCTTCGGTCATATCGATATAGCCGTCGCCCAAAATCACCCGCGCAAAATCCGGGTCAATTCGGCTCGACGCGACGCCAATCGCAAAAGCCAATACAAACACGCCGAATGCCAGCCACACCGCCCGCCGTTCTTCCCAGTAGAGCCTTGGCGTCTCATCCGTCCAAAATAAGGCTATTTGGCGCGCCGGAAAACGTTTGCCGCGGTAAACATTGTGGAAAATGCGCTGCGCCATCCCGTTGAGGTATAAGCGCACCGAACGGTTGGGGTAAAAAGTGCGGGCATACGATAAGTCGTCTGTGATCTGAATGAACAGTTCGTTCAGCCGCTCGGGATTGCGTTGATTCTGGCGCAGCATTTCCTCGTAAGCCGCCCATTTTTCTTTGTTTTGTGCTATAAAATGCGTCTCTTTCACAGGTTCTTTTTAAAAAACAGCGCGCACTTGCGCCCTGGCTACGTGAACGGTACGGGCCTGGCCGGTGCGACGGCCTTCGTAACTAAAATTGAGCTGTATGCTCCGCGACAACTGGCGGTCTAAGCCAACCGTCCAAAGGGCGTTGTTGCCATTTTGAAGGCCTTCCAGCATGGCAAAACCCACAGGCGTGTTGGCATCTCCGTCAAAACGCACGTCGGCATAGGTTAGTTGCAGCCGAAAAGCGGTGGCTGCCGCAAATCCGGTATTGTTTTTTGGGGCAGCCGGATTCCAGTTGACCGACAGTTGCAGGTTGTCCTGCCGTGCGGTCTCGGCATTGCCCACCTGGTTGCGGCTGTTTAAATATCGGTATTGCATCGACGCACGAAGGTAGCGATTTGGCAGCCAACTCAACTTAGGTCCCGTTTGCCAACCCAGAATGGTGTAGTCGCGCGCATCAAATGCCTCATTGTCGCTCTCCCGGCGGTCACGCGTCAGGTCTATTTCTACACTCCATTTGGGGCCGGCATTCACCCGGCCGTGCAAGTTCCAGGCATTATTTTGCCTGTTTTCAAATCCGGTGGTGAGCAGCACCTGGCTGCGTGTAGCGTTGTTGGACACCGAGGCGTCCCAGGCAGGTTGGGCGCGGTTTACAAACAACACGTTGCGGAGGGTGCTGCCCACGGTGATCAGGGAGGTGTCGGGGATGTTGAGTTCAAACGGGTTCCAGGCGTTCACCCCTTCCGCGCCACTCAGCACCCGGCGGTTGAGTTGTAGAATGCTTTGGGTCGACAAGCGGCCTAACCCTTTGCGCCATCCCTTGACGGCGGGCCACAACAACCGGGGTTCAAAGCGCAGGTTTTGGTTAAACACCACGTTGTTGGTGCGCAAGTATTCGGTAGTGGTCACCGCTACCCGCACGTAATTGGCCTGATCCTGAAACACCGAAATCTCCATCTCGTCTATCTGCAGGATGCTGTCGAGGTTGCGGTCTACCCAGGTGTACTGCCCTTCTCCAGGATTGACCTGGATGTAGTTGAACTCTACTCGGGGGCTCTGGCCGGAACTGAGCTCGTACCCGCTCGTGGCACTCACCGCGTTTTTCAGGGCGGTGAGCGAATAGTCCACCCTGCCCAGGTACGTTTGCTGCTCATCTAAGGGCGTCAGTTCTGCTGCCACGATGCGCAAGGTTCGGTAGTGGAGGTTCCACTGGAGCGATTGTCGGGCAGGCTTCGACTCCATGTTTCGCCAGGCCCCGCCAAGCTTGACCTCATCGGCAATGGTGCTCACCCTAAAATTGTCGGCCACCGGGGCATAATCTGTCCGTTGGCTGTAAAATGCGTTCCATTGCCATCGAGACAGGTCAGATTGGGGTGTTTCCAAAAAGACGCGCCACAGATCGTACCAAAAACTATTGAGCGATAAGGTATCGGCCGAAGGCAGGCGGCGGCTGTTGCGTTCCCGCTCACCGTATAGTCCTACTCGGACAAAAGCCTGCCGCTGTTGTGCTTCGCCCCTGAAAAAGGAGCGGGCAATTTCTATTTTGGGCCTCGAAAACAATGTTTTTTCCGATGTCGCGTCCGTTTGCAACAAGTTCAGCTCTGCGCGGGCATCCCATCCCTTCCGTTTAAACGATCCTTCTGCAAAATGCCTCAGCCCCCGATACAACGAGTCCCGAAAAAAGCCGCCCGCCTCATACCGTGCCTTAATCCACACATCTTTTTGGGCCGCTATGCCACCCCGCACCCACTGCTCTGCTACGGGCGTGTTGACAGAGCCAGTGTTCCAGTCGCGGGCAAATTCGGCTGGCCGATACGGGTTTAGGGGCAAAAAATGCCGTGCAGTGTATTCATAACGCCCGTCGGCCTGCAACGCCCAACCCTTGGATGTGCCGGGCTTGAGCAACTCGTGGCGGTAAGCACCGGAAAAAGCCAGGCCATTGTTGTCGCCGTCGTCTACAGGAGAATAACGGTTCAGGTCTCTACCGCTTAGGGCCACTTCCGTTTGCAAACGGCCGCGCGCAAAGGGCTGTACTTCTGCCCCGACGGCGAATAACTGCCTCGTTTCGGGGGCCAACAACCGCACAATGGGTTCGTAATTGCCTTGTGGTTGACAGCTTATAGGGTCTGGAGCTACCCATCGGTACACCCGGCCGTTGGCAGCGCTGGGCACTTGCACATAATTGCCTGTGCCTTGCGGTACCTGGGTAAAACGGGCGGCATACAGGGCGCTGTCCGGATTGGTACTGTATAGCAACACCTGTATCGGAAGCCCACAGGCCACTGTGTCTACCGTTTTGTACAACACGCGTCCGGGATCAAACCCGTCGGTAAGGGTGTCTATGCCAGAGGCAAAGGCGGCGCTCAGGTTGTCACCCGCTTCTGCCAGCCGCCGCCGTGCATCGGGGGTGAGGTCTTGAGCCGGGCCTGCGTTGCGGCTGTCTTGTTCAGAGTAGGCATTCAGGTACAATTTGGCGCGGGGGGCCGTCCAGGCTATTTGTGCAGCTGTGGTAGAGCGCAAGTACGCCTGTACGGTATATTCAAACTCCACAATAACCCGAATGTCTTTAGTGATGAGGCGCCTTGCAGTAAAGGTCAGTTCGCCGAGGTTGTAGTCCACCGTGTAATCGTCTTCAAAACCGCGGCGCAGCAATTGCCCGTCGACGTACACTTTTTCCGTACCGGCCAGCACAATGATGAACTGCTCCCCATCGGCACCCACCAACCGATAGGGCCCTTGATTGCCCTCCTGTCCCTGAATGAGTTGGCGGGCAAACTTTCCCCTGGAAACGGCTGCGGAAGCCTGTGCTGAAAGGGTGTCTCCAGTGGTGAGGGGGCCTTTCCATAAAACACCAGCGCCCTGAAGCCGTTTAAAATACCGGGAAAAATAGCCCGGCGGCTGGCGCAGGTCAAAATCGCCGGCGATCAACTGGGCTTCTTTTTTTTGCAACTGGATGTAAATGCGGTCAAATTCCTGCAGCTGTCGGGTGGTGCCATCGGGTTGCAGGGGAATGGAATTGTCGGAAAGGGCGGCCTGTATGGCCAAATCATCGCCTAATTTTCCGTTGAGTTGCAGGTTCAGGTTGGAATTGAATACCAGGTTCTGGTTGTTGCCCAGGGACAGTCCGCGCACATATGCGCCGTTGCTTTGCACACCTCCGGTTTGCCAGGGCTGGGCGTTTGGCTTGTATGGCGTAAAATCGTATTCAATGGCGTCGTGTTGGCCCACCCGCCGCAGCGCAGTGCTGTCGAGCCGAAAAAGGGGTTTGCTCAAGTCGAATGGCAATACCCGGTATTGAACCTGAAGGGTTGCGGAGGAGGGGTAATCGCGGTGCAAGGCGGCCGTATCGAGCGCCAGTATAGACTGCTGGAGCTTGTAATAGCCCGTAGGTATGAACGTCCCGTCAGCCGAGTCTCGTACCATAAGTGTGCTGCCAGCAATGCTCAGTGTATCGAGCTGCTGGCTGGGTGTACGCGTAGATACATAACGGAAGCGCAAATTAGACAGTGCACCACCGCCTTGACCGTGTAAGCCGAAGCACAACAACAACAATACCGGAACCGGAAGCCACCGGAGCACGGCCCCAAAAGGATGCTCACTTGTTCTCAACCGGCAATGGTGTAAAAAATGAAAAGTTTTCCCCGACGGGTGTGTTGCATTGACGCCCAATGCCGTTCCGGCGTTGCCTATTGGTCGGTGTCACGGTCAAAAATCGGTTGAACCGGACCCGAGTCCAAAGGCTCTACCCTGGGTGGCTCTAACGGACGCCAGGGTTTTCGGTTGGCCAGGGAGTCTTTAACAGAAGTGATGGCTTCGTTTAACAACAACGAGTCCGCTATTCCACCCGCCAACTTTAACAATTGAACTTTTTTCTGGGCTGCATGTTTATTTTGAAATTCAATTACACGTTCATTGATGTATCCTTCCAGTAGGCGTTCCCGGTCTTTAGTACATGCTTCGATCGTAGCAATGCTTACGAGTGATAAAAGAAGGAAAAACTGATGATGTGTCATTTTTTGTTTACTATTTGTAAATATAATGATCGTTTTTCAGCGTTGTGTTGCGTTCTGGATAAACATCAACACTGCAAAGCACGTTGGATTAAAAAATGTTGAAAAATTTTTTGATCAAGGCTTGCAAATAAAATTAAAACACCTCACCTTTGCGTAAGTTATTTGCAAAAGTAACTTAAAGTTTCAAATTCTCGTCCTCGGACGTCATATTTAAGATTGTTTTCATTTGGTTTTTTGGGGTTATACAGGGTGCTGCCGTTAAGGTGGCATCCCTGTTTTTTTTAGGGCATTATCAAACCGCAATTTATGTTCCAACGTCCGCGCCGAAATCGCCGCACAGCCGCCATTCGCGGCATGCAAGCCGAAACCCATTTGCACCCCGATCACCTTGTTTTTCCACTGTTTTTAGTCGATGGCACTGGCGTACGTACCGAAATCCCCTCCCTTCCCGGAAGTTTTAGGTGTTCCGCCGACGTGCTGCTGCATGAAATAGACGCCTGCATGAAGCTTGGGCTAAATAATTTCGTCCTTTTTCCAGCCGTTTCGGATCACCTGAAAGACCGGGACGCCACGTACAGCTACGATCCCGGTAATTTTTACCTGAAAACGGCGAGCGCCATCAAGTCGCGTTTCCCGGAATGTTGCCTCATCAGCGATGTGGCCATGGATCCGTATAGCAGCGACGGTCACGACGGCCTGGTACACAACGGCCAAATTGTAAACGACGATACCCTGCCCATCCTCGCCGCCATGTCGGTGGCTCAAGCCGCAGCCGGGTTTGACATGCTGGGCCCTTCAGACATGATGGACGGGCGCGTGGGTTACATGCGGCAGGCGCTTGACGATGCAGGTTTTAGCCAGACCGGTATCCTTGCCTACACCGCCAAATACGCCAGTGCATTTTACGGCCCCTTTCGCGATGCACTGGAATCGGCACCCAAAAGTGGCGACAAAAAGACCTATCAGATGAATCCGGCCAACCGCCGAGAGGCCCTCATCGAAGCCGAACTCGACGCCAGTGAAGGGGCAGACATGCTGATGGTGAAACCTGCATTGCATTACCTCGACGTCATCCGCCTGCTCAAAGATAACTTCGACCAGCCCATAGCCGCATACCACGTGAGCGGCGAATGCGCCATGCTTAGTGCGGCTTGCCGAAACGGTTGGCTCGATTTTGAGAAAGCAATGCCCGAAACCCTGCTGAGCATCCGCAGGGCTGGCGCAGATGTAATCCTGACCTACTTTGCCAAAGATTTTGCCCAGCGCTATCCCGGCGGCATCTGAAGCGTGTCGGTTTTGATATACACTTCTAATACCCCCGGGCACTTATACACCGGGTACACCCCTGCACGTAAAATCATGTTGCGGGTTTCTCCAAACAGCTTTTCGGTCACTTCGGCCGAAACCGGGCAATCTGCCAGCAACACCAATTTGCCGCTGTGAAAATGCACGCGGTACACTTTTTCGGTTAAGGTGGCGCGGATGAAGCCGAGGCGAACTACTCCTTCCGTTTCCATGTTGATCCACGAGGCCATTCGGCAATCGCATGCAGACTTGGACTCGCCCGACCAAAGGTTTACGCGGCAAATGCCGAAGTGCTGGCAATCGGGTGTGCGCGGATCACCCATTTCAATCGTCGCCAGAATTGTATTCAGCCGGCTGGCTGTTGTGCTTGTACTTGCCCAAACGGCTTGTTTTGGTAGAAGGTGCATGATGAAACTGTTTTTTTATGAAGCACAAATGTAACCGCCTTCTACATGCTAAAACCAGACACTTCTGCACGAAACCGCAGCAAAATCAGGAAAAAAAATTTCAAAAAAATTCAATCATTTTTTTGATAATCAAGGGTTTGCTTTTTCCCAATTAACAAACCAGTCTTTATGCCGATATTACTGGTTAGTGATCAGTCCACCACGATTTCATCCAGAAACAACCACGCCCCATTGCCTTCACCCGGCTGTCCAGCTGGAATTACCCCGTAGGTTTTGGCCGTCAGGCGCAGGTAGCGGGTGTTCAAATGGAGCGTTTCAAAACGCAGTGTTTCCACAGCGTTGTTTTGTCTGGCATCTGCATCAATGTCTTTAACGGACACTACCTTGAACGTTTTTCCATCGTCGGATGCTGCAAGTTCCACCCGTCGGGGCGGCCAAATCCAGGAACTTTTCGCGTCGACATAGTGTACCTCAACACTTTCTACCGGAGTGCTTTCGCCAAAGTCAATACAGGGGTCAAGGTCTTGATTGACTAATCCGACCCAACTGTTCCAACTCCGGATGCCACCCGTGACGCCATTGGTGAGGGCATACTGTTCGCCACCGTTGTATTGTACCGGCTTTTTGCTCATGGTGTAGGGTTTGCCGCTGGCCTTGTGCAGCAGGTATTGCACCGTACGCATGCGGCCGAGGGGTTTGTTTTGGTCAAAAGCCCTGGTATGGACAGTGCTGCTTGTTGTCAATGCGAAAGGCCCTTGGTACAGGGTTGAGTTCGGCCCAGGTTCGGTACCATTGGTGGTATAGCGAATAGCCAAAGTAGAATCGGCAGTGGACAGATACACTTTGCCGCCATAATACCGGCAGTTGACGTCGTAAAAAGCCTGTGCAAAATGCACCTTTTGTGTTTCAAGTCTGCGGAAATGGGTTTTTAGGCGTTGCGCAAAATCGGGCCAGTCTTTGCGTTCCGGTTTGGTCCACAACACTTCTGCCAGGGCGCAGGCGCGCGGGTAGGCCATGTATTCTGCTTTATCGGGAGTGGCGATGTACTCCGTCCACAAGTTGGCCTGGCCCCCGAGGATGTGTTTGGCTTCCGCGGGTGTGAGTTCGGCTGGTATGGGCTCCCACAGATACACTTTTTCCAAAGGGGTAAACCCGCCAATGGCTAAGGGTTCGGTTTCCGGATCGCCCTGATGGTGGTCAAAATAGCAATGTGAGCCCGGACTCATGATGGCGTCGTGGCCGCTGCGGGCTGCCTCAATGCCTCCGGAAGTGCCGCGCCAACTCATGACAGTGGCGTGGGGCGCGAGACCGCCTTCAAGGATTTCGTCCCAACCAATCAGTTTTTTGCCGTGTTGAGCCAGGATGGTTTCGGCCCGTTGAATAAACCAGCTTTGCAGTTCATGTTCGTCCGCAAGGCCTTCTTTTTTGATGCGGGCCTGGCATTTGGTGCAGCTTTTCCAGCGCGTTTTGGGGCACTCATCGCCGCCGACGTGTATATAAGGGCCGGGAAACAGCGCACACACTTCAGTGAGCACCTTTTCGATGAACACAAACGTCTGATCGTTACCGGCGCAAAACACATCGTCGCTGATGCCCCAAACGGGGAGCGTTTTGTAGCTTCCGCCGGTACAGCCCAATTCCGGGTAAGCCGCCAGTGCAGCCGTGCTGTGGCCGGGCATTTCGATTTCGGGGATGATGGTCACGAAACGTTTCTGGGCGTATGCAATTACTTCTTTGATCTCTTCCCGGGTATAAACACCACAATAGGGAGTCTCGTCAAATTGCCATGGCTGGTCGTTGTAATGGCCCTTCAGGGTTTTGTCGCGACAAGCCGCAATTGTCCGCAATTTAGGGTAAGCCTCTATGTCGACGCGCCAACCCTGGTCGTCGGTCAGGTGCCAGTGAAACGTGTTGAGTTTGTGTTGGGCCAACAGATCAATGTACCGTTTGACAAAAGAAACGGGGAAAAAATGCCGGGCTACGTCGAGGTGCATACCGCGGTACCCAAAGCGCGGCGCATCAATAATGCTGCAAGCGGGAGCCGACAAAACGGAATCAAGGGCCACACCTCGACCATTTATTTCAGGCGGAAACAGTTGCCGGAGCGTCTGTATGCCATAAAATGCCCCGGCGGCACTGCGGGCGCGCAGCATGATCCAGCCGGGTTTTACCTCCAAAGCGTATCCCTCCGGATGCGCAATGGCGTTGTCGACCATGAGGTAAATGGCATTTAGTTTTGGGGCAGACAAGTCGCGTGGACGGTACGGGATGGCCTGGGGCGTCCATCCCGTAGATTCAAGCACCAAACCCATCCAGTATTGTGCTGGCAACTCCCATTGAGCAGCGTCTGCCGGGAAAAACACAATGGTTTGGGCGTTGAGTTCAAATGCGCCCTGTTGTAGCGTGAGGGATTGGGGCTGGGGAATGATTTGTAAAGTTCGGGTTGTTTGTTGAGCGGGCAGGGGACTGTTGCTGCAACCGCTAAGCAAAAGCAAGGTGTATAAAAGGCGGGTTCGGTTCATGGACGGGATAAATTGGTTTGGACAGGTTGAAAAAGATCGAACTGTACTGCTGTATCAGTGTACGCCCTTCGAAGGCACATATCCCGGCACGCCTTTGTAATAATGCCACAGGTATTCCATGTCCTTTTGTTCGTTGCCGCTGGGGTAAAACAGGTTTTCATCAAAATGTACGGTACGGGTTTGCCAATTGAACGTGCACAGCACGATAGGCACCTCGGCCAAGCGGGCGATGTGGTAAAAACCGGTTTTGAACCGATCCACTTTGTTGCGGGTGCCTTCCGGGGCTATGACCAAATGGAGTCGTGGTTCGCGTGCGAAGGCCTCCACGGTAGCGGCTACAAAATTGCTGCCGGGTTTGGATCGCTCTACCGGCACCCCTCCCAGCCAGCGCATGAAATAGCCTAAGGGCCAGCGAAACAGCGAACTTTTACCCACATAATTGGCATTGAGGCGTTGTCCGCTGTTGACCAATACCCCGACCGGGAAATCCCAGTTGGAGGTGTGCGGGGCCACACAGATGACCAATTTGGGCACTTCATACGGGTAACGTCCGGTCACCTTCCAGCCCCAGGTGTTGAGCAGCCATCGGCTAAGCGAAGAAAACATAAGGGTTGAGTGGTTGGTACAACAAATGGTTAGGCAGCGTCAAGGGTCAGCACCTCCATGATGGTGCGAAAGGCGGCAAATTTGCCTTCATAGCGCTTTGTATGGTCAGATTGCAAGCGTGGCGCAAACTCATCCTGATAACGCCGCAAGTGGCCAATGTCTTTGACTAAATATTGCACCGTGTATATTTCCGATTCAGCATGCTCGTGCCCGAGCAGGCGGTTGAGGCGATGCGACACGAACATGCCGGTAGCCATCACTTCGGGAATGTGAACGGTTTTCATCCAGTGCAGCCAGTCCTCGTGCACATCAAGGTCGATCGTTATGGTAACGTTGTAAAGAAACATAGCGACAAAACAACGAAATATTCTTACCCCGTCCAAAAATTTGCCGATCTTGTTTGCCGTTCCCCTTAAAGATTTGTTTCGCTCCTTTCTCATTTGCCATTTTATGAAACTTTTGTACCGTTATCTAAGCCTTTCCGGCCTGTTGTTGCTTCCCTTTTTCGCCTCTGCCACGCACAACCGGGCAGGTGAAATACACATCCGACAGATCGGACCGCTGACCGTAGAGGCCACCATCATCACCTGGACCAAGGCCAGCAGTGTGAACGCAGATCGCGATTCGCTGACCATCAATTGGGGCGACGGCAAATCCCAGTCGGTGTCGCGCAGCAACGGCAACGGCAACGGGGTAGTATTTCCAAACGACATCAAGTACAACACCTACATTGCCATTCACACTTATGCCGGGCCATCACGATACCGCATATCCATGACCGACCCCAACCGGAATGGCGGCATTGTGAATGTAAACCCGCCGTCTTCAGACAACGTGCCGTTTCACATCGAGACCATTTACCAGTTTCAGGATCCACAGTTTGGCGGCAACAACACCACGCCCTACCTGATCCAGCCACCCATAGACGTGGCCTGCATCGGAAAGCCGTTTAAGCACAACCCCAATGCGTATGACCCCGAGGGCGATAGCCTGTCGTACAAGTTTATCGTACCTCTTCAATCACTGGGCACGCCCGTACCCAATTACAGTTTCCCCAACCAGATTACATCCGGGCCTCAAAATGTGCTTACGCTGAATGAAAAAAATGGCGATATCCTCTGGAAAACCCCTCAGGAACCCGGCGAGTACAACCTGGCATTCATCATCGTATCATGGCGAAATGGCAAAGCGATTGATACGACCATTCGCGACATGCAGATCCTTGTGGAAACATGCGAGAACAATCCTCCAGTGGTGCAAACCATAGATGCGGTTTGTGTGGTCGCTGGCGAGCGGCTTGAGTTTAATGTGACGGCTACCGACCCGGATCGCGATGATCTGGTGCTGCTTACGGCCCTTGGTGGACCGTTCAATACAGTTGTTAGTCCCGCTGTTTTTGATGCCCCGAAAACATACGTTTCCCCTCCGGTTTTTGGTAAATTTATCTGGGAAACCGCTTGTGAACACATTTCTGACCAACCGTATTCGGTTGTTTTTAAAGCGACAGACACCATTAGTCCACAGGTGCCACAGCTGGCAGACCTGAAAACCGTTGCTATTAAGGTGGTTGGGCCGCCACCGCTCAATGTGCAAGCCGCAGCCTCGCAAGGGGTGGTAACAGTGAGTTGGGAAAAACCCTACGCTTGTGACGACGCCCAGGATAATTATTTCTACGGGTTCTCGGTTTGGCGGCGTGAGGGCAGCAACCCGTTTGAGCCCGACAGTTGCACACCAGGCCTGGCTGGCCGGGGGTACGAAGAACTCATTTTTCTGACAACGACTATGGAAAATGGGCGTTATGTATTTCGGGACGACAAAGTGGAGCGCGGGCGCACATATTGCTACCGCATTTTGGCCAAATTTGCCCGCATCTCATTTGGTGGCTACCGCTACAACCTGGTGGAAAGCCTGCCCTCCGACGAAGTGTGCGTGCAACTTCCGCGCGACATTCCGCTCATCACCAATGTATCTATAGAGCAAACCGACGCTGCCAACGGTGCCATTGAAGTGCGGTGGACTAAACCGGTAGCCACTGACCTCGACACGATTCAAAACCCGGGGCCTTACCGCTATCAATTGTTCAGGGCCAATGGTTTTGCAAATGGCAATTTACAGCCAGTTCCAGGCGCTGTTTTTGACGCACCGGCCTTCTGGTTAGCCAACGATACGGTGTTTTTGGATCAAACCGGCCTGAATACCGTCGGTGGGCCTTACCATTACAGCGTCCGTTTTTTTGTAAACGGCAATACAGCGCCCCTGGGAAATACCCCAACGGCCTCTTCTGTCTTTTTAAACCTTGTTTCGTCGGATAAACGCAACGTCCTCTCCTGGAATGAACAGGTACCCTGGGACAATTACGCGCATACCATTTACCGAAAAAACGATCAAACAGGCACCTTTGACTCCATCGGCCAGTCCAATACAAATACGTACACCGACCTTGGGCTAACCAACGGAAAGGAATACTGTTACTACGTGCGCAGCGTGGGTACTTACAGCATTGAAGGGGTGCGTGACCCGCTGTTCAACACCTCGCAGGAACTGTGCGGCGTTCCGCTTGATACCATACCGCCTTGCATTCCAGTATTGCAAATCAATAACCTATGCACCGGACAGGAGGGTACCACCCCTGATCCGCCATACGAAAACCGACTAAGTTGGAACAATGTCAACCAGAGCTGTCCGGAGTCTGCCGATGCAGTGCGCTATAACCTGTGGATCGCCCCCGGTCCCGACGATCCCTTTACGTTGCTTCAAACCATTGAAGGGGCGGCCAATACTACTTTTTTGCATGAATTGCCCAATGGGCTGGCGGCGTGTTACACCATTTCGGTCGTAGACTCCGTGGGCAACGAGAGTGTGCGCGGTGTCCCCATTTGTGTCGACAACTGCCCGCAATACGAATTGCCAAACGCGTTTACACCCAACGGCGATGAAAGCAACGAAATGTTCGAGCCTTTCCCGGGCTGGCGGTTTATTGCACGGGTTGACTTTCAAGTGTTTAACCGCTGGGGTAATCTGGTATTTCAAACCACTGATCCGGCGTTGCAATGGGACGGTCGCAGCATGCAAGGCGAAAATGTGGCCGAAGGAACCTACTTCTATCGCTGCTTAGTGTACGAAAGCCGGGTTGACGGGGAGGTGCTGCGCCCCGATATCCTCAGTGGTTTCATTGAACTCATCAGGGGGCAATAGTAAAGCTATTGGGTATTAATCCGGACATTTTGCACAATCCGCGACAAAGGGACATTTCACCTTTGTCAAAAACAGGACTACCACGTTTATATGTATTATTTTCGTGGCTCATTCCAAATGTCCCAAACCATGCGATTTACATTTATCCTTGCTTTCCAAGTGATGCTGCTGTCCGGTTTGTCCGCACATCAGGGCTACTACACCGTCACTTTTCCCAACGACACCACCATTTACGGCTGCGGTGCAGCAGCGCCGGTGGTGCAACCCGTCATCAGTAAATACGGCCCCTGCAACTTCAACGTGGGCGTATCGTACCAAGACGAGGTGTTTTTCCTCAACGGCAACAGCGGTTGCTACAAAATTGCCCGGCGCTGGCGACTCATCTGGTGGTGCGACTACGACCCCAACGCCATGCAGCCCACCGTGGTGCCCAATCCGGCCAACTCGGACCAAGGCCCAACCGTAGACGCAACTGCGCTCAACCACGGGTTTTTGGAGTACACCCAGTACATCAAAGTGCTTGACGGACAAGATCCGGTCATTGCCAACTGCCCGGGGACACAAGACCTGTGCGACCTGACCGACAACGACGCCCAGCTTTGGAATGCGCCATTTTGGGTCGACATTCCCACCGGCAAACACGACTTGTGCGAACTTCCGGTCGACCTTTTCCTGAATGCTTTTGACTCTTGCTCCGGAGCTGATTTGAAAGCCCGTTACCTCCTTTACCTCGATTTGGACAACAACGGAACCATGGAAACGCTGGTGTCCAGCGCGAATCCGCCCCAAGCGGGCACCATTCTGTTTGACAACACCACTGGTAGCGGCAAAGTAAGGGCATTTGATTTCCGCAACGTGTTGTCTACCCAAAAATACCGATTTGCCGTAGAAACGAGTGTGGATCCAGCCTCCGGTTTGTTTTTTGCCGCCTTGCGCTGGAATACCGAGCAACAACCCGGCACCTACGTGCTGCCTCAATTACCTGCTGGCAAACACAAGATCAAGTGGATCATTGAAGACGGCTGCGGCAACGAAAGTGTCTGCGAATACGCTTTTTCGATCAAAGACTGCAAGGCACCCACAGTGGTTTGCATCAACGGTCTGAGTGTCAATATCATGCCTACGGGTATGGTTATGCTGCAAGATACCGATTTTGTGCAGTATTTCTACGACAACTGCACCCCTGATAACCTGATTCAGTTTGGCATCCGCAAGGCTGGCACCGGCACAGGCTTCCCTGTCAATGCGCACACAGTAACCTTTGATTGCACTGAATTGGGCAAACAGGAAGTAGAAGTGTGGGCCATAGACGCCGACGGGAATGCTGATTTTTGCCAGACGTACGTAGACGTACAGAACAACAACGGCGTGTGTGGCCCGTCGAGCAAATTTGCCGGTCAGGTGAACACGCCATCGAACAAACCCTTGTCAGGTGTACCGGTTTACCTGTACCAAAGCGGACAAATGGTGGCAGCAGCGCAGTCCGACAGCGTAGGTGTGTTCGCCTTTGACGCCCAGGCTTCCGGCTGCGACTATGTGCTTGCGCCAGCATTTGACGCCCCTGCGAAAACGGGCGTCAATACCCTCGATGTGTTGCTCACCGCCTTGCACGCAGCCAACCTCATGCCATTGGGTACGCCATTGGCCATGTTGGCAGCCGACGCCGATGGCAACGGGCAGATCGATCATGCCGACTTGTTGCCTATGGTACAGGTATTGCTGGGTGGTGCAGATGCGTTTCCAGGACAAAATTCCTGGCAGTTTATCCCCACAAGCACCGTTTTTGCTGATCCTTCCAACCCGTTTTCACAGGCGGTTGACCAGCAGTTGGTGTTGTGTTTAATGCCGGATGCATCGCCCAATCCGCAGTTTACGGCGGTTAAAACCGGCGATGTGAACCATACCGCATCGGCTGGAGTGAAAAACGATGCCGACGACCGTGCGCCTTCGGTGTATTTTACAGTGAAACAAGGCCGTTTTTCTGCGGGCCAAACGGTGCGCGTGCCGGTGATGTCGCCTGATTTGGACGGTTTGGCCGGTTTCCAGTTGGCATTGCAGTTTGATCCGGCAGTGTTGTCATTGCAAAACGTAGAACCGGTTTTGGTGCCTGGCGAATGGACGGTGGTTGATCCGCTTGCAGGCAGTGTACGCGCCAGTTGGCACTCGTTGGACGCTTTTATTGGCGTGGCTGGCAAAGATGCCAAAAGCGAGCTTTTCATTTTGACGTTCACTGCGCTCAAAGAGGGCGTGTTGAGCAACCACTTGCGCTTGGATGCCACGAGCCTTTCCTCAGAAACGTACAATAAATCGCTGTCTGTCAGTGTTGCCGGGTTGCGGTTTGAGCGCCCAGTTTCGCCACGCCGCGAGGCTTTTACCTTGGTGCAAGTGCAGCCCAATCCGGCTACCGACCGGGTAGTGGTATCCTGTTTTCAAGCTGAAGCAGGCGACGTGCAGTTTCGTTGGGTGGACGCGCAAGGCAGTGTGCAAGGCACGGAAAACCTGTTTTTGCCACAAGGCGAGCAACAGGTTGCGCTCGACGTACCTGTTCTGCAACCGGGTTTGATGTATTTGCATGCTCAGAGCGGCTATGGAAACGGCGTACTGAAAGTTGTGGTGGAATAGTTTTTCCGAGCAAATGCTGACCCGTTATTTAAATGCCGGAACACTGACATGGTGTTCCGGCGTTTGACATTTATTGATGTTGCGTACCTCAACGCTCACACACCATCGGTGTCTGATTCCAACAAATGTTGCACTTCGGCTTCCGTCAGGTTAAAAAGGGCAGCTATTCCGAGTACATCCATACCTTGGATATGTAGATTGCGTATGGCCATTTGTAATGTTTTTTGTTGAGCGAATATTGTTTGTTCTTTTTCTGAAATTGTTTGTTCTTTTTCTGAAATTATACGCTGATAATCTTTAAAGTCCTCGATGATGTCGTCTTCGGCGTCCATGGTTTGGCGCACCAGAGGATCAGCCACCGCTTTTTGTAAGCGGCGCAACAGTGGACGGTAGTGCTCGGGCAGTCCGTTTTCGTCAATAGTGAGAAAATGCGGATCGCTGGTCATGCCCGACTGGTCGAACAATGCCAACAACTGTTCCAACTCCGTACGTCGACGGCTTTTGAGATATGGGATTTGGATGATGATGCTGTCGTGGGTCAGGCTCTCGATAAATGCTTCTTTTTCATGAATTTGCTCGCCGGTAGCGGCATCTATGTAGTGCCGATTGATGCGGATCACCGGAGCCTTGGTGTGATCAAGCGGGTGACCCAGGAAATAAATGCTCAGGATCGGCAGGGCCTTTCGGTGGGCATACTCCGCATCGGGTTCTCGCACCACATTATTTTTATTGGCGTATTGCTCGCCGAGATAGCGCCGAAAGCGCATGATGTCGCTTGGCAGTTTGGCTTTTTGCAGTTCGATGATGATTAATTCCTGATGCCCGTCGGCGTCCTGGATGCGGGCGCTGAAGTCCATGCGCATGACCGTAAGCACTTCACCCACCGGGAAATGGTGCTCTGTGGGCCGGAATTCCAGGGTGACCACTTCCTTGCCGATGATGGCCGACAGGAGCAGTTTGGCTACCTGCTCGTCGTTCATGAGGTATTTGAACACGACGTCGTAAATGGGGTTGGCGATTTCTACCATAAAGAGTTGCATTTGATGCGGGCAAATATACAGGAAAAGTTTTAAAATGGTTGAATTTTTATAAACATATTGTTAAGCAAGATTCCGATTTCTGAATTGCATGATGATTAAGTATCGACTGCAATTGGGTTTAGTGTATGTGTATTGCAGTCGTGGTTTGTTAATAAATATCAGACAATAATTTTAAAATAAATATATAATCAAAATTAAATTTCAATAATTGACGCTAATGTGTCTTTATCATTAACTTTTTCTTTTCACGCAAAATGAGTCAAATTTTACCTTAGCTTTGCATATCTCGTAATATTAATGCTGTTAGTCAATCTTATCTGAAAGGTGGCTTTGTTTAATCCTGTAGCCCGTATACATTTTTTTCAACCCGGTATTGGGCGACTCTTTGCAACACAATCATCACATTCTAAAATTTTCAACCATGAAACAACAATTTTTTCCTAATTGCCATGCCCGTCTGATAACATACGGCAAAATTAACTATTCCAATTTATGGAATATTAGGTCTTTCTTATTCTGTATAAGGGGGGGGGTAGCCGTTCTTTATTTTGCTCTATTGCTAATGTCGGTTGATGCAACTGCTCAATCGTATCCCGAGCCCTGCGATGTACCTGTCGGGAACTATACAACGCTGCCAAACCTTTGGAAAGTTTCAACCAACAACCCTAACGGTGTGGTTTGGACTAACCAATACCTGACGGTTCCGGCGGGCGCAACCGTCATCTTTGACCGGAACGTAACCATGGTCAAGTGTACCATCCGAATGGAGCAGTCCTCAAAAATTATTGTTAGAGGCGATGCTGGCCTCAAGTCAATCCTGACCACTTCACAGAACACCATATTCTTTGGTTGCACAGGCATGTGGAGTGCAATAGAGTTCAGAGCCGATGGAGGATATGATTTAACAGATACAGAGTTTAGAAATGCAGCCAACGCTTTGTTCATGAAAGCTGGCAATTTGTCCAGCCCCCCTTTAATGCCTTTTCCAACTACTGTAAAAACGTTTGGCACCATAGAACGATGCATTTTTCGGAATAACCGATATGGCATTACCGCGAGCGATGTAACTTCTATGTACTTTCTCCTGAAAAAATTTGCGGACAACACCTTTATTAGCGATGGATTGGCTCTTCTTCCTCCATATCAGAACTTAACGGCAAGAGCCGGGATACAACTGCAAAAATGCGTGTCTACGCTTAACGGGAATGGCACCACTTTCATAAGAACAGGTTCTGGTATCACATGTGACCAATCGGGACTAACCCTTCAGGGCGGCGTGTTTGAGAATCTTGTCGGCAATGGTGTTTCCCCCAATAGTGGGATTGGGATTTACGGTATCCGCTCTTCCATAAATGTGCAAGATGCAAAATTTAATAACGTTTCAGCCATGGTGAGGCACGATCAATCTTACTCTTTCACGGTACAAAGGTGTACATTGACAGCAGGTGCACTATTTGGAATCGTTTCTACCAACAACCATATATACAGGCCGAAGGTTAACATAGACTATAATGTGATGTCGTTCTCACAGGTTCCTTTCTCCGCCATCCAATTAGACCGCAGCCCGGGTGCTTACAATATCTACTCGCCAAACAGTTCAAGAAATCTTATTGAGTGGAATGTAATCAAAGTAACTGGCTCAAATGTCTTTGGCAACAACTCCATATTGTTGGACATATCTTCTATTGTTCCTGGAACAGATATTTTCAGGATAAGAGATAATAAATTGCTGATTAATGCTGCTACAAATTTTATCTCCAGCCTTACCTGTCACGGTATATACTTATCCCCACAAACTTCCGGGAGGTACCGCGTGGTGGATAATTACCTGGACTATAATGCTGCTGCCAAACCTTCAAGCGGGAGTCCGCACTTAGGCATTGTGTTTGACCATGTGACCGGCCCGGAAAGTGACGTTTCCGGAAATGAAATTTATTCAAATTTGTTTACCATTAACCAAAACGAAGACGAAGAAAGGGCATCGTGGATTAAGTGTGGCATTCACATAGATGAATCGCCCAACATTGAAATGTGTGGAAACATTGGCGACGACACCTATCGGTTGTACCATCTTTCGGGGGCATTGGACTATTGCGACATCGCATACAATACCATACAAACCCATTGGTACGGGCTGATATGCCGACGCCAGCCGGGTAGCATGAACACCATTCTTGGCCCTCAAAAATGGCATCGGAATACCTGGGGTACCGCAGCACAGTATGCGCGTTACAGTGCAGTTCATGATGATTTTAAGGTTAGCGGTTTGAACAAAAACAACAATGGTTTTTGGGTTGATCCGGCGATAACACAACATGTGCCTCCCGGGGAATTTTTGACAACACCAAAAGTTGCTCCGAGTGGTTGGTTTACTTATTTACCACCTAGCCCGCCTGACGAGGTCGAAAACACCAATTGTCCTTCCGGTGCTGAACCCTCTTTTGACAACACTGGCCTAAGGGGGTGGGACAGAAACATTATTGCGGGAACCTACCCCTATTTATCGTCTGCTCAACAATGGGATGCCGAGCGGAAGTTAAACCTCAAGTTGATTCGTTATCCGGAAATAATGCAAGGTGACAGCGCCTCTTCTGCCTGGTTTAACAATCAAGTAAACGCATCGGCTCGGCGATTTGCGCAGTTTGAGGTTGCCTATGGTAATGCATTTGCATTGCCCGCAGGACAGGAGGCTTTGCTCAATGGTGCCTTAACGCATTATACATACCTGTTACGGGAATCGGTTCGGTTAGACTCTCTGCAAAGCACATTGACCACAGAAGACACCATTTTGGCACAGCAGCAGATGGCTAATATGGCCTTATTGACTGTAGCACAAGACAGCTTGCTATACTTGACCCAACAAGCGTACCAATTGGCTTTGAGCAAATTGGATACGGCTGCACTATTATTGGCCACGCTGCCAGCTACTAGTGCCTGGGAAATCAACAGGAAGGCGCTATTTACTTTTTGGCTCAAAAAGGCAAGGGGCCAGGAGTTGTTGGAATCTGAACTGACAAGCATCCGAAACATCGCCAACCGATGCCCCCAAACAGAAGGAATTGCGGTACGCGAAATATCCTTTTACCTGCCTGTGCCGGAGTGCTATGCATACACCAACGAAAATTACTGGGAGGGGTGCGTAGACTCTGTACAACAGCGACAAAACGCAATGGAAGAAGTCACCGCAGAGCGTTCGGGCTACAGTCTGTACCCCAACCCGGCAAATGATGAAATGGTATTGGCGTCGGCATTTGGAATGGAAAGCACATGGACATTAACCGACGTCTCAGGTCGTTTGATGCAATCCGGACGCACCCAACAAGGTCAAACTTCGGCTGTCATTTCTGTAAAAACATATTCGGAAGGTGTGTATATATTGCGGATACTTGCTGTAGACGGAACCACAACAACCCTGAAAGCAATCATTCAGCACTAAACCACACCACCCATGAAAGCATTAAACCTGCTTGTGGCTGCTGTGTTGTTGGCTGCCCAGACCACACTTGCTCAAAATAAAAATGATAACACTTGGTTGGTTGGAAGCGGACCAAATCAACCTGAATGGTATGCTGGGGGTGCCACCATAGATTTTTCAGTTGAGCCACCCCTTATTACCTATCGCAACATGCCCTCTATGGGCCGCTCCCTTGCTTTCACCAGCATCTGCGACGCCAACGGCAACCTGATGGCCTACACCAACAGCTGTGGCATGGTGAGCGTATACGACACCCTGATTGAAAATGGTGCCATGCTCAATTCGCCGGGGCATGAATTTGAATTCAGTTGTGGGCCTAACTTAACGGGACCTGGAGGCGGTTATCCCAGCAGTTCACCCTTTTTTGTTCCCTTTCCTGGTTCGGACAGCAAGTATGCCTATTTTCACGTCCGCTTCGATTACCCCAAGCCTCCCCACCCGTTTTACTACGCGGAGAGTTTTTTGTACTCGGTGGTTGATATGGCGGAAAACAACGGGCGCGGAAAGGTGATCCTGAAAAATGAACTGATCGTGAAAGACACCATTGGCGACATGCTGACGGCCGTGCGCCACGGCAACGGGCGTGATTGGTGGGTGGTGTGCGACGAGTTCAACTCAAGCAAGACTTTTGTGGCCCTACTCACCCCAAATGGCATAAAAGGGCCTTGGCGGCGCGATACCCCCTTAAAATGGTCGGGCGATATTAAATTGTTCTATGGAGCACAAGCCGTATTTTCTCCCGACGGCAGGTATTATGCCCGCTTCAATTATCCGAACAATATTCAGGTGATGGGATTCGACCGATGCAGTGGCACATTTACCACTGGTTTGCAACTGCAGTATTTGGATTGGCCGGGGTATACAGTTGGCATGGCTATTTCGGCCAACAGCCGCTTTTTGTATGCTACTAATGGCATTACGGTGTACCAATTTGACCTTGAGGCAGCAGACGTGCAGGCCAGCCGAACTTTTATCGGCGAGTACGACGGGCATGCAGCACCCCTACCCACCACGTTCAACATGATGCAACTGGCACCCAACGGCAACATATACATGAACGCTACCAACGGGGTGTATAAGTTGCACGTGATCCACAATCCGGACGCCAAAGGGCAGGCCTGCAACCTTGAGCAACACGGGATGGTTTTACCGGTTACTCAGGGCTTTACCATGCCCATGTATCCGCACTACCGCTTAACAAACTGGGCGGGTTCGCCTTGCGACAGTTTGGCCGGTGTAGCGGTTCAGCAGCCTGAAAAAGAGGCTTTGGTGCTGTCTGTAGCTCCGAATCCGGCGGAAACCTTCATTCAGGTGGGGGTAAATTCGGACGAAAGCGGTACGTTGCGCATTGTGGACGTTGCGGGGCGTTTGGTTTTTGAATCGCAAACCGAGGCGGCTGCGTCGTTCCTGCGTATAGATGTGCAGACGTGGCCTGCGGGGGTGTATTATGCCCTTTGGGCGTCGGAGAACGGTCGAAGCGGAAAAGGACGTTTCACCGTCATGCGTTGATTGGAAATGCGTTGGCCGATGTAGGTGCAGGCGTGGTATGTAGTCACGCCTGCACCCCATTGGCATAGAAGAGCAGTTCCATATTTTCCCCGTCGAACACCGCATACGAGCAGGCGTGCATCCACTCGCCGAGGTTGATGTATCGGCTGCCGTTGGGGAGGGGCCAGTCAACGGGCAGGTGCCGATGCCCGAAAACGAAATAATCGGCGTGTACGCCCTGTTCAATTTTGCGCAAACAGTATTGAAGCAGCCATTCGTGTTCTTCACCCAGCCAGCCGCGCTCAGACTCAGGGGTGGCGGCTCGGCTTTTTTGGGAGGCTAAGTGCGCGATGGCACCACCTATGTCGGGGTGCAGCCATTTGAACATCCATTGGGCAGCTGGATTGGCAAACACTTTTTTCATGCGTTTATACCCCAGGTCACCCGGCCCGAGGCCATCGCCATGGCCGATGAAAAACGATTTGTTGCCGATGGTGCGCTGTATGGGCTGTCGGTACACGGGTATGCCCAGTTCCTGTTCAAAGTACCCGAACATCCAGAGGTCGTGGTTGCCCGTGAAAGCGTAAATGGGCAGGCCGCCGTCGCTCAATTCGGCTAAGGTACCCAAAAAGCGGTTGAACCCTTTGGGTACCACGTATCGGTATTCGTACCAGAACTCAAACAGGTCGCCGACCAGGTAAATGGCCTCCGCGTCGGGCGCAATGGCGTGCAGCCAGCGCACAATTTGCTTTTCCCGTTCGCGGGAAGTCAGCCTGGCGTCGGCACCAAGGTGGAAGTCGGAAGCGAAATAGGTGTTGGGCATGGGACAAAGGTAGGGGATGCGGCATATTTAGTAAAAAAAGGTGTACATTTGTATTTCACATCAGCTGATTATGTCCGCCGATACCCTTCCTGACATCCTCACTTTAGAAGAACTGACACGGCACTATGGCCCCATCACGCTGCATGCGCCGTTGTCAAGGACTGATTTCGCCGCTTTGGCCGGTCGTTATCCTGATTTGCAAATGGAACGGGAGGTGGACGGTATTGTGTCTGTTATGTCTCCTGTAAAAAGAGGCTCCGGTATTCGTGAGCCAAAGCTCTATGGTTTCCTGTTTATTTGGTACCTGCAAACGCGTATGGGCGAGCTTCACGGTCCGTCTACCGGCTTTGATTTGCCAGATGGTACTACAAAGTCCCCCGACGCCGCGTGGATTTCGGAGGAACGTATCCGGAGCATGCCTTCTGATGAGGATGATTTTGTGCAAGTTGTTCCCGATTTCGTAGGCGAAGTGCGCTCCTCGTCAGACCGCCTGCCAAAGCTGAAGCACAAAATGACGAATACCTGGATGGCCAACGGCGTGCGCCTGGCCTGGCTCATAGACCCATACGAGGAAAAAGCGTATGTACACCGCCAGGGACAAGCCGTGGAGGAATTGTCGGGTTTTGACGGCGCTTTTTTGTCCGGGGAGGATGTATTGCCGGGTTTCATGTTGGATTTGGGGGAGATGAAGCGGGGTGAGTGACGTTATGCAGCGTCACTAAATGCGCTGAGTAACATCTGTAATTAAGTTGTACATTTGTATTTCACACCATTTTACAATGTCCGCCGATACCCTTCCTGACACCCTTACTTTAGAAGAACTGACACGGCACTATGGCCCCATCACGCTGCATGCGCCGCTGTCAAGGACTGATTTCGCCACTTTAGCCGGGCGTTATCCTGATTTGCAAATGGAACGGGAGGTGGATGGTATTGTTTCTGTTATGTCTCCTGTAAAAAAAGGCTCTGGCCGCCGCGAGTCGACCTTGTTTTTGTTGCTCGGTCTCTGGTGGTACAAACACAAGCAAGGTGAGTTGTATGGCTCTTCGACTGGTTTTGACTTGCCAGACGGTTCCAACAAGTCACCTGATGTGGCTTGGTTGAGTTATGCAACAATGTCTATTGACACCGCTACAGAGGAAGATTTTCCCAAGGTAGTTCCCGATTTCGTAGGCGAAGTGCGCTCCTCGTCAGACCGCCTGCCAAAGCTGAAGCACAAATTGACGAATACCTGGATGGCCAACGGCGTGCGCCTGGCCTGGCTCATAGACCCATACGAGGAAAAAGCGTATGTATACCGCCAGGGACAAGCCGTGGAGGAATTGTCGGGTTTTGACGGCGCTTTTTTGTCCGGGGAGGATGTATTGCCGGGTTTCATGTTGGATTTGGGGGAGATGAAGCGCGGTGAGTGACGTTCCCGGTTTTGACGTTTAACTCAAAACGGATACCCCACCGAAAAACTGAGGATTAAGTTTTCTTTTCTCCAGCTTTTGCTGCCCAGACGTATGTCATCCAACACCCAACGGTCGCCTTCGGGCAACCAGGGCTTGCGTAAGGGCATGGCAGTGTCGAGGCGAATGACCAGGTAGCTGAACACATAGCGGATGCCCACGCCTGCGCCCACAGCCAATTCTTTGTAAAAGCGGTTTAATTTGAAATCAGCGCCCGGCGCCCCTTCGATGGGCTCCACTGTCCACACGTTGCCAGCGTCTACAAACCCGGCCCATTCCCAACGGGGTGCCCAGCGGTAGCGGAATTCCACGGAGCTTTCCAACAGGAAATTGCCCACGTGGTTGGTGATGGCCAGGATGTTGGTTTCCGAGTTCGGGGGCACGCTGCCTGGACCAATTTGCCGGGGTGCAAACGCCCGCACACTGTTGGCACCGCCCACTACGTACAAATCGTTGAGGGAAAATGCGTTTGTCGAATTTTGGGTTAATGGCACGGCAGCATTGAACAGGAGTTTTCCGGCCAGCACCTCCTTTTTGTTCAGGTTAAAATACTGGCGGGTGTCGGTTTCTACAAAGCCGAGCAGGTTGTTGCGGTTGAGCAGGTTTTCGGGCGTAAGTCCCGAAGGTAAAAAATAGGCACCTTTTACCTCAACACTGTACCGAAAATAGGTTTGCCGATGCAGTCCTGTTCGGAAACGGTTGTCCAACACAATGGTATAGTTGGGGCCAAAGGTGATCTCCGGTGCAAAGTTGATGTACTGCAAGGAAGAATCTGTCTGCACCAGGTTTTCAAAGTCGTCCTGGAAGCTATCTGGCCCGACAGTGGTAAACTGATACGACGCCTCCAGCACATTCAGCGTGTGCGTGATGGTCGGTCTGTCGCTGTTTCTCAACACCAGGCCACCGGATCCGGTGATCTCATGCAAGGAAACGCTGCCCCGAACCGGGCTTTCTGCTTTGGGCAGCCCGAAACGGGAAAGCGAGTAGTCTAATCCTGTTTTGATCTGCAACAAAGGTGCCCGAATGCCCGCAGGCGTGTATCGGGGTGCAATAAGATACGGTATTTTGAGGGTAACCCCGGTGGATAATGTCCACAAATTCAGGTCAGTAGAGGAGGCGTCATTTGAATTTAGCCGCAGCAGCTGGCTGGAAGCGCTCCATTGCAGCAACTCGCCGCCGCCAAAAACGTTGCGCCAGTCGTACGCAGCGTTTAGCTCCGCTCCCCAGTACAAGTTGGGCGAAAACACCCCAAACGCGCTGTATTTGGTTTTGAAGCGTTTGCTGGGTGTCAGGTAAAGGTGGACGTCCAGCACCGAATCGGTGGGGTTGGACGGTTTGAATTGAAGGTTGACAAACTTGAATGCGTTGAGCAGGTTCAGGTAGGCGAGGGTAGCGTCGTGGTTTTGGGTGTTGTAGTACGAACCGCAGTGCAGCAACAAGGCTTTTTGGAGCAAACTTTCGCGTATGGGTGCCTGCTCGCCCTCGTATTGCACGCAGGCGCTGGAGTCGGTGCGCTCCAACAGGTTTGCCGTCGGCTGGTGGGGATACACCGAAATGCGGCCGATGCGGTATCGGATAAAGGGCTGTTCAATAAGCGAAGGTTTGAGCCGAAGGGTGAGGTCCATATCGGGGTTGCCCACCGTGGTATCGGCTTCAAAAAGCATGTTGTCTCCCGAAAAATAAAAATAACCTGCCTCACGCATGGTGCCGGCAAGGCGTTCGCGCTCTGCCTTGACGTCGTCTAAGCGATAGCGATGCCCGCTTTTGAGCAAAGTGCCTGGATAACGAGCGGCTAATGCGCGCTCCAAAGCCTGCCCACTGTCGGGGTACACCACATTTCGGATGGTGAAAGGGGGCGCTTTTACGTGGACGGTGTACGCTATGCGGGCGGTATTGCGGCGCTCATTATATTTGACGGCGCTGCTCACCACGGTGTGCATGTATCCGTTGTTGACGGCCTTGTTGCGATACAGTTGCACGGTGGCGCGCTCCGCCTCAGGCTGATACAAGACGGGTGCTTTGGCAAATTTGCGGTGCAGCCAGCTTTCCGGATTCGAATGCGCATGCAGCCACAGGCCAGTGGAAATGCCAAGGAACAAGCGGTTTGGGGCAGGGAAGGTGGTCAAGGCCTCCAGTTCGCCCCGCAGCGGGCGGATGTCGCCCACCAGGCTGTCTTTGGTCACTTTGACCTGAGAACCCCGGTAGAGGTATTCGCCATCAGGCAGTCGCCTGGAGCCGGTACAGGCCGACAACCACAGGCTGCCCACCACGACCAGTGTCATGTTGGAAAACAGTATGTGCAGGAGTCGGCTCAGGCGCATAACGTTCTTATTGGGTTTGTGATGGCGTGCTGTGCATGTTTGCTTGTTGTTTTCGGAAAGGTCGCCAGGCGTGGTCATATTCCCTTTCCAGCGAAATACCGGCCCCGTTTTCAGATATGATGCCTTGGAAAAGGTCGTTGAACGTCTGTTTGGAGAACGCAGAGGCCTTAATGGATCCGCTCCGATTTATTTTGTATTCCATCACTAAGTCGTCTAATTTGCCGCTGACGGTAGCCGCTGCACCGCCGCCTTCCAATGTGCTCTCGGCGCTCACGCGGATGGTAAGCCGGTTGTCAAAAAAACTTTTTTTGAGCTTAATTTGCAAATTGGAGGCCGAAGAGCCACCGTCGTCCAACTCAAAATCAATGTCAACCCAGGATATATCGCTGGTCAGCACGTTCAACTGGTTGGCCAGCATGGTATTGATTCCAGCTTGAATGTCCAGCATGTTGGCCGTATTGAGCTGTCCGCTGAATGTACGGAATACCATCATGTTGAACACTTGCAGCGACAGTTGTTCGGGTGTTTTGTTGATCCGGTCAATGGCAGCAACAATGTCTTCGTTCCCCGAATTGCCGTACGACACGTTGTCCGATTTGTCCAACGGGTACTTGAGCTGAAATTCAATATCGGGGGCCGCCATATAGTCTCTCACGTTGGCCATTACCCAAAAAACTTCTTTGCGCAGGGTAGACGTATCCTGTTTGACGGCATCTGTTGCAAGGATCGGCAACGGCGAGGTACGCACCGTAAAATATGCAGAAAGATCAACAAATGGATTGACCGGATCAAGGGTCCACAACAGCGTACCGCCAGGAACGACTTCGAAATTGCGTTTGAATAAATTCTGGTAGGTGTACGATCCCGATCCCTTAACCACCTCACAACGGCCGTTCAGTTCTATGGTGCCGTCCGGTGCCATGTTCATCTGGAGGTCTCCTTGCCCCTGAACTTTCACCACATCCCTGGTAAGCTCATTAAATATGACCTGTAGCTCCAATTGATCGTTCATTTCCAAGCCCATGTGGAGCAAAAAAGGATAAGCATATTTGACCGGTTCGGGAGGTTGTACCGGAGCAGGCACATTTCCGGTGAACACCACAATGCCTTTACTTTCCGATAAATCCTGCACCTGCGTTTTGTATACGTAGAGCAATCGGGATGCCTGTGCTGGCTTGACCATCATGTCTACCCGCAACAGTCCCAACGGCCCCTGCACGGTACCGGACGCGTCTACCCTCAACACACCTGCATATGGTACGGTGTCGTTTTCAACCGTATTAAGTACCAAAAATTCCTTCATTTGGAGCTGAAGATCAAGCCTTATGCTATCAAAACGGGTTAAATTCACTTCACCATTTACATAAGCGGATCGCCGATCGGGGTCTTTGAGTTCCAGGCGTTTGAGTTCCAGTATACTGTTGTTAAAATGGAGGACTTGTCCATCGAGGTTGTAGCGCACATTGTTGATGGCTGGACGAACAACGGCATTGCTTAATTGTACTTTGCCATTAATTACAGGATTTTGCAGATCGCCCGTGACCAGCGCCTGACCGGTAGCAATGCCTGAGAGCTCTAAAAGTAATGATTTCCAAAAAGGTGAAACAATGCCGATCTGAACTTGCTCCAACTGACAATTCAAGTCCATTTGATTGTTGACAGCATCATAATAACCTTCCGCTGTTGCTGTATTAGGGCCTGTAAGCGTGGCTCGAATGTTGAAACGGTCGGTAACGCTGGGTAACATGGTCAACGACAGGTCGCCTACAACTTGATCTTCCAGTACAAGTCCTGCCACCCGCATGTCGGCATCCATAACGGGTACGGTTTTCAACGAATCAAAATGCAGGACACCCTTAAGCAAACCTTGCACCTTGGGCATGCCGACAGGTATGATTTCAGACAACAGGCTCATGTCAATCTCATTGACCCTCACTTGTAAATCATTGACCACGTCGCCATCGAGCACCAGCAATTGATCGTCTTTTTTCAAACCAAAATGGGCCAGCTCAAACGGTGCATCTGGCGGAAAACCGAAATGGTTGTTTGAGAAAACCTGCCATTCCTGATATTGCAACACCACGTTGGTATCCAGCTGCCCCTGCCAGTATCCCCTGTTCTCCAGGTGGCCTCCTATGTGCATGCGCATCAGGTCAAATGAGTCGCGCAATAGAAAATCCCCTCGCAATACGCCCCTCTTCAGGGTTCCTTGCAAGCGCAAGGCCTCCCACAGTTCCTGTCTTGACGTTTTCCATGCTGTACTGGCCGCCAACAAATCAATTCCAGCCGAGTCTAAAGTGCCGTCGACAACCAGCCGATGTATTTCCTGTCCTCCGTAGTACAGCGTATCTGCGGTGAGTTGGGCGCTGAAGCGCCCCCGTTGAAGCACTGCTTCCAGGCGCAAGGAATCCAAATTGCCCAGCCCGGGAATCAACCCGGAATCAAACAGGTTGGGCTGGAGGATGGCCACGTTCAACCCAAGGGAGTCGGTATCGTTTCCCCAGTTTGGTACGCGCACCAGGGGCGAATCGACAGACGCCAGATGCGCCTGCAATAACTTGTCCAAAGCCCCGGGCCAGGTCATCAGGTTCAAATGGGCGTTCAGGTCTGCGCTCAACCAGTCGCTGCTGACCATCAATGTGCTGCTGTTCCCATCGGCATCCACACGCGCCTTCAGGGCACCGGGTTGCACCAACACGGTATCACGCCGCCACCGCAAGGAGTCTGCATACAATATTCCTGAAATAGCAGGTCCCGGCCCGGCAGCATCGAGCTGAAAATGATCGATCAACATCTTTAACCGACCCTCCGACACCAAAGGAGGATTGCTCAAAGGAATCGCATGTCGGTACAACGTATTCAACGCCAGGTCACTCCATCTCGAAGCAGCAGGGAAATATTTTCCATTGGCCTGAATCTCCTGCAAGCGCAGCGAAGATGTCTCCAACGCATTTATTTGCCCTGAAAACACCATGTTTTTGGCCGAATCCAGGTCGACATAGCCACTGAAATCCAACAATTGATCTGGTTTGAGGCCCAAGCTGGCCAAAAATGCGGGTTGCAAAATGGAAGACGGCAACAGTTGAGCTGTATCAATATGCACCAGCGTATGTGTGCCTTCCTGGCTGTACACTGCACGTACAAAAACCGAATCGGTCGTTCGCAACGTAACGCCCATCGAAAGCCCTTCCGCGTTGTTTTGCAACTTAACCTGTGCCTTCAAAGCCTTGGGCATGCGCATGTATTTTGTCAAAACGGTGTCGGTGTACACACCCGCCAACAAGGCACTGTCGACCGCCATATCCCGAATGGTCACAGCGTATTGCGGGTTGGCCGTGCGCCAGGCATCAAGTACAAAGTCAATGTCGGCGTGGTTGTTGGGGCCGTTTGACTCGAACGCCAGCCTCAATTGGCCGCTCAGGCGCTGCATGTCGCCACTGACCTGTCCCGACACCTGTGTCTGTTCTGGAATGTGCACATTTTCCGGCAACACGCCTTTGGGCAAAAGTGCCTGCACCACCTCGCCCGGAAGCTCCATGCGGTGAATCTGCACTTCCCCGCGGGCGCGGAGCATATCGGTGAGGTCAAACAATCGGCCGTCCAATTCCGCTTTAAGGGGTAGTTTTTGGGCATAAATGCCATAAACCGGCCGCAAATGAAATTCCAGTTGTTGCATGGAGCCTTGCATTGTGCCGGTGAGATCAAACTGGTCGTTGGTGCGCAGTGCTTCGGGCAGGCGTCCTCCGGGCAAAAAAGCGGCGATGGCACCCAATTCGGCATGCAGGCGGCGTATTTGAAGGTCGACACTTAGCGCCCGGATGTTGGTCGGATTATATAACGCGCCTTGCATATCGAGGTAAACATCGGGGCCTGCATCCACCAGCAAGCGCCTGGCCCGAATGGTGTCGAGGGAGCCGTGTCCGGTGAATTCCAGTTTCACCATGCGGTTGGAATCGCGCTGCATGGCGGCCTGGGGGGCAAAATATAGGGCGTCGGCCAGGCGGATGGTTCCGGCCAGGGTGTCGGCCCGAAAATTGAAACGGTTGTTAAGGGTGAGGGCGACTTTGCCCCGAAGATGGCTGTTGTTCCATTGAAGGTCAAATCCTTGTAATCCGAGCCTGTTTTGGACAAAAGACACCGCTCCACGGGCTTGGTGGATCATCGGGCCACCTGGCTCTCGCGCCGTCAATCGATTGATACGAGCCGTGATGCTGTCCGGGCGGATGTAAAGGGCCTCGGCGTCCAATTGCATGGCCTGCAAAGCAATATATGCCGGATTGAACACCTTGGTTCGGTGGAGAGGCGGAATGCCTTTTTTATAGCGGAGCGACAGGTTTTGGTCGTCTATTTTTCGGATGGACAAAGCAAAAGGAGCTAGCTCCAGGGCATCCAAAGTGGCGTGCAGCGAGTCGGTGAGCAGGCCAAATGCCAGGGTGTCGGTGGTGTTTTGCCAATCAAAGCGAAAGTGTTCCAACAACACTTCTGCGCCCTTGACATCCACCTGAACGCTGGAATTGCTTCCAGATGAACCGGTGTTGAACGCTTCTGAAATAAAATTGTAGTTCCACCGGTCGCCGTGTTGAATGAGGCGCACGTGGGCGTCGGACACAAGGAGACTGCGCACCACCACGCGGTTTTGGAGCAAGTTCCACATGTCCATCTCCACTTTCAGGTACTCCAAACGGGCCAGGGTGTCGCCGGAATCATCGCCTAAAAACACCTTTTCCAGCACCAAATGATCGGGGAAATGCAGGCGTAAGGAACCGATTTCGACCCGGGTGCGCAATTTATCCGCCAAATACCGGGCACCGTATTGAGCTGCACTACGTTGTACAGCATGGCTATACAACAACAACAACACCGACAGCAGCAGCAGGAGCAACAGCCCAAGGATGGTTAGCCCTGCTATTTTTAGATTTTGTCGGTTTTTCATGTTGTTGTCGTAAAAACTCGTCCTACGAGTATATTCGTAGGACGAGTGAAAAAGCTGCTTACCGCCCCACCATATCCTCCGGCAACACCCAGGCGTCAAACTCATCGGCCGTGAGGTAGCCCAATGCCAAGGCAGATTCTTTCAACGTCAGGCCTTCTTTGTGGGCTTTTTGGGCGATTTCAGCGGCCTTGTAGTACCCTATTTTGGTGTTGAGTGCGGTCACCAGCATGAGCGAGTTGTTCACGTGCTTGCGGATGTTGTCGCGCAGGGGTTCGATGCCCACGGCACATTTGTCGTTGAACGACACGCAGGCTTCGCCAATGAGCCGCGCCGAGTGCAGGAAATTATAGATCATCATCGGTTTGAACACGTTGAGTTCGAAGTGGCCATTGGCACCGCCGATGTTGATCGCCACGTCGTTGCCTAGCACTTGAGCCGCAACCATGGTAAGGGCCTCACATTGGGTAGGGTTTACCTTGCCTGGCATGATGGAAGAGCCGGGTTCGTTGTCGGGAATATGAATTTCTCCGATCCCGGAGCGTGGGCCGGAGGACAACATGCGCACGTCGTTGCCAATTTTCATCAAGCTCACGGCAGCGGTTTTCAGGGCGCCGTGGGCTTCCACGATGGCGTCGTGGGCGGCCAAGGCTTCAAATTTGTTGGGCGCCGTCACAAAAGGCAGTCCGGTGAGTGCCGCAATGTGTTTGGCTACCGTTTCGGAATAACCGGGAGGCGTGTTGATGCCGGTGCCCACCGCCGTGCCGCCCAGGGCAAGTTCGCTCAAGTGAGACAGCGTATTGCGGATGGCGCGCAAGGCGTGGTTCAACTGGGCCACATAGCCGGAAAACTCCTGGCCCAGGGTGAGCGGAGTAGCGTCCATAAAGTGGGTACGGCCGATCTTGACCACGTCCATAAACGCCTCCGACTTGGCGTGCAGGGTATCGCGCAGCTTTTCGAGGCCGGGCAAGGTCACGTCTATCAGCATTTTATAGGCAGCAATGTGCATGGCCGTTGGGAAAGTGTCGTTAGACGATTGTGATTTGTTCACGTCGTCGTTCGGGTGCACATATTTTTGCTCATCGGTCAATGCACCACCATGCAGTACGTGGGCACGGTACGCGATGACCTCGTTGGCATTCATGTTGCTTTGGGTACCCGATCCGGTTTGCCACACGACCAGCGGAAACTGGTCGTCTAATTTACCCTCGAGGATTTCGTCGCACACCCGACCAATCAATGCGCATTTGTCTTGTGCCAGCACGCCCGCCTCATGATTGGTCAGCGCAGCCGCTTTTTTCAGGTAGGCAAATGCGCGCACGATCTCTATGGGCATTTTGTTGGTGTCGCGTGCAATGTTGAAGTTTTCAATAGAACGCTGGGTTTGAGCGCCCCAGTACACTTGCGCAGGCACCTGTACGTAGCCCATGGTGTCTTTTTCGGTACGGAAATCCATTTGGGTTTGTTTGTTGGTTTATTTGTTTATTTGTTTATTTGTTTATTTGTTGATGAGGCGGCTTTTGGTCTGTGCGGGTTAACGCCGCATTGTGTTACATTTGAACGCAAAAATAGAACCATTGGCCCATATACCAACATGTTTTGAACAACAAGACACTGGGCGTGTTCAAATTGCAGCATAAACAAATCACCAAATAAACGACAACACCATGTCTTTTACCCTTCCCAACCTGCCTTACGAGTTTGCCGCTTTGGAGCCGCATGTGGACGCCCGCACCATGGAAATTCACCACGGCAAGCACCATGCCGCTTACGTAAACAACCTGAATGCCGCCCTCCAGGGCACCGAGCATGAAGGAAAGAGCCTCGAAACACTCCTGGGCACGATTTCTACTCTTCCCGCTGCCGTACGCAACAACGGCGGAGGCCACTGGAACCACTCCATGTTTTGGGAAATCATGGCACCAAACGCGGGCGGAGAACCCACGGGTGCCCTTGCCGATGCCATTAATTCCACTTTCGGCTCGTTTGATGCTTTTAAAACGGCATTTGCCCAGGCTGCCGCCACCCGTTTTGGGTCAGGCTGGGCCTGGCTGTCGGTAGACGCCGACAAAAAACTCTTCATCTCCAGCACGCCCAACCAGGACAACCCCCTGATGGACGTCGCCGAACACAAAGGTACCCCCATCCTCGGGCTCGATGTATGGGAGCACGCTTACTACCTGCACTACCAAAACCGACGTCCGGACTATGTGAACGCCTGGTGGAATGTGGTAAACTGGGACGCCGTTTCTAGTCGGTTAGGCTTTTAGTCGTTAGTCGGTTAGTCAGCCCTGCTTTAGTTATTTGAGAACATATAAGCAGGGCTGACTAACCGACTAACCGACTAACGACTAAAAGACTAACGACTAACCGCCATTAAAAATTCGCGTTTGGTATTTTCATTCAGGAATTTGCCGGAATATTCGGCTGTGATGGTGCTGGCGCCATGGTGCTCCACGCCGCGGGCCTGAACGCACATGTGCTGGGCGTCTATGTATACCGCCACATCTTCGGTGTGCAGGGCGCTTTTCAGTTCCTCCGCAATTTGCATCGTCAGGCGTTCCTGTACTTGTGGGCGACGACCGTAGTAGTCTACGATCCGATTGAGCTTAGACAGGCCAATGACTTGACCGTTTGGAATGTACGCCACGTGTGCTACACCAAAAATGGGCTGAAAATGGTGTTCGCAGGTGCTTTGCAACGGAATGTTGCGCTCAATCACCAGGCGCTTGTATTGATACTTATTTTCAAAAGTGGTAATTGCCGGTTTATTGGCCGGATTCAAGCCCCGGAAAATTTCCTGCACATACATTTTTGCCACCCTTTTGGGCGTACCGCGCAGGCTGTCATCGTTCAGGTCAAGCCCCATGATGGCCATAATCTCCGCAAAATGCTCTGTGATGTGTTCTATTTTTTCCTCGTCAGTCAGTTCAAATGCGTTGGCAGTTAGAGGGGTGTCGGTAGAAGTAGCGACGTGCAGATCTCCAAAGTCGTCGGAGTCGTTTTGGCCCAAATGATGGCCATTTATATGGTGTTGGGGCATGTTTGGTTGGAATTAGGTCAACAGAATCGTCCTGTCCTGCTTGCTGTTGTTTCGTTGTTCACTGAAGACTACATACAAACGTTATACTTGATCGCTTGTTTAATGTTTTCAGAAATTTTTGAAAGATGTTTAAACAAAATAAATATTCAATAGAGTAAATTAAGCAAACAAGCCATTCGACAGGATCAAATGGCTTGTCTGGAATTGATGTATATCGTGCTATTTACTAAGCTTTTGCGTATTGCAGGTCGAGTTGGAAGGTAATCTCGTCGCCCACTACTACGCCACCGGCCTCCGTAATGGCGTTCCACAGCAGCCCAAATTCTTTGCGGCTGATTTTGCCTTCCACTTCAAAACCAGCTTTGGTGTTGTTGTAAAAGTCTACCATCACACCTCCGTGGGTCACTTCGAGGGACATTGGCTTGGTGATGTCGCGAATAGTCAGGTTGCCATTCACGTGCATTTTCCCGTCACCTGATTTGGTCACGTCGGTTGATTTGAATTGAATCTGCGGGAATTTTTCTGCGTTAAAAAAGTCGTCGCTGCGCAGGTGGTTGTCGCGGTCAGCTACGCCAGTGTTGATAGAGGCCACATCAATCATCAGCTCCACCTGCGCAGTACCGAAGTCGTCGTCTTCAGTTGTCAGGACAGACTGAAATGAGGGGAAAGTGCCAGTTACAGTGCTAATAACCAAGTGTTTTACGCGGAAGTTTACTGCTGAGTGTGTAGGGTCCAACTGCCAGGAAGTTTGTGCCATTTTAACATTTTTTTGTTGAATAATGCTTCATAAACAGACAAAATCCAATAATGTTGTTTCAACACTTATATTTTATACATTAAATTATTATTAATGCCGACGCGAATATTTGCCACACCATTTGTAGAATTGTCGCAAAGCATGGATATTTGTAGTTGTGTACGAAGCCATCGGCAGCGATACACATGTATATTGCATCTTGAACTGAAAACAGTCCGCGCAGCGGACGCTATATCTGCCAACCGAATCATATTTCAACACACCATGAAATACTACGCCATTACACTGAGCTTCTTGCTCGTTGCCCTGCATGCCGCTTGGGCCACCAACGAACCCCGCCCTCTTTTGGCTTCGGCTATGTCCCTTCCACATGCCATTGTAGTAGCCATAGGCAATGAAGACAACTCCAGAGTGGAGTCTGTGTTTATCCTGGCTGGCGCAGAAGGTGTTGATATGGACTTCAACATTGGCCGCATCCAGTTGAGTGAACATTTCCTGATCCTGTGGCCGTTGGAAAACATGGCCGAACCCCTTGTACTGACCCTTGACAACAGTGCTGAATACTTGAAATACCTGAGCGCCGAGGAGCAAACCAAGGCCAACGTTTTTAAAGGACACGATCTTAGTCGTACCAGTAAATCTACGTGGACCGATGGCTATGGGAAAATGGTTGACGATCTGCGTCAGGGTAAATACAACAGCGAACTGCGCATCAACTAAAAATAAATGGTGGTTGAGCCTTTAGGCCAACCACCATTTATTATTTTGGGAGGAGTATTGAGGGCTTCAGGAAGGCTTGTGTTGCAGTAAACCAACGCATTGCCTCCATCTCAGCGCGAAAACAACCGTCCTGTTATTTGACCTGCAACTCAGTGGCCTGAATGATCTTTCCCTGTGCATTTACCAAGGCCACTACATACGCTGCGGGTGTAAAATTGTTCAGTGTATAGCGCTGGTCAGGCGTGGCGTTGCGCTGCATCACCAGGCGTCCGTCGAGGCTGTACATGCGCACCTCCGTTACCTCATTGGCGTCTTGCAGTTGGAAGTAATCGGTTGTCGGGTTGGGAAAGACCTTGATGCTGGCGTTGCCCACGGGTTCATTGGCGCTCACAGTAGCGTCGAAGAGGTAAACAGCCGTCAGGGTGTCTGTAGGCACATTTTCATTGGAAAACTTCAGGTGCACAATGGCCTGTGCTGGCAAACTGTTCGGGTTCAGCATGTGAACGATGATGCTGATGGTCTCGTTGCCGTCTAATGGAAATGTTTTGGAGCTGACCGAAGGCAGGTAGCAGGCAATATTGTCGCACACCTGTGTTTGCAAAGAAGGGTCAGACAGAAAAACTTCTGTGCGCGTCCACCGCATTGTTTTGGCAAATGGACCCTTATTGTTCAGGTCGTTGTGGTTCTCCACATCCGTATCACTTGGCGGAGCAATCACCGAAGACGGGTTTGGCGTCACGCCAAACGACTGGGCCTGCAAACCCCATGTTTGTACCAGCAGGAGGAGCGAAATGGTAAAAAGTTGTTTCATGGAAAATGTCTGGTTTGAGCAACTAATGAAATTTATTAACAAAGGTAATGCGATGTGCGGAAAAGACTGCCTAATTTTGTCCAGTTCGCCAGTTTTTAACACACCTTGTACTACATTAGCAAAATTTACAGTCGAAGCCTCTTGTTTGTGACCGCCATGCTGCTGTGCATGGCGGTTGCGGTTGCTCAATTGCCTGATGGGTCAGTTGCTCCCAACTTTGTTGCCACGGACCTCAACGGAAAGGTATGGAACCTCCATCAAGTGCTTGAGGAGGACAAAATTGTTGTCCTCTTTTTTACCACCACCTGGTGCCTGCCTTGCTGGTCGTATCAACAAAGTGGAGCCCTTCAGGATGTATACAACTTGTACGGCCCCAATGGCACGCAGGAACTGGAGGTGTTTTTTATAGAAAGCGACCCCGCTACCAACGCTTTTTGCCTGTACGGCAATGCCGGATGCAATAATTTTACTTTTGGCGACTGGACGGCGGGGGTCACGTACCCCATGATCAATAACTTCACCATTGCGCAGGATTACGAAATAGAATACTACCCGACGCTCTACGTCATTTGCCCAAACAAAAAACTATTTAAAGTAGACCAACTCAACGCTGATGCGTTGTGGCAAAAAGCTATATCCTGCCCGGTTGCTTATGGAAGCAACAACGCGGGGCTGTTCCAATACGATCCCGGACCCCCATACCGGGAGCTATGCCTTGCTCAACTGTTTAAACCGGTTGTCAACATGGTCAATTTGGGCACCGACTCCCTCTATTACGCCGCTTTGGAACTGCGCTGGAACAACGCCCTGGTTCAATCCATTCAGTGGAATGGCGTTTTGGGTACTTACGGCGAACAACCGGTTGCGTTCGACTCCTTTTACCGTTCGGGTGCAGGCGCGCTCGAGGTACAATTGTTGAATGTAAACAATAAACCCGACGATCAGCTCCTCAACAACGCTGTATCGGCCAATTTTACCGCTTCCACCGCCTTCAAGTCGCATGCTGTTTTGTTGAAATTGCGCACCGACCAATTTGGAGGAGAACTGTATTGGGACGTCCGCGACGACCAGGATCAGGTGCTGGCTTCGGGGGGCAACCAAACCGTAGGCCCTAACGGCGGTGGACAGTTTCCCTTGGGCGCACCCCCCGACCCCGGTGCTTACGGCAATGAGGTGTTTGTTAAAGATACCATCTTTTTACCAGAGGACGGTTGTTACACCTTGCACGTGGTTGATGGGTTTGGCGACGGTATTTGCTGCAAATACGGCAACGGTTACCTGCGCTTGTTTGACCTGGAAGCACAACAAACGCCGCTCATCAACATCAGCAGCTTCGAAACCGATGTATATATACGTTTTAGCGCTCAGGTACCGGTCACGGCTGTTCACACCGAACAACCCGAAGTGCCCCTGAGGTGCTATCCAAATCCTGTGTACGATAAATTATACATCCTGTTGCCCGGCGAAAAAACCAAGCCTTGTGCACTCCACGTGTACAACTCGATGGGGAGTCGCGTGATGAACATAACGGTTTTTGCAGGCACAACTGACGCATTGGACGTTCGATTGTTGCCCACCGGCTGGTACGTTTTACAGGTAATGGATGACCTGGGTCGACCTGTTGGCGTGCACCGGTTTTATAAAACAGACCGGTAATGCAGTTGTTTTTTACGGCGGGAACTGATTGCAACCTTTCTGTGTTTGGAATGACTATACAAAATACCTCATCCCAAAACCATTGCCGATCATGAATGCCGAACAACTATCTGCCGAAATCCAGTACAGAACCGCCCGCTCCGGGGGGGCTGGCGGACAACATGTCAACAAGGTGGAAACAAAAGTGGAGGCGCGTTTCAACATCAACACATCCTCGGCGCTGAGCATTGCCGAAAAAGCACGCCTGCTCGACCGCTTCAAGCACCGCCTCACCGCTGAAGGCGAATTGCTGGTGACCAATCAAACCGAACGCTCCCAACTGGCCAACAAGCGCAAAGCGACTGCCAAATTGCAGCAACTGCTGCGCGATGCCCTGCGACCCGTCCCGGTGCGCAGACACACCGCCGTACCCGCTGGCGTAAAAGTAGCGCGCCGTGCCGACAAAAGCCGCCGCAGCGAAATCAAGGAAGCCCGCAAAAAAGTGGAACTCCCCTAACTCAAAACTCAAAACTCAAAACTCAACACTCAACACTCAACACTAAAACTCAAAACTCAACACTCAACACTTTCCGAGCCGCATTTTGTCCGTCCATAGCAGCCGATAAAATGCCACCGGCATACCCTGCACCCTCTCCGCAAGGATACAGACCGGGCGCGTCGGGGTGTTGAAACGTATCTGCGTCGCGTGGAATGCGCACGGGAGCACTGCTGCGGCTCTCGACGCCCACTACAATGGCTTCTTCGGTGTAAAAACCGCGCATTTGTTTGCCAAATTGGCGCAATCCCTCGCGCAAGCGCCTGGCGATAAATCCGGGCAGCAGTTCATACAGTGGAGCCGGATACAAACCCGGTATATAGGAGGATGCGGGCAGCGACGCCGAGAGTTTGCCGTCTAAAAAATCGGGTAAACGCAGGGCGGGGCCTTTTTGGCTGCCATCGCCTGCGGCAAACAAGCGCTGTTCTACCTCCGCCTGAAAAGCCATGGCGGAAAACACCCCGTGTTTGGCCCAGGGCTGCAAGTCGGCCAGTTCCACGGCGGTCACCATGCCGGAATTGGCATACGGGGAATCGCGTCGGCTCATGCTCATGCCGTTCACTACGATTTCTCCCGGTGCCGTTGCGGCAGGCACAATGAGTCCACCCGGGCACATGCAAAACGAAAAAACCCCGCGTTCGCCCACCTGACACACCAGGCTGTAGCTGGCAGCGGGCAGGTGGGCACCCCGATTTGGGGTGTGGTATTGTACCTGATCAATGAGCGATTGTGGATGTTCAATCCGCACACCCAGGGCAAAAGGTTTGGCTTCCAGGCGCAGGCCTTTGAGGTGCAGCAATTGGTACACATCGCGGGCCGAGTGGCCGGTGGCCAATATGACGGCTTCCCCCAGCCATTCTTCTGGCCCGGGTGCTGGTGGTGGCGCTTCCGGAAATGGCGAGGGCGCAGGCACAGTGCGTACCCCAATGGCCCGGCCCTGGTGGATTACCAGATCGGTCATGTGTCGGCCAAACAACACCTGGCCTCCGTACTGTTCAATGGTGGCACGCATGTTTTGCACCACGCCGGGCAATTTGTTCGATCCGATGTGGGGGTGGGCCTCCACGAGGATGTCGGAGGGCGCGCCGTGTTCCACCAGCAAGCGCAGGGCCTTGTGCATGTTGCCGCGTTTGACGGAGCGGGTGTACAACTTGCCGTCGGAGTACGTGCCGGCACCGCCTTCGCCAAAACAATAATTGGAGTGTGGGTTCACCAAGCCGAACTGCTGAATGGCACGGAGGTCGCGGCGGCGTGTGCGGGCATCCTGCCCCCGGTCGAGCACAATGGGCCGTATGCCCTGTTCGAGCAGCTCAAGTGCGGCAAAATAACCAGCGGGTCCGGCACCGACGATGATGACGGTGCGGCGACCATCGGCTGCCCGGAAGCCGCTGAGCACGGGTGCTTCAGGCGAGAACACATCGCCGGGGCCATACACCTCGGCGCGCACGCGGTACACCGGCTGTTTGCTGCGCGCATCAATGGATGCTTTCAGCAGTTGGAGGTGCGACACCTGCGCGTCAGGCAGGCCACACTGTTTGGCGGCCTGGTGGCGCAGCAGGGCATCGTTGTGGCGGTCTTCGGGCCGCAGCACGAGTTCGATTAAGCGCGGCATTATTGGTCTTTGATGGTCAGTTCGGTGGCGGCTGAGGCTGGCGGCCATGCGTAATAGTCGGGCACAAACAGCTTTAAGCCGACGACCTCGTGGCAGTCTTGTAGGTCGCGGTTCTTGATGGTTTTCCGGTCTTTTACTTTGGAGGTCAGCTGAAACGCGTCGCCGGTGCGCAGGGTATCAATGGCGTAGCGTTCTTTTTCAATGAGGTAATCGAGTATTTCCGGGGAGGCATTCCAAATCTGAATGTGGGTTTCGGCCAGCACATTGTCGCCTGCCCAGGGGATAAGTTCGTACTGGCCCACGAGGTCGAGGCGGATGCTGCGCGCCGAGTCGGCCGGAAAAATCTGGTAAACGGTGCGCTCCATTTGCGCCCACGCGGCGCAGGCAGGCAGGAGTACAAAAACAAAGAGGATAAGCAGGTGGCGCATGGCAGATCAGTGAGGTGCACCGGCAAACGCCAGTGCACCTGCAAAGATCGGGGAATAAAAGGGAGCAATGCAAGGGGTGATGAAGCGTGAAGCGTGTTTTGATGATTTTCTCAAAGCTATTTGATGCGCGTAAAGGGCATGGTGCAGCGGCGATAGGGTAGGGAGTCGCCGTCATTGTGCCAGTCGAGGTGCATGTAGCCAGTGGAGTCGGAGGTGAAAATGCCTGAGGCGTAGGCAAATATATTTTTATTATTTGAATCATAAGGGCATCCGGAGACTGCTTTATAAAATGGAATATAAAAGGAGTCTCGATTATTTGGGTAACCCCAATAAGTCAGATAACTAGTAAATCTGATGGACGAAATGGTATCAAACACATAAATTTCCGGGAAAAATGTATTGCGTACATAATAGCTTGTAGTATCGTCAGGTAACTCACCTAATTTCCATAATAAAGAGTCGCTGCATTCGCAACCGCCTGTTGCGATGTAAGTTGGTGTATCATCCAAGGATACACAGTATTGGTAGTAAAGTAAATCATCCGAAGGACAAGCGCACTTGGCTTCCTCGCAGATAAATCCACGTGGGCATGGATTATCATCACTACATTTTTCTTCAACTGTGTCTGGATCGTCACAGGAGATGTAAAATGAAACTGATAATAACAGACTAAAGAAAACGCTTAAAGTGTTGATCTTTTTCATTTTTGAAATGCTGATTGTGAAAATGTTGTGAAAATCGCTTTGATATCATTCCTTTGACACAGATATGCATTAAAGGGACTGATATCAAAGCGGTTTTATTTGTTGAGATTATTGCCCTGAATTGACTCTTATTTCACCTTCTGAACACCCGGAATAATCGCCAACGGCGTGACCGATTTCAGTATTGACAGGCAGTGTGTTTTGGGGTACGGGCACAACCAGCTTTAGTCCCACTACCTCTTGGCAGTCCTGGTTGTCGCGGTTTTTGATGGTTTTCCGCTCTTTTACTTTGGAGGTCAGCTGAAATGCGTCGCCTGTGCGCAGCATGTCAATGGTGTATCGTTGCTTTTCGATGAGGCAATCGAGTATCTCCGGGGAGGCATTCCATATCTGGATGTGGGTTTCAGCCAGCACATTGTCGCCCGCCCAGGGGATGAGCTCGTAATTGGCCTACCAGGTTGAGGCGGATGCTGCGCGCGGAGTCGGCCGGAAAATCTGGTACACGGTGCGTTCCATTTGGGCCCACGCGGCACCGGTTGGCAAGAGCACAAGCACAAAGAGAAAAAGAGGGTAGCGCATGTCAGATCAGTGAGGTGCACCGGCACAAAGCACCGGCGCACCTGTAGAGATCGGGGAATAAAAGGGAGCAATGCAAGGGGTGATGAAGCGTGAAGCGTGTTTTGATGATTTTCTCAAAGCTATTTGATGCGCGTAAAGGGCATGGTGCAGCGGCGATAGGGTAGGGAGTCTTGAAGGTAGCGCCAATCCAGGTGTATGTACCCCGTGGTGTCAGAAGTGAAGACGCCGGAGGCGTAACTTACGCGTGTAGTTGGTGTACTCAAGGTGGAGTCACAACTTGAAACTGGATTTAATACTAAAAAGGAGTCTTGAAGTGTACCTTTGTAGGTAATTATCGTTTGGGGCCGATAATTTATTATGCTGAAACTGGTAATGGGAAAATAGGCATTTCTGACTTCCGGGTTGCCTATGGTAATGGGGTCTATGTCCAGGGCCCACAACAATGAGTCTTGGCATTCGCATCCACCACGGGCCATGAACATTTGATCAAAGTCAAGCCCGGCACAGTACTGGTAATAAATTACCCTTCCCTCCGGACATTCGCATTGGTTGTTTACGCATTCAAAGCCTCCGTCGCAGGAATTAGGCGTGGTGCATTCGGGTGTAGGCTCGGTATCATCGCAAGAACCAGCCGTTACCAAAACAAATGCATAAATGATGAAAAGCATTGAAAATGTTGAATTTGATTTCATAAAAAAGCGTTTTATGTGAAAAAATTAGAGAGGACATCGAATTGTCGAAAAATATTTTTAAACAACTCGATGTCCACTTATCTTTTTCATCAATCACTGATTTGAAGGCTGAATCGGTATTTCGCCAAATTGACATCCGGTAAAATCACCTGTAGCATGGCCAATTTCAGTGTTGATGGGCAGTGTGTTTTGGGGTACGGGCACGTCATTGACCGATCTGTTCAGGGTAAATGGCAACTGTAAGTTCACAAAGCTCCTAACCATAGCTGCCAGACTGGAATCGTCTCCTAATTGGCTGCCCCAAACCCACTGAGCGGCATAATCGTTGCAGCAGAAATTGGGAGAGTTGCCTTGGTAGCCACCTAATATGGCGCTTGTTAAATGAAAACTGCTTGTACTTTTGGCGTGGTTTTTCCAGGAGCGCTTGCCTTCAATTTGAAGCGCTGTGCCGGAAGCGATGCACACGAAAACAGTTTCGTTTGCATTTAATGTGAGGTTTGTTTCTTTTTGTAGCAGCGTTTGCTTGTTGGAGCCGCTAGTACAATCGTACCCCTGACCGTATTTATCTATGTAAGCTTCAATTTGATTTCGGATTCCGTTAACTTGACCAGCATTTGGGTTATAATCTTCAAAAGCGCCGTCTTTAATGGCATTGATAATACCGATTACCAACAATGCCCCATCTACAATAGCCATAGCGGGCAGTCCTCCCTCGCATTTGGCAGTGGCGGTAACCAGTCCGGCGTCAACAATTTGTACGTCGTAACTGCTTCCATTGTTCCTGATGGTGTAGCCTATGGCGTATTCTTGTGCAATAGCGGCAGATCGTTTGGCCCCTGGCCTTGCTCTAACAATATTTGCACGGGCTTCTACCTCTGCAGTGTACCCAAAACTGGCGCGAATGCTTTTGCTGCACGCACAGTCCTTGGGCAAAACGCCGGGGTACCCAACGCACAGAAGGATGTAGCCGGTTTGCGCGTAATTCGGCGACTTGGAATCCTGGTTAGGTGCCAGTCCATATAGTTTTGACTGTTTTTGTACATTGCTACCATTATTGACTCCATCTGAGTACAACTCGTATTTTTTAGCAGGACCTTCATCGGTGCGGTTAATCCACCAACGGCCGTTCTTATCCATTGGCCCTTCAATGCCGTTATGTACTTGATCATCCACTTCAAGATTGCCGACTATCTTATCCGGGACTGCCACGAGGCTTCTATTAATCACAAAATCACATTGGCATTCTTGCCGGATCTCTCCGCCGGGTGGGTTTACGGTCGTTTGAATGGTGGCCATCGGGAATGTGCCATAAGTGTTGTCGGGCAAGCGGGTACCACCCAGGAGGTAACGCTGTGCAAAGGCGACGCGCTCATACAGATCGACATCGTTGAGGTTTTGCAGATAAACGTGCAGTCCTGTCTGCTGTCCCTCGGGCTTTGTGTACTCAGTCAGTGCGCGGAAGAGTTTATCCGACACTTCAATGCCGCTGCCCCTGTTGTACGGATAAGTGCTGATGGTGGCCAGTACGATGGGTTCGCCACAACTGTTCACGCTTTTTAACTCGTACAGGGCATTTGGTGCCAACTGATTGAGGAAAAGCTGGTTTTCCACGGGTGTCACGGCAACTGTGTTTGCTTCCAGGCCTTGAACATTCAGGGTAATCGGCCTGCCGCCTACTTCGCGAAGCGTTACATGAGCCATAATGTAACTGTTGTACCAAATAACGGCTTTGCTTTCTACTTTCGGGGCATCACAAGCACGCAATAAAAGATTTGGATTAAAGTCTCCCTCATACGGCGTATTCGGGTCGGGAGCCTCGTATACCTCTCCCGGATCAAGGTATGAAGTAGGCTCCTGTGCACTCAACACAGTTGAAAACAACAAGGAAAACAATAGCACCGGCACCTTGTGGTACCATTTTGGCGTGGAGCAATTTTTGAAAAAAGTAACGTGTAACATGATGATAAAAATGAAGTGTGTTTTGCGCCTACTCTGACCGCTTTTCGGCTACCGCGTCCATACACTATATGGGGCCAGTACAGATTTTGCCCTGTTTCCATTGGCATTTGTCGGTTACTGGTGCAAATATGTGGGGAATAGGCCGGTGAAACCAAAGACAGTTTGGCAAAAAAAGATGCCCGTTTTATTATTAAAAAAATGTCATAATTGTGTCTAAAATACTGTAAATAAAATAGTTAACCAAAATAGATTATATTTTTGTATAAAGCGTTTTGCGTGCTCTTAACCAAGCAAACAGGGGTGCTTGCCGCATTTTTTTTGATTTATTGTCCGCAAAACTTGTGTACAGGCGTTATCCCGCCGTGCAATCCCTCACCCTTGAACCGCTTCCACCAGCTGCTCCAGCGTCCTTTTGGCCTCCTTGATGCTCCGCACGCCGTCCTGCACCACAATCAGCTCGCGCGGGGTTTGTTTCATCGACAGCCCCATGACGCGGCCCTTCGCGCCCACAAACTGAATGAGTTTGTTGAATTGTGCCGTTTCAAAAAAGGAAGACTGCGGATCATTGAGGAAATAACACCGCAGTTTCTGGCTTTTGAGGATCAACCGCTCAAAACCCAATTTTTTGCACAACCAGCGCAGCCGCAGGGCCTCAAACAGGGCTTGCACCTGTACCGGCAGCTTGCCAAACCGGTCTTCCAGGCGTTTGGCGTAGGCATCTATGTCTACCTCGGTGTCTAATGTATCCAGTTCGGTGTACAAATTGAGGCGCTCCTGCGTGTTGGCCACGTACAGGTCTGGAATGAGCATTTCTACGTCGGTTTCAATGACCACGTCGCGCACATAATCGCCCCTTTGCGCAATTTCGTCTTTGAACAGGTCTTTGAAGTCGGTTTCTTTCAGTTCCCGGATGGCCTCTTCCAATATTTTCTGGTACGTATCATAGCCGATGTCGGCAATGAAACCGCTTTGTTCGCCGCCGAGCAGGTTGCCCCCGCCGCGAATGTCGAGGTCGCGCATGGCCACCTGAAAACCGCTGCCCAGTTCACTGAACTCCTCAATGGTGCGCAGGCGCTGCTTGGCTTCCTGCGTGAGCACGCTCATGGGCGGCGCCAGCAGGTAACAGAAAGCCTTGGCGTTGGAGCGGCCCACGCGGCCCCGAAGCTGGTGCAGATCCGAGAGGCCAAACATGTCGGCGCGGTTGATGATGATGGTGTTGGCGTTGGGGATATCCAGGCCCGTCTCAATGATGTTGGTGCACACCAGCACGTCGAAGCGCTTTTCAATGAAATCGATGAGCACCTTTTCAAGCTTGTCGGCTTCCAGTTGCCCGTGGGCGGTCGCTATGTCCACATCCGGACACAGCCGATGCAGCATTTCGGCTATGCGGGCCAGATCGGTCACGCGGTTGTGCACAAAAAACACCTGCCCGCCCCGCTGCACCTCGTAATAAATGGCGTCTTTGATGAGGTTTTCGTCGTGCGCCCTGATTTCGGTGTGGATGGGTTGCCGGTTGGGCGGTGGCGTGCGGATCACGCTCAGGTCGCGCGCGGCCATGAGGCTGAATTGCAGGGTGCGCGGTATGGGGGTGGCGGTGAGCGTGAGGGTGTCTACGTTGACTTTAAACGCGCGCAGCTTCTCCTTGGCGGCTACGCCAAATTTCTGCTCCTCGTCTACAATCAACAGCCCCAGGTCTTTAAACCCGACCTCCTTGCCCAGGAGCGCGTGGGTGCCAATGACGATGTCCACCTCGCCGGTTTTCAGCTTGGCCAGCAGTTCCTTTTTTTCTTTGGCCGAGCGGAAACGGTTGAGGTAGTCCACTTTGAGGGAAAAATCAGTGAAGCGTTCCGAAAACGTTTTCCAATGCTGCAGGGCCAAAATGGTGGTGGGCACCAGTATGGCCACCTGTTTGCCATCAGTCACCGCCTTGAACGCCGCGCGGATGGCCACCTCGGTTTTGCCAAAACCCACGTCGCCACAAATGAGGCGATCCATCGGATAGGGCTTTTCCATGTCAGCCTTCACGTCCACCGTCGCTTTGTACTGGTCGGGCGTGTCTTCGTACATGAAACTGGCTTCCAGCTCGTCTTGCAAATAGGAGTCGGGCGGGTATTGGTGGCCCGGAGAGGCGCGGCGAGCAGCGTACAGCTTGATGAGGTCGGCCGCGATGTCCTTGATTTTCTTTTTGGTGCGGGCCTTGAGTTGTTTCCAGGCGTCGGAGCCGATTTTGCTGAGCTGGGGTTCGTCGCCCTCCCTGCCCTGGTATTTGCTGATTTTGTGCAGCGAGTGGATGCTGACGTACAGGATGTCGTTGTTTTTGTACATCAACCGCACGGCTTCCTGCGTTTGTCCGCCGATCTCTATTTTTTGCAGTCCGCTGAATCGCCCGATGCCGTGGTCGATGTGCGTCACATAATCGCCCGGCTGCAACTCGCGGAGGAGGCGCACGCTGAGGGCCTGCTCTTTGGAAAAACCGGTGCGCAGCTTGTAGTGGTGGTGGCGCTGGAAAATCTGGTGGTCGGTGAGGCAGGCCACATGCAGCGTTTCGTCGATGAACCCTTCGGACAGCGCGATCTGAACAGGTGACCATTCGGTTTCCGATTTGAGGTCGCGGAAAATGTGCCCCAGCCGCTCAAGCTGGCGCGCATTGTCGGAAAAAATGAACGTATCGTACCCGCCCGCCTTGTTTTCGTGCAGGTGGCGGATGAGCAGGTCAAACTGTTTGTTGAACGACGGCTGGGGTTTGCTGAAAAAGGCAAATTTTTCGGGTGTGCCAAACAGGGCGGTGGTTTCTGCCCCCTGGCGCTCGGTGAACACGATGGGGCGCTCCTGAAGGTCGCCCACCACATCGCCCGGGTACAAAAAAGCGCGGTCGCGAAACAACTCGCGGAGCTCGGGCACGTCGAGGGCCGATACTTTTTCGGCAAACTGCTCGGCGCGCTCGAAACACTGTTGCAACCGGTCGAGCAAAAACTGGACATCGCGCACCCACAGCACCGTATTTTCGGGCAAAATGTGCAGGAGCGACACCTTCTGGTCTTGCCGGAAACGGGTGTTCAGGTTGGGCACGATGCTGATGCGGGCAATGTTTTGCTTCGACAACTGGGTGAGCGGATCGAACACGCGAATGGTTTCCACTTCGTCGCCAAACAGCTCGACGCGGTAAGGCAGGTCGTTGCCGTAGGAAAACAGGTCAATGATGCCGCCGCGGATGCTGAACTGGCCGGGTTCGTACACAAAATCGGCGCGTTCGAAGCCGTACTCCACCAGCACTTCAATGATGAAATCGAGGTCTAATTTGTTGCCCTTGCTGATGTCTATCCGGTTTTGCGCCAGCACCTCGGGGCGCACCACTTTTTCGAACAGGGCTTCGGGGTAGGTGACCACAAAGCGCAGGCCATTGTTGCCCTGGCTCACCTTGTTCACCAATTCACTGCGTTGCAGGATGTGGTTGCTGTTCAGGTCGTCAAAATAAGCCGGGCGCTTGAAACTGTCGGGGAAAAACAGCACCGCGGTGTCGCCCGCCATGCCCGCCAGGTCGTTCAACCGGTACGCGGCCTCTTCCTTGGTGTTGGCCACGTACAGGTGCAGCCGATCCGGTGCCGTTGCAGCCAGCACAAACGCTTCCTGCGCACCCGTGAGGCCGGCCAATTGTGCGCGGGCGACTTGAGGCGTGTTCAGGTATTGCGACAGCCGGACCACTTCGGGGTGTTTCCCGTAGCGCTCCAGCAGGTGTGCGGTGTTGCTCATGCGGTGCAAAGGTAGGGGGCAGACGGCAGACCTGACACGTCGAGATAAAAAACGACTTCGGAATTGTCCATACGGCGCAATTCCAAAGTCGTTTTTTATCTCGACGTGTCCCGTCTGTCCCTTAACTTTACCCCAACCAAATCCATCCCCCATGCCCCTGCCTTTCGCCGACATGATCCAGGAAGCCCTGCGCCTGCTCACCAACGACCTCGCGGGTACCATCGCTTACCTCCAGCGCCAGCTCCCGCACACGTCCCCGCGGCAAGACGAGCTCTTCCTCCTCCTCGGCCGCCTCAACGACGCCCGCAAGCTCAGCATATCCGGAACTGCGGATACCGACAAAATAGCCACCCTCGAAAACGCCGTACGCCGCGACCTCCTGCTGCTCATCCGCGACCTGAAGGAGACCGAGTTCCTCATGCCCCCGCTGGCATCCACTGCGCAGGACAAGCCCAGCAACCTCCTCTACCGCATCCCCCACGCCATGCCCCTGCACGCCGAAACCAAATGCGTGGTGCGCATCGCCACCGACCCCGGCGTGCTGGTGGAGGACTTCCGGGTAGACCAATATACGGTGCAGCGCCGACTGAAAAAAATCAGCAAGTCCATGCTGGTAGAACTCCACGACCCCAGCGGCGGACGCCATTTCAGCTTGCGCCCCACCAGCCGCAGCGTACAAACCATCGACCTCGATGGCGAAGAATTTACCGAATGGTGCATCTACGTGACCCCCCTCATGGAAGGCCAACACACCCTCGAACTCAAGGTGTGCGTCATCGAAATGGTGGACGGCGAGAAGGAATTCCGCGAACGCGTGCTGGAAGAACGAATTGACGTGATCGCCGACGGCAGCACCCGCAGCATGGACGAGGTGCCCGAAAAACAGGCCGGACAAGCACTGGCGTTTGCCGACGATGTGTTTCCGGCCAATCCCGATGCAACAACCCTTCCATCACCACCTCCGCCCGCACCCATCGTGCGCCCCAGGCCCACACGGAAACCCGGCAAGGGCGGCGGCCTGCGTTCGGCTGCCATGTTCCTGGTGTTCCTGATGGCGGGCAGCACCGTGGGCTTGGCCCTCACGCCGGAGGTCACCCGCGACTGGTGGTACGCCAGCCTGCAAGGCACCGAAGAAGCCTACACCCGCTTCATTGACGAACACGACGACAACAAAAAATACTGCGAAAAAGCCTACTTCAAACGCGCCATGGTGTCAGACGACCCGGCTGTGGTGCGAAGCTACCTGACGTACATCAACGAAAAATACGATAATCCACCCAGCCCGGAGCACAAAAAAGATGTTTGGCAAAAATTGGATGGCTTAGCCGCACAGTCATTGGCCGACATTCAATTGCAGCCTGACCTGGCCAAAATTGAGCGCTTCCTGCAGGTTTTTCCGGATGAAAAATACCAGGCCGGGCTCCGGGAAGCAGGCGTGGGACACCCTGCACTTGAGGCGCCCATCGAAGAGGCCATAGAAAAATCAAAAGCGACACCACCGACGGCCCCAACGCCGGAAGAGTCGGCTGTACCGAAAAAAACGCCCAAAAATAACAGTATTTCGGGTGCTGAAAAACCCGAAACCGAGCCCAAATCACCCGCTGTAGCCGCTGCTTCCGAACCATCCTCAACCGAACAAGCGCCGGCAGAACCCCCGGTAGCGGCCCCAGCCCCGCCGCCTGCCGCTGGAAAAACCCTGCCCGCTGCACCACCGGCAAGGGGTGAAACATTCACCGACCCCATACTCGGTGTGTTTGTAAAGGTAAAAGGCGGCACCTTCACCATGGGCTGCCAGAATGAAAGGGATAAAGATTGTGAAGATGAAGAAAAACCCGCTCATCAGGTTACCCTTCGCGACTATTACATCGGCCAAACAGAAGTCACCCAGGCGCAATGGCAGGCAGTGATGGGCGATAACCCTTCCCGTTTTAATGGTTGTGGTGATTGTCCTGTTGAACAAGTCAGTTGGGAAAATATTCAGGATTTCCTGAAAAAACTCAACGCGCGTGGCGGCGGCCAATACCGACTGCCCTCTGAATCGGAGTGGGAATACGCCGCCCGGGGTGGGCTCAACAGCAAAGGCACCTTATACGCCGGCAGCCAATACGCAGGGAATGTGGCCTGGTTTACCGATAATGCAGGCGGAAAAACCCATCCGGTCAAGATGAAAATACCCAATGAACTGGGTTTGTACGACATGAGCGGGAATGTGTGGGAGTGGTGTGCCGACTGCTGGCATGACAATTACAAGGGCCATCCAACCGACGGAACTGCCTGGATGTCTGGAGGTTGTGGTCGCCGTGTGTTGCGCGGGGGCTCCTGGCTCAATCTCATCTGGTATGTCCGGGTGTCCTT